>Ga0070728_10001913_pt1 | contig 28180 bp, 13 predicted proteins | sample tdDd471_FD_66723 | JGI IMG/M metagenome (GOLD analysis project Ga0070728, IMG submission 66723) | Marine sediment microbial communities from the Atlantic coast under amendment with organic carbon and nitrate - tdDd47.1 | ecosystem: Environmental > Aquatic > Marine > Coastal > Sediment | place...
CTCGACGTGCTCGATCAGGCGAAGGGCGCCGAGTTCATCGCGATGGACACGATGAACTTCTGGATCGAGGGCACGCCCGACGCGCTCAAGCAGGTGCTCGGGCGCGTGCACGCGCTGCTGATCAACGACTCCGAGGCGCGTGAGCTCACCGGCGAGTCGAACATCGTGAAGGCGGCACTGGCGATCGAGCAGATGGGCCCGCACCTGATCGTGATCAAGCGCGGCGAGTATGGCGCGCTCATCTACCAGAAGGGGCAGTTCTTCTTCGCGCCGGCGTTCCCTCTCGAGGACGTCGTGGACCCGACGGGCGCGGGCGACTGCTTCGCTGGCGGCTTCATGGGCTACATCGCCCGTCACGACGACACGAGCTGGGACGCGCTGTGCCAGGCGACGATCGCCGGTTCGACGATGGCGTCGTACAGCGTCGAGAAGTTCAGCGTGGACCGCCTCGTCGACCTCGACCCGGCCGCCATCGCGCAGCGCGCCGAGCGGTTCCGTCAGCTCACCGATTTCTCGCCGCTTCGTCCGCTGGACTGAGCCGCCGATGGGCCGCGGGGCCGCGTCGCATCCGTGGCGCACCCGTGGCGCACCGGCGGCGCGAAGGACGTGGGGGACGCGTCACCTACCGTTCGGTCGAGGGCGTTTGCCCCGACGTGAGAATGGCAGTAGGGTGGCGCGCCTGTGAACCGTGATTCCCTATCTGGCCGGGAGCCTGACATGACCCGTTCGCTGCTTCGTACTGCCTTCATCGCGCTCTGCTGCGCGCCTCTCGTGTTCGCCGCCGGCTGTGGCGACGAAGAGTCCGACGACAACGGCGGCGCCACGACCGACACCGGTGGTGGCGGCGGCGGTGGCGCCGACGTGGGCACCGGCGGTGGCGATGACACCGGTGGTGGCGGCGGTGGCGAATGCACCGACGCGACGCCCTGGCACACGGACCTCACCTGGCGCCTGACGAACGTCAGCATCCAGAAGCCCGCCGGTCGCGGCGCGCTGCTCGAGGGCCTGATCAACACGGACATTCAGGAGGGCGAGCTGCACGTCCTCATCGAGTCGCGCAACTTCGACTCCGAGTGCGGGACGGCGAACTTCGAGCTCACCGGCGGCGCCGGCGCGATCGTCGAGGGCACCGAGACGTACACCTGGTTCGACGGCGAAGAGCCCGAGTTCAAGCCGGCGACGATCGACGCCGACGGCAACTTCGAGAACCAGGAGAACCTGGCGATCATCTTCCCCGCGCTGGACCCGACGAACGGCGAGGTCATCCGCCTGCCCGTGTCCGAGCTCGCGCTCAGCGGCGTCATGGCCGAGATCGAAGGCGGCCAGCTCGTGATGGTCGGCGACCTCACCGGCGTGCTGCTCGAAGAGGACGTGCAGGACATCACCATCGAGCTCTTCGACGGTGAGCAGTCCATCGCCGACCTGCTCGGTCCCGACGAGAAGGACTGGCCGGAAGGCGCCGAGGTCTTCACCGGCTGGACGCTCGAAGCGACCGTCGAGGCCGTCCCGGTGGCCCCCGCCGAGTAATCGCGCGACCCCACCGAACGCACGGCGAGCCCCGGTCCACCGCGGCTCGCCGTCGTCGTTTTGCGTTTCGTGGCGGATGTGCTGGTGGGGCCTCGCGACGCAGGTTCGACCCTGCACATGGGGACGAACGGCGACGTGATTCAGCGCGTCGCCGACGCCTTCAGGCTCCCCCACCGCGCGAGAATCTCTGCGTCCCCGGGCGTCTGCATCTCGCCGCGGAGGAAGCGCTCGAGGTGGTGCAGGCTGTCGACGCCCCAGAAGAGCTCGTCGTCGCAGACCATCGTGGGGACGCCGAACACGCCCGCCGCGAGTGCGGCATCGGTCGCTGCGCGCACCCGCGCCTTCGCAGCCGGCTCGGCGGCCCGCGCGATCGCGTCATCGATGCCGGCTGTGGCCGCGATCCTGGCGACGGACGCTGCGTCCGTGATGCCGTCACCGCCGCCCCAGGTGGCGGCGAAGAGGGCGTCGATGACCGCGCGCCGGGTCGAGGCGTCGACGTCCAGGCTGGCGATGCGCAGGCCGAGCAGCGGGTTGAACGGGTGCGTCGGCGGCGGCTCCAGCCTGAGTCCGAACGTGTGCGCGGTGCGGAGCGTGTCCTTCAGCACGTACATGCGCTTCGGCGGGATCTCCGCCGGGCCCTTGTGCCCCCAGTGGTTGAGCAGCGCCGCGAAGAGGATCGGCACCGGCTCGACGGTTCGGCCGTGCGCCTCGGCGATCGCATGAATGCGATGCCACGCCAGATAGGCGTAGGGCGAGATGAAGTCGAAGTAGAAGCGGATCGGCGTCGGCATCAGCGTCGGCATCAGCGTTCGGGGGCACCTCGGGGCGCGGCACGCCCGAAACCATCGAAGCCCCATCCTGGCGCCCTGTGCCTGGAATCCGAACCCCCGCAACGCCGAACCCCCGCATCCCCGTCCGGAGGTACAGGGCCCTTCACCATGCCCCGACCCGGCCCACACCACCCCCACAGCCCCGCGCTCACCCCCAACCTGCCCATGCCCCTGCCAGTGCCCATGCCCCAGCACAGGTCACCCAGGCGCTGAACGCCGGACCCACGAGCCATCCACCCGATCTCGAGCCGCCGCCACCGCTTACGGCAACGGCCACGCCGGGCAGCCATCCCGCGGCCCCCACTGCCCGGGGCACGCATCGATCGCGTCGTCCACTCCGTCGCGGTCCCGGTCGGCGGCGCAGGCATCACCCACGCCGTCGTCATCGGAGTCACGCTGCGTCGGGTTCGGGATGGTCGGGCACGAATCGGCGCAGCCTTCGGACGCACCCGTGGTGCAGGTCTCGTCGCCGGTCTCGAGGACCCCGTCGCCGTCCGTATCGTCGTCGCAGGTCGCTGCGGCGGTGCCGGGGCAGGCGTCTTCGCCGTCGGTCATGCCGTCGCCGTCGAAGTCGGCGGCGCACGCCGGCTCGCGCCCGTCCACCCGCGGACCGGCGGGGCGATTCGCGACCAGCGGGCACGCGTCGCAGGCGTTCGGGCGTCCGTCACCGTCCGCGTCGTCGAGGCGCTGGTTCGGCACCCGCGGGCAGGCGTCCGTTCGGTCCGGGCGCCCGTCGCCGTCTTCGTCATCGGCGCACTGGTGGTCGCCCCAGGGGGACGGCGCCCACGGGCACGGGTCGCACGCGTCGCCGAAGCCATCTCCATCCGCATCCGGGTGCACCGCGCGGTCGAGCGGCACGAGCGGGCAGGGGTCTTCTTCGTCGTCGAGCCCGTCCTGGTCGCTGTCGCCGAAGCACCGGCTCGGCGCGATGGCCCACGGGCACGGACGGGCGTCGGGGTCGATGTCCTCGTCGGGGCGTCCGTCGTCCGTCTCGGCGAGCGGGGTCGCGTCTTCACCATCGACGATGCCATCGCCATCGGCGTCATCGACGCACGCGTCGCCGACCCCATCGCGATCGCGGTCCTGCTGGTCCGGGTTCGCGACCCACGGGCAGACGTCGCACGGGTCCGGCCAGCCGTCGCCATCGCGGTCGCTCAGGGTCGGGTTGCTGATCCACGTGCACCGGTCGTCGGCGTTCGGGATCCCGTCGGCGTCGACGTCTTCATCGTAGTCGAGGATCGGGGCGCACAGGTCGCCGACCCCATCGCCATTGCGGTCGAGCTGGTCCGGGTCTGCGAACCCGGGGCACACGTCCCACCGATCGACCACGCCGTCACCGTCGGAGTCGACGCGCCCGAACGTCCGGTCGCACGCGTGGCCGATGCCGTCGCCGTCGACGTCGAGCTGGCCCGGGTCGAAGCGATGGGGGCAGAGGTCGACCGCGTCGGGGATGCCGTCGGCGTCTCGATCGGCGACGTCGCTCGCGCAGGGCTCGTCGTCGTCGGCGCCCCGGTCGGCGTCGAACGGGCAGCGGTCGCAGGCGTCGCCCACGCCGTCGCTGTCCGAGTCCGTCTGGTACGGGTCTGCGACGGACGGGCACCGATCGACGCGGTCATCGAAGCCGTCGCCATCGCTGTCCGCGCGGTCGCCGGGCTGGCAGGCGTCGCCGTAGCCATCGCGATCGACGTCGCGGGTGGCCGCGTCCGCCACGTCGGGGCAGCGGTCGCAGGCGTCGCCGAGCCCGTCCCGGTCGGCATCGGACTGGGTGGGATTCTCGTCCACCGGGCAGTTGTCGACCGGGTCGTCGACGGTGTCGCCATCGGTGTCCGTGGGCGACACGCAGGCGTCGCCGATGCCGTCTTCGTCGGCATCGAGCTGATCCGGGTTCGGCGTCGACGGGCAGAGGTCACACGCGTCGCCGATGCCGTCGCGGTCGAGGTCGCGCTGGTCGGCGTCCGCGGTCTCGGGGCAACCGTCGCAGGCGTCACCGATGCCGTCGCGATCCGTATCGCGCTGGTTGCTGTTCGGGGTGCCCGGGCAGTTGTCGAGCACGTCGGCCACGCCGTCTCGGTCCTCGTCCACGAATCCGGTGTCGGCCGTCGGGTCCCCGCCGGCGTCGCTGGCGTCCGGGGTGCCGCCGCCGGTGTCGGTCACGCCGACATCCGACGTCGTGCCGGTGTCTGCTGCGCCGGTGTCGCCGCGCGGGGCGATGCGGCACACGCCGTCGTCACAGCGGGCGCCGGCGCCACACTCCTGGTCGCTCGTGCAGCGCCGATCCTCGGCGCCGGACGCCCCGGCGTCGTCGCCACCACAGGCGACGACGAGGACCGCCGCGAGGGCAGCGAGGATGCAGGACAGGGCAGTGCGCAATCGACCGACTCGGGCAGGGGCACCGGGGCAGCGGTGGAGTCTGGCAAACCACACGGGTCGGGTCAAACCGCCGACCCGGGTTCGGCGCGCGGGCGCACCGGCGGTCAGCTGCCCAGCACGAGCCCGAGGTCCCGTCGAACGCCGAGGTACCGGTCCGAGAGGACGAACGTCACCAGCGCGCGAATCGTCGGCACGCGGTCGGCGAGCGCCCGCAGGTCGTCGACCGAACCGGGCGGGGACTCCCACGCCTGCTCGACGAGCGCCTCGAAGGCCGCGGCGGAGTCGAACGACGCGACGATGCCCGCGCGCACGGCGCTGGCTTCGACGTGCTCGCGCCACGCCGCCACCGACGGCAGCAGGTCGCGGTCCGTCGGCTCAAGACCGTCCGGCAGCGCCAGATCGCCGACGCGCGGGCGCCAGCGGTCGACCTGCGCGGCGAGGGACTCGTCGAGCACCGGCGCGTCCGAGCACGCCGGCGCCATCGCCGCTTCGAAGAATCCGAGGAACTCGAAGGCCGACAGCGAGCCCATCAGGCGGAACGCCGGACGCGCGAACGTCAGCGCCCGCGCCAGCTCGAAGCGCAGCGCGTACGGGTCGTCGAGGGCAAGCAGGGCCGGGGCGATCTCGACGACGCCCGGTCCTGCGGGGATCCAGCGCGCCGGCGCGGACGCCTTCGCGGTGACCCGCAGCATCGCGTCGGGCACGCCGAACGCGTTGCGCAGCGCGACGAACGCGGTCATCACCGCCGACGACTCGGGCACCGGGTCGCCGTCCACGTCGAAGGTCACGTCGCCGGCCGCCAGCACGGCGTCCGACGCCCGGGCGACGAGCTCGATCACCGCAGGGTCGAGCCGCTCGGGTGCGAGCCAGGCGTCCCACAGAGACTCCGCCAGCGCGCCATCTTCGAAGTCGGGCAGCGGCTTCGGCAGCTGGTCGAGCAGCGCCATCTCGTCGTCGCTCGCGGCGTTGGCGAGCCGCAGCACCTGCAGCGCCTGCAACACGCCGTCGAGGTTGTCGCTGGCGTAGTGCACCCGCGTCAGCGTGCGCAGCAGCGACTCGCTCAACGCGCCGAGCGAGACGAGCTCGGCGGCGACCGCGAGGGCGGACTCGTCGTCCGCCGCCGCGTCGGACCGGTCGTACACGTCGAGCAGCCGCTCGAGGGTGCGCACGTCGTCCACGGTGACTTCGCGGATCGCCTCGAGGCTCGCTCGGGCGCCCTCGACGTCGGACAGGTGGTCGAGCTGCACGGACGCGAGCGCCCGCAGCACCTCGATGCGCGCGCCGAGGTCATCCTCACCGAGCCCGTCGGCCACTTCGCGCAGCGACGAGGCGACCGCTTCGGCGCCGACGGACGCCAGGCCGACCTCGACGAGGTGGTCCAGCGCGTTCGGCAGGTGCGCGTCGGCTTCGACGGCCGCGCGCGCGAGGTCGAATGCCTCGGGCGACGCCGAGCCCTGCAGGTCGACGAGCGCACGGGCGCGGGCGCTGAGCACCCGAGCGCGGCTCGTGTCGGACCCGATCTCGACGTCGAGCTCGGCCAGCATCGTCCACCGCGCTTCGCTGGTGAGGTGCTGGTCGGCCAGCTCGAGGGCGCGCTCGATCGTCACGTCGGACGCCGCAAGCAGGATCGCCTGCCGCAGGGCGTTCGCGACACGTTCGCCGTAGGACTCGGACGCCGCGGCGGTCTCGGCGAGACGCAGCAGCGTCGACGCGCGATCGCTCGGCGTCTCGGCCAGCTCGACGAGGCGCTCGACCCGCGTGAACGCGGCGTCGTAGTCGCCCTGGCGGACGAACGCCGTCGCGGCGCGCTCGAGGGCTTCGCGCGACGTGGCGCTGCCGTGGGACGTCGCCGCGTCGTAGAGCTCCATCGCGCGGTTCATGTCGCCTTCGGATTCGGCGATGCGACCGGCGAGCTGCTGCATCTCGGCAGCGAGCTCGGGCGGTGCGTTCTGCACCCGCTCGAGGAATCCGCTGACGTGGATCGCGGCGCCAGCGAGGTTGCCGCGCTGCACCGAGAGCTTCGCCAGCGCGTGCAGCGCGACCGCGTTCGACTCGTCGTCGAGGGCGGCCGTCGCGTACAGGTCGTACGCCTCGTCGGTACGCCCGGCGCGCTCCAGCGCCCGCGCTCGGCGGACGGTGTAGAGCACGATCGGGTCGGCGTCGGTCTGCTCACCGGGCAGGATGCGCCTGGGGTCGAGCAGGCGTGACGTGTCGAAGGTCTCGTCTTCGCCGAAGAGCACCTCGTACGCGACCGCGGCGTCGTCCCACCGCTGCCCGCGCAGGTGCAGGTCGCCGGTGACGGCGATCGGGGCCGGGTTCGAGGGGTCGAGTTCGAGCGCCCGCTGCAGCGCCTTGCGCGCGTCGGCGTCGCGACCGGCGTCGAACCCGTACACGGCCGCGCGGCGGGTCAGCACCCGCGCCCGATCCTCGTCGGTCTGCGCCCGCTCGAGCTCTTCGTCGAGCAGCGAGAGCAGGCGGTCGAGTCCGCCGCTGGCTTCGAGCCACGCTTCCCAGTCGGCACGGGCATCGCTGTTCGCCGGGTCGGCGTCGACGGCCGCCTCGAGCAGGCGGTGCACCTCGTCGGAGTCGGCGTCCTCGCCCATGCCGTTCAGCACGACGGCGAGCTGGTGCATCGCGTGCGACCGGCGGTGCCCGGACGCACCGCCGTCCTCGAGGCGCGGGATCGCCTCACGCCCCGCCTCGGCGGCCCCAGCGAGGTCGTCGGCTTCGGCGCGCAGGCGCGCGACGTGGGTCCACGGCTCGGCCCAGTCGTCGGACGCGCCGGCAGCGGCTTCCCACGCGGCGAGGGCGCGGTCCGAATAGAAGAGCTGGTTCTCGAGCACGTCCGCAGCCTGGGCGATCGCCTTCGCGGCGGTGCGCCCCTCGGTGTGCTCGGCGATGGCGAGCAGGGTCTGGATGTGGTCCGTCCACTGCTGAAGGCGCGCCTGCGCCCGGGCACGGATGCCCAGCGCGTCGACGTCGGTCGGGTGGTCGTCGAGCCACTTGTCGACGATGCGCGCGGCCCGGCGCGGGTCCTCGGCGAACTCCTCGACCACCGCGGCTGCGGCCAGGGTGTTCGTGCGGCGGACCTCGTCGTCGTCGGTCAGCGACGCGCGGTCGAGATGGAACTCCGCCAGCTCGTCCCAGCGCTCGACGGCCCGCAGGTGGGCGACCATCTCGTCGACGAGGGCCTGATCGTCCGGGCGGGCCTTGAGGCGGCGGCGGGCGATGCGGGTCGCCTTGTCGATGTCGCCGATGCGAACGAGGTAGACGTCCTGCAGCTCGCGGGCGATCTCGTCGGCGGCGTCGGCATCCTCGGCGCTCTTCACGCTGGCTTCGAGCTGCTTCGCGAGGCGCGTGCCGTCGGCGTCGCACTCGCGCAGCACGTCGATGAGGCGCGTGCGCACCTCGCCGATGTCCGTGGCTTCCTTGAGGGCGGCGTCGAGGATCGCGGCCGCGACCTCGAGCTCGCCGCCTTCGCGGGCGATCTCCGCGAGACGAATCCGCAGCGCCTGACGGTCGCCGCGGTCGCGGACCGAACCGGCGACCTCGGTGAGCCCGGCGACGAGGCGCATGCGCTCCCCGGCTTCGGTCAGCACCGCGTCGGCGCGGTCGAGCCACTCGATCGTCTGGCCGCGCATCACGACGAGCTCGGACCACGCGACCATCGCCGGGTCCCACCGCTCGAACTCGGCGGCGAGGTTCGCCGCGCGGGCCCACGCGTCCGTGCGGGCGGCAGGCTCTTCGGTGTTGCGCGCCTCCCACTCCCACGCGGCGAGCAGGTCAGCGCGGCGACCGGCGGCGTCCGCGCGCTCGACGAGGCCGTTGCGGACGTCCTCGTCGCGGGGCTTGAGCTGCCACGCGCGCAGGTGCTGCGTGAATGCGGCGCCCGGGTTGTCCAGCTCGTCCGAAAGGATGCGCGCCATTTCGAGAAGGCGCTTTACCCGAACCGTGTCAGGCTCGCCGTCCTGGACGACCTCGTAGAGCTTCACGATGAAGTCCCACGCGTCGTGTTCGCCGGCGAGGCGGTAGAGCTCGGTGCGGACCTGCTCGTCGTCCGGCGCGTCCTGGAACGCGCCGACGAGGGTCTCGAATGCGGCCTCCCAGTCGTCGAGCTCGGTCTCTTCGAGCTTCGCCTTGCGCAGCAGGGCGGACACCGACGCGCTGTCGCTGTCCGCGAGGCTCTCGAGGTACTCGCGGTGCTGGTCCCAGAGATCGTGCTCGCGGGCGAGGCGCTCCATCTCGGCCTCGGCCTTCTCGCGCAGGTCATCGTCCTCGGCGGCCCGGGCCATGATCTGCCACGCCATGTCCGGGCGCTCGACCTCGGTCTCGGCGATCGAGGCCGAGCCGAGCAGGCCCGTCCAGCGGACGTCGGCGTCGTCGCTCTCGTCGGCCGCGAGCGCCTTGTACACCTCGACCAGGTTCTTGCGCCGCTCCCGCCGCTCGGCGACCGCCTCGAGGGCCTCGAGCACGGGGCCGAGGCCGGGCGCACGGTTGAACGCGTCCAGCAGCCACTGCAGCGAGGCGTCCGGGTCGTCGGCCTTCTCGTCGAGCAGCAGCCCGACCTCGGCCTCGAGGGTGGCGCGCTCGTCTTCGTCACGACGGCGCTCTGCCGCGCGGCGCAGGATGTTCGCCAGGGCGACCCACGCGGTCGCCGCCGTCGCCGCGGCGCGGGCGAGGTCGAGCTTTTCGTCGTCGAGCGGCACCACCTCGGCGGCGCGGGCGAGCAGCTCCAGGGCGTCGCGCGAGCGATCGAGGTGCTCGTGCATCGGACCGGCGGCCCGGGCGAAGATCTCGGCCTCGATGGCGCGGCTTCCCGAGCGCTCGGCGAGCACCTCGAGGGTCTTCACGTGCTGCGCCCAGTCCTCGAGATCCGCATGGATGCGCGCCATCTCCTCGAGCACCGGCAGGTTCGCCGGCTCGAGCTCGATGATGCGCTCGAGCGTCCGCAGGGCGCGGGCGCGGTCGTCGAGCTTCTCTTCGCGCAGGCGGGCGATGCGCTTCCACAGCGCGATCTTCTCGTCGATGTCCTCGGTGAGGATGACGCGCTTCTCGAGCGCGTGGACGAGCCCCTCGTCGTTGTCGGTGGCGCGGTGCAGCTTCTCGAGGCGTTCGACCAGCGCGGCATCCCGCGGGTCGAGCTCGACGAGGGCTTCGAGGGCCTTCGCGGCCCGCGCCTTGTCGCCGAGCTGGAACGACGCGATCTTCGACAGGCCGCTGAGCGCCTGCTTGCGGCGCTCTTCGTCCGTCTCGAGGTTGCCGAGCTCTTCGAGCACGTCGGCGAGCTCTTCGTGGCGGTCCTGCTTGCGGTACAGCACGACGAGGCCACGGCGCGCGTCGATGTCGCCGAGGTCCGCCTCGAGGATGGCGAGCAGGCGCCGCTCGCGCTCCTCGTCGTCCGCCGACAGCTCGGACAGGGTGCGCAGCAGCTCGACCCGGTTGCCGTCCTCGCCGATGGCGGCGAGGCGCTCGTCGAGCAGGGCGCGCAGCTCGTCGATGGCGTCGCGGTCGCGCAGGGACGCCTCGAGCGCTTCGAGCGCGCGGCGCTGGCCGGCGTCCCGCTCGACGATCTGGCGCCAGATCGGCTCGGCGGGTTCGGTCGACTGGTTCACCGCGACCAGCAGCTCGGCCGCGGCGTAGAGCGCCTCGACGTCCCCGTCGTCTTCGCTGCCGAGGGCCCGCAGGTGCTCGGCGATCGCGGTGCGCTCGGCGTCGAAGGGCGGGCGGCCCAGCAGGCCACGCACCTCGGGCTGGTGCGGGTCGGCAGCGAGGACTTCGCGCACGAGCGTCCAGCCGGACGCGACACGGGCCTCGTCGCCCGACACGAGCAGCAGCTCGGCGAGGCGGGCGCGGCGGTCGAGGGGCAGGGCGTCCGCATGCTCGGCCGCGAGGCGTTCGAGCGATTCGAGCTCGACGTCGTCGAGACGAAGGTGCGCAGCCGTCCTGGACCGGCGGTCCAGCAGCCAGGCGCTCGGGGCCTCGATGTGCTCGAGCGCGATGTCCGTGATGTCGAGGGCGGCGCCGTGCTCGCGGGCGTCGAGCAGATCCTCGAAGAGGCGCTCGACCCGCTCGGTGGCAGCTTCGGCGTCGTCGTTCGCCGCTGCGTGCAGCGGCATCTCGACCGCGAACCCGCCGACGACGAGCTCGAACTCGCCCCGGTCGAACGCGGTGTCGACGACGCGACCCGCGGCGTGCAGGCGCATCTCGGCCGACATCGACTCGGCGTTCGCGACCGCCGCCCAGTGCATCGCTGCACGGCCGGGATCGTCGAGCTTTTCTTCGCAGAGCATCGCGAGGTCGTGCTCGCGCTGCGCGACCTGCGCCTCGTCGGCGAGGTCGTCCAGCGACGTGCGCAGCACCTCGTACAGCGCTTCGCCGTCGTCGGACGCGTCGGCGTGGGCGCGGACGGCGGCGAGCGCATCCGTATCACTGGCGTCGAGGCGCAGCACCCGGCGCCAGGTCTCGAACGCGAGGTCAGTGCGCCCGAGGGCCTCGGCGTGCAGCTCGGCGAGCGCCTTCAGCAGACGCAGCGCGACCTCCTGGTCGAGCGCGAGTACCGAGAGCGCCTCGTCGATGGCGGCGGCGTGCGCCGTGATGCCTTCGCCGTCGGCGAGCCAGTCGATGCGGGCGAGCTGCAGGGCCTCGTCGTCCGGGCGCTCGGCGAGCAGCTCGTTGGCGAGGGCGATGGCCTCGTCGCGTCCGTCGTGGCGGGCGACGAGCAGGGCGAGCTCGCGGCGCGCGATCCGCCGGGCGTCCTCGCTCGGACCTTCGGCGGCCACGGTGCGCAGCACGGGGATGCGCTCGGTGTCCACCGACCGTTCGTCGACCGCGGCGCGCAGCAGCCCGAGACGCATTACGTCGAGGCCGGCCATGTCGAGCGCCTGCAGGGCGAGCGACGCGCCGTCGTCGGAGCGCAGCCCGACGTGCTCGGCGACCATCCACAGCAGGTCGCGCCCGCGGCGATCGTCGCCCCGTTCGGCGAACGACACGGCGAGGGTCCGCGCGGTATCGACCGCGCCTACGCGCTCGACGAGGCGCCCGAGCGCGCTCTGCAGGCGCGGGGCGTCGTGGCGGTCCTCGATGGCCGAGAAGAGGGCGTCGATCGCGAGCTGCAGGTCCTCGCGCACGTCGGCGAAGATCCGCGCCCGCTCGATGTCGAGGTCGATCTGGCGTTCGGTGTCGCCGGTCTCGCGGTACTCGCGGTTCACGAGGCGCAGGGCGTCGTCGATCTCGCCGAGGGCCAGCCACGCTTCGCGGGCGCGGTCGTAGTAGCGGGCGTTCGCGTCGCTCAGCTCGCTGGCGCGCTCCCACGCTTCGGCGGCCTCGCGGGGCGCGTCCATGTGGTCGGTCTGCAGCTCGGCGATGCGTGCCCACGCGCGGGCCCGGGTCGCGTCGTCGCCGGCGCGCTCGAGCTGGCGACGGCGCAGGCGCAGCAGCTCGGACCAGCGCTCCTGCTCGGCGAGCAGCGTGGCGAGCTCGGCGCCGGCGTCTTCGGCGACCGCGTGCACGGCGAGCAGGTCGAAGAGGGCTTCGATGGCCGACGCCTTCTGGGCATCGGTCGCGTGCCCGTCGCGGGCGACGTGGCCGAGGGTGCGCAGGGCGAGGTCCGGCCGGCCCAGCGAGCCCGACTCGAGGTCGGCGAGCTCGAGCAGGCGCGCCACGCGGGCCGCATCCGAGAGGGTGTCGAGGTCTTCGAGCAGCAGCTCGTGCACGCCGGCGTGGTCGCCCGCGCGCTGCATCATCTCGAGGCGCGCAGCCCGCAGCGTGGCGGGGTCCGAACCCTCGGCGCCGCCAAGCTCCTGCAGGCGCTTGTCAACGACGGGGCGCAGCGAGGGCGCGAGGCGTGCGGCGTCGGCGTAGTGCGACAGGGCGTCCTGCACCCGACCTGCGCGCAGGGCGAGGGTGTCCGCGGCGCGAAGGCGCAGCTCGCCCGCACGGGTGTCGTCGCCGATCATTCCGGCTTCTTCGAGCGCGAGGTTCGCGGCGGCGTCCCACTCGCCGAGCTGTTCGCACAGGTCACGTTCGAGGGCGATCATGCGCGCCGTGGGGCGGCCGATGGTGGCCTTCAGCGAGCGCAGGGTCTCGAGGACTCGCGCGGCGTCGCCGGGCGAGCGCTGGTGGGCGCGTTCGAGCAGGTCGACCGTCGGATCGGCGTCGGCGGTGGCCGCCCACGTCCGCTCGGCCATCTCGAGGATGACCGGCACGACGAGGCCCGGGCGCGCGGACTTCATGCCCGACAGGCGGGTCTGCAGCACGTGCAGCAGCAGCCGGTCGTCGCCGGCGGCGCGGGCGAAGCGTTCGGTAGCGGTCGCAGCCGCGGACGACACGTCCGCCATGGCATCGAGGCGCAGCAGGGCCTCGGCGGCCTCCCGCGATGCGCTCGTGTCGGCATCACCGAGGGCGATCCACGCCTCGCGCTGCAGGTCCTCGTCGCCGCTGCGCTCGCCCATCTCGATGAGGGCGCGGGCCGAGGCGGCGGCTTCGTCGCCGACGTCCAGGCGATGACGCAGGGTGATGCGCAGGGCATCATCGGCGCCGGCGCGCTCAAAAACGGCCTGCAGATCGGCGAGCCCACCCTTCACGGCGGCGGCGGCGCGCACCGCCTGCGACAAGGCATCGTGACGCTGGGCGGCTTCGTCGGCGACGAGATCGTCCGCGAGGCTCAGCCACAGCCGAGCGGCGTCCCAGCCCGAGGCCGAGGACGCCCGCACGCGAAAGGCTTCGGCCAACGGCTCGAGCGCGCGGTGGGCGCGCAGCTCGCGCGCCAGTCCGCGAAACATCACGTCGTCGTCCGGATTCAGCCGCAGCCGCTCCAGTCGGCCGTCGAAGTCGGTCGCCATCGCGTCCTCGATGCAGTTGTTGCGGGCCGTCAGAGGCGCCGCATCGTCGGGTCAGGAATGCGCCGCGACCGTACCATGCGCGCCCACGAACCAGCAACGCGGGCCGCTCGGCGTCGTCTCGCCGAAGGGCCCGCGTTGCGGGGGTGCGTGGCGCGCGAACGCGCCGCCGTCGGTCAGCGCGTCTGGGGGAAGGTCTCGGGCTGACGCGTCGGGTAGACGTCATCGATGTGATCGACGAGCTCGAAGAACTGCTCTTCGTAGTTCGGGCCGTCCGCCGAGCCGTCCGGCCACGCCGCGTGATCGGTGTAGAACGTACCGCGCAGGCAGTTCGCCTCGCTGTTCCACGCCTCGGACGAGCAGCCGCCGTCCTCGAGGTCGGTCAGGCCGTCGTTGTCGTTGTCGACGCCGTCGTTGCAGAACGTGCGGCGCTCGCCGGTCTCGCTGGTGTTGCCGGACTCGCCACAGCCCTCGTCGTCACCGTCGATCGAGCCGTCGCCGTCGTTGTCGATGCCATCGTTGCAGGCGTTGCGCTCGTTGCGACCGCAGAACCCGTCGGGGAACACGAGGATCGCCTTCGGCCACCGGCCCTGGGCCATGAAGCCGCTGAACGGCACCGCGGTGACCTGCAGCTCGTCCGGCGTCTGGCCGTAGCCGTGCAGCAGGTAGATGACCGGGAAGCTCTGGCCCAGCAGCGGGAAGTCCGACGGCCACTCGCTGCTGTTGCCATCGGCGCAGTCCGGGTCGTCCTCGTCGACGAGGAGGTCCGAGTCGTTGTCGATGCCGTCGTTGCAGACCGTGGTGATTTCGTCGGAGGTCTCCGACAGGTCCATCGCGCTCTGGCAGTCCGGATCGTCACCGTCGTTCAGCCCGTCGCCGTCGTTGTCGCGGCCGTCGCTGCACTGGGTCCACTCGACGCCGGGGGGCAGGGCGACCGAGTACGTCAGCTGCCCGCCGGTGCTCGGCGAGGGCACGAAGTACGTGCCGCCGGCGATCGGGTACGCGTCGGTCAGCGCCGTGATGTCGCTGCGGTCGCCGTCGGGGAACCGGTTCGTCACGAAGCCGAGCATCGTCAGCAGGCGGAACGCGATCTGCTCGACCGTGCCGACGTGCTTGCCGTCACCGAAGTAGATGTCCTCTTCGCTGGCGTCGAGCGACCCGTAGCGGACGAACACGTTGTCGCCGAGGTTCTCGTAGTCGACCTCGGTGAAGTTGTAGTCGTCCGACTCCTCGGGCAGCAGGTCCTGCGCCGACCAGAACCCGTCGTACACGCGGACATTGCCGCCGAGCCCGTGCAGCGTGCCGGCGAGCTGGTTGCTGCCGACGACGAAGTTGAACAGGTCGCGCACACCGGCGTCGATGTAGAGCGTGAGGCCCTCGCGCTCCTCGTCGGTGAGCTGCTTGAGGCGCTCGTTCGGGTTGAATTCGAAGAGCAGACGCTCGAGGTTCGGGTTGTAGTCGAACGTGCCGTTGCCTTCGCCGAAGTCGTACCCGCCGTCGGCGAACTGCGGGGTGCCCTCGACGCCGTCGAGCCCGAAGTCGTCGAACGGCTCGCCCTCGTTGCGCAGCCAGTTGCCCTCGGTGCCGAACGGGTTCGTCATGAAGTCGTAGTCGTCGCCCGCCGGGTCCGGATTCGTGATCGGGTCGTAGCCCTCTTCATCTTCGGACGCGATGCCGTCGGTACCGACGTCCTCGAAGGGCTCGAAGAAGTTCCGGATGATCGGCTCCCCCGGGTCACGCAGCCCGTTGCCGTTCACGTCGACCGCGAAGGTGATGTCGACCGGGCGGTTCTGGATGCACGGGTCGTCGTACAGACCCTCGTTCGTCTCGTCCGGGCGACCGTTGAAGTCCAGGTCGCAGGCCCGCGAGAACTCGAGCTCCGTGTCGCGGCTGCCGCGCCCGTCGCAGAACGTGATGACGGGCAGCGAGCCGTCCGGGTTGTACTCGTTGTCGTAGTACCCGGTCTCGATCGTGAAGACGCCCTCGTTGGTGCCGCACGCTTCGGTGAAGTTGCAGCGCTCGGCGGCGGTGCGCAGGAGCTCGTCCGCCGGCAGCCCCACCGCCCGGTAGGGGCTCTCGGGGTTGTAGTTCACCATGTTGCCGAACGTCAGCATCAGATCGAGGAAGATCTGCGCGTAGTCGCTGCGGTTGAACGCGCCGCCGGTGCCTTCGCCGGCGGGGTACCACCACTCGTCGTACGCCTGCGGGTGCTCGTACTGCTGGGTCGGCTCGTAGAACGCCGCGCGGCCGAAGTCCGGCGCCGGGTTGAACCCGCCCATGCCGCCTTCGCGGATGTAGTTGGCGAGGTACGTCCAGTCGGTCGGCCCGCCGAGGGGCGCGATGATGTCGAACTCGTCCGGGTTGCGCATGCCGATCATGCTGGCGCCGCTGGCGCCCATCGACACGCCCGTGATCGCGCGGAAGGACCACTCCCGCTCGTAGGTCGTGCCGGCGTTGTCGGCGACGGCGAACTGGAACGTGCCGGTGAGCTCGCTCTCGAAGCGCACCGTGCCGCGGACCATGTTCTCCTGCAGGTTCGCGACGACCGGCGAGACCGCGTCGCCTTCGTCCCCGTCGCGCCAGAAGATACGGACGGCCGACGGCCCGGCGTTCTCGGGCACGGCGGTGAGGTCGATCGGCGCAATCACGAAGTACCGGCGGTCGAAGAGCGCCACGGAGTCTGCGGTGAGCGTGAACGCCGGTGAGATCGCCGTGTACCCGTCGGGCACGATGCTGTCGCCGCCACACGTGATCGAGGCGGGGGTGTCACCGGTGACCTCGCGGCCGAGGAAGTCGAAGCGAAGACCGGTCGCGCCGCCCTCGACGTCGACCTCGAGGACGAGCCCGTCGGTCGGCGAGATCGTGCCGTCGGCGGACCCGTCGCACGACAGGGGGCCGGTCTGGCCACCCACGTCGGCATCTTCGGTCACGTCGGCGCCGCCGTCTTCGACGACGTCGGTGCCGGTGTCGGTCGAGGTGTCGTCGCCCGTGTCGTCGCCTCCGGTGTCCGCCGTGTCGGTGCCGGTGTCTTCGGCCGCGTCGACGCCGGTGTCGGTCGGGTCGTCGGTCGGGCCGCCGTCATCGGAGCAGGCGGTGAGGGCCACAGCGGTGGCCGTGAAGGCGATCAGGTGTCGAATCGGGCGCATGAGGCCTCGTACGTGCGGTAGTCTCTTCGTCGATCTCGTCGGACGCGCGCATCGCAGACGTCGAGCACGCGGCGAGCGGATGTTGCGCGAACGTGTCATTCGGGTCAACGGGTCGACCCCATCGGGCCTGACGCGACGCGTCAGCGTGCATCGCGCTTGCCGCCATCCGGCCACCCATGCGATGCACGGCGCCGAATCCCGTGCCGAGGTGAACCGATGCCCGCGATGTCGACTCTGATCCGTGTGTCCTCTGCCGCGCTCGTGGCCGCTGCGCTCGCTGGTTGCGGCGACGATGGCGGCGCCTCGTCGTCGGTGTCGTTCACCGAGCAGGTGGCACGACCGGCGAACCCGGACGGCCAGTCGACCCTGACGCGGACGCTGCTCTGGGGCGAAGGCACGCGCATCACCGGCGTGCAGATCGCCACCGACGGCGCGACCCTCGGCGCCTTCTCGCGCGTCGAGCTGCGGCTCGTGGCGGCGCCCGCCAGCGGCGGCACGGTGAGCGTGCAGCTCGCCGACGCGGCGTCTCTCGCGTCCGCCGGCACGATCGTCGACCTCGACCCGGTCATCACCGAGGACCTCGAGGACCTCTTCGACGCGGACCTCGATGGCGACGAGCACCTCAACGGCGACGACAACTGCCCGCAGGTGCCGAACGCCACGCAGGGCGACGCCGACGAGGACGGCATCGGCGACGCGTGCGACCCCGAGCGCGACGACCCGACGATGGGCGCCGAGGGGCCCGAGGCCGGCTGGCCGCAGTTCGAGCTGCAGGTCAATCTCGTGATCGACGCGGCGACCTTCCCCGACGGTGGGGTCGACTTCACCGCGACGCTGCAGGCGGACGGGGATCTGCAGATTCGCCCGTGACCTGCTTGCACCGGACGCCGAGCCGCGTCATCGTCGCCCCATGAACGTCCGCGCTGCCAGCCTCTGTGTCCTCGTCTTCGTCGCGTCCGCCTTCTTCGGCGGGTGTCTCGAGAACGAGATCGTCGACGACATCTCGACCGAGATCACCGTCACGGCGATCGGCCCGCCCGGTGAAGAGTACGACGTTCGCAAGCGGTTCCGCTTCTCGCGGAGCCCCGAAGAAGCTGCGTCCACCACGCTCGACGGCGCGACGCTGCTCATCGTGTCCCCCGAGGGCACGGACCTCTCGTTCCTGCACCGCATCACCGTGTGGGCCGAGGTCCCCGAGTCCGACGAGCTCGTACTGCTCGCCGAGGGCGAAGGCTTCGAGCCGGGGGACCGGTTCTCGACCCTGGAGATCGTCTACACCGACGACCTCGCGCCGCTCATCAGCTCGGACGCCCGGGCGACGCTCATCTTCCGGGTGCAGCCGAACCAGTGGTACCGGCCGTATCCCGAGGGCGGGATCACGATCCTCGCCGGCGCCTCGGTCGTCATCGCGCTGTGAGCGCCTCGCGGGCTTCGCGCGCGATCTCGGCTTCGGACTTGCGGTGGTAGGCTGGCTCGACGGTGTCCGGTGACACCGGCTCGATCGCCGCGATACGGGCGGCACGCAGCAGCCCGGCGGCGGTCGGCGTGCGCAGGTCGGGCACTGGCGCGACATCCTGCGCCGCGAGCCCGGCAAGGGCCTCGAACGTCGTGAACCCGTTGCCGATCGCGCGCAGCGGCCCCTCGCCGAGGGCGTCCCGCACGGCGACGGCGAACTCAGCCGGGTCCCACGCGCCGATCGGCACGACAGGTTCGGTCGGGCGGCCCGCGGCGAACGCAGCGGCGTACACCTCGCCCTTGCGCGCGTCGCTCGCCCACGCCACCGGCTGATCCGGCGGGCAGGCCGTGGCGGCGCCCCAGGGCGACGGCACGGGCACGAGCGGCAGGTCGGCGGCAAAGGCGAGCCCGCGTGCGAGGGCGAGCCCGATGCGCAGGCCGGTGAACGAGCCGGGCCCGGTGCCGATCACGATCGCTTCGAGCCGCGTGGCGGCCACCCGCTGGCGCTTCAACACCGCATCGACAGACGCCGAGAGGACGCGCGCGTGCCCGCCGCGAAGGCGAATGCGGGTCTCGTCGACGACCTCACCGTCGCGCGAGAGCGCAACCGACTGGGTCATCGTCGACGTCTCGATGGCGAGGCGCAGGCTCAACTGTTCAACCACGCCGCGATATCGGCCCAGTACCGGCCGATGTCGTTGTAGAGCGCGAAGAGCACGAGCAGGATCACGGAGACGAACCCGACGAACGTCACAATCTGCCGCGTGCGCATCGACAGCGGGCGACGGCGCACGGCTTCGACCCCGAGCAGGCTCAGGGTGCCGCCGTCGAGACCCGGCAATGGCAAGAGGTTCAGCACGGCGAGGTTGAGGCTGATCACCGCGCCCATCCGCAGCAGCGGCAGCAGGCCCTGCGCCGACGCGCGTGCGGCGACGTCGGCGATGAGCATCGGGCCGCCGAGGTTCGAGCTGTCGACCTGACCCGTCACGAGGAAGAACACGCCGAGGATGATCGCCATGAGCGCCTCGAAGGTGTCCTTCACGCCGTCGACGAAGGCCGAGACGATGCGCTGGCCCATGGGCACCGTCCGCACCTCGGGCGGGCGGTACGTCGTGACCGGGTCGAGCCCCGAGAAGCCGATGAACACCGTGTCCTGCTCGGCGCGAAAATCGCCGATGACTTCTTCGGTGCGTGGCGTGATCGTCAGCTCGAGCCTCTCGGTGCCGCGCTCGACGGTCAGCACGTGCTCCTGATCCGCGTCGACCACCAGCCGGCTGCGGATCATGCCGATGTCGCTGACCCGACGTTCGCCGAGCAGGGTGATGCGGTCGCCGGACTGCAACCCCGCATCGGCCGCCGGTGAACCCGGGTCGACGTGCCACACCGAGGTCTGGCCCGAGGTGATCCCGAGGGACTCGAACGCCCCGGCCGGCAGATCCAGCTGCACCGGCGCGCGCAGATAGAAGGCGCCCCAGTCGGCGCCGGCACCGGTCGCGCGCAGCACGGTCAGCGTGACCGCGCCGTCGCGGTGGCGCAGCCGATCCCGCAGGTCGACCCAGGTGTCCACGGGCTCACCGTCGATGGCCGTCACCTGGTCGAAGGTCTGCAGCCCGGCGGCGGCCGCCGGTGTGTCGGGCGTCACGTGAACGAACGACCCGTATCGGTAGAGCCCGACACCGATCTGGCCGACCTCTTCGACCCGAAGGTTCACGAACTCGTCGCGCACCCGGATGCGCTCGGGCACGACGGTCAGCGTGACCGACTCGCCGTCCCGCAGCACCTCGACCTCGAGCTCGGCGCCAGGGCTCTGGCGCACGATGCGCTGCACGTCGGTGAAGTACCGGACGGTCTCGCCGTCGATCGAGACGAACTCGTCACCAGGCAGCAGCCCCGCCTCGGCGGCCGCGGAACCGTCGGACACGAAGCCCACCGCCGCCGCCGGCTTCTCGGCCACGGCGCCGGCAAGCAGCATGAAGATGGGCAGCGCGAGCACCACGTTCATGAACGGGCCAGCGAACGAGATGATCGCCCGCTGCCACACCGGCTTGTCGACCAGCGACTTGCCCTGCAGCTCTTCGGGCGTCTCTTCGCCGGGCATCGCGCCCAGCATGAGGACGTACCCGCCGAAGGGCAGGGCGCGGATCGAGAACTCGGTGTCCCACCGCTCGAAGCGGGCAATCGGCGGACCGAACCCGATGGCGAACCGGTAGCAGTGCACGCCGAACCACCGCGCCGTCACGAAGTGGCCGAGCTCGTGAAAGAAGATCAGGGGCCCGACGACGAGCAGAAAGACGAGAAGGACGTACATCGAGGTCGAGTCGGGTCGGGATCAGGGGAGCTCGAGGAGCGCCTTGAGCGTAGCGAACCACGGCGCTGCGAAGATGAGGCCATCGACGCGATCGAGCATTCCGCCATGACCGTACAGGATGGTGCCCGAGTCCTTCACCCCTGTCGACCGCTTGATCACGGATTCACACAGGTCACCCACCTGGCCGAGGATCGCGCCGGGCACAGCGAACGCGAGCACGTGCCACGCCTCCATCCCCGCAGGGAAGGGCAGCAGCCACCACGCGAGGTAGGCGCCACCGACCGACGCGACAAGCCCACCGACCGCGCCCTCGCGGGTCTTCTTGGGCGACACCCGCGGCGCAAGCTTCGTGCGCCCGAACGCGCGTCCGGCGAAGTAGGCGCCGGTGTCCCCCGCCCACACCGTGAACATGGGGAAGAGCAGCCACGCCGCCTGATGTGGCCCGGTGGCGAACGGGGTGTCGGTCGCACAGGGGATGAGCAGCCCGCCGAAGAGCGCGGCCATCCAGGCATAGCCACCGAGCAGGTGCCCGATGCGCGCCGCCGCCTGGTCCATCGCGTCCGCCGCCGTGCGTAGCGTGAGCACGAGGGTCGCGATGATCGTGAACGACACGGTGGCGTACACGGCGATCGGATGCGGCGACCAGTAACCGGCGGACAGCGTGGCGAACACGCCGAGGACGACGACCGTTCGGTCGGGCCCCGTCGCGTCGCCGAGGGTCATGCGGACGTACTCGTGCGCGCCGATCGCTGCGGCGCCAGCGAGCAGCACCCAGAGCGCGTAGTTCGGGCCCAGGAACGCCAGCGCGAGCAGGATCGGGACCGCGACGACGGCCGTCACCAGCCGGGCGCCGAGGTCACGCAGAAAGGACGAAGAGCCAGCAGCCACCGGGGTTCAGCCCTCGTTCGGGGTCAGAGACGCCACACGCTCGGCGATGAGCGGGTTGTCGGGCTCCATGGTCGCGGCGAACTCGAGGTGCACGCGCGCCATCTTCTCGTCGTGATTCAAGAGGGACACCTTCGCGAGGCGCAGGTACTTCTGCACCTTCGGGTTGTCGCTCAACTCGTCCAGCGGCAGGGACGCCGCGGTGCGCCCGACGCCACCGCGTTCGCGGTCGTAGCGTGCGCGGGCTTCGGGGTCACGCAGCACGTTCGCCGCCTCGACGACGCGGGCGTACACATCGTTCGCGCGCTGCAGCGCCTCCGGGTTGGCCAGCGCACGCAGGCGGTCCGGATGCAGGCCGAGGCTGAGCCGGTCCCACGCGGCGACGATCTCGTCGTGCGCAGCGCCGGGCTTCACGCCGAGCACCTCGTAGTGATCCTGGCCGGACAGCCGCACGTAGCGAATCTCGATGTCCGCGAGCAGGGCCCGCGCGTCACCGCCGCCGCTGCGGCGGGCTCGCACCGCACGGCGCAGACGGTCCGCGAGCACGCGGGTGGCGAGGGGCAGCTTCACCGTCGCGTCGAACGGGCTGTCGTCGTCGTGGGCGCGCACGTCCCCGACGCCGAGCACGATCGCCGTGTCATCGCCAAGGGCCTTGCGCAGCAACGGCGCGACGGTCTCGGGGGTAGGCCCGGGTGCGGACTCGTGCACGACGACCGCGTCGATGTCGCCACCGGCCGCGAAGCCGCGAATCTGGCGCACGTCTGCGTCCCCCTCGACGGCAAAACCCGCGTCCGCCAGCCCGTGAACAACACGGTCGGCGAGCACGGTTTCTGCGAGGATGAAGACACGCACGGGGGCCTCCGTCGGCGCCGGGGCGGGTAGGCGAGAACGAGCGCGAGACTAGCGGTATTCGCCGGCTTCGGCATCCCACTCGGGCAGGTCGACGTCGGCGGCGCCGGCGATCGTCAGACGGGTGCGGCGCAGGGCGCCGGTGCCGCTGTCGCGTGCCGCCACATCGAGCATGCCGTCCGCGTTGATCTGAAACGCGACCTCGACGCGCACGTCGCCGCGCGGCGCCGGGGGCAGGCCCTCGAGGACGAGCTCACCGAGAAAGCGGTTCTCTTCGACCTGCCGCGACGTGCCCTCGAAGATCTGGATGCGCACCGTGTCCTGGTCGTCCCGGCTCGTCGCGAACGTGCGCGACACCCGCGTCGGGATCGGCGCGTTGCGGTGGATCAGGATGTCCATGATGCCGCCGACCGTCTCGATGCCGAGGGCGTCCGGGGTGACGTCGATGAGCAGCGGCATCGACGGCGCCTGATTGACCGCCGGATAGGCCGCCGACTCGGCGACCGCGTCCGCGAGGCTGAACTCCGGGAACTCGTCGTCGACCGCCTGCGGCAGGTCGTCGTACATGGTCGCGCCAAAGCCCGGGTCGATCGCTGTCATGCGACCGGTCGCCCCGGGGGGCAGCGGCGGCGGGCCCTTGCGGGTGCCCGACTTGCGCGCGGCGTCCGGGATCGGCGGCGGCGCCACCGGCCCGGCCTCGGCCTCCTCGAGCCCGAACGCATAGATGGCCGCGCCGACGGCGACGACCTCGTCCGGGTTGATGTCGGTGAGCGGCTTGCGAAAGAAGTAGTGCTCGACCATCTCGCGAACGAGCGGCACCCGCGTCGAACCACCGACCAGCACGAGCCGGTCGATCTCGGACGACTGCACGCCCGCGAGCTGCAGGGCCTCGTCACAGACGAGGAAGGTCTGCTGCACGATGCGCTTGCAGGCCTGGTTGAACTGCTCGCGCGTCAGCGTGATGTCGAAGTCGACCGGCTTCGCAGCGCCGGGCACGACCTGCGAGACCGACCCGCTGGCCGCGTCCCGCTGGGTGAGCTCGATCTTCATCGACTCGGCCATGCTCTTGAGGCGCTGCATGGCCGCCGGGTCCGTCCGAAGGTCGTGGTCGAACCGGTGCAGGAACGCCCGCGACACGATGCCGGCGATCATGTGGTCGAAGTCGTCGCCACCAAGGAAGGTGTCGCCGGCGGTCGAGAGCACCTCGAACACGTTCTCGCGCAGCTCCAGCAGCGTGATGTCGAACGTGCCGCCGCCGAGGTCGTAGATCGCGATCCGTTCGCGGTTGCGGTCCTGGTAGCCGTAGGCGAGGGCGGCGGCCGTCGGCTCGTTGAGCAGCCGCATCACCTCGAGCCCGGCGAGCCGCGCGGCGTTGCGCGTCGACCGGCGCTGGGCCTCGTTGAAGTTCGCAGGGACGGTGATGACCGCGCGGGTGACGGGCTCGCCGAGGTAGTTCTCGGCGATGCGCTTCATGTGCCGCAGGATCGTCGCCTGCACGTCTTCGGCGGTGTAGCGCTTGCCGCGCACGACGATGCGCGGCGCGTCGTCGTCCCCCTTCTCGATGCTGTAGCCGTACTTCTTGGCGGCCACCTTGATCTCGGGGGCGAACCAGGACCGCCCGACGAGCCGCTTCACCGAGTACACGGTGTTCACGGGGTCGACGATCATCCGGTCCTTCGCTCGTCGCCCGACGACCGGCTCGCCGGACGCCGTGAACGAGACCACCGACGGCTGGATCGGGTTGCCCTCGTCGTCGGGGATGACGACCGCCTCCCCGTCGAGGACCGCAGAAACCACCGAATTACTGGTCCCCAGGTCGATGCCGACCGCGCGTCCGCTCATGCAGCTCCTCACCACGTTCGTGGGGTTGCTCGCCGCCCGTGTCGCTGAAGCGCCGGGCGATTGTCGTGCAGAAAGTTGTCTCGGTTATCGCACAGGCGGTGCCCGGGGGACAAATCCCGCGTCTCGCGACGCGTTCGGCCCACCGACGTTGCCCGTCGAGGCACCCCGCGTTATACCGTGCCGCGCCGCGGCGTCGTCCGTCGCGGGCCCTCTGGAGGTCGAAGGATGCACATCTTTGTGCCCGCGTTCGTCGCGTTCCTGTTCACCGCCGGCTTCGGCGTTGCCGGGTACTTCCTGTTCTGGCTGCTGCGCTACGTGGCCGCCGGGCGCGAAGATGGCCGTGCGTCGCTGGACAACCTGCGCCCGCGCGTTGGCGGTTTCGTCACGTACGTGCTGGGTCAGGCGCGGACGATCCGCGAGTTCGGCGGCTGGCTGCACTTCTTCATCTTCTGGTCGTTCGTCGTCCTGCAGGCCGAGACGATCGAGTTCGTGGTGAAGGCGTTCGTGCCGTCGTTCCGGTGGAGCCAGGTCTTCGGCCAGTCGGTCTACAACGGGATCATCTTCGTGCAGGACACGATGACCTTCCTGCTGCTGATCGTCATCGTCGCGGCGATCATTCGCCGCTTCGTCGTCCGGCCCGAGCACACGACCCAGACCCTCGACGGCGCGATCATCCTCGGCCTCGAGATGGCGCTGATCATGACGCGCTTCATCGCCCACGGCGCCGAGCTCGCCGCGGCCCACGGCCCCTCGGAGATCGGCTGGGATCCCGTCTGGTCGCCGTTCTCGAGCGGCTTCGCGTGGCTCTTCGGTGGACCGCTGAGTGACCCGGGCAACCACCTGTTCCACGGCATCTACGTCGTGATGTACCTGATGCACCTCTCGGTCATCGTGTTCTTCGCGTACTGGATCTCGACCGGCGGCAAGCACCTGCACCTCATCGGTGCGACGACGAACGTGTTCTTCCGCAAGCTCGAGCCGAAGGGGTCGCTGTACCCGGTCGACCTCGAGGACGAGACCGCGGAGTCCTTCGGTGCGGGCCGCATGGAGGACCTGAGCTGGAAGCAGCTGCTCGATACCTACGCGTGCACCGAGTGTGCCCGCTGCGAGCACTACTGCCCGGCGTTCAACACCGGCAAGGAGTTGAACCCGATGATGATCATCCAGAAGCTCAAGTCCCACGTGAAGACGAAGGGCGCGCAGGTGTACCGCGACGGCGGCGAGGACGACTTCGCCACGCTCGCCGGCGGCATCATCAGCCGCGAAGAGCTGATGGCGTGCACGACCTGTGGCGCCTGCGTAGCGAACTGCCCGGTGTTCATCGAGCACGTCGACACGATCGTCGACATGCGTCGGTACCTCGTCCTCACCGAGGGCGACGTCGACGCCGAGGTGGCGCGGACCTTCCGCAACATGGAGAACAACGCCAACCCGTGGGGCGTCTCGAACTCCCGCCGTGGCGACTGGGCCGAGGGCCTCGACATCCCGCTGATGTCCGAGCTCGACCACACCCCCGAGTACCTGTTCTGGGTCGGCTGCGCGGGCTCGTTCGACGACCGCGCGAAGAAGGTCACGATGGCGATGGCCCGCATCCTCAAGGCGGCGGGCGTCGACTACGCCATCCTCGGGCCCGAAGAGAAGTGCACGGGCGACGCCGCGCGCCGCATCGGCAACGAGTACGTCTACTGGACGCTCGCGCAGGGCAACGTCGAGGTGCTGAACAAGTACAACGTGACGAAGGTCATCACGACCTGCCCGCACTGCTTCCACACGATCGGCAAGGAGTACCCGCAGCTTGGTGGCAACTACGAGGTCGTGCACCACACGCGGTTGCTGAACCAGCTGCTGAAGGAGAACCGCCTGCGCCTGTCGATGACCGGCTCGAAGTCGGTCGCGTACCACGACAGCTGCTACATCGGGCGGTGGAACGGTGACTACTCGCCGCCGCGCGAGACCCTCGCGCAGGTGCCGGGCATCGAGATCCGCGAGATGGCGTGGAACCAGCGCAAGGCGCTGTGCTGCGGCGCGGGCGGCGGTCGGATGTGGATGGAAGAGCACCAGGGCAAGCGCGTGAACATCCACCGCACCGACATGGCCATCGAGACCGGCGCCGACGAGCTCGTTGTGAACTGCCCGTTCTGCATGACCATGCTCTCGGACGGCGTGAAGCAGCGCGAGTCGGGCATGGAAGCGAAGGACCTCGCCGAGGTCGTGGCCGAGCGCCTGATCGATGCGTCCGCCGAGGCGACGGCCGGCGCCTGACCCGTCGAGCGCGCGTGAACGAACCCGCCGGTGCTGGTGCCCGGCGGGTTCTTCCGTTTTTGGCGCCGTCGGTGATCCGCGACCCGCGACCCGCGGCCTGTGCACCGGTCGCGGCGGACGCGCCGACCCCTGCGCTGGCGGCCAGCCAATGTCGCCGCACCGCCGCGTGAGAGATGCGGATGCACGCCCGCGCCCCTGCACAGCCTCTGGCCGTCGCAGCAGCTCCGTCGCCAGGTCGGCAGGGCGCGTGGCGACGGGCGCGCGATGGTCGGACGGTGCGCGCACGCACGGACGCCGGCGCCGCCGTGAAGCCGGTGCCGTGCCCCACACCGCCGGGCTCGGCGCAGGCACGCGCCGGGGCGGTCAGGGCTCGGGGACTTCTTCGCCGCCGTCGCCGGCCGCACCCGCGTCTTCGTCGTCGACGTCGGGCTCCACCGGGTCCGGGCGGTCCGGCACCTGCGAGGGCATCTCGAGCGCTGGCGGTGCCGTCGCCGAGGCGGCCGCATCTCGCTGCGTCGGTGCGTCGAGCGCCGCGCGATACAGGCTGGCTGCCGTCTGGTCGAACCCTTCGCCTGCGGCGTCCCGTGCGGCGCGCAGCAGGCGCTCGCGGTCCGTCGTGTCGATGACGCCACGGGGCAGCCGCGCGGCGTGCAGCGCCCGCGTCACCGGCGTCTTCCGCGGCTCCCACACGTTCATCACCGTGGTTCGCACGAGGCCGGCGAGCGGCTCGTCCGTGTGCGCAACGTCCCGCGACAGCACGCCGAGCGTGATGGCGACGCTGGTGCACAGGACCGCGACGGACACCCGCTCGCCCGGCGTCCACGAACGGTACGCGACGATCACGGTGAACCACGCGACCACGAACCCGAGCGCCACCGGCAGCAGCGTCACCGGGCCGCTGAGCCCGGTCGCGTGCAGGATCGTCCAGGGCGCGTAGCCCTCGTGCAGAAAGAAGACCGAGATCTCGTGGATCGGGTTGATCGACTCTTCGGGGAAGTGCGGGAAGGTCACCGCCGAGATGCCGCACGCGAACACGCCGAGGGCGAGCCCGATCAGGGTGGTCACGACCACGAACGGCTCGAGCCCGCGCCCGCGGGACGCGCGCAGCAGGTGCAGCAGGTACCACGCGAGAAAGGGCACCACCGGCACGATGTACCGGGGCCCCGCCGTCCAGCCGCCGCGCCAGTTGTGCACCATCGAGACGAACACGGTGTACACGAGCAGCACGCCGAACGTGATCAGCGCCGGCTCACGCAGGCTGCGGTCGCGGATGGCCGCGAAGAGGCCGCCGATGGCGACGATCGACCACGGCACGAACCAGAAGAGCCCGTTGCCGGGGTGCAGGAACGACCCGTAGAGCGCCCGCGGCTGGATGCGCTCCATGCCGAAGAAACCGTCGTTGTGGTGCTCGATGAACTCGGGATTCTCGAGAAACGAGTACGGCGCGGCGAAGGGCGAGCCGAAGCAGGCGTCGTGGTACGCCATGAGCAGCGCGAGCGGCACGAGCGCGCCGAGCAGGTTCCCGGCGATCCAGCGCAGGCGCGCCGGGCTGCGCAGGGTGCTCCACGACGCGACGACGAGGACCCCGAGCAGGGCGGGGTACTCGCAGGCGATGGACGCCATCCACAAGAAGCCGGACCCGATGGGGATCCACCACGCGTCGGGTTCGTCGACGTGCCGCCACGCGAGCATGAACCCGCCGAACACGAACGCCGCGACCACGCTGTGGCTCGCACAGATCAGCCCATACGGCAGGATCGTGCTGCCCAGGGCGAGGGCCACGATCGCCGTCATGCGTGGCCCGGGCGCAGCGGTCACGGTGCGAGTGAACCGCCCGAACGCAAAGAGAAACACGAGGGTGGGCAGGAT
>Ga0070728_10001916_pt1 | contig 28137 bp, 17 predicted proteins | sample tdDd471_FD_66723 | JGI IMG/M metagenome (GOLD analysis project Ga0070728, IMG submission 66723) | Marine sediment microbial communities from the Atlantic coast under amendment with organic carbon and nitrate - tdDd47.1 | ecosystem: Environmental > Aquatic > Marine > Coastal > Sediment | place...
ATAGGTGCTGTCAATGCATTTCCCGGAAAGACAGGCCTCGCCGGTTGTGCAGGAATTACCGTCATCACAGGCAGTACCATCTGCAACAGAGGTTCCCACACATTCTCCGCTCTGACAGCTGTCTGTGGAAGTACATGGATTACTGTCGTCGCAGGTATTGCTGTCATCATTTGTGGACGCACAGGAACCGGAGCCATCACAGGATTCATCGGTACAGGGATTGCCGTCATCACAGGCCGTTCCGCTGCTCAGGGCCGTTGCACCACTGCAAACCCCGCTGCTGCAGGTGCCGTTTGTAGTACAGGGATTACCGTCGTCACAAGAGGTGCCATCGCCCAGTTGCGTATCAGCCTCACATACTCCGGTGCTCTGATTGCACACCTGAGGAGAACAAGAATCTGTTGTGGTGCACACCACAGGGTCCAAACCGGTACAGACACCATCTATGTACACATCTCTTTGCGTGCATGCATTACTGTCATCACAGGTAGTATACTCCACATAGGCATACTCACACACGCCCCCATTACAGGTATCAACGGTCTTGGGATTGCTGTCATCGCACACGACATCGGTACCGCCGCATACTCCATCGGTACATTGATCGGTGGATGTGCAGGCATCGTTATCATTGCATGAGGTACCGTTTGTAACATTGGTACCGGCACAGGCTCCGGCAGAGCATGCATCGCCCGAGGTGCAATCATTGCCGTCATCACAGGTATTGGTGTCATCGTTGGAATTCTGGCAGGCACCGTTATTGCAGATATCATCGGTGCAGGCATTGCCGTCGTCACAATCCGCGTGGACTGTACAGGGACAGCTGGAAGCATAGGCGCTGGCGGCAGCCGTCATGAGGCCGCTGCAATTATCCACCAACTGTGTTTCCCCGGTATTAATATAATTAGTGCCGATATTCACTAAAGTCGGACAGCTTGCCGGATCGGTGGCAACGGCAAATTTAGCAGCATTAAGATAAAATGTGTTACCATCGATAATCGCATCGGCAACCTTATTGGCATCAGCTTCCCGCAGGATAATGGTGTCGTTCATTTTCATGAGAGGGCAGCCAAACTGGTTGCCTGTTAACACCAGATTATGGTCATCACCGGTAATCTCCGCAGGCAATTTGATGTCAATTGCATGTTCAAAGGGACTGCGCCACAATAGCCGCTGAAAATTATTACCGATAATGGACCAGCTGTTTGCTGCATATTCAGAAGTGGCGGTTGCATCGTACACCGCACGCTTCAACGTGGTATATGCATTGAACACAAATTCGATATTGCTGATACCGACAGCACAGAATTCCTTCCAGAGCCAATGCCGATGCCACCGGGGGAATCATGACAACATCACCGACGGAATCCCGAAAAAACGGGAAAGAAGTCACCCTGACGAGTCCATTCGTGTGCTTGCAGGGTAACTGGTATGTGATCACCCAGTGGAGACCGGATGAGCCTGTAGGCGACATTCTGACCCTACGGCAACTATCCGATGCCGAAGCAGCATGGCTGGAACCGCAGTTGATTGATGCCCATGCCGACACATGGGCCCGGATGTTCCCGGATGATTATTCCATTCAACACGGTGCGGTTCCTGATGATATAGACTCATGAAGACGAAACTTCCAAAGACACAACTAAGGCGACTGCAACGGATAAATCGGAAACTCGATCCGGCCCGGTTGGAGTACCGGGTGGATAGCGGAACCTTCCGATATGTATTCATCCGGGGAGGGCAACGGCATCGAAAATCATTGGGTCAAAATCTGGATGAAGCATACAAGGCTGCCCTTGCCTTGCGGGAACAACACCTTCATGAAATACCCACTACACCCGACATACCCACAATCACGTTGGGTCAATGGTATGAACGGCTGAAGCCGGACCGTAAACGGCGGTTGGCAGATACAACGTGGGACATTGAAAAATTCCATTGGGTTAAACTCACTGAAACCTTGAAAAATACACCCTTGGACCGTCTGACCCAGAATATAATTGACCATGAACTGGACAGCATAGAGGCCCCATCCCAAAGGGACCATACTGCCATACTCCTCCGTACTATATTGAATGCGGCGGTCAAAGAAGCCCTGTTAGCCAAATCACCCTTCCGGTACACCCGTCCTAGAAAATCCAAGAAGAAGAAAGTCCCCACGTTGACCCCAGAACAGCTTGTTCGACTGAGCCAGGCAGCACCCCCAGAGACCCGTCCTGCGTGCCTCCTGGCGGCATTCTGTGGCCTCAGGCGTGGTGAGATCATGGCCCTGAAGCATATGGACATCAACTTGGCCCCGGATGTGATGCAAGTGGATGTCCATAAGAACAAAGTCTATGTTGATGGTCCCCATGGCAAGGAAGAACGGATCGGTGAACCGAAATCTGGTAGCACCCGGATTGTCCCCATCATGCCTGATATCCCAAAGCCAGCATTGGATATGATGAATGATTTATTCCGAGGGAAACCACCGGACCAATTCATTTATGAGAGGTACCGGGGAAACCTTCACAGGGTGATTAAGACGACATGCAAGAAGCTGGGCCTACCCGTGGTTGGCTTACATGACCTCAGGCATGTATGTGGAACCCACTGGGTCATCAATCACGGGATGCCGTTTGCATCGGCTGCATTGGGGCATAGCAGTATCCAGATGACCATTGATACTTATACCGATCTGACGGCGGTACTAAGGGCAAAACAACTGGGAAGGAAGCAGGCGGGTACAGTCCAATCCCCCTTGGTTCCGAGAACCTTATCCGTTGCACATGACCTGGTGGAACATGATGATCCTCAGGTACGGGAACTGGCCCTTTTGACCATGCAGATTTGTGGGTGAAATTACATTGACACAAACGACATCCATGTGATCTATCTTATATAAATACTTAGGGAAGGGTTGGGCAAAATGGTTTGCTTGGCTTACGGGCTTCAAACATGAGGACACAAATTGAAATTACTCAAATCACAAGAACTTTGCACCTCATCAATCATAGAAAATATTATTCACTTGAATACTGGGCTTAGTACATTTTGGTCAAATTCTTTAGGATGGGCTCCAGAAAGTGCAGCTAATTTAATGAATAAGTCAAGGCTTGACTGGCAAGTTTCTCTATCAAAATGTTTGAACTTATGGACATCTGAAGAATCTCGTAAACTTGGAGACGGGGTATTGATTCTTGCATGGACGAATCTTGGAAGTTTAATTGAGGGATCATTAAAACTATTCTTAGCTGTATTTTACGATGACTATAAAAAAGACTTGGAGGCAGTTACAGATAGAAATGACAATATTATTGACCCTGATACTTTGGGCCTAGAAAAATTAAGACAATTCTTTAACCGCAAAAATACAATGCTTTGGTCCAAAGAATGGAATGATTTCGTGTTAAAGATTCAGGGCTATAGAAATTCAATCCATGCCTTTAAGAATAGAAAAATTGGCACGTTTGATGAATTTGAAGATAGTGTAAAAATCTACCTTGAATTGTTAATGACAATAAATTCAAGGCTCCCATATCCAGATGAGATGCATGAGCCGCCATGGTACTAAACAGCGGGGCACTTAGTTCCTGCCCTGCCATTGAAAATTTCTTTTTATACTCATTCTAAACCCCATCCCAGCCCCAGACAAGCCCCACACGAGCCCCATTAGAGCCCCAGCACCCCTGTTTTAAGCACAAAAAAAAGCACCTACGTTTTAAACGTAAGTGCTTGATTGTAATGATGGTGCCGAAGGGGGGACTCGAACCCCCACACCCGCAAAGGGCACTAGACCCTGAACCTAGCGCGTCTACCAGTTCCGCCACTTCGGCATTATCATCTCTCAAAGAGCAGGAAATGTACTATCAAAGGCCGCGGGTAAAAGCAAGAAAAAAAACAACAAAAAGCCCTCAGGCCTTCTTTTTTGTGGTTTTGTCCGCATCGGCCCCTTCGGCGGCCTTGGCGTCGTTCCAGAATCCGTCCAGTTCGTCCAGGGTGAAGTCACGAAAAACATTACCCTTTTCATGCACCGAGGCCTCAACCGCCAAAAAGCGGCGGCGGAATTTGTCGTTGCTCAGTTGCAGGGCGTCGTGGGGCTGAATATTCAGAAAACGCCCAAGGTTTACCAGAGAAAAGAGCAGATCCCCAAATTCTCCCTCAATATTTCGTTTGCCTTCGCCTTCGGTAACCGCCTGCCGCAGTTCCGCCACTTCCTCCTCGATTTTATCCAGCACGTCGGCGGTGGCCTGCCAGTCGAACCCCAGGGCCGCAGCCCGGCTGGTAAGACGATACGCCTGTAGCAGCGGCGGCAGACTGCGGGGCACCCCGGAAAGCTCCGATGCCACCACATTTTTGTCCTTTTTTTCCTGAGCCTTGATGGCGTGCCAGTTTTTAAGCACCTCGTCGGCGTCCTTTACCGTGTCCTCACCAAACACATGGGGATGCCGCCGGATGAGCTTGTCCCGCACCAAAGACAGGGGCAGGGAAATATCAAACTTGCCTTCTTCCTCGGCCAGACGGCTTAAGAACACCACTTCAAACAGCACGTCCCCAAGCTCTTCGGCCAGACCATCCCAGTCTTCGACCCGGGCGGCTTCGTAGGCTTCGGCGCATTCCTCCACCAGATAATCCTTGATGGTCTGCACCGTCTGTTTGCGGTCCCAGGGGCAGCCGTCGGGGCTGCGGAGTCTGGCCATGATTTCCACAAGATCCGGCAGAGTTGCTTTTTGACTCATGATCACTAACCTTTGTATATATAAAGTATCGTATGCAGGGCATATATGCTATACTCTTTGCCTGCTGAAGGCTGAATACCAAATACCCGGCAAAAAGACAAGGCATGAAACACGACGACGGCGCATCACAATCCGGAGAGGAACGCATTCTGTCCATAGACGACAGCGGCGTGGCTCAGTCCCTGTACGGTGAACGAAACGAACACCTGCGCTATCTTGAGCAGGTGCTCGATGTGCGTATCGGCGCCCGGGGCAGTGATCTGCACATTACCGGCAGCGCCGAATCCGTGGAGCTTGCCTGCGATGTACTGCTGCAACTGGCAGAGGTGATCCGCAAGGGCTACCCCTTAAGCCGCAGCGACGTGGGCCGGGCAGTGACTACCCTTTCCCGGGACAGCGGCACCAAACTTGACGAGTACATGCTCAGCTCGGTGAAGCTCAACGTGCCGGGACGCCGGGTGCGCCCCCGCAGCGTAAATCAGAAAGCCTATGTGGACGCCATCAATGGCAAGGATCTGGTCTTTGGCATCGGTCCGGCGGGCACCGGCAAAACCTATCTGGCGGTGGCCATGGCCCTGTCCTTTTTGCTGGACGACCGGGTGGAACGACTGGTGCTGTGCCGCCCGGCGGTGGAAGCCGGGGAAAATCTGGGCTTTTTGCCCGGCACCCTGGAGGAAAAAGTCAACCCCTATTTGCGCCCCCTGTACGACGCCCTGTTTGACATGGCGGACCAGCAGCGGGTGCAGCAGTGGGTTACCGACGGCACCATCGAGGTTGCGCCCCTGGCCTACATGCGGGGCCGGACGTTGAACCGTTCCTTTATTATTCTGGATGAAGCCCAGAACACCTCTCCGCAGCAGATGAAAATGTTCCTTACCCGCATCGGTCAGGGAAGCAAGACCGTGGTCACCGGCGACATCACCCAAATCGATCTGCCCCACAGCAGCCAAAGCGGACTGGTGCAGGCAGAGCATATTCTGACGGGCATTGACACCATCGCCTTTCAGACCTTTACCGATGTGGATGTGGTGCGCCACGAACTGGTACAGACCATTATCCGGGCCTATGACCGGCACTACCGGCAGCGACATGCCACAGACGCCGGACCGCAGACCGGAGAGCATGAGGACTAATCCATGGAAACGCCCGATCCCAAACACGATGCGCCGCAGCCCTTTAATGTGTCCACCTTTCTGGACAGCCTGGACTCACGGCCTTTGCGGTTAAAGACTGCGGTCAAGGGTGCACTGCTGCTGGTGGTAGCCCTGTTCGCGGGCATGCTGCTGGCCCCGGACATGCTGCACCCGCCGGAAATCCTCACCGCCGATCATCTGGGTAAGCCCTCCCCCATCACCCTGCGGGCGGAGCGATCCTACCTGATCCGTGATGATGAAGGCACCCTTCGGCAACAACGCAACGCCGAGGCTCTGGTGCTGCCGGTGTTTGACCGGCTGCTGTTTAATGCCAGCGACCAAAGCGCCAAACTGCAAGCAGCGCTGAAGATCGTCAAGGACGAGCAGGTGGCCTGGCTCATCTCCTACGACCAGTCTTTCCGCGGCCTGGAGAATGAACAAATAAACGACGGCCCAGATAACGGCAAAGTGCCTCTGGACCCCTCCACCCTTTCGTATATCCAAAGCAAAGACACCTTGCAGCAGGAGCTGTTTTCCGCCCAGCGCAACGACATGGTGCTGCATCTGAAAGCCCATAAACGCAAAGCGTTTAAGCAACTGGTGACGCATCTGACGCCTCTGCGGGACGCCTTTAGCAAAGGCCTGGGCGTTATGATCAGCGAGGCGGACTGGGAAGAACTGCTGAAAACCGGCCTGTCGGACCAGTGGTGCAGCTATGCGGTCAGCGCCCACGATTCCATGGCGGGCAAATCAATGCTCAGTCCCCAGGATCATCTGATTCTCACCCAAAGCGACCGTATACGGGTGCGCATCTGGAAAACACGGCAGGGCTTTACCGAAGAAATCTGGAGCGCCCCCTACACCGATGCGGTGCTGGCCGGGGACATTGGCAAGGCTTTGTACGCCTATTCCCGCAGCGCCGGGGGAAAACTTTCCAGCGCCCAGCTGAATCTGGCCCAGCGGCTGGTATCCGAAGTATTGCAGCCGGGGCTGGTGTACAACGGCGCCGAAACCGCCCGGCAACAGCACGACGCCGTAGCGGCAGTACGCCCCCTGACCTTCCCGGTATCCAAGGGCGACATTATCCTGCGTACCGGCGAAACCGTTACCAAGCATCATCTGGTCATCATGAGCGGCATTCAGCAGCAGCGGCTGCGGCAGCCCGGCTGGCTGAAATTCATCAGTTTCGGTCTGTTCTTCCTGCTGCTGGTGGTGGTGGTCAATACCTACGGCTCCCGTAATATCCGCAAGTACGACCCCCGGATGCGGGACTATCTTTTTTTGGCTATCATATTCCTGATAACCCTCAGCCTTATCAAGGCTGCGGTGTGGGAAGGCATCGCCATTGCCGAAAGCCTGCCCCGGATTCCCATGACCGCCTACTATTATCTGATGCCCATTGCGGCAGGAACCATGATTGTGCGGGTGGTGCTTAACAGCGAAAGCGCCTACCTGTTTGCCGTGGCAACCGCCATTACTGCGGGACTGGTCTTTGACAACTCCCTGATGACCGCCGCCTATATTCTGCTGACATCGCTGGTTGCCGCCGACGGTGCATCGCCCCTGCATTCCCGCTGGACCCTGCTGCGGGCAGGATTGCGCACCGGTCTGGTGGGAGCCACCGTGGCCTTTGTGGCCTCGCTTAACGCCGGGGAAGCCCTGAGCATCCAGACCCTTATCCTTATGGGCGCAGGACTGCTGGGCGGTATTCTTTCCGGTCTGCTCACCGGTGTGCTGGTTCCCCTGATTGAGGCGTTTTTCGATTACACCACCGATGTGAAACTGCTGAACCTGATCAACCTTAACCATCCCATTCTCAAGGAATTGCTGGTGCAGGCTCCGGGTACCCATCATCACAGCATGATGGTATCAAGGCTTGCGGAGCAGGCAGCCAAAAATATCCGGGCCAACCCGTTGCTGTGCCGCGCCGGTGGCCTGTATCACGATATTGGCAAAATCAAAACCCCGCTGTATTTCAGCGAAAATGTGCAGGACAACACCGATTACCACCGCACCCTGTCGCCCTCCATGAGCGTGCGCATTCTTGCCAGCCATGTGAGCGAAGGCGTGGAAATGGCAAAGCGGGCGGGGTTGGGCGAACGACTTGTCAGCCTTATCGAACAGCATCACGGCACCAACATCATCAGCCAGTTTCTTGAACGGGCCAAGCAAAAGGCCAACGAGGAGGGGCTTGACCCCGCCGATGTCACCGGCACCGCCTTCCGCTATCCCGGCCCCTTGCCCCAAAGCCGTGAAGCGGGTATCTTGATGATGGCCGATTCGGCGGAAAGCGCCTGTCGTCGTCTGGAGCATCCCACGCCGGATAAAATCCGCAACACCGCAAGCCGGGTGGTCTATCAGTTGTTCCGTGACGGTCAGCTCAATGAATCGGAATTGACCCTCAGCGATCTTGAGCGTATTATTGACGCCTTTGCCACCCAGTTGACGGAAGTCCAGGGTCGGCAGCCGGTGTATCTGGGCAACCGCCCCACAACCAAAGACGTGAAGAAGGTATCCAGTGACGATATTGGTAACTAAGCGTATTCGAGGCAGCAGATTTACCACGCCCTTTATCCGCAGCATTGCGGACGTTGTGCTTCAAAAGGTGGAGGCAGAGGACGCCGAGCTGTCCATCAGCATTGTCGGCCCCCGGAGCATGCAACAGCTCAACGCCGAATACCGGGACAAGAACCAGCCCACCGACGTGCTCTCCTTTGCATTGGAAGAGGGCGAGGACCTTGTCAGCCCGGTACGGATGCTGGGAGATGTGGTGATCTGCGAGAAGGTGCTTTTGCAGCAGGCGGAAGAATACGACACCACGCCCCAGGCGGAACTGGTGCGGCTGCTGGTGCATGGTATCCTGCATCTTTTGGGTCACGACCACATGGAAGCCGCTGACGCCAAAAAAATGCGGGCCCAGGAACGCAAACTTGAAAAGACAGTATGTACTGCCCTGAATATCGAATAGAGCCATGACAGCGGAAACAACATCCACACAGCCAAAGACGTGGAAGGTACTGGGGATCGCCATTGCCAGCGGACTGGCCTTAAGTTTCTCCCATCCCTGGTCCGTCCCCCTGGTGAGCAATACCCACGGCTATATTATAGATCAATGGTGGCAGGGGCTGATCGCCTGGTTTGCCATGGTTCCCCTGTTTGTGATTCTCGCCCGTCAGACCAGCGGCAAGCGGGTATGGTGGATCGCCGGGCTTTCGGGCTTTTTCTACTACTACATGTCCATCTACTGGGTAAACAACGCCATTATTCTGTATGGCGGACTGCCTTGGTATATCAGCGTACCGGCGGTAACCCTGCTGGTGGCCTACATGGCCTTTTGCTGGACCTTTATCCTGTGGCTGGGCTGGGTAAGCAGCCGCCGCTTGAAGCTCAATTATCTGTTGTGGCTGCCCTTGTTCTGGGGTGCCCACGAATACCTGCGCAATTATCTGTTTACGGGATTCCCCTGGCAGCAGGTGGGTTACAGTCAGGCCCATATTCTGCCCATGCTGCAAACCGCCGCCCTGTGGGGAGTCTACGGTGTCAGCGTGCTGATCGCTGCGGTCAACACCGTGCTTGCGGCCTGGTGGCTGGTGCGGCGGGGTGAATATGCCTTTAAATTGCGCCCGTTAAAACGCTACACCATGGTGGTCATCGTCCTGATGGTCTTCAGCCTGGCCTACGGCACGTTCCGGCTGTATCTGAACGACGCCGCCGAGGACCGCTCCCCGGCCATCAAGGTTGCGGTGTTGCAGGGCAACATCAATCAGGACATTAAAAACCGGGCCCTTAACCACCGGGACTTTATTCTGGGGCGCTTTACCCGGTTGCAGCATCAGGCGGAAGCCGCCAATGTGGATTTAATTGTCTGGCCCGAGGCCGCCTACCCGGCGCTGCTGCCCCACAATCTTCGTAACGCCGCCGACCTGGTGGATATTGAGTTCCCCCTTAACGCCCATTTACTGCTGGGGGCCGCCGTGGTCTTTGGCACAAAAGACGGGCGCATGACCCTGGGCAACTCCATGTTCCTCATCGACCAGACCGGCTCGGTTATCGGACGTCACGACAAAACCCATCTGGTGCCCTTTGGCGAGTATGTGCCCTTCAGACCGATTTTGTCCAAACTGGGCATCCGCTCCATTGCCCGGGTATTGGGCAACTTCACCACGGGCAAAACCGGGCACCTTTTGCGCTATAAAGAAACCATTGCCGGACGCGGCACCCATGAAGTGCGCAACGGCGTGCTGATTTGCTACGAGGGCATTTTTCCGGAAATCAGCCGGGAGTTTGTCAACGAGGGAGCCAACCTGCTGGTGAGCGTGACCAACGATGCCTGGTACGGCATCAGCAGCGCCGCGTATCAGCATCTGTTGATGTACTCCTTTCGGAGCGTGGAAAACCGCCGGGCCACCATCAGAGCGGCCAACACCGGCATCAGCGCCTTTATCGACAGCTCCGGCAGGGTGCATCAGGCCACGGGCCTGTATGAAACCACCTGGAAAATGCGGGAAGTGCCGCTGTTGGAAAGCATGACCGTGTATACCATAGTGGGAGACGTGTTCGGCTGGATTCCCCTGACCATCGTGCTGCTCATGGGATGCGCCGCCTTTGTGATGCGGATACGTTCCCGGAAAAAGAGAAAGCAATCATGAAGCACCGCAGTATTCTGTTGCTTGTTGCCTGTGCAGCGATTCTGGCCCTTGCGGGGTGCTCCCGACAGGTCAGCCCTGCCTACGAATTTACCGGGGGCACGGTGACCTCATATCAGTTCCATATTGCCCAGCACCACAGCTTTAAAGACCCCCAGGCCCCGGGCAAGGAAAACTCCCTTCGCTTTGGCGGCATAATGGATCTCACCAGCAAGGCCCGGGGCAGCGCCGCCAGCAGCGGCCTGACTGGCACCTTTAGAAACCTGAAGATCGAAATGGATCAAAACACCAGCAAAGTCTCCACCGCCGGGGCGGGCATCACCTTTTTGATGGACACCCGGGGAACCATCCGGGACTTCACACTGCAGGGAACCATTCCCATGCAGCAGCAGCTTTTTTTCAATTCCATTCAGCAAACGTTGCAGGAAGTCTTTCCGGTAATGCCAGCCGGTGGCATCAAGCCCGGTCATACCTGGTCGCAGGAATTCATGGCCAGCCACGACGCCCCGCCCATGGGAACCATGTACACCCGGACAAAGGCCAGCTATACCCTGAAAAAGATCAGGAAGGTAGGCAGCGCCAACATCATGGATATCGCGGTATCCTACAGCTATCGCCTGGGCGATAAAAACGGTGGTGAAATCAAAACCCTTACCCCTGGCGGCGGCGATATCGCCATGTACGGCGACGGCGACGGCGATGGCACCATCTGGTTTGATCTGAAGGCCAAACGCATGGACAGCGCGGATATCACCACCCGCATCACCTCCCATATTTCGGTGCTGCGCAAGGATGCCCAAAAGGAAATGCAGCAAACAGCCACCAGCCGGGTGGTGTTCAGAGCCGGTGAACGCCCGGCCCTCAAACCTCCGGCCATGCCGGAAAGCTAAGCCCCGAATTCTGTAAGGGTACATATATCGAAGTAACAGCGCAGCCCCACATACAGGGCACACACAGGGGCGGAAGTGATACTACATCACAACCACCCCATACTGTTTTATCTGATTTTTCCGCAGGGGGACAGCGCCTATACCGGCTGTAACACCACCACAACCCGTACAGCAATTCCCTGTCCGTGGGCGATCATGCCAAGGCCCTCGCTGCGGGTGCCCTTGATATTGATCCGCTCCGCAGGAATATCCACAGCCCGGCTCAGGGCTTCGCCACAGGCCTGGGCCAGGGGCGCTATCATGGGACGATCACCCATAATAGTGATATCCATGCTATAGGGAACCAGCCCGGCGTCGGCAATTTTGGCCATCACCTCGCCCAGCAGTTCCATGCTGTTGGCGTCTTCAAAGGCAGGGTCGTAATCCGGGAACAGGCGACCGATATCGCCAAGCCCCGCTGCGCCCAAAAGGGCGTCCATCACGCCGTGGGCCAGCACGTCACCGTCGGAATGAGCCACCACACCTTCGGCGATACCGGCGTCAACCCCGGCAAGCCGCAGAGGCTTTCCTTCGGCATCCAGACGATGCACGTCAAAGCCTTCGCCAATGCGCACGCCCATGGGCAAAATCGGGCCCGAAAGCCGCCGGATCATGTCCCAGTCGCTGGAGGTAGTCATCTTCATGCCCGCAGGATGTACCGGCACCGTGGGGGCACGCATGCCGTACCACAGCATCAGGGCGGCTTCGTCGCTAAAATGGCGATCCTTGCTTTGGGCCAGCCGGAAGGCGGCTTCAAGCTCTGGCCGGGGGAACACCTGAGGCGTTGCGGCCCGCACATAATCGTTACGGTCAAGCTGCTTGTCGATGCGTCCCATGTCGTCAATACGATGCAGGGTATCGTAAATGGTATGCACCGCCACGGCGCTGCCTTCATCAAAGGCCACCGCCAGCACCTCGCGCATATCCGCTTCCGAGGTCAGGGGGCGCACCGCATCCATGACCAGTACATGGCCAAAGGCCTGCTGATCCGTGTCCGGCACCGCCCGCAGAGCTTCCTGCAGGGATTCCTGCCGGGTGGCTCCGCCGGTACAGAGGGTGCAGGGGGTATTCAAACCCTCAACAAGGTTGACAATGACGGGGTCTCCCACCTCGCTGTCATCCACCACCAGCACCAGGTGCGTTACTTCTTCAATGTTGTCAAGGTGATTCAGGGTCCAGCCACACACCGGCGTTCCCCAGAGGGATTGCCACTGTTTTTTGCCACCCCAACGATCGCCCTTGCCGGCAGCCAGAATAACCCCAAGGCAGGTATTCATACTACAGCCCCTTCATGTTATGGACGACTGACGATGGAACAGAAATTGTTCCTAGCAGTTGAACAGTTTTTCAAGTTCTTTTTCTATGTCTGTTTCTTTTTTGCGTTTGGCAATGGCCAGTTCGCGGATAACCAGGTTGCGGGCCATTTCCAGCATACGGCGCTCGCCAAAGGAAAGTTCTTTTTCCTTGTCATACTTCAGGAGATACAGATCCCGCAGCACTTCAGCGACCTCGAACACGGAACCGGTCTTGATTTTTTCCATGTACTCGCGGTAACGGCGATTCCATGTCTGGGTATCGGTGGCCACCTCCCGGTCTTTGAGGATAGTCATAACCCGCTCAGCCTCTTTGCGGCTGATGATATTCCGCAGACCAACATTATCAATGTTGTCCTTGGGAATCAGGACTTTCATGCCGTTATCCATAATACGCAGCACATAGAAGTCCACATTTTGACCGGCAATGGAACGTTTTTCGATTGCGGTTACTTCACCCACACCATGGGCGGGATATACGGCTTTGTCGCCAACTTTGAACATAATAAGCACCTCCTAGGACGTCGACTGTTCATGATACGGAAACTTTTTTGTAAAGTCAAGTATAATGAGTGTTTTCGCCCCGTTATGGATTGGATTTGTTTTCCCGCCGGGCGTTGCCGGGGTCTCCGGGTAAATTAAAGTCAATAAGTTAAAATGCGACCTCGAATCCATCGGGACGCAACAGCGATTTCACGGGACAAAATCGAATATTTTTGCGATATATCTTTTTTATATTGTTTTAGATCATTTTTGCCGTCATTCTCCCGGTGCGTGTCCGGTGTTTTTAAAATTCCTGGCCGGGGGAATGTTTCGATTTACGTTGTTGTGGTTGGCATGCAGCAATTAGTCTCAACCGCTTAACACGCCACGTTACGACCTGAGGCCACATACCACGCAGTGCTGTCCATACCCCCTAGCCAAAGCCCCGGGTCGTGATTATACTAAAAAACATGCGTAGATTACTGTACGCCGTTGTTATGGGATTAGTAATGCTGTGGATGACACCGCTCATGGCTGCCGATGCCGACTTTGACGTGGTAAAGCACAGCGAACACTTCTCGTTTTACGCCCACGGCTGGAACAGCCAAATAGCCAAGATCGTTGAGGAATCAGAAGACATCCGCGCCGAGTATGTTCAGCAGCTGGGCCAGGATTTCGATGGAATCACCAAGGTCTATCTTGCATCCAGCCCGGCGGAGTTTTCTCGCCTGCAACCCGGCGGCGCAAAGGTGCCCGAGTGGGCCATTGGCGTGGCATGGGCAAAGCAGAACGTCATTGTGCTGAAATACGCATCAATAAACGGATCAATTCCGGACCTTTACAAAACCTTCCGCCATGAGCTGAGCCACATTGCCCTGGGTCGGGTGACGGGCTACCGGAATATTCCCAAATGGTTTGTTGAGGGCATTGCCATGTTTTTGGCCCGGGAGTGGTCATTTGCCCGCCACGAACAGATGCTTTACGCCGCACTAGCCGGAAATCTCTACAGTTTTGAAGATATCCGCCGCCGTTTTCCCTCCCATCATTCCGCCACCAGCCTGGCCTATACCCAAAGCCTTCATCTGGTGGACTGGCTTTCCGGGCAGTTGGGTGAGGACGATTTTCACCGCTTTATTGCGGCCATTGGCGGGGGCGAGGACTTTTATGAAGCACTGGAACGCCTCAGCGGTATGAGCATTGAAGAGCTTGAAGCCGCGTGGCTGGGCAGCCTTAAGGTAAACTATTCCTGGCTGCCGCTGTTGACCGGCTCCGGTTTTTTGTGGTTCATGATGTCCCTGCTGTTCATTTGGGGCTATATTGCCTACCGCCGCCGTAAGGCCCAACGCATGCACAAGCTGGCGCTGGAAGACGCCTTTATGTACGGCGAACCCCTGCCTAAAAAAAGGGGCTGGAAAGCCCGTCGGGCCGCCCGGGCAAAGCTGCGGCTGGTAACGCCACCGCCGGAGGACGAGGTTCCTCAAATACCTGAAAACACTAACAATACAGACGACCCGGCATCACCATCAGAACACTGGAACATCGTCGACACCGACACGGATGAAGCGCCCGATCCCGACGATCCTCCCCGCTGGCTGCATTAGCCTAACCCCCTGAAATCAATGCAATACCGGGGGTTCGAACAGTATCTCGCGGATGCGTTGCATAAGATTTTCCAGACCGCTGCGTTTTTTTGCGCTCAGCAGCACCGCATCGGGATAGGCTTCCAAAAGCGCGGTGCGTTCGGCGGTATTCAAAAGATCGCTTTTATTGAACACCATCAGCCGGGTAATTTCGTTAAGGGACAGCTCCGTAAGGATATCATCAACCGCATCAATAAGATCGCTGCGCTGGGAGTCACCGGCATCCACCACATGCAGCACCAGGTGCGCCTCCCCGATTTCCTCCAGCGTGGCCCGGAAGGCCTGCTTGAGATCCTTGGGAAGCTCCTTGATAAATCCCACGGTGTCCGCCAAAATAAACTTCTGGGTACGGGAAAAGCCCATATGACGGCTGGTGGTGTCCAGGGTGGCAAAGAGCTTGTCCTCCACCAGCACATCTGAACCGGTCATGGCGTTGAGCAGAGTGGATTTACCCGCATTGGTGTAGCCCACAATGGACACCTGGGGAATGCCGCTGCGCTGTCGCTGGGACCGTCGCAAAGCCCGCTGCTTTGACAGGCTTTCCAGTTTCTTTTCCAACAGCCGGATGCGGTCCCGGGCACGCCGCCGGTCGATTTCCAGTTTGGTTTCACCGGGACCACGACCTCCAAGCTCGCCGGTAAGACGGCTGAAGGCCACTGCCCGCTGCCCCAGCCGGGGCATACGGTAGCGCAACTGGGCCAGTTCCACCTGAATCTTACCGTCACGGCTTTTGGCCCGTTGGGCAAAGATATCCAATATCAGCATGGTACGGTCCAGCACCTTGAGTTCGGTTTCATCCGCCAACGCCCGCAATTGCGCCGGGGACAATTCCCGGTCAAATATAAGGGTGTCCGCCTGTTTTTGCAGGGCGGAAAGCAGAATTTCCCGCAGTTTTCCCGAGCCGGTTACATAGCGGTGGTCCAGCTTTTCCCGGCGCTGGGTAATCATGTCCACGGTTTCAATGCCCGCGGTGTCAGCAAGGCGGCTGAGTTCTTCCAGCGAAATCCGGGCCGGGGCCAGGGGGCCGGTGGTGATACCGATCAACACTGCCCGCTGCCCGTGGGTGCCTTCGGTGGCGGCCTTCAGGCTTCGGTTGAACTCTTCCTCAAGTGCCGCCATAAACTCCATAAAGTCCAGATCCACTTCGTGCAGCAATTTTGGACCATCGGTATCGTGGGTGCGACCCGCCGGGTTTTCCGGCAAGGGCCATGCCCATGACGCCCGGATGAGATCCGCGCCGGTATGTTCCGGGGGGACGCCCAGCACCGCCACCATATCCAGGCGCATCATGGTCAGGGCGGTCAGCACATCGTCGTCCAGTTCCGCGCCCTTAAGTGAGGTATGAATCAGCCGCAGGCCCCGCAGACGGGCGGGGTTGACGGGCAACTGCCAGGTTTTGAGCCCCGGCAGGTGATCGGCGGTGCCCACCAGCAGTTTTATCACTTCGCCTTTGCGGTCCACCAGAACCCCCAAACGGCGGTTGGTCTCCCGGCTGAGATCGGACAGGGCGCGGCCAAACAGGATGCCCACCATGTCTTCCCGGGGCATGCGCCGCTGGGAAAGGCGGGTAAGATCTTTTATCTGACGGGGCTTAAGACCCGTCAGCGAACCGATAATTGCAGCGATGGCAAACCTCCAAAAGGTTTAAAAAAGATTCGTGTTGCTTGCCTTTAGGACCAAGGTATTCTAAACATTAATAGAGTACCTTGCAAGATGGATATTACAATGTATAAACGCATTCTTCTGGCAGATGATGAGTCCGGCATCCGAGAGCCCTGGGGGGACATGCTGGTGCAACAGGGATTTCAGGTGGTGCTTGCCGCCGACGGCAACGAAGCCTGGGAACAATTTGAATCACAGGAAGAACCCTTTGACCTGCTGATTGTTGACGCCCTTATGCCCGGGCGGGACGGTTTCAAGCTGGTGCGGGATGTCCGCAAACACAGCAAAGGGAAAACTGTACCCATTATGATGGTGTCCGGGGTGTATCGCTCGGCCCAGCACGCCAACCGCGCCTACAGCGATTTTGGCGTTCAGGTGTACATGGACAAACCGGTTTCATTGGAAAAACTGCTAAGCACCGCCCGCAAGCTCATGGGCATCAGCAGCAAAGCCAGCGACAGCGGCCTTAGGGGGGATACAGGGTCTTCTGACAAATACGGCCCCCTGTTTGTGATGAATCCCCAAGATGCACCGGCCATGGGCAAATTGTCCACGGTGCCCCTGCCGGTGATCATGAATAAACTCTTTCGCATCAAGGCCACCGGCGAGCTTTCCCTGCACAAGGGCAATGGCCGCAAAAGCATTTTCTTTGAAAAAGGCAAAATTATTTCCGCCACCAGCAATATCCCTGATGAATATCTGGGGGAAACTCTGGCCCGGGTGGGGCGCATTACCAAAGAGCAGAATCAGGCGTCATTGGAAATCAGCGAAAAAACAGGACAACGGCAGGGCGATGTGCTGTTAAAGCAGGGCTGGCTTCACAGCCACGAGTTGCCCCGGTACCTTCGCATGCAGACCGAGGAGCGGCTGCTGCGCGCCTTTATGTGGACCGACGCGGATTACGCCTTCAGGCCCATAAAAACGCTGCCAGGCCAAAACGTTGTGGTAGAGCGCAACACCCCCACGGCCATCAAAGACGGCATCATGATGAACATGCCGGTGGAATGGCTGGAAGACGAATTCTACCGATGCTACGGCAATCATTACATCGGGTACAATCAGGGCAGCGAACCGTTGTTGAAACTGGTGTTTTTTAACCGCAAACAGTTGTCCTATCTCTGCCATGGCATTGATTACAGCATGACACTGAATCAGGCCATGGAGTCGGCGGATTTCCCGGCGGAAGAAGCCACCCGCCTGCTGTACGCCTGGGTCAGCCTGGGCCTTGCCAAACTGGTGCCACAAAATACCAAAACCCCCAAACCCATGGAGCAGCCCCAGGGCAGCGGCAACACACAGGACCCAACCAAGGAGGCTGCGCTGGTGCAGGCGTCCTCACGTCCTGAAGACATCCACATATCTCCGGATATGGTGGCGTCCCTCAATGATGAGCAAAAAGAATTTTTAGAAAAGATGCTGCAGTTTTACCGTAAGGTGCAGGACAAAAATTACTTTGAAATTCTTGGGGTGCACGAAGACGCCGATGAGAAGGAAATCAAAAGCAATTACTTTAAGCTGGCGCGGATGTTCCACCCCGACAGCCTGCCCCACAAGGAAATTCCCATTATCCGGCAGTTTGGCGACAAGCTCTTTTCCATCATCACCAAGGCCCATGGCACAATTGCCAACGAAACCCAGCGGGAAGAATACATCAAAGTTTTAAAGGGTGAAGGTGACGATGCCACGGAAATCGCCATGAGCATCCTTAACGCGGAGCAGAAATTTCTTGAGGCGCAAAACGAAATCAAGCGCCGCAACTGGAAGAAAACCCTCGACCTCATCAACGAGGCTTTGAGCCTGCACAGCGATGAGGGCGAGTTTACGGCCACAAAAGTCTGGGCGCAGTTCCATCTGGACGGCGGAGCGGAAAACAGCGCCGCCATGACCCAGGCATTGATCGATATGCGCCGGGCCGCGGAAAACGCGCCCAAGGCGGATCAGATACAATTTTACCTGGGAGAACTGTATAAACTTTCCGGCAAGCTGGTGGAGGCCTACAAAGCCTTTTCCAAGGCCTTTGAACTGAATCCGCATCACAATGGCGCCCGCAGCGAAATCCGGGCATTGCAGATCAAACTGTCCGAAATGAGCGGTAAAAAGGGCGGCAAGGGTATGTTCGGCGGCCTGCTTGGCAAGAAGAAAAAATAATCGTTATCCGCCACACACAGCGATGACAGCATGACACACAACGAGGAACCATGGCACAGGTACGGGCATTAGGACTGATTTCCGGGGGGCTTGACTCCGCCATTGCGGTAAAGCTGATGCTGGATCAGGGTATAGACGTTACGGTATTGCATTTTAAAACCGCCTTTTCCACCGATGTATTCAAGCATCCGGAATATGGCCGCATCACTCGCAGTGAAGCACTGGCCCGGTATTTCAACGTGCCGCTGAAGCTGGTGATGCTGGAAGAGGAATACTACCGCTTTATCAAACATCCGCCCCACGACTACGGTTCCGCCCTGAACCCCTGCATGGACTGCCATACCTTTTTTCTGAAAAAGGCAAAAGCCATCATGGAGGAAGAGGGCTTTGACTTTGTGTTTACCGGGGAAGTCATGGGCCAGCGTCCCATGAGCCAGCTAAAGGATCAGCTTCAATATGTGGAGCGACACAGCGGTATGACCGGCAAAGTGCTGCGCCCCCTGAGCGCCAAACTGCTGACCCCCACCGAAGCCGAGGAGCAGGGACTTGTGGACCGCGAAGCTTTGCTGGATATTTCCGGCCGCAGCCGCAGGGTGCAAATGGAACTTGCGGAAAGCTGGGATTTGCAGTTTTACTCCGCCCCGGGCGGCGGTTGTCTGCTGACGGAAAAAGATTTCGGCAAACGGCTGGAGGATCTTTTTGACGCCCGGCACCCGGGTCTGCCCAACACAGCGGAAATCGAACTGCTGAAACAGGGCCGCCAGTTTCGTCTGGCCGATGGGCGCAAGTTCATTGTTGGTCGCACCCACATGGAAAACGGCGTGCTGAAAAACCACGCAGCCAAAGCGGGGCTGTGGGCCGCGGAGCCCATGGGGTTCCCGGGTCCGGCAATTATTATTGCAGATCCCATTGCACCGGGTGCCGGAGAACCACGGCCGGAATGCATTGCCACCGCCGGAGCCCTGTGCATGCTGTATGGCAAACACAACGCCGATGCCGAGCCCGGCGCACAAAGCCTGCGGCTGTATAACCCTGCGGCTCCCCGCAAGGGCATCCTGTATCCCCTGCCGGATGAAATTCCCTGGACCAAGGCAGACCTTGACCCCTTCCGGGTGGATCATCCGGACAAAAAAATCCGCCGCAAGGGATGGCCGCTGGACTAAGGTCGCAGTCATATTCGCGTATTACCAAACCGGGTCAGATCGACCCGGTTTTTTGATGCAATGCTAACCCGGTAGCCCTTGACGACACCCGGTGTCGTTATGTAGAGTTGGGCGACATGTGAAAAAACCAGGGCTTTTTTGGAGGTATCCCATGAATATAGCAATTGTCGGCGGTGCAGGCGTACGGGCTCCCATGCTGATTGGCGCACTGGCCAAACGGGCGGCGGAACTAAACATCGAAAAGGTTTCAGTGCTTGATATCGATCCCCGCAAACGCCGTATTTTGCTCACCATGGTGCGGCATCAGCTTGAAACTCTGGGATATCCCGTGGTTCTGAAAGACTGTGAAACCCCGCAGGAAGCCTTTGCGGACGCGGATTATGTCATCACCACCATCCGCCCGGGCTTTGAGGCCGGTCGGGTGCTGGACGAGCGCGTTGCGGTGAATCTGGGCGTCATCGGCCAGGAAACCACCGGCCCCGGTGGATTCGCCTTTGCAGGCCGCTCCATTCCCGCGATTCTGGAATACGCCCGCATCTTCTTTTCCATAAACCCCAAGGGCTGGATCATCAACTTCACCAACCCGGCGGGCCTTGTGACCCAGGCTTTGCACAAGGCTGGATACAGCCGGGCGGTGGGCATCTGCGATTCTGCGGACAACGCCAGCCACCACGTTGTGGATCATCTGAAGGTGCCGCAGGAATCAGTCATCAGCCGGGTCTACGGCCTTAATCATCTTTCCTGGACCGACTCGGTTATGGTGGACGGACGCAACGTTCTGCCGGAACTTTTGGCAAACGACGATTTTTTGCGCAAGGCACAGCCCTACTTTGCGCCGGAAGAAGTCCGGCGGCGCGGCAGCTTTCTGAACGAATACCTCTACTATTACTATCACACCGAAGAAACCGTCAAAGCCCTGCAAACCGAAGAGAAACTTCGGGGCGAGCTGGTACAGGAGCTGAACGAAGAGCTGCTGAACACTTTGGAAACCCTGGTGGACAAGGGCGACCACACCGAGGCGCTGGACTTTTATTTTGAGTACAACCGCCGCCGCATTGGCAGCTATATGGACTATGCTCGTACCGAAGACCGTTATATTCCCAAGGATGAGGAAGAAGGCTACGCCGGAGTGGCCCTGTCCTTTATTCAGGCCATTTTGGGCGAGATGGAAAGCCGGGTGGTGCTGTCGGTTCCCCAAAACAATGCGCTGGATTTCCTGCAACCCGAGGATGTAGCGGAGATCAGCTGCACCGTGAGCGCCGAAGGCATCCGCACCGTAACGCCGGGTCCGGTACCTGCGGCAAACCGCGAACTCATTACTGCGGTCAAGGCCTACGAACGTGCCGCCGTTGATGCCATTTTGGAACGCTCCATTGCCGGTGGCGTGGAGGCCCTGCTGGCCAACCCGCTGGTGCCCGACCGTGACACCGCCAAAAAGCTGATGGACGGATACCTGGAAGCCCACCAGCAGTATTACACCGACTGGAAATAGTTCCACACAATATATGCAGAATTATGACGCCGGGCTTAGCCCCGGCGTTTTTGCAGGGCATAGGTAAACTTGCCGTACTTTTGTCGTCCGTAGATATCGTGCATACGCCGGGCCGCTTCTTCGTGGCTGATAAGCCCCAGTGACAGCAGCCGCATAATGACATCAGCGCCTTTGCGGCGACCAATGGAATCCCGGAAGTCGATAAGGTCATCGATACCCGCCACCACCCGGTCCAGCAGTTTTGTGAAAACACTGGTGCTGTCGTTATCGGAACCCGAGGTGCCGCCCTGCACTTCCTGCAACCGGTGATACAGCGAGCGTTCTTCAACGTTCAGGTTCTTTTCATCGCCATCGCTGCGGGCTTCCAGTTCGTCAAGCACCAGCAGAGCATCGTAGGGATGATAGCCCTTGCGCCCCATGAGCCACTCAAGGCCCTGACGTTTCTGATACTCGTCACCGGTGCGCCACAGCTCCAGCTTTTGATGCACCGCCTCCACCGCTATCCACAAATTGACGAAATTCATGCCCGCGCCTTTGATGTTCTGGCAACCAACCAGATTCCCCGCGGTGTGCAGCGGGGTGTTGGCAATACAAACATCCATGGTGGTTTCCCCCGGAGCGTCGGGCACCTCCACCAGATGCAGTTGCAGGGCAAACAGGGCGTTCATGGCCGTGGTGACCTCTGTAGAAATGTCCGCGCCCTTGCCCGGGGTCTGGCACAGGGTTGCAAAATGAGCAACCAGAGCCCCTGCCACAATTTCGAAGCCACAGTCCCGCACCAGCTTGTCTTCGGCTTCCTGCTCAAACCATGAGGGAACCAGCCCCCGCAGGGCACCGGCAATTTCCTGCTTGCGTTTACCACCATACAGCCCCTGCACCGCAGATTTTGACCAGTTCCCTCGATGCGCGGCAATGTCTGCCTGCAATTGTTTCATGATGGGGTCAAAGGCTTCGGATATTTTACCCTCGGGCATGCCCAGCCATCGGTACAGGGTTTCCAGCCATTTGTCAGCGGTTTCGGGATTACGCCGCACCGGATGAAAAATGGTGCGCAGCCACTGCTGCTGACTTTGAGGATCTTCTGCAACCGGCTTTTGGTTTTGTCCAATGTACTGGTCAAGGTAATGCTGTAGCAGCATACCGAATTCCGTTACTGCAGTGCCGATGACCACAACACCGTTGGATGCGGTATCTTCAACGATAACCTTGGCAAACACATGGGAACGGGCGGGACGGTCCGCGCGGTTGTTCACCACAAACATCATCCGCTCTTTCATGTTGTCGCGGCTGTCCCAATTGTGAAACCCCAGACGCTGGTAACTTGCCAAAAATCCGGCGCGTTCGTTGGCGCTCATGGTATTGGAAAATGAAACGTTGCGGTTATTGACGGAAATCAGCGGATACTGTTTCAACGCACCCACATCCGCAACCAGATGATCCGCCATCACCACCATGGAAAGATCCCGGTCAATGTCCAGCTCGTCTCCCATGGTGAGCATCAGAGCAATATTCAACGGATGCTCCAGATACGGAAACCGCTCCATGTAATCGTCGGGCAGTAAGAAAGGCAGCGCCATGGACACCTGTGAAAACGAGGTGCCGTTTTCCTTTGCGGTTTCTTCCAGCACCGGCTGCATCTGCATTTCGCAGCTTACAGAGTGTCCCTTCATGGGCAGGAATTTGGCGATGGTGTTGCTGACATCATAGCCCGTGGGCCCCTGAATATCCTCGTGATCCGGATAGGTATTGGTGATGGTGGCGATGTCGTCCCGCATCCAGTCGTGGGACAATATCTGCACATAGCGGGGATTGAGGGCCATGCATTCCCATAAAAACACCTGGGCGTCCATCTGTGAAGCTTGGCGCAACACGTCCACCTGCTCAAAAATAGTGGCCTTGTCATAGGGCCGGTACAGGGGAATTTCCACGGGGTCGATACCGGGAATGCTGCTGATGAACATGGCAAGGGTGCCGGTGGTTTTGCTGAATACCTGATACCCAAGACCATGGAACAACGCCGCCTTGAGGCGTTCGGTACCGGATTTTCCCCGGGAACCCCAGCCGCCGATGCTCAGGGGAATTTCCCCACGCATGCGGATAACCTGCTTGTTGCGCACCCAGGCGCGACCAAAAAGATAGCCGCCCATAACTCCCAGAAACACGCTGAGATGCCACAATTCGTTTGCCATGGGTGTAATAAAGTACGACACCTGCTCGTTGGCTTCCATCAGGGTGGCAAAAAATCCCATGGCGGAAAGTTCGTTACCATCCACCATGCCCAACATGGTTTCCCAGCGGCGGTCCGGGGACTGGATCGTGACCCGCTGCCCCGTGGTTGCCTGATAAATTTCCAGGTAATTTTTCAGCGCCGGGGCAGAACCGTCACGCAGGGCATTGAAGCGCACATCATCAAGCTGCCCGTATTTCCAGTTTGTTTTAAGATTGTCCTTAAACCGCAGAGGCGCAGCACCACCATGCTCCAGGGCAATCCGCGCACCGGGAAGAATCATCTCCGCCCGGGTTCCGAGTTTTACGTTCTGCGCCTCGGTGGGACCGGGAATATGCGGCGCATAATGCCCAAACTGCGGCACATGCACCTTTTCGCCGGGGATACGGGTGCGGGTAACTTCCGCCATAATCAGGGAGGGATACCACAGCACGCCCCGGTTATCCAGCCCGGTCAAATGGGAATGGGCCTGACGCTTGTCATACGAGGGGTGCCGCAGTTCGTGTAGCAGTCGCCACAGCTTTTGCACACGGGGCTGCCCCCGGGTGACGCGCAAACCTTTGGACACCGGCATGGCAAAGAGCCCAAAATCGATTGATGCAACAACCGACAATATCCGGTCCCGGGCCTCTGTGCTGGCGGGCATGATATCCTTTGGCAGTAGCTCTGACCCTCCCTCAGGAATAGTCAGAATCGTTTCTCTGACCGCATAGAGGCTCAGGCGCAGCTCTTCGTCCTGCAAAATTTCCAGCAGGGTGATGACCAACCACCACCAGGAATGCAGACGAAGAGGCAAGGGCGTGTGCATGGCCTTTGACCGCAGGCGGTCCGCCAAAAGCATAAAGGTAAGCTCCATGGCCGATCCGATGCGCTCCCGGGGGTAACCCAGCAAAAACCTGAAAAAGGTTTGCAGGCTTTGCAGCACCAGATTTTCGTCTTTTTCCATCACCAGATGTGTTCCGGCCTGCTCAAAGACATTGGCCCGTGACATTTCCGGCAGGTCGTAGCTAAGCATGAGTATCCATGCACCACGCACTTCCGGGGCCGGATCCCGGGCAATGGTTTCGTAATATCGCGCCGGAAGACGGTCGTGATGTTCCAGGGAAAACGCTGCGGCCTGCTGCCGCACCGCTGTGGACGCATCCCGCAGGGCTGCCTGACGAATGAGATTCATGCCGGTACGGCCCCAGGTCTTTATCTCGCGCAAAAATATGCGGCGGGTAATAAAGCTGTCACCACTTTCCGGCGGGGTTTTGAATAAATTGTCCGTCACGCGGAACGCGTTGCTGAAATCCAGGTGCACCAGACAGCTCAGGGCCGCAAGCCTGATCCAGGGGAAGACATTGTCATTATTGCATATCTGCATCAGCTCGCGGGTGTACTGCATTTTTTTGGGCAGCCCCCGCCGAAATGCCTCTGCAAGAGCGCTAAAGGCTCCGGCCCGCATGGGCCAGCGACCGGGACGGCGACCAATGTCCCAGGTAAGCTGTTCAAAGCTCTCGGCGCTTTCCTCGCTGAGGTTCCCCAACTCTGAAGAGTTGGCAATCATCCGCAGAACATATTCAATTTTCAGCTCCAGGCGATGACTTAAGCGGATATACATTTCGCGGCAGGCATCAATATCCGGGGGATGTTTTGCCACCAGCCGCCGGTCGCGGAACCCAAGCCGTCGGTTGCTGTGCAAATGCCAGTACCCCAGGGTCAGTTCACGGGCGCGGTCTTCATCCTGGCTTGTCAGCACATCCCGCCGCAGACGCATCCACTCCATGCGGGAATCCGTATGCCTGCGGGAGAGTTCCGCAAGCAATCCAATATAGATCAGCAGCAGATCGTATTCAGTGTCGTCGATCTCCTGTGCACCCCGGATATCATCGGCAAGCTCGTTGATAATTTTACGGCCCGCCATGCTGGCCACCCGGGGCTGGGCCGCATGAATCCTCTCCAGAATGTCTTTCCTTGAAAAAGGAAATTTATCGCTCATCGAACAGCACCTCTACAGAATACGGTGACGGGGCCTCGTCGGCATACACCCCGCCAAGGGGCGTATAGGGCGCCTCGTCCTTAACACCGCGTCCAAAGTTCCACACAACCCCCAGCATCGCCCGGGCGTCGTAGGTATTGATATCACTGATATAGCGGCCGCCGCCGGTAATGTGCACACGCAACTGATGGGACAGCCACCAGCTGTATCCCATCCACAAACCCGCAGTATAGCGGGTTGCAGCGTTCTGCCGCAGATCGTCTGCGTAACGATAGCTTACCGATGCCTCGGGGTTAAACACAATACCCGCCACGCCGATGTACATATCCAGTTCACTGTCGATGCGGTCGGGGTAAATCAGGTTGAAGTTGGTGTTGCTGCGTATACTGGTGCGGCTCACCAGCATAATTTCCCGCACCGGTCGCAGGTACAGGTTCAGGTAGGGCATGATGCCCTTGAAGTGAGTGAAGTTGTAGGAATTGTAAATATTGCTGTCCACGGTTTCAGCATCAAGATCCACTACATCCGGCAGGGTAAAACCGTAGTAATGCACCCTCAGACCGGGAATCATCCAGAATATGGGATGCAGTGAAATACGCTGCTCCAGGGCGACGGTGACACGATGCGCATATTGTAGCGCGCCGTCAACCGGCTGCATAAACCCGCTCCAGCCGGCTTTTATGCGGGTTCCCCAGGGGGCTTCATAGGATAACCGCGTATACAAAGCGCCGGTGGGATTTCCCTGCATTCTCAGTCGCAGCGCAACATCGGACTTGTAACACAGACCCTCCACCGGGCAGGAATGCCAGCCAAGCTGCGGACCCGTCACCCAGTTGCGCCGGGTGGTGATTCCAATTTCCTGTTCAACGGAATCCGTGGCCGCAAACCATGCACCCCACAGCGAACCCGTGGCATCCCACAGTTGCAGCGATTGCTCGATGCCAAGATTGGCAACCCGGGACGTTTGTGCAAATCCACTGGCCGGGGCTTCTGCCTGATACACACCCTTTTGCAGGGACACCGCGTCCCGGGCCAGAAGGGAACGGGGCACCCGGTACCGGGCAGTCATGTACAGTCGCTGTTTCGCAGACACCTGTAGTGTGTACAGACCGTGTTTTGGCAGGGCAACGGGCATAGAGGCTCCGGTGCCTTTCGCCACGGCGGGAAGCCGGATGGTACCCCGCCTACCTCTTTGATCTGTTAAGATTACGGTGCCGGAACCTGTTTTGCTGCTGGACACTGCCCGCCATTGCAGATCAACCACTGTAGGGCCCTGCACCTGCACTGTGGCGGGGCGTCCCTTTTCCACCAGATTCCATCGTCCGGTGCCATAGACACCAAGCACATGACCAGAGGAACCCTTTGTATCGCCCGGCAGGGGCTCGGGCTCGGTGATGCCGGAAACAGGAGATGATGTCCACAGCCGAAGTTGTACGCCAGCGGCGGCCTGGGGTTCCTGACAAAACATGCGCACAGAAAACGCTCCGTTGCGGGGCCCGATGGGAATCTCTTTGGAAAATGCCTCGCCGCGCAACAGCCAGCTTTCCGGTGAAGAAATATCCATTCGCTGGGAGGCAGCGCCCCGTAGCTGCACCATGCAGTGTGGAGTACTGCCGTCAGCAAGGGGGCGCAGTTTCCAGCGGGCCTGCACCCGTAAAGACATGCGGCGTACACCGGAAATATCAACCACCCGATATGCGTTTTGCGACAGGTTTATGGTCTGGCGCTTATGCCACTGATCTCCCATCAAAACATCTTTGACTTCTTTAATCACGGGAGTGGAAACGCTTTTAATATCCACCTGAGGCAGTGACACCACCGAGGCAACGCCTTTGAAGCCCTTAAGCCGCCGCCATGAACTGCTGCGGGAAAGCGCTGCGTTCAGCCCGGCCAGAGGTGCGCCGAACTGGCCTTCAAGCTCCATGGCCCGGGCCGAGGCTTCCATGCTCTGGGCATAATCCACCATCTGGCCGCTGCCGTGAGCTGCCGCCAACAGACGCAACCACAGAACATCCAAAAACAGTGACGGCTTGTGGTTTCTGCGCACCGCGTTGATAAGGTCCGCCGCCATAAGCCAGTCACGGTGCTGGACGGCCCGGCCATACAACAGCACCCGGGCGGTTTCGCCGGGGTCCGCATCCCTGACCGTATGCCACCAGGACCACAGCGCATCGTAATTGTCTTCGTTTTCCAGCGCCGCCAGCATAGCTGCCGAAGGACTGCGCATATCCTGTTGTCCGCCATCAAGGGGAATAACGTCACGGCTGATGGGCACCACAGCCGCCTCTTGAGCAAACACCGGAATATAGCGTTTCAGGTTGCCGTATGCTTCGGTTAACAGCCACAGTTCGTATTTCCCTTCACCCTGGGCCGCGGGTAACGATGATGCCACAAAAAGATCGTCCCGGGCATCACCAAACATACCGGCCGCCAGAAACCAGCGGGCCCGTTGGGTCAGCAGGCGGTACAGTGCCGATGTATCAGAGGTGCGTTGCAGGCTGCGGGTGAGCTGATCAATGGCAGCAATCATGGCCTTCCGGTCCGCTGTCATGGCGGAAATGCTGTTCATTTCCTCCACAATCACCGGGGGTATCAAAGCGTA
>Ga0070728_10001918_pt1 | contig 28126 bp, 14 predicted proteins | sample tdDd471_FD_66723 | JGI IMG/M metagenome (GOLD analysis project Ga0070728, IMG submission 66723) | Marine sediment microbial communities from the Atlantic coast under amendment with organic carbon and nitrate - tdDd47.1 | ecosystem: Environmental > Aquatic > Marine > Coastal > Sediment | place...
CCATGGGTTTTTTCAGTTTTGTTTCATCCTTCGGAAAGAAGAAGAGCGAAAAAGTGGGCCAGAGCATTGTTCAGATCCTTGCATCCTGGGACCCTGAGACCGCCTCCAAGGCAGAGCTTGAGCAGATGGAGAAGAGGCTGAACAAGCTGGTTCAGGAGGTGGCGGAAGCGCGCCAGGTCTACAAAAAAGAGCAGGCCGAGGCCGATGCCATCACAGCCCTTTACAACCAGCGGTTAAAGGCCGCAGAGATCCTTCAGGCGCGCCTGGCTGAGGCTCCGGACAGTGCCGAGACCGAAAAGGCCCTCACCGAACTGGTCCAGATTTTGGAAGAGATGCAGCCCGAGATCGAGATCGAAGAGCAGGAGGCTGTGGAGGCCAAGGCGTTCATGGAAGAGCTCGAAGAGGTGGCCACCCTCTCCGCCGAAAAGCTGAAGACAGCCAAGAAGAACCTTGAAAAGGCGGTCCAGGATATGAAGCGGGCGAAGGTCCGGGAAGAAAGGGCCTCAGAGTCGGCAGAGCGTGCCGCCAAACTGGCTGGATTGCGTGAAGAGTCCGACCAGCTGGGAAGCGCCCTTTCAGCCATGCGCAAAAACGCCGACGCCTCCAACGCCAAAGCCGAAGCCGCCCAGATGAAAGCAAAACTCCTCGGGCCCAGCGACACCGAAAAAGAGAGCGCCCTCATCGCCGATGCCATGAAAGAGGCCGGCGGCCAGCCCCAGACCACCGACTCCATTGCAAACCGCCTGGCCGCGTTGAAAAAATAGCATTCTATTGTCACACTGAGTGATAAAAGCATGCCTCCGGCGGCAAGGGTGGCAAAGCCACTTAGGCTAAAACACCTTGAAAGCAGGTTGCGGATGGATTTTTCCCTTCGTTCCTCAGGGCAAAGCCCATCCGCATTTGATTGTAGTGTCTGCTTGAACTCATACAAAACGTATGTTTATCGTAACTATTCAGTTCAAAGTCGCCTCCGGCAGGGCCGCCGGGGGCGACTTTGAACGCTGGGTTTCGAACGCTCCTTCCCCCTCGTTCCTCGGACTCGGCACATTTGGACTATCGTGTGCCCGGGGATCCATGTGTGCACGCCTTCACCGCCTGAGGTTTACTTGTCATCCAACCAACTCCGATGAGACGTCGTTATAGCCCCATGATGCAAACAATTTAAGGACAGACACACCAAAGGATGTGGAGACAAAGGCGTCAGGTGTGCTACTTGTATGCTTGGAATGGTCTCTTTCAGGAAGGCGGCCCCAACTTGAAAATGGACTCGATTTTTCTCTCCGTACGGAACGTAGAAAGGGAGCTGACACATGGATGATCACCCCACACCTCCAGGGAAAAGTGAACAGACACCGGACACCACGCCCCCGGCAAAGCAACAATCCCGATTGCGCAAATGGCTCATCCGGCTCTCCGCCTTTCTCACCATCTCAGCCACCGCCCACATGATCGGTGCCTGGACTTCTGTCCACGCCATCATGGAAACCCGTACAGCTCAAGGGGCTGTGGCCTGGGCTGTCTCCCTCAACACCTTTCCCTATGTTGCCGTACCGCTCTACTGGGTCTTCGGGCGCAGTGAGTTTCAGGGGTATACCACAGCCCGCCACAAGGTGGATGAAGAGCTCATCGACCTGGAACCTGACGTGGTGGCCGCCGGTGAGAGCTTTCTCGTCTCTCCGAGCGATCCCCGGGGAACCCACCGAGTCCTCACCCGCATGACCGAACTTCCCATGACAACCGGCAACTCCGTGGACCTTCTTATCGACGGAAATGAAACCTTCGGGAGTATCTTCGCCGGAATGGATGCGGCCGAAGAGTACATCCTTGTCCAGTTTTTCATTGTCAAAGATGACAATCTCGGTCGGCGGCTTCAGGCGAAACTGATCGAAAAGGCCAAGGCCGGTGTGCGGGTCTTTTTCCTTTATGACGAGATCGGCTCCCACGCCCTCTCCCGGAGCTACCTCACCCCCCTTCGCGACGCCGGGGTGCATGTCTCCGCCTTCGGGACGACCCAGGGACGCGGTAACCGCTTCCAACTGAATTTCAGGAACCATCGCAAAATAGTCGTCACCGACGGCACGGCTGCCTGGATCGGCGGCCACAACGTGGGGGATGCCTACCTGGGAAAAAGCGAAAAGTTCGGGCCATGGCGCGACACACACATCCGAATCACCGGTCCGTCCGTCCTTGCCGTCCAGCTCTCCTTTCTCGAAGACTGGTACTGGGCGACCCGAAATTTTGTGGAGCTCGACTGGCTGGCCGCCCTCACACGGGAAGGCAACAAGGTGGTGCACATCATCCCTTCCTCTCCGGCCGACCCGCGGGAGACAGCGTCCCTGATGTTCCTGGAGGCCATTACCAGTGCCAGGGAACGGATCTGGCTCGCCAGCCCCTACTTCGTTCCGGACGAGGGGTTCATCGCCGCCCTGAAGCTCGCCGACTTAAGGGGGGTGGAGGTGAAAGTCCTTATACCCGATGACCCGGACCATCTCCTCGTCTACCTCACCGCCTTCACCTTTTTAAGGGATCTCAAAGGCACGGACATCAAAATTTACCGATACCAGAACGGATTTCTCCACCAGAAAGTCATGCTTATTGACCAGGATGCCGCAATGGTGGGAACCGCCAACATCGATAACCGATCCTTACGGCTCAACTTTGAAATCTCCGCCCTGGTGGTGGACAAAGGGTTTGCCGACAAGGTGGAGGAGATGCTAAAGGCCGATTTTTCACACTCCCGAATCATGAACCCCAACGAGCTGGACGCCAAACCCTTCTGGTTTCGATTCGCCGCCCGAACAGCCCGCCTGATGGCGCCTATCCAATAAGAGTCTGTATTGCGGGCAAATTCTTCATTTACAGAGCAAATCAACTCGTTCTAAAATAAGCAACTATTCCCACTGAATCCACCCCCCGGAACCTTGCATCAGACCTGCAGAGCAACCGGATTCACCCGAATCAAATCAACAAACAAACCGGCCGTTCAGCCCTCCCGGCTCAGGTGAGTCGGGTTCTCTTCAAAAGCATACCCTGAAAACGGGTTCCGCTGGCCGGCAACGCCCTGTCCGAACATCCGCAAGGAGAGATCGGCATGACCCTTTCGACGGAAAACCAGGATGCGATCTCCTTTTCTGCCGGGCACCCTGCCAGAAACATCCTGCTGCCCATCGCCTTTATTGCCGTCATCATGGTTCTTTCCACACTGGCCCTGCGCGGCATCAAAGGGCAAGTCCGGGCCACCCTCAACGCCCAGGTTCTCACCACCCTGCGAACCACCCAGGGCATCCTGTCCAACTGGATGGACAGCAAGCCCCACGAACTGGAACTCATGGTTTCACGCCCCGGCACCATGGCTCTGATCAGGGAACTCCTCAGCGATTATAAAAATGCAGAGCTCAACAAAAACAACCCCTCTCTTGCCGCCCTGAGAACACGGGTCACCCCCTGGATAGAGGAGCACAAGGCCCTCGGTTTTTTCGTCTTCGGCCCGGACCACGTAACCATTGCCGCCACGGATGACCTGCATATAGGTGCGTTTCTGCCCTTTGCCATGCACGACACCTACCTGGCCGATACGTTCAGAGGCATGCCCCGCTGCGTGCTGCCGCTGGCTTCCAGCGTGCCACTTCCAGGCCCCCGGGGAAGACTGAAGCAGGGGGAACCCACCATGTTCCTGACGGCCCCCGTCCGAGACGAATCAGGGGACGTCATCGCAGCCTTTGCCCTTCGCCTGGAGCCTGAGAACCACTTCTCCTCCCTGGTCCATATGGCCCGAACAAAGGAGTCCGGTGAGGCCTATGCCTTCGACAAAAAGGGCCTGTTGCTCACCAGCACCCGCCATGATGACACACTGCGCCAATATGGCCTCATCCGGAAAAACGACCGGGCCACCCTTGCCCTCACCCTGCTGGACCCGGGTGGCGATCTCACCCGGGGGTTCCGCCCCCAAACAGGGCGGGACGACCTGCCCCTCACAAAAATGGCGGCAAGCGCCACGTCCGGACACAGCGGGGTCGATGTAACCGGCTACCGGGACTACCGTGGCGTGCCTGTGGTGGGGGCCTGGGCATGGGACGAGGCCCACCGATTCGGTCTTGCTTTTGAAATGGACGTCGCCGAGGCTTATGCCCCTTACATCTCCATTCGCCGCATCGTCATGATGGTAACAGGGGTCATCACCGTCCTGTGCATCCTCATCATTGTCGGGCTTGAAGCCAGGCGGCGTGCGGCGGTGACCGCTCGGGAGACCCTTGCTCTCAGCGAAAAAAAGCTCAAGACCCTCACCAACACCGTCAACGATGCCATCATCATGATCGACGACTGGGACCGGATCCGTTTCTGGAATAAGGCGGCCACCGAGATGTTCGGCTACAAGGCCCATGAGATCATGGGCCAGGAGCTGCACAAGACCATCGTCCCGGAAAGATACCACGCCCGGGTCTACAAGGGGCTCGAAGCCTTCTGGAAAAGTGGGCGGGGGGCCATCCTGGGGAACCTGCAGGAGCTGACGGGTCTCAGCAGCGAAGGCCGTGAATTTCCAGCCGAGCTCAATATCAAAGGAATAAAGGTGGACGGCACGTGGTGGGCAGTGGGCGTCATCAGGGACATCACAGACCGGAAAGTCATCGAACGGGAGCTGGCCCGCACAAACGAACGGTTGTCACTGGCCACGTCATCGGCCGGAATCGGTGTCTGGGACTGGAACATCACCGAGAACCAGCTGATCTGGGACGACTCGATGTACGTATTGTACGGCGTCCGCCCCGATGCCTTCTGCGGATCGTACGAAGCGTGGAAAAACTCAATTCACCCGGAAGACCTGGGCCGGGTCGAGGAAGAGCTGCGAATGGCCATCTCCGGGGAGAAAAACTTCAACACCACCTTTCGCATTGCCCTTCCTGAAGGCTCTATGAAATACATCAAGGCCAACGCCACGATGCACCGGGACAGGGCCGGACTTGCCGAGCGCATGGTCGGGGCGAACTACGACATCACCAAGCTGGTGAAGGCAGAGTTGACGTTGAAAGAGATGAACCTCAAGCTGGAAGAGCGGGTGGCCGACCGGACCCGGGAGCTTGAAAAAGAAAAGGAGAAAACCCAGCAGGCACGCCTCCGTGCCGAGGAGGCCAACCGGGCCAAAAGCGATTTTCTGGCCAACATGAGCCATGAAATCCGCACCCCCATGAACGCTGTGATCGGCATGACCCACCTGGCACTGAGCACAGAGCTGTCGCCCCAACAGCAGGACTATCTCACCAAGATCAGTATCGCCGCAAACTCGCTGCTTGCCATCATCAACGACATCCTCGATTTTTCCAAAATCGAGGCAGGCCACCTCACCATGGAGTCCATCCCCTTCAGTCTCTCGGAAATGCTTGAGGATGTGACCACCCTATCAGAGGCGACCGTCAGGGACAAAGGACTCGACCTTCAGATCGACATCGACCCAACCCTGCCGGAGACCCTCGCAGGGGACCCGCTCCGCATCGGTCAGGTGTTCAACAACCTGCTCAGCAATGCCGCGAAGTTCACCGAATCGGGTGTCATTCGTATATCCCTCCGTCCAGCAGAGACCCGGGGCAAGCAGTTGATACTCGAATGCACCGTGGAAGACACCGGCATGGGGATGCCCCAGGAACAAACGGAGACGCTGTTTCAAAAATTCAGCCAGGCCGACACCTCCACCACACGAAAATATGGGGGCACCGGCCTGGGATTGGCCATCTGCAGGCAACTCGTCGAGCTGATGGGAGGCACCATCCGGGTCCGAAGCACCCCGGGCCGGGGAAGTATCTTTACCTTCACCCTGGCCCTCGACCTGGTGACGGCCACCGGGACGGACTCAAATCAGAGCCCCGGTCGCATCAGGAACAGACGAAAACCCCAGACCGCCATGCCTGAGAACATCGGTGCCATCAGGGGGGCCCAGGTCCTGCTTGTGGAGGACAACATCATCAACCAGCAAGTGGCCATGGAGCTGCTGACCAACGCAGGCCTTGCCGTGACTCTGGCCCGCAACGGGAGAGAGGCTGTGGACAAAAGCCGGTCCGATGATTTTCAGCTGATTCTCATGGATATCCAAATGCCGGAAATGGACGGCCTTGAGGCCACACGGGCCATCCGGGCCCGTGAATCTCAAGGGGAGCCCCCCGCCTCACCCAAACGCCGGGTTTCCATCATCGCCATGACAGCCAACGCCATGGACGAAGACCGGAAACAGAGCCTTGCCGCTGGCATGGACGATCACATCAGCAAGCCCATCGACCCCGGCGAAGTGTTCGAACGCCTGCTTGAGTGGATTCCCCACAACAAGCCCCCCATCCCCGCTGCCATCCAAAACACAAAGGGGGAAAGACCCCCGAACTCGGCCCTTCCCCCCGGTGTGCGCGAAAAACTCACCGATATCCACCTGGAATCGGGGCTCACACGAGTGGCCGGAAACCAGAAACTCTACCTCTACCTGCTGCGTGATTTCATGGAACGCTACACGGGATTCTCCAACAGATTTCAACATGCCCTGGCCACGCAGGACCCCCATACAGCCCTCCTTCTGGTCCATTCTCTCAAAGGGGCCGCAGGAACCTTAGGGGCCACCGGCGTCCAGTTGGCTGCAAAGGAGCTCGAGGTAGCCGTCAAAGGCCAGAGTGATGCCATCGGCGACCTTCTTGAAGCCACCGAGGCCTACCTCTCTCCCGTACTTTCCGGCATCGCCGAAGCCCTTGACATTGTCCATGGCCCCGCCCTTTCAGACCAGGCAAAAGAGTCACCCCCGGCAGGGCAGCCGGGGGATTAAGCTGAATGGGTACACTTTTTCACCACGATTAAATCTCAAACCGGGAGACCAGCCGGTCCAGATGCCGGGAGAGTTCTTCCAGGGCGGAAGCTTGGGACTTCACGGTGTTGCCGTTTTTCTCGTTGTTTTCGGCGTGGGTGTTCACCTCCCGGATATCCCGGTTGATCGCTTCGGTAAGTTCCGTGCTGGTTTTCACACCACCGCTGATCTCCGTCAATCCTTCGGCCGCCTGGGAGATGTTCCCCGCAATCTCCTGGGTTGTGGCTGACTGCTCTTCCACGGCAGACGCAATGACGGAAACAATCCCTGCCACCTCTCGGATCACGCCTCGAATTTCATCCACAGCCATGACTGCATCATCGGATGAGCTTTGAATGCCCGTAATCCTCTGGTGAATGTCAAGGGTCGCATCCGACGTCTGCATGGCCAGGGCCTTAATCTCGTTGGCCACGACAGCAAAGCCTTTTCCCGCCTCCCCTGCCCGCGCCGCTTCAATGGTGGCGTTTAAGGCAAGAAGGTTGGTCTGCTGAGAGATCTCGGTGATGGCCTCCGTTACCGTGCCGATCTCCTTTGCCGCATCTCCCAAGGCATCGATGCGTTCAGAGGTGGTTTCAGCCAGAGAGACGGCATTGTCGGTAATGGCACGTGCCCGCTCTGTGTTTCCGGCAATTTCACCGATGGTGGCGTTCATCTCTTCGGCTGCGGCCGCCACCATGCCCGAGTTGACCGAGGCCTGCTCCATGGCCGCGGCAATGGAGGTCATGCCGGCCTCGGCATCTTCGGCGGCCCTTGCCACCTGTCCTGATTTTTCTGAGACAGAGTGGGATGTGTCGGCCATGTTTCCGGATACAGTCAGAAGGTTGCTCGAGGAGGTTCCGAGCATGGTTACCCCTTCGCGAATCTCCCCCACCATCTCTCCCAGCCCTTCACCCATCCGGTTCAGAGCGATTGCAAGGGTCCCTATCTCATCGGTCCTGTGGCTGGTAATCCGAACGGTAAAATCACCCTCCGCTATTTTCTCTGCGGCCTTCACATCGGTCAGAATCGGCCCCGTGATCGTCCCCGTCAGCCAGTAAATCACCACCCAGAACGATGCGATTGCAGCGATAGCGATCCCTAAGCCGATAAACATCATCCGCCTGACCTTGGCAAGCACAGCGGCCTTGGGAATGCTCACGATGACGGACCAGGGGGTTCCTGTCTCGCCAATGGTAACCGGTACCCCCATGCGAAGGACCTTTTCATCAAGGGTGGTGGACATGTTCTCAAGATGAAACGCCTCCCCACGAGCAATGCTGTCAAGGTAAGACGCAACCCAGGGGTCCGATTCCACCGCGGGTTTTCCAACAGACGCGGCATCGGGGTGGACAACATACGTCCCCTTATGGGTCACAAGGGAGATCGTCCCGCCACCAAAAACAGAGTAGCCCTCGACCATCTCCTTGATGCCTTTAAGGTCCAAATCCACCCCAACAGCCCCTAAGTTCTTTCCCTGCAGGGAAACAGGGGTTGAAAGGGTGACCAGGGTAAAGCGCCCCCCTCCCATGACGTACGTCGCAGGTTCCGTAATAAACGGATGTCCCGTTTGAATCGGAACACCATAAAAGTCCCCCGACGGCTTGTCGTAATTTGCCAGGGGCTTGGACAAGACCTCCCCCCCTTCACCGCGATACCAGCACGGCACGAACCGACCGGAGGCATCGTGGCCTTCGGTATTCTGGAAGATTGAATCGTAACCATCCAGGGCGTCGGTCTCCCATGCCGTCCAGATGGAGCAGAGCCCCGGGCTGTTTTCGAGCACTTTCTTGATGATACGACTGAACGAGGATCGTGAGGGGGAAGGGTCTCCCTCTTTGATGCCCTCAAAAACCTGGGCCACCGTCTGGGCTGTTTCAAGTTCCGCTTCCAGGGCCCCTTGAACCTCTCGGGCATAATACGAGGCGGCCTCCTCCGCCAACGCCATGGCCTCTTCTGTGGCAAGGTTTCTGGCAAGGTACAGGGTGGTCCAAAGTGTGACTCCCAGAGCAAGGGTCGCAACCCCGCATATCAGGAGGATCATTCGCGCGCGCAATTTGAGTTTCATACTGCCTCGATCATCATCGGCCCGGAAAAAAGCAATCCGGAGACCATGGCCGATGGAGCCCCCGGATCAGAAATCAACAGGGCATAGTATATCGGTGCGGTAACAGTTGACTATGATTTTATGTAATATTTTATAAAAGATACCCGGACACGGAACACCACCACCCCGGTAACGATCAAGGCCATGATCTTCCGCGGGAAAGGATAAAAACGGACATAACTGTTCAGCAGGTGCCTCCGGCGGTCCTGCCCGGGGCCAAGCCCCTGAAAAGTCGATCAAACAGGCCTAAACTATTCCCGAAATGAAAGCGCATCCGCAACCTTCCTTCAAGGTGGCTCACCTTGCCGCCGGAGTTATTCCGGTAAAAGTCAACATCGAGTAATGCCGGACCCACACATGGATCCCGGTCATCCGGCCCCTCGAAGCCCGACATACCACCTTAAATACCAGGCTGTTCATATAGCCTCGCATGACTGACAGCCGGGGAAGACGGCTTGAACAATCACCGATGTGACGCCACGGGCGAAGCCCGTCCGCAAATGCTCTGGGCCCGAAAAACGAGGGTTCAGAGCATTTGCCATGGGGTTTCAAGGTGCCCCCACCTTGCCCCCGGAGGCATCGCTTTTAGTATGTTATCATTGTGTGCCGGCCTTTACTCTTCTTCGGCATGCCCATCAAGAGGGGGGTAGTCGGTGTAGCCTTTGGAATCGCCACCGTAGTAGGTGGACTCGTCCGGCGTGGCAAGGGGCGCACTTTTTTCAAAGCGTGCCACCAGGTCGGGGTTGGCGATGTAAAGGGAGCCGAAGGAGACAAGGTCGGCTGACCCCTCCCGGAGACTTTTTTCCGCGAGTTCTTGTGTATAGCCCGCGTTCGCCATATAGGGCCCGCCAAAGCTCCCTTTGATCTGCCTGTAATCCAGAGTTTTTTCCCCGGAGACAAAGTCCCCTTCCACCACATGAAGGTAGGCCAGGTTGTAAGCGCTCAGCATCTCCGCCACAGCGCCAAAGGTGGCCTGGGGGTCGCTGTCACTGATATCGTTAAAGGTGTTTTCAGGGGAGAGGCGCACCCCCACCTTTCCGGGCTCCACCACTTCCAGCACCGATTCCACCACCTCTTTTAAAAACCGCATCCGGTTCTCGAGGCTACCTCCGTAATCATCCGAGCGTTCATTGGTGCCGTCCCGGAGAAACTGGTCGATAAGGTAGCCGTTGGCCGCATGGATCTCCACCCCGTCAAACCCGGCTTCCATGGCGTGTTCGGCAGCCTGCGCGTACTGGGCGGCAATGTAGGGGAGCTCTTCGATTCCAAGGGCCCGGGGGGTCTCAAAGGGAGCCATACCGTCTGCGGTAAAGGTCTCGCCCCGGGGGGCGATGGCGGACGGTGCCACCGGTTTTTCGCCCTTGGGCTGAAGCGATGGGTGGGAGACCCGCCCCACATGCCAGAGCTGTAGAAAAATACGGCCCCCGTTTCTGTGAACGGCCCCTGTCACTCGCTGCCATCCGGCCACCTGGGCCGGAGAATGAATCCCCGGCGTTCCCGGATACCCGATTCCCTGGGGTGAGATCTGGGTTGCCTCGCTGATAATGAGACCTGCTGAGGATCTCTGGGCATAGTACTCGGCATTCAATGCGTGGGGTGTGTTGCCCTGGCCGGCGCGATTTCGCGTCAGGGGGGCCATCACCACGCGGTTGGGAAGGGTCAATGACCCGATGGTAACAGGGGAAAAAAGGATATCATGGGACATGGTATGGGCTCCTTCTGGTATGGTTTCGTTCTTGAGGCGGTGGGGCTCCGGCGGCCCTGCCGGGGGCCAAACCTTCGATAAGTTTGGCACACAGGTTTTGAGGCTGATTTCGCTTCATTGGAAGGCGTTGGGTTGCCGGCGTTACTCGTCACAGAGATGCAACCGGAACGTTTTCGGGGCTCATGTCAAAAAGCGACCCGACGAAGGCGTAGCTGAACCGTTGGTAATTATCTCAAGAAACGTACCAGAGAGAATACAGGCGAGGGGGGACTGTGGGGTGGAGGCATCAGGAAGAGCGTAAACTTCCCATACCATACACCATTTCTATGATGAGACCCATTAAATATCGGGTTATGATCACCATAATTTGTCTCAAAGCCTGAGACAAATATGATCACATACGCGGGTCGGCGTTCGCCGACCCGAAGGGGAAGTCATCCATCATAAAGCGGGGGAGGCATCGCCGGGCAATGGCGTGTCGCTACCGGCAAAAAAATCGACCGCTGCGGTCAATTTTTCCTGGAGCGTCTCCGATGCGAGGTTCAAATTCTTTAAAAATTCATCCTGGGTCGGCGTGTCGGTATCCACAAGATCCGTAATGGATTTCAAGGCGACCATGGGAATTTGATAAAGCTCTGCGACCCAGGCAATGGCAGCCGCCTCCATCTCCTTGACAACCCCCTGATTGGATTGGATCATCAACCGGTCCTCCGGAAGCATGTCCAGGGAATTGCCCGTGGATACAACGCCCTTTTTGAGCCCCAGCGCCGTTGCCACGGCATCGACATCCGGGGTTCGGTAAGACCCCACACCATAGGCTGAAAAACCGGGAATGGGAATGCGCCGGTCATGGAACCGGATCGAATCAGAGCCGATATAGACATCTCCGATATCTGCGCCCTTTGACTTGAAGCCACCGGCTGTTCCGGCATTGATGATAAGGTCGGGCTTGAACGTTTCAATGGCAAGGTACGCTGACAGGGTCGCGGGCTGCGTGCCCACATTGTCTACCCCGAATCGCCGGTCCTTTCCCCCCACAACGAGAACAATCTCCGCCTTCTCCACCGCCCCCGTGTACACCTCCATGGGCAGTCGGCTGTCAAATGCTGACACAGCTCGCTTTAAACCAAGTGCTTCAATAAACGGCTTCGCCTCGTCGGCCATGGCCATGATAACGGCAATCGTTGAGATCTTCATCAGGTGGTTCCTTTCTCTGTCGCGTGATTCATCCGTCCATAAGTCAAGGAACCACATAGCACAAAAAAACCGATTTGCCTCCGGCGGCCAAGGGCTGAGCCCTTGGAACCCAGGTTCGCAAATGCTCCGAACCCTCGTTCCTCGGGTACGTCACATTTGCTGACGGGCTGCGCCCGTGAACAATCGAAGAGGTTATCCAAGCGCCTTTATTCAGCCCGAAGGGCTCTTCATGCTCTTCATAGTTATGTATAAATAGTTGAACCATGACGTGAGCTGAATTCGGGTTGACTTTGGCCGGAATAACTCCGGCAGCGAGGTGAGCCACCTCAATAGCTTTATGCCGTTGCGATTTGCCCCTCGTACCTCGGGTCAAAGCACAACGGCCTTCAGGGGTGGGTTGTACGTCACCATTCAGCTTACGTGTGCATATCACCTCTATGGGTAATCTTGTGGAAGCCCTTGAAAGCGGGCAACGGAGGCATAGTAGAATTGTTGAGTTTGTATATTCATTTACCCCATAAACCCCTGGATCGAAGAAGGGTTAAACGGTTTGTTCCTCAAGTCCATCGGTCCCCCCCACCGGCTCGGCGTTGGCGCGCATGAGATCCTGGGCCAGGGCTTTCAGGGCGCTGTAGAATTCATAGAAGCCGGCGAGCATATCGAGGTCGAAGCGAAAGGTTGCGCCTTCGTTGCGAAGCTCAAGGAGCCGGGTATCGCAGGCAGTAAGGGCGTCGTGGAGATTCCGGCTGTCCACGGGGCCTGTGGTGTCCCGCATCTGCTCCAGGGTAAGGGCGCAGGCGTCTGCCAGGTCCAGAAGCTCCTTTTCCATATGGAACCGCTCTTTAAGAAGGGCTTCCTTCTCCAGGGCATGGGCCATGACGGCAAGGTGTTCGGAGGTTCTCTCAAGCCCTGCAATCACCGACTCAAGGGTGTCTCCCCGGTCTCTTCTGGCAAAGAGGAGCTCATGGTGGGTGATGCCGGAGAGGCTCTCCCGATTTTTCCGAATCTCGACAGCAAGCATTTGCATCGATTTGAAAGGGGGGCTGATCTCGCCATGAACAAAGGCGGCGGTGAGTTCCCTGCAGAGGCCTGCTGCCTGGGTTTTCTGGCTGTCGAGTCTTTCGTTCAGGTGTTTTTCAAGGCGCTCTGGAAACACAAGAACGGAAACGAGGAATGCGGTTCCCACGCCCACGGTGATCTCAAGGACCCGCCAGAGGGCATAAAGGATCCGCTCGTCTGTCGGTGTGCCGAAACTGCCCACAAAGACCACGGAGACGGTGATGGCGGCCATGCGATAGCGCGGGCTGTAGCGGGTCATAAAGCCACAAAAGCCCAGGGTCAGGACGATGGCAACATCGTTCCAGAGGTCGCCGGGGGGGAAAGCCCATATGGCAAAAATACCGATGACTGCCCCCATGGCGGTGCCGAAAAATCGGTACAGACACATCTTCACGGAATCGGCCACATAGACCTGCATGACGATCACCGTGGAGATGACCGCCCAAAAGCCGTACGGCAGACCCAGGGCCCGGCTCGCCTCATAAGAGATAAGGGAGGCGAGACCCGTTTTGAGCCCGTGCCGCAGGTGGGCGGCCGGTATTTTATCTACAAAAGTCTTTCTGGTCATTAAAATCGAGCCTTCTCTGAGGAACGAGGGATAACAAAACAAGCCTCCGGCGCAAGGTGGACCACCTTGAAAGCGGGTTGCGAACACGCCCTGAATTATTATCGACAAGGCTCTCTTCGGCAAGCACTTTCCTTGTTTACGCCCCCTCCATTGACACCCCTGTCCCTCTGCCATATGGTGAATATCATGCCACATATCATGCTGCCCCAGCACCGATACGGGGTGAAAGGAGTCTTCCATGCATGTCACGTTTTACGGCGCCACCCGCGAAGTCACCGGTTCCATGCACCTGCTCGAAACCGGAAAAGACCGGATCCTTCTGGACTGCGGACTTTTCCAGGGCAGACGAAAAGAGAGTGAAGCCAAAAACCGCGTTTTTCCCGTGGACCCGGAGCTCATCACCAACATGATCCTCTCCCACGCCCACATCGACCACTCAGGGCGTATCCCCCTGCTGGTCAAGGGGGGCTTCAACGGCCGCATCATCACCACCCGCACCTCGGCCGATGCCAGCGCGTTCCTGCTGCGGGATTCTGCCCACATCCAGCAGTCGGACGCCCTCTACCTCAACTACAAAACCGTTCGAGGCCATCTGTACAACCTGACCAACGGAAAAAGAGGCAATCTCACAAACCGGGAGCGGTCTGAAATCACGAAGCTCCTCAAACACAACGGCCTTCGTCTCAACAAAGAGGCCATCGACGGACTCCTGGCAAAGTACAAGCTGCAAAGCGTCGAACCCCTGTACGAAATGGCCGACGCCGAAGCAGCTCTCTCCGCCTTTGACGGATACCCTTACAACACACCGGTCACCATCGGCAAGAGCATGACCGTGACCTTCTTCGATGCCGGTCACATCCTGGGATCGGCCCTTTGCCTCCTCTCCTTCCGGGAGAAGGGACGAAAGTTCAACGTCATCTACACCGGGGACATCGGCCGATTCGGAAGCCCGATCCTCAAAAACCCCACCCTCAAATTTCCTGAGGACATTGGGCCCATCGACCTGATGATCATGGAGAGTACTTACGGCGCCCGTCACCACGAGCCTGCGGAAGAGCTCAAAGACCGGCTGGCCGAGGTCATCAACGACACCGTGGAGAAAGGTGGCGTGATTGTAATCCCAGCCTTTGCCTTCGGCAGAACCCAGGACGTGGTCTACATCATCCACGAGCTGTACAACGAAGGACGGGTTCCAAAAATTCCGGTGTTCGTGGACTCCCCCCTGGCCGGCAACCTCACGCGGGTCTTTGCCGAGCATCCGGAGGTGTACGACAAAGCCACCCACACCGCTTTCCTTGAAAAGGGAAAAAACCCGTTTGAGTTCAAACAGCTGAAATACATTGATACTGTGGCAGAATCCATGGAGTGCATGAAATCCACCACCCCCCACATCATCATCTCCTCTTCGGGCATGTGTGAAGCAGGGCGCATCCTTCACCACCTGCGTTACCGCGTGCACAACCCCAACAACACCATTGTTGTCGTGGGGTACATGGCCCAGCACACCCTCGGACGACGTATCATGGAAAAAGGGTGGGAGTACAAGCAGCAGGGACGAAAGGGGGAGGCTCCTGTGGTAAAAATCCTGGGCAAAGAGTACCCCCTTAAAGCCGAGGTGGTCAAAATCGGCGGCTTCTCAGCCCACGCCGACCGCGAAGAGATGCACACCTTTCTGCGCAAATCCAACCTCCATGTAAAAAACATCGCCGTGGTCCACGGCGAAGAGGAACAGTCCGTCGAGTTTGCTGCCTTTCTCAAGGAAAAAGGCCTCCACGCCTTTGTGCCCAAGAGAGGCCAGACCATCACCATGGAATAAAACCAGGGGATAATCCCCAGCTCCCCGAATGCTTCGGGTTCGCTTACGGGCTGCATCCGTTATTAAAGCCAGAGGTTACTCCGCACTTATGGGGTAAAAAAAGGAACAGGCCCCTGTAATACTTTGGAAGCAACCAAGCACTGACCTGATGGCTCCACGCTCAACATTCAAACGCAAAAGGCCCCATCCTGCAGCGATGCAAAATGGGGCCTTTTTGTTTGCCGGTTAACTGGGGACTAACTGGGGACAGGCTCTTGGTTCTTGTTGCTGCCAACGTTACATTCACGTCAGTTGCCACCACCGCCATGATCCGATGTACACGACAACCAAAGGCGGATGTGATTTACCCGGGGAACGAAGGGTAAAATGCATTCGCAACCTGATTTCGAGGTAATTTTAGCTATAGTGGCTTCGCCACCCTTGCCGCCGGAGGCTTCTCTATGGATCTTTTTAGAGTACTGTCAGAAAAATGTCAGGCCCGTTGTGTAGATTGATAACGAACGAAGCGGTGTTGTCTGGGCAGGACTATTCCGGGGGGGACAGTTCCTGTTCAGGCTCATCGCACGTTCCGGGTTTCATCAACCCCACAAAAAAAGCCCCACCTTGCAAAAATGCAAGGTGGGGCTTTTTTGTTTATCAGTAACCGGGGACAGGCTCTTCTTTTTTGTTGCTGCCAACGTTACAGTCACTTCGGCTGCCGCCATGGTCCAATGCACAACAAAATCAAAGGCTGATGCGTTTTGCACCGAAGACCGAGGGGCAAAACGCTTCCGCAACCTGCTTTCAAGCTGGCACTTCCGGCCAAAGTCAACCCGAATTCAGCTCACGTCATGGTTCAACTTTTTATACATAACCATGAAGAGCCCTGCGGGCTGCATGAAGGAGCTTGGATAACCTCTTTGATTGTTCACGGGCGCAGCCCGTCAGCAAATGTGACGTACCCGAGGAACGAGGGTTCGGAGCATTTGCGAACCTGGGTTCCAAGGGCTCAGCCCTGGCCATAAAAGCTATTCAGTCCCTACAGCAATCCACGCTCACCCAGGTTTCCGTAACGATGGTAGTTGTTGCAGATGCTCTGCTCGCGCACATACTGAATGAGCTCCACGCGACCTTCGCCCATGACTTTCGTGCGGGCGATGTAGGCACCGGTTTTGGCGGCAGCCTTCAAAAGTGCTTCAGGAACCCGGTCCGGTGCGGCATAGCGGATGCGGTCCGCGCTGTCGATACGGGCGGCAAGGGAGGCTTCACCTTCCCGAGCCACGGTCACATCCCGCAGCAGGCGGCTGCCGTCGGCACTCTCGATAAAACGGCTCACCTCCCCTTCAAGGCCAGTGGGCAGGCTCAGGGTCACGTGGTTTTGTGTGACAACAGCAGCCGCGCACATGGAGAGTACCTCAGAAAGGGAGTCCGCCTCCGTAGCCCTGACCACAACCTTTCCAACAGGGAGGTAACGCACGATGTTGTCCTGACCCCGAAGTCGGAAATGGTCTGTCTCCTTCTGGAACTCTTTCTCGTACCAACCCATATAACTGAAAGCGGCACGGGTAAACCGGAGAACCTCCGCAGCTGACTCTCCCAAACCACCCCAGCCGGCCTTGTTCTCGAGATCCTGGCAACAACGGAAAAGATGGGTTTCGGTCTGAACCGGCAGGCAACTCGGAGCAGCTGTCTCATCAAACGCCATGAACTGGCTGACGTAGTTGGGGCTGCCGGCCTTTACGCCGGAACCGATGGCGGACTTGCCCATGCCACCGAAGGGCTGGCGCAGCACGATGGCGCCGGTGGTCCCACGGTTGATGTAGAGGTTTCCGGCCTTGATGCTATCCTTCCAGAGGGCTTGTTCCCGATCGTCGAGGCTCTCAATGCCTGAGGTGAGCCCGAAGCCGGTCTGGTTCACCAGGCCGATGGCGTGCTCCAGGCTGTCCGCCTTCATCACCCCAAGAACAGGGCCGAAGAACTCGGTCATGTGGGTATAGCTGCCGGGTTTGACGTTGTACTTGATGCCCGGACTCCACAGATAGGGATTGTCCCCGATCTGTTCGGGCTTCAAGGCCCACTCCTCACCGGCCTCAAGCTCGGTGAGGCCCTTTTTCAAGTCCCCCGAAGGCGGCTTGATAAGGGTGCCCATGCTGTTTTTGTACTCCCAGGCAGACCCCACGTTCCAGCTCTTCGCCGCGTCCACCAGCTGCTGACGGAACTGGGCATCCTCGTAGATGTCCTTTTCAAGGATGAGAAGGGAGGTGGCGGAGCATTTCTGGCCCGTGTTGCCGAAGGCGGAGTGAATGACGTTCTTGATGGCCTGATCCCGGTCGGACATGGAGGTGACGATGGTGGCATTCTTGCCGCCGGTTTCAGCGGAAAGGGCCATGTGGGGTTTCCTGTCCAGCAGGGCAAGGCCGGTGTCCGTGCCACCGGTGAGAATGACATAATCGACACGATCATCCTCGGCCAGTTTCTGACCGGTTGTGGCGCCTGAACAGGGCATAAACTGCAGGACGTTTTTGGAGACCCCCGCCCGCCAGAAACAGTTGCAGAGAATCCAGGCAGGAAGGACCGCGTCAGAGGCGGGCTTGAAAATAACGGTGTTGCCCGCGGCAAGGGATGCTGCGACCCCACCGCAGGGAATGGCGATGGGAAAGTTCCAGGGAGAGATCACAAGGCCAACGCCTTTGCCTGTTGCAGAAACACTCTCCATACCGGCCAGCTTTCGGGAGCTTAAAGGGTAGAACTCCACAAAGTCGATGGCCTCGGAGACCTCCACGTCTGCCTCTGTGATGAGCTTGCCGGTGCTTGCCGCGGCAGCCCCCATGAGGTCTCCGCGTGATTTCCGGATCTCGTTGGCCACTCGCCCCAGAACCTCATGGCGTCCTTCCCACCCCAGGGCCCGCCATCCATCGGGGTCGGCCACGGCCGTCTCAATGGCTTTCTCCGCATCGGCATCGTCTGCCAGGGCATACCGGGAGCTGATGATGTTCTCCTTCTTTTTCTCGCTGTACAGGGATGGATCGGCTCCCTCCCTGATTTTTTTACCCTCGAAGAGCTCTTCGCCGGCCACCACCACTGGAATGTCATGGGGAGCTTTCTCGTCTGTGGGCATCCAGGCGTCACGGATGCCTTCGGCCCAGGCGCGGTTTCCTGCCAGAGCCCAATCTGTGTCCGCCTCGTTTACAAACCGGCCGGTGTCATAACTGCCGCCCGCAAAGTCATCCCAGGACTCTATCTGACGATCCTGGACCCGTTTGGTCTCTTTTGCGGCTGTCTCACGCAATTCCAGAGATGCAAGGAAGCCCTTCTTCAGGAACTCCCACTCATTGGATCCGGGCTTGAGGTCGTTGGCATACCTCAGGAAGTTTTCCGGTGCGGTGTTCTCGTCCAGACGACGGATCAGGTAGGCTATGGCGTTGATAAACTGCTCTTTTCCGGCCACCGGTGCATAGAGAAGCACATCTCCCGTGGTCTCGAAAATAGCACGCCGCACATGGTCGGCCATCCCTTCCAACATCTCGAACCCAAAGTACTCGGTGACCTTGTTCTCTTTGGCCATGGCATAGGCATAGGCCAACTCAAAAAGGTTATGGGAGGCAATACCAAGGCTCACCGCTTTAATGTTCTCAGGCTCCATGCCGTATTCAGCCATGCGCTTGTAGTTGGCATCCACATCCGGCTTGTTGTCGTAAGGAGCCAGGGGCCAGTTGTGGAGGGCTGCCTCCACCTGCTCCATCTCCATGTTGGCACCTTTGACGATGCGCAGCTTGATGGGAGCGCCCCCATCTGCCACACGCGCTTTCGCCCACTCGGTGAGCTTGCGCTGCATGGCCCAGGAATCGGGCAGGTAGGCCTGGAGCACGATGCCCGCAGCATGGTTTTTCAGCTCCTTCTGATCCAGGGTCTCCATGAATGCCCGGGCCGTGAGCTCAAGGTCCCGGTACTCCTCCATGTCGAGGTTCACGAACTTTTTCACCGTGGTGCCGTCTTTACGGGTGTAATTGTGTTTTTCTGCTGTGGTGAACAGCACGGTGAGACGTTTCTTCAACTCCGCCACGGTTTCATCCATGGCCAGGGAGGAGATCTGGGAATAGATGGTGGAAATCTTCACCGAGATGTACTCGATGTCCGGGCTGGAGAGGTCATGAACATAGGCATCCAGACGATGTTTCGCCTCCTCTTCACCCAGCACCGCTTCTCCGATGTGGTTGATGTTCATGCGGACCCCTTCTTCTTTCCGCTTGGCCAGATGGGCCTTGAAGGGTTCCTCCTCACCGGGAACCACCGCCCGACTGCTCTGCTTTCGTATCTGCTCCACCATCTGCGGCACGGAAACCCAGGGCACATGACGCCCCACTCCCATGAAAAGCATCATGAGCGACTTTTCAAGGGGCCCCATAAACTTGGGAATCCCCTTCTCCTTCAAGAGGGTGTACACCCGATCCGCCACCTTGGGAGTGAGCCCGGACCGAAAGCTCTCGTCGATCATTCGGGTCAGGATCACCTTGTCCATGGGGTGGGTAAGAAGCCTGCTCATCATCTTCTGAAGCTTCTTCTCATCGGGGGTCAACAACTCGTTGGCACGGGTCTGCCACGTCTCCGCCAACTCTGTTGCCTCTTGAACCAGTCTTGCCTCAATCTGCTTTTCCATCGTCCTTCCTTCCTGCGTCTAATGGGTCATACTGCCTTGCCTGGAGGCTTTGGGCTCCGCCGGCAAACTTTTTAAAAAAAGTTTGATAAAAAACTTTCCAGATTGCGAATGCTCTCAGCCCCTTGATCCTCGGGTCAGATCACATTCGCCCCGGGCGTTGCCCGGCTCAAAAGCTGATATACTCATCAAGAAAACGACAACGTTTCTATGTCTTCACCCGGCGGTTAAATGCATGAATGTCGAGGGGCGGTATCGTCCCGATAACGTTGACATCTCTTTCACCGCCTGCTTGTATATTTAGTTGCCGGGTTACTATTAAAATACCCGCCTCATCAATCGGACCGATTATAGGACATTGCGATTTCCCCGAGGAACGAGGAGAGATCGCAATGCCAACCGAATAATTTTGCAGCTTTTTTTTTTTAACCGACCCGCCGGAGGCATTATTCTACTGATCCGAACCCATGTGGCGGTCGAACTTGACCACGTGGCTACTCATGAGGGCAGCGGCGCGGACGCCGTTGCCGTCCTTCACGGCGTGAAACATCTCTGTGAGGTCCTGAAAGTTTTCTTCAAGGATCTCCCGTTTTCTTGCGAGGTAGGATTCGTAATACTCGTGGATGTTTTCATGGACGGCCTTCTGGACCAGGGAGAAGAGCGGGTTTCGGGCGATGCGGGCCAGCTCCTGATGAAAACGGCCGTCTGCAGCGATGAAGGCATCCCAGTCGTATGAGTCTTCCAGATGATGCTTTGCTTCACTCAGGATACCTTCGAGGCGCCCAAGGTCTTCCTCTGTGCGGCGCTGTGCGGCCAGGGAGGCGATATCGGCTTCCACGGAGCTGCGGAACTCCTGGAGGCTTTCAAAGGGGAGCTCTTTTCGGCGCACCATGAGGGAGAGAGTCTCCAGCATGGGCTCTGTGGATGCCTGCTTCACGATGGCGCCACCGCGCACACCCAACCGGATCTCGATGAGACCCTTCTGCTCCAGAACGCGAAGGGCTTCCCGCAGGGTGCCCCGGCTGATGTTGAAGGTCTCCTTGAGTTCCCTTTCCGACGGCAGTTTATCACCGGCCTTGATGCGCCCGTCCAGGATAGCCTCCTGGATCTGATCCACCACGTCCTGAAAAACCCGGTTCTGCTTTGCTTTTTCAAACATGTCTCTTTGATGGCTCCATACGAAGTAAGACCACTGATTTTCGTCAGCCGGCACATTGAATCGATTCTTCTTCGACCGACCTGCGTTTGGGTATTAAGACACCCTTTCCTGAAGCGGCCCCATAAACAACGAGGTGCAAGCCGGGTTTTCTCACCCGCCACAACTCACACACACCGAGCAAAAACAGGCCTCCCGACAATCAAGAAAAAACTATCTAATGGTTAAATGGTTTAACCATTAGATACTTTAAACATCGAAACCTGTCAAGACGTCAACAGTTCGAAAATGTGACACATATCGACAAAGAGTGACAAAGGGAGTGGAGAGTGAATCTGACAACCACAGATAAAGATCGGTCAAAAGGAGAGGGATACAATAGAACGGAAGGGGAAAATTGGCTGCAATCGTTTTATGAGTTTACCATAATGAATCATCAAAAAAATGAAGATTATTATAAGGGACAGGCTCTTTACGATAAAACACGTCACGATCCCACGCCTACCCTTCAAACATACGTTATTTCATCACCACCCCGCCACAAACCGAGGGGAATCGAATAGCAACTGATGAGATTCGTTTTGCATCAGTCGCCAAATCCCCAATTCAGACGCACCTCACCACCTCAGGCTCTCACCTGCCATGTGGTGGTCACTTGGCTCGAGGCTTACGTCAGGTTTCTGCCAATCGTTTCAAGGAGTACATACCCTCAAGACCTTTGACGGGCTGTGGCTTCTTTGGGTGTTTTGACCTGAACCGGTCTTTGAATCTGCTGTAGGTTACCGATACAAATTCACGGGACCCGATAATACCCGAATCAGAGAAATACCGAGTTCTGTATTTCAACCGTCGGAAACTGTTGATTTGAAAATTATTTTCCGACGCTTCATCAAGAATTTCTCTGGCAATCGAGGCCTTTCCCTTTCTTTCGATAGCACCAGCATTGTAAAGGTACGCCCTGTACGTCTTCATCTGATCCTCAGGTGTTTGCATACCGGGCTCAAAATATGCGGCATCGAGACAAAGGAACCCATCTTTGTTGCCCGTCTGAGCGTGGTAGCCCATAGAACACCACCGGTAATCCTCAGGCCGCTTGACGATCCCCGCCCGCACAGCATTCAAATCAATATAAGCAAGGCAATGAATGACGGTCCGCCCCTGCTGGACGATAACGCTCTTAAAGCGTTCTCCCCACAGGGTCCCTTTTCGATTTTTTCTCTTATTGTAGAACCGGGAAAAGGTCTGTTTGATCTCTTTGACGTACTCCGACAGGCTGCAGAACCTGCGCCTGAGTTCAGCCATTCTTGACTCGGGAAAAGGGAGCACATCGCCATACAGAAGATGAAAGCGGCGCCTCACCTCAGCATCAGTCAACAGCACATCGGGGTAAACCTGTACCAGCAGATGAAAATGGTTTCCCATCACCGCATAGCCGAGAACATCCACATGGTAGACCGCAGAAAACTTCTGGATAATGCGGACCAGCTCATCTTTTTCGATTTTCTTAAAAGGCAGACCGTCCAGGGCGGTTCGAGAGATCACATGGTAAATCGCTTTTTCATCTGGAACAACCAGTCGGGAAACACGAGGCATCTCATCCTCCTTGGTTTCATGCGAGGTCAAATTCAAATGGCACGAACAGATTGTTTCGGTGTGATTCAGGCGGGATACAAGCAGCAAAAGGAGTGTCTCACATATCATGACGAACCGCAAACATAATGGGCCTGTCCCCACTTGGGAAAACCGACCACAACCGGGGCCGGAGGCGAAAATGATCGCCTCCGGCCATATCGGTTAAATCAATCGGTGCAGTTGGTCCATAAGAGGGTCAATGGCTTCCCCCTTGAAACAGTACCGCATCTCGGTAAAACGGCTTCGAAGTGTTACGGCCTCTTCCTTGACGGTTTTTCCCTCCTTGATGACAGCGGCCATGAGTTCGGCCAGTTCCTCGAAATCCTCTTTCTCCATGCCAAACCGGGTCATCTCCTGAACACCGGTTCGCAGGGCGCCTGACGCGGTGAACCCCTCTTCTTCGGGGGTGGCCTGGTAGTTCACCACGATGTTGTTTTCTTCGAGGCGTGTGGCCACCTCAGGGCCTTTCGTGTAGCCCACCTTGATGACCACCTGGTGGGTTTCGGTGTAGCCGAGGGAAGGATCACCGGCCACGTTGAGGCCGCAATCGGCAAGGGCCCGGGCAAAGTGGCGGGCATTTTCCACCACCTTTTTCTGGTAGGTCTCTTTAAAACAGTTCATCTCAATGGCAGCGGCATAGAGGCCAAGGAGCGTTCCAAGGTGGTGGTTGCTGACGCTTCCCGGGAAGGTGCGCCGCGTGATGGCTTCCCACAGATCATACTTGGAATCGTCCACATCCACGTTGGAGGCAATCACCCCGCGCTGGGGGCCGAAAAAGGTTTTGTGGGTGGAGCCCGTCACAAGGTCGGCCCCTTCTGCGAAGGGGTCTTGAAAGCAGGGGCCTGCAAGGCCAAGGACATGGGCCATGTCGTACATCAGAACGGTATCCAGGCCCATGGCATCCACCATGGCGCGGATCTCTTTCACCGGCTCTTTATGAAGAATCATGCTCTTGCCGAAGATGATGAGTTCCGGCTTCTCCTCTTCCAGAAGCACCCTGCAGGCGTCCACATCAATCCGGTACGGGTTGTCGACGAGCACCGGGAAATTGACCACCGCGGGCTTTTCAGTGCGGGGATTTCGGGCAATGAAATCCCTCAAGGCCCCCATGGGCTGAGCACTCAGGTGCCCCCCTTTGATGATGTGATGGTTCATCACGCTCCGCATGCGGCGTTGTTCGCTCTTGCGGTCGGCGCGGTTGATGTAGTCCACCATGGCACTGAAGACGGCGGTGTTGGCCATCTGTCCTGAGATCACGCGGGTTTCCGCCTGACGACAGCCAAAGAAGGAACGCACCTCCTCCTGGAGCAGGGATTCCACCTTGGCGATGAACTCGGTGCCTTGGTAGTAAAAGACCTCCGCCTCGCTGAAGGCTGCCACCTTTTTGTGTTCCGCATAGCGCCCCGCCGGGTCCATGGAAGAGAGCAACTTCACCATGGGGGAAACAGACTGCTCCGAAGGGATCAGGTTGATGCACTCCGTCTGCCGCCAGATGGTATTTTCTGCGGCCTTTGAAAGAAGGGACTGGATTTTACGGGAGGCCTCGGCGAACTGCTCCTTTTCTTCTTCTAACCGAAGCTCGTTCCACAGGATGGGACGGGCGTAAGGCGGCGCCTCGCTTCGCATGTGGTAAGGCACGATGACGGCCTCGCTCATCTTGCCGCGAATTTCCACCTGCAGGGCATCCCCTACCTCGAGCTCGCTATCGATAATGGCAAGGCAGATGGCGCGCCTCCCCTTCTCATCGGTGAGGCGCGAGTTGATCCCCTCACCTTCCATCACCCAATAAGGGACCATGGTTCCGCTGCTGACATAACCAACATGACGGTCCTCCCTGAACACCTTACAGCCCTGACGGGCGATGCCTTTACCCGTAATGGCAACGGCTTTGGCAATGCGGGGCAGGTCGGCTTTCAGGGAGTAATCACGATCCACAATACGGGCAAAGGCCTTCTGCTGACGGGCGAGGGCGCTCCTTCCAATAAAATCGCCTTTCAAGGGGCTCAAGCTCACGGCAAACTTGGCCAGCGGGCAGGCAAACACGGGAAGCTCATTGCCCTCGGTGTCGAGGCCCATCTCATGGCCGTAAAGGGGGAGGCCCGCCTCCAGTCGAAGGGTATCCCTTGCTCCCAAGCCTACGGGTTCGGCCCCCTTCTCCGTCAGCATCCTCCAAAGGACATCCGCATGGGCCACATCACAGAAAATTTCAAAACACAACGGCTCTCCGGTGTACCCGGTGCGGGCCAGGCGCACGGTGACGCCACCCAAAATAACTTCGGAAAGGGTGTTGCGCATGGGGTCGGGAAGCTCTCCTTCCTCAAGGAGGTCTGTGAGAATCTTCTTTGATTCCGGGCCCTGAAGGCTCACCATGACGATATCCATGGTGCTGTCTTCCAAGGTCACATCCCCGAAACCCTCCACGTGTGACTGAAAATGGTCCCAGCCCTTCTCTCGGTTCGAGGCATTCACGACAAGCAGGTAATTCTCTTCTTCAAAGCGGTAGAGGTAGGCATCGTCGATGGCCCCGCCACTCTCGTTGGGGATGATGGTGTACTGTGACTCTCCGACATCAAGGGCGGCGACGTTGTTGGTGAGCACATGCTGAAGGAACCCAAGGGCATCGTCACCGCTTACGATAAAGCGCCCCATGTGAGACACATCAAAAAGGCCGGCCCCTTTTCGGGTGATAAGGTGCTCCCCCACAATCCCTGACGGATACTGAATGGGCATCTCCCAGCCCCCAAACTCAACGATCTGGCCTCCGGCCTCCTGATGGAAGTCAATGAAAGGTGTTCGGTGAAGTTCCGTCATGCGCGTCTCCTCCATGGTTCATCAGCTTGGGTTAAATCACTTCGTCTGCAGTGAAGTGATTTCACTTTTTCCTACATCCCGGTGCATTTCAGCAGCCCACGATAACATCGCGGGAAAACAGGGGGGCGTGTCAATTGATTTGCTCGCCCATTGTATAGTGCGTCCCTCCAAAAGGAAACATCTGAGTGTCACACGATTTATCCTTTGTAAGGCCCTGGCCTTCCGAAAAAGAACTGCCGGCATAGAGACACCCTGAAGCACAACCGTCTCATGGATCCCATGTATCCAGCCCGTCTCTCCCCTCTTGCCCCCGGAGCCGAAGACCTGATATAGTTCTAAACCAAGAGAATACCGTCATATTCCTATCCCTTCTCATGGTTCTCACCAGGCTGGCATGCATTTTGTAAACACATCTAAAGCAACGTGTTCGTCATGTATCAACATCATGACGCCCCCCCGCTCTCAGGGGTGTGGCAAAACCGGGTCGCTTACAGCACCCAATCCAAGGAGACAAACCATGGCAGAGATCATGATAGGCGGAGTCCCCGCCAACACCACAGGCAACCTTCCCGGCATTGGCACCAAAGCCCCCGGATTCACCCTGACCAAAACCGACCTCTCCGATGTCAGCCTTCCCGACCTGGCGGGAAAGCGCGTTGTTTTGAATATTTTCCCAAGCATCGACACACCGGTCTGCTCCGCATCGGTCCGTCGCTTCAACCGGGAAGCGGCATCCCTTAACAACACCCAGGTCCTGAGCGTTTCTGCCGACCTCCCCTTCGCCCACAAACGGTTCTGCGAAACAGAAGGCATTGAAGGGGTCACAGCCGTTTCGGAACTTCGCACCCGTGGCTTTGGCGATGTCTACGGTGTTCGCATTACCGAAGGCCCCTTGGAGGGGCTTCTTGCCCGTGCGGTGGTGGTTATTGACGAAGGGGGAACGGTTATTTATTCTTCATTTGCAACAGACTTAAAGGAGGAGCCTCCCTACGAGGAGATCCTTGCCACGTTGAAGTAGTAACCAAAAAAAAGACAGGTGATGCGTCCAACGTGTCGCATCACCCGTTGGCCCCAGCGGCAAACACATCATCTTTGGTACCTGTTCAGCTCAACGTCGCCTCCGGCGGACCTGTCAGGGGCCAACCTTTTAAAAAGTTTGACAAACAGACTTTGAACGCGGTTTCGATTGCATCGGCGATGCCCACAATCCATAAAATTGGGGCTTAACGAGTCTGTCTCCCCACGGAGCAAAGGGCACCTCAACCGGACAGTTTTCGGGGCTCATTTCTGAAAACGACCCGCCGAGGGAGCTTTTGGGGGTCTGAATGGTGAGCCCATATAACTCTGGTATTCACCCGGATACGTAAACAGATGAATTCCCAGGTGGTGGAGAGGGCAAGAATAGACGGGTGTAGCACCCCTCAACAGTCATGCCTGTACACGCCGGGTTGATATCAGCACGGCTTGATCAACGTCATACAAGTCGAGCTTCAGACACATGACGTACGAAAGGGAAACAATGGGAACAGAGGAAGTGCGACTGGTATCGTGGAATGTCAACGGCCTTCGGGCCGTTTTAAAAAAAGATTTTCTGGACTCCATGGAGAACCTCGGGGCCGATGTGCTCATGGTCCAGGAGACCAAGCTCCAGGAGCCCCAGCTCACACCTGAAATGACAGAGATCAACGGTTCCAAGCCCCACTGGTCCTTCTCCACTGTCAAAAAGGGGTACAGCGGGGTGGGTGCCTGGACGAAAACAAGCCCCAAAGCCGTTCGGCACGGCATCGGGATTCCCGAATTCGACGACGAAGGACGAATCCTGGAGCTGGAGTACGACAAGTTCACCCTTTTTAACGTCTACTTTCCCAATGGCCAGCAGAGCGATGAGCGCCTTGACTACAAGCTCAGGTTTTACGATGCTTTTTTCAATTACACCAACGCCCTCAAAGAAAAAGGGCGCCCTGTCATCATCTGCGGAGACGTCAACACCGCCCATAACGAGATCGACCTGAGGCACCCCAAGGCCAACTCAAAGCGCTCGGGTTTTCTCCCCGTGGAGCGGGAGTGGATCGACAAGATCCTGGCCATGGGCTACGTGGACACCTTTCGACACCTCTATCCCGAGGAAGAGAAATACTCGTGGTGGTCCTACCGTTTCAACGCCCGGAAGAACAATGCCGGGTGGCGCATTGACTACTTTTACGTAAGCCAGGACATCATCGACAACGGCTGGCTCAAAGACGCCTGGATCGACAACGACACCTTCGGGTCCGACCATTGCCCCATCGGCCTCGATCTTGTCATTCCCTAAATCATGAAGGTCACGGGGTGATCCCCTGCGCCCCAGGTTAAGAGTCATCTCGTTCCTCGGGCAAGATGATTCACGGAGACGTATAAAAAAAGCAGCGCTTATGCACGAATCAAAGTTATAGCAATCTTAGCCACGGGCTATGCCCGTCAGCGCATGTGATCACCCCGAGGAACGAGGGGTGAGAGCATTCGCAACCTGCTTTCAAGGTGGCACACCTTGCCGCCGGAGGCACAAGCTGAATAGACAAAAAAAAGAGCCGTGATCCTCCCCTTGGGTGGTTCACGGCTCTTTCATTTCATAAGGTGCTTCAGACAAACGTCGCA
>Ga0070728_10001921_pt1 | contig 28109 bp, 22 predicted proteins | sample tdDd471_FD_66723 | JGI IMG/M metagenome (GOLD analysis project Ga0070728, IMG submission 66723) | Marine sediment microbial communities from the Atlantic coast under amendment with organic carbon and nitrate - tdDd47.1 | ecosystem: Environmental > Aquatic > Marine > Coastal > Sediment | place...
AGCGTGCTCGAGGAAACCGAACAGACGCGCCACGAAAACCGCCGCCTTTCAAACATTCTCGACGCATCCCTGGATGCCATCGATGCAGGCGTCGTGATCTACGACGAAAATGACATCCTGGTTTACGCCAACGACGCGATGCGGCGGCTCTATCCCCGCACCGCCGACCTGCTCGTTCCCGGAACCCGGTTGCAGACGATCCTGACCGAAGGGGTGCGGCGTGGCACCTACATGGACGATCCCGGCGTCGAAAATCTCACCGCCTCCGATATCGAGCAAATCGTGTCGCGGCGAACCCAGGCGTTCCACAAGCCCCGTTTCGAGGCCGTGCACCGCTTCGGTTCCGGCATCTGGTGCAAGATCGAGAACCGTCGCCTGCCCAGCGGCATCCTGATCGGCATCAGGACCGACATCACGGAGCAGAAGAACCACGAGCAGGAGCTCGAAAAGGCCCAGGAAGAGGCCGAGAAATCCTTCCGTCTCATGCAGACGATCCTGGACAATGTGCCGATCGGCATCATCGTCTATGACGACCAGGACCGGTTCATTCTGTCGAACCGCCAGCTGCGCCGTGACCAGCCGAAGTTGGAGCCGGCCATGCAGCCCGGCAAGACGCTGCGCGAAGCAATCGACACCGCGCACGCAAACGACCGGTGGCGGGACAGTTCGGATCCCGAGATCGACATGCTCTATGCCGCCAATCCGGAGGAATGGAAGCGGCGCAAGATCGAAGAGTACCGGCAGCCGCGCTTCGAGTCGCTTCGGCGGACCAATTCCGGCAAGTGGTTCCAGATCATCAATACGCGCACCGAAGACAACATGCTCATCGGTCTTCGACTGGATATCACTGAGATCAAGCAACAAGAGGTGGCGCTGACACAGCGCCTCCGCGAAAACGAACTCTACCAGAACATCATCGAGGCCATCCCCGCCGCCGTCTACGCCAAGACGCCTGACCTAAAGCTGATCTACGCCAATTCCGCTTGGGAGAATTTCTCCGGCCTGCCGGTGGCCGAAGGGATAGGCAAGACGGATCTCCAGATCTTCGGCGAGGAAAACGGGTCCGCGTTCATGGAAGCCGACCTTCGCGTCCTCAAGACCGGCGAAGTCCAGCAGAACGAGGAAGTCGCCCGCCCGGGAACCGAGGGGCCGAAATACCGGCTTGCGCGCAAGTCCAAGGCCGTCGGCTCCGACGGATCGGTCTATCTGGTCGGGATCACCACGGATATCAGCGAATTGCGGGCGCGAGAAAACGAGGCGATCGCCGCGCGCATCAAGGCGGAACTCGCTCAGAACGTCCTCGACCGCTTGTCGAGCCCGGTCATCGTCAAGAACGAGAAACGCGAATGCATCATCGCCAACAAGGCGTTCGCGGAATTGCTCGGCCTGTCCGTTGCTGATGTTATCGGCAAGACGACAGCCGAACTGGTTCCTCCGGAACAGGTCGAACTCGTAAGCACCTACGAGGACGAGGTCCTGGCGACCGGCGAGCCGCGTATTCACGAATATGAGCGTCTGCGCGGTGACGGCACGATGTTTTCGGCCAAGGCATACAAGTCGCGCGAACGGCTCGGCGACGGCAAGGACTACCTTGTCATCCGCATCGAAGACGTATCCCGGTTCAAGGAGCGCGAGAAAGCGCTGCGCGACGCGCAGCTCAAGGCCGAGGCCGCCGACCGCGCCAAATCCGAATTCCTCGCCAATATGAGCCACGAGATCCGGACGCCGATGAACGGCGTGCTCGGCATGGCCGAATTGCTGGCGTCGACCGAACTCGATCCCAAGCAGCGCACCTTCGCCGACGTGATCATCAAGTCCGGCAACGCGCTGCTGACCATCATCAACGACATTCTCGACTTCTCGAAAATCGACGCAGGCCAGATGGAGCTGGACTTGCAGCCTTTCGATTTGCGCGAGGCCGTTTCCGATGTCGCCACGCTGATGACCGCACGTGCCCAGCAAAAGGACATCGAGTTGATCGTCCGCGTCGACCCGGACGTCCATGACGCCCATATCGGCGATGTCGGGCGCCTGCGCCAGGTCATCACCAACCTGGTCTCCAATGCGGTCAAGTTCACCGAGTTCGGCCACGTCCTGATCAATGTGAACGGCAAGGATCTCGGCGACCGCACAGAACTGAAATTCGATATCACCGATACCGGCATCGGCATCCCCGAAGACAAGCTGAAGACGGTCTTTGAGAAGTTTTCGCAGGTCGACGGCTCGTCGACGCGCCGCCATGAAGGCACCGGCCTCGGTCTGGCGATCTCCTCGTCGATCGTCAGTCTGATGGGCGGCGAATACGGCGTCGAGAGCACCGTCGACCACGGCTCGACCTTCTGGTTCACGATCACCCTGCCCAAGCATGGCGAGATCGAACAGCGCATGCCGCCGCCCGAGGACATCACCGGATCGCGCGTCCTCATCGTCGACGACAATTCGGTGAACCGCTCCATCCTGCTGGAACAGATGAGTGCCTGGAGGCTCGACAGCTGCGCCGTCGGTTCGGGCCTGGAAGCCTTGCAGGTGATGCGCGAGGCGGTGAAACTCGGCACGCCCTTCGATTGCGTCATCCTCGACTACCAGATGCCCGGCATGAACGGTCTGGACGCCGCCGCCGCCATCCGCTCCGACGCGCGCATCGCCACGACACCCATCGTCTTCCTGACATCGGTCGACAACGGCGTGTCACCGGAGGAAATCCGCCGGTTGCGCATCCACAAGAACCTGATGAAGCCGGCCCGGTCGTCGCATCTCTTCGACGCCATCATCGCGGCCATTGCCGAATATCGCGCGACCATCCAGACTGCGGCAACATTGCCGGTCCCCGAGCGCAATGAGCCCGCCGCGCCCGAAAGGGTCAGCACAAGACCGTTGCAGCAATCGGCGCCGAAACCGGCAATCTTCGAAGAGTCCGCCCCCAAACCGGCCTCGCCGCCTCTTGCCGACAACGACGCGCCTGCGCCGAACAGCAACCGGGACGAACCCGCCGAACCGGCACGCGAAATCCCGATGCGCGAAGACGCGATACGCCCTGTCGCGGCGGCACCGCATGCCGGGCCGGCGAATTTCGCGCTCGATATTCTGATTGCCGAGGACAATGAGGTGAACCAACTCGTCTTCTCGCAGATCCTGATCGATTCCGGCTATTCCTTCGAGATCGTCGGCGACGGCAAGCAGGCCGTCGAAACCAGTGCCCGCAAGCCGCCCCGCCTCATCCTGATGGATGTCTCCATGCCGGAAATGAACGGTCTCGAGGCGACCGAGGCGATTCGCGAGCGCGAGGCCGTCGAAGGGGGCCACACGCCGATCATCGGCGTGACCGCCCATGCGCTCAAGGGCGACCGCGAGAAATGTGTGCAGGCCGGCATGGACGACTATCTGTCGAAGCCGATAAGCCCGGACACCCTGCTGCAGAAGGTCGATGAGTGGATGAAAGGCCGCGCCGCCGCGGCGGCCGGCTGATTCACCCTCGAGCCTGAAATACTGCCCTTTGTCTTGACAGGGCAGTGCCCCTCCGGCACCTATCGCTCGCTATTCTGGGCGGTGACCCGCCGAGAGAAAGAACAATATGAAAAACTCCAGAATCTTGCCGGGCGATTTCGTCTCCGAGACCGTTTTCAAACGGGACATCTTTTCGGAAACCCATTCCGGCAAGCTCGCCGGCCGGGACGGCGAACGCGTCATTCGCCGCTTCGTTGGCAAATCGCCTGTGCTGGTCCGGCCGCTCGCCTGGGTCCTGGCGCGGCGCGAAATCCGCGCCCTGAAGGCAGTACGCGGCATCGAGGGCACGCCGACCCTGCTGTCCACCGACTCGGGCGGCCTGATCCGCGACTGGCTGGACGGCGCGCCGATCCACATTGCGCGTCCTTCGACACGCGAATGGTACAAGGGCGCGCACCGCATCCTGCGTGACATGCGTCGCCGCGGCGTCACCCATAACGATCTCGCCAAGCCGCAGAACTGGCTGATGCGCTCGAATGGCGACCCCGCCGTCATCGATTTCCAGCTTGCGTCCGTCCACCGCGGCCGCGGCTGGTTTTACCGGATGATGGCCTATGAGGATTTCCGCCATCTTCTCAAGCAGAAGGCGTCCTTCGCGCCGCATCTGATGACGCCGACTGCAAGGCGCATCGTCAGACGGCGCTCTCTGCCGTCGCGCATCTGGCTGGCGACCGGCAAGAAGGTCTACAATGTCTTCACCCGCCGCCTGCTCAACTGGTCCGACGGCGAAGGCACGCGCGACCGCATCGACACCGAAGGTCCGGTCATCCGCGCCACGCTGGAACAGGATCCGCGCGTCAACGGATGCGCGCTGCTGACCTATTCGCTGCCGTCCAAGGGGGTCGGTCTCTACGCCTTCGTCGAAACCGCGCTCGACGAAGCGGCCATTCGCGCGCTGCTTTCCGGCCACGCGATCGAGCTGCTGCAGACCGTCTCCGCCCTGCCCCGCCGCCATGACGGCTCGGTGCGCGAGGACGCGTTGATGCTGGTTGCGCTCAACCAGGTCACGGCAGCGGAAGAGCTGATGCGCAAGGAGCCGGATATCGCGCCGGTCCTGCGCCCGATCGTCGATGGCCGGCTCAATTTCACCGACCGCCGCCTCACCCACACCGAAGGCTGAGCGCCCGCTCCACCGCCCCGGTCGTTCATCCATCGAAGGGTTACGCCATCCCCGCGATTGTTCGTCATCGATACATTCCGTGGCCTCGTCCGCTTTTCCGCCATGAAGTGACGCAAAGTAAGATGGTCTGCCCCGGCCCCTGCGCGGTCCGGAACTTGCTGCGGAGGCCGGCATGACCATGGACACGAATGTCGAAGCGGGACAGGCGATCTACACGCCGGCCACACTGAAGGCCTATGACTGGTTCGTGCTGGGCTTTTCCAACCGCCTGCTCTGGCGCTGCCCGACCGTTCATTTGCGCGATCTCTATGCCCGCAATGCCGGCGCGCGCCACCTCGATATCGGCGTCGGCACCGGATATTTTCTCGACACGGCCCCATGGCCCGTCGCCCGGCCCGAGATCACGCTGGTCGATCTCAACGCGCACAGCCTCGCCGCCTCGGCGCGCCGCATCGCCCGCTTTTCCCCGCAAACGGTCACCGCCAACTGCCTCGAACCGCTGCCGGTCGAGGGCGGCTTTTCGTCCATCGCGCTCGGCTATCTCCTCCACTGCCTGCCCGGCTCGATCGTTTCGAAGGCAGTCGTGTTCGACCACGCGGCGCCGCTGCTCGCGCCCGACGGCGTGCTGTTCGGCGCGACCATCCTCCAGGGCGATGCGCCCCGCTCCGCGCCGGCCCGCGCACTGATGAATTTCTACAATGCGAAAGGCGTGTTCTCCAACGCCGCCGACACGTTCCAGGATCTCGTCTTCCAGCTCGAATCCCGCTTCGCCGACGTCACGACCCGCCGCATCGGCGCGGTCGCCCTGTTCGAGGCAAGACGGCCCTTCCCTGCGGCGCGCTACAGCGCGGATTGAGATTGCCGGCGCGTTGCCGGCCACGCGTCACGACTTGTCGTCAGAGTCCTGTTTCAGCGTCGCCACGCCATAGTCGCGCGTTCCCTCCCATTCGAGAAGAATCGAACCGCAACGCGCGCATGTGACGATACCCGTGTCGGGTTCCGGATAGTCCGAATACTCGACAATGTTGACGCTGCGGCAATGCTCGCAGGTAATTTCTTCTGTTCCATGCTGCCCCATAGGTCTGAAATAAACGTGTCGGATAGTTTTCGCAAGGAGCTGAACTGGAACGAATATGTATAATTCTAGATATGGCAGGATTTTACACTGAGACATTCTGACGCGTACGGCGCTGAAGACCAGCGAGACACCAATCCCCGCACCGTAATGCGCGAAATAATTCGTGAGCCCTCCCGGCAGCGACGAGCTCCGCGAGGAGCTTAAGGCCGGGGCAGACAGGCTCGGCCCCGCGGAGGGCCAGCGCCAACTTCGTGAAACGGCCCGCGAGCGAAAACCCCGGCCGCAGGCCGCAAGGGCGACCGCCCGTCCGAGCCCCCCGCAGCGACGAGCCCCGCGAGGAGCTTAAGGCCGAGGCAGACAGGCTCGCCCCCGCGGAGGGCCAGCGCCGCAGGCGCGTACGGCCCGTGAGCGAAAACAAACCGTGGACCACGCCCATTCCCGGCTTTCCGTCCGCCCCGCGAATCCTCTATTCAGGACAGGGTCGGCCTTCCGCCGGCATCTCCTTGAGACACGGGACGGGACTGACCGGTGCAGGTCGATATCGACATGGGAACGACGTCCGCCGGAAAGGCGGCCACGCTCGACATCGAGGAACTGCTCGCCACCCGCCTGCTCGTCCAGGGCAATTCCGGTTCCGGCAAGTCGCATCTCTTGCGCCGTCTGCTCGAACAATCGGCCAAATGGGTGCAGCAGGTCGTCATCGACCCCGAGGGCGATTTCGTCACGCTGGCCGACGCCTTCGGCCATGTCGTGGTCGATGCCGACCGTTCCGAGGGCGAACTGATCGGCGTCGCCAACCGCATCCGCCAGCACCGCGTCTCCTGCATCCTGACACTGGAAGGACTGGAGATCGACGACCAGATGCGCGCTGCCGCGACCTTCCTCAACGCCCTCTTCGATGCCGAGCGCGACTACTGGTTCCCGGTGCTCGTCGTCGTCGACGAGGCGCAGATGTTTGCGCCCTCGGCCGCCGGCGAGGTCGCCGAGGATGCGCGCCGCGCCGCGCTCGGCGCGATGACCAATCTGATGTGCCGGGGCCGCAAACGCGGCCTTGCCGGCGTCATCGCCACCCAACGCCTCGCCAAGCTCGCCAAGAACGTCGCCGCCGAGGCGTCCAACTTCCTGATGGGCCGCACCTTTCTCGACATCGACATGGCCCGCGCCGCCGATCTTCTCGGCATGGACCGCCGCCAGGCGGAGCAGTTCCGCGACCTGCAGCGCGGCTCCTTCGTCGCGCTCGGCCCGGCCCTGTCGCGCCGCCCGCTCAACGTCACCATCGGCCCGGTCGAAACCGGCGCGCGCTCGTCCAGCCCGAAACTGATGCCCTTGCCCGACGCCCCGCAGGACGTCGAGGACCTGATCCTGACGCCGACGGCGGAGGATTTCGCCCTCACCCAGTCACCAAGGCGCAATATACCCGCCCCGCGCGCCACCGCCGACATCATGGACAAGCTCACCCGCGCCGCCGCGCAGCAGGAAGCCGTCCCGGAAACCGAAACCCCGGGCCGCCCCGCCCCGATGACCGAGGAGGAGATCGAGGCCTGGATCGCCGCCACCTTGGCCGAGATCACCGCCGATCCCGAATCCGGCTTCCGCTCGGACTCGCAGCTCTACCAGGATTTCCTGATGCGCGGCCGCATGCGCCGCATCGCCGGCGCGCCGCTCTCCATGCCGGATTTCCGCCTGCGTCTCGCCATCGCCCGCGCCAATGTCGATGCCGAGACTGCGGAAAGCGAGGCATGGCAGACAGCGCTTGCGCTTGCCCGCCGCGTCCCGGAGGATCTTCAGGGCGTCTTCCTGATGCTGGCCAAGGCGGCCATCGCCGGAGACGCCTGCCCCTCCGACGAGACCATCGCCCGCGCTTACGGCACCCACTCGAAACGCCGCGCCCGACGCTTTCTCGACTGGTTCGAGGAAAAGGGCCTCGTCGTCCTGCATACCGATCACGCGGGAAAGCGCATCGTCGCCTTCCCCGATTTCGACGCCCAGACCGCGCCGGGCGATCCGGATGCCGAGGTCGCGGAGGAACCCAGGGTGGACGCCGCCGAATAGGTCGCGGTCAGTTCTTCAGCAATAGCGCCTTCACCAGGGCCTGCAACAAGGCGAGCGGCACGGTCGCGGCCGTCGCTTCGGCGCGCAGCTCGGAGCGGCCTTCCGCCGGGCTCTTCGGGTGTAACGACGCGTAGGGAAAGATGCCCCGCGCGCCATGACCGACATGCCAGGCCCAGCCCGGCAGCACCGTGCCGATCAGCGCGATACAATCGTCAACCGAGGAGGAATATCCGGGCGAAGCCTCGTTGCCCGCGTCGAGCGTGTCCCGGATCAGCCTGTCCAGCTCCGCATCTCCGCCGGTCGCGGCGACAACCCTTCTTTCCAGTTTCTCGAGTGAAACCCGTTCCAAAACTGCGTCCTTCTAACTCACATGGAACCCGAAGGCCGCGATCAGCGCCATCAGCGCCGCCACCAGCAACAAAAGCAACGCGTCGGCCAGCGGCGCCTGGTCGTCGATCGGGTCGGGCGAGTCGATCCGCTTGCGGATCACCCGCATCCTCAGGAAGGCCAGCATGATGACGAAGCCGCCCGCGGCGAGCAGCGCCGCCTCCGTCCACAATTGCGTATCCGCCCCGCCGATCCGCGCCGCGGCGATGCCGAACCCCTCAATGGCGATGACCGTCCGAACCCAGGCGAGAAAGGTCCGCTCGTTGGCGGAATGATCGGCATAGCGCAGGATCATTTCGGCCTGCCCTTCTGAACCAGCCCGGCAAACCCGCCGGAGATCAGCAGATTGGCGTCCATGAAGGCGCGCGCCACGCCGAACCCGTCCTGGCAGGCGATGTAGTTCGGCGTCCAGACCGGCTGGAATTTCTCCTTGAAGCTGCGCAGCCCTTCGAAATGATACATGGTCTCTCCGTGTTCATAGACGAACCCGCCGAGACGCTGCCAGACCGACGCGAGCGCATTGGTCTCCGCGCCCGAAAACGGCACCGCACCGAGATTGAACCAGCGAAAGCCCTGCGCCTTGCCCCACAGCATCATTTCGGCAAACAGCGCGTCCATGGCGAATTTTGGCCCCTCGGGGTCGTAGCGCATGAGATCGACCGACAATTCCTCGCCTCCGCCCTGCATCAGATTGGCGAAAGCGACGATCCGACCGCCTTCCGCATCGCGCAGCACCGCATGGTCGAAATTCTTCAGATAATCCTCGTCGAAAAAGCCCAGTGCGAAGCTCTTCTCCCGGCCTTGTTTCCGCGCCAGCCAGGCGTCGGAAACCCGCTTCAATTCGCCAAGCAAGGCGGGAACCTCCGCCGCCGGAACGATCTCGAAACGGCAGCCCTCGCGCGCCGCCTTGTTATGCGCCTGGCGGAAATCCCGCATCGCCGGCACGTCAAGCGTGAAGCCGGTTAGGTCGACATTCGCGATCTCGCCGAACTTGACCACCGTCAGTCCCATGTCGAGGAAGGTCGAGACATATTTCGACGTGACAGCATAGAAGACCGGTCGCTTGCCTTCCCGGTCGGCCATCTCGCGGAACTGCCACAGGATATCGCGCCCGGCGGCCTCCTCGCCGACGGGATCGCCCTTGGTCACCAGCGCCCCGCCCTTATCGGCAAAGCAGATGAAGGCACGCCCGCCCGGATCGACGAGGAAGGACTTGTCGCCGAGCAGGGCAAGGCTCGCTTCGGTGGAGGTGCTCTCGGCGACCAGTTTCCGGACGACATCCGGGATCGGCTCCGGCCTGTGCCGCCGCACGCTCGCCCCGATCAGCGAACCGAGCGCCGTCGCCGCCAGCACCACGGCCCCGGCAAGGCTTGCCCGCAGGAACCGTGACGCGTCGCCATGCCACGACACCTGCCACCACAGCGCATCTCGATATTCGACATGTTTGTAGGCGAAGAAGCCGAGCCATGTGAGCGCCCCGAACAGTGCCGCCACGCTCAGGAACCAGCCGAGCCCGAGATGCAGCGGCGCCGCCCCGCGCACCCGGTAGAAGGATTGCCGGAACAGCCACAGGAACAGGGCCGCGGCGAGCAGAAGCGAGGCTTCCTCGACATCGATGCCCTTGACCAGCGAGGCGAGAAAGCCGGCGGCGAGAAGCCCCATCGTCACCAGCCAGGCCCGGTAGAGCCTACGGTAGAGCCCGCGCGCGACGATCAGCAACATCACGCCCGCGACGCTGCCGGCGAGATGCGACAGCTCGACCACGCCGAGCGGCAGGCTCTTCTGCAAGATGTCCAGCCGCTCCCCGACGGCCGGCAAATTGCCCGAAATCAGCAGGATTGCCCCCGACAGCAGCGCGATCCCGCCCGCGATCATCGGCACGACGGGCCGCACGATTTTATAGGCGACCTGTATCGCGGGCGTGATCCGCTCCCGGTGGCTCCTGATTTCCACTGCGGCCAGCCCGATCACCGCGACGAGAAAGGGAAGCCCGGTATAGATTGCGCGGTAGAGAACCAGCGCGGCAAGCGCATCGGACCGCCCGCCCGCGCCGAGCGCGGCAAGGATGGTCGCCTCGAACACGCCGATGCCGCCCGGCGCATGGCTGAGAATGCCGAGCGCCAGCGCCGCGATATAGACGACGAAGAAATACGGAACGCTCGGCACGAGATCCGCCGGCAACAGCACATAGAGCACGAGCGCCGAGGCCGAGATGTCGATCACGGAGGCCCCGGTCAGTTCGGCGGCCTCCCGCAGCCGGGGCATTTTGATTTTGATGCCGAACACCGACAGTGTTTCCCGGCCGAAACGCAGTCGCAGGAACAGCGCCGCCAGCAGGGCCAGCACCGCCATGCCGACAACCCTGTCGAGATGCGCCGGGATCGGCAGCAGCGCGGCCAGCCCGTCGGGATGGAAGGCCAGCAGCCCGCCGACCACCAGCGACAGCCCCAGCCAGAATGCGCTCCACGACAGCGCCAGCAACAGGGCGATCTGCCCGACATCGAGGCCGAAACCCGTATAGATCCGGTAACGCGCCGCTGTGCCGGTCACATAGGAAAAGCCGAGCAGGTTCGACAGCGCATAGCCCGCCGCCCCCGCAGCAGCCGCCGCCGGGACCGGCACCCTGCCCGGCGCGACATAGCGCACCGCGATGACGTCATAGAGCGAGAGCGCCACAAACGACACCGCGGTGAACAGCACGGAGAGGAGAACGGGCCGAACCGGCGCATCGGCGATGTCGGCGCGAAGCTCGCTCAGGCTCACTTCGCGCGACAGGTGATGCAGCACCGCGATCGCGATGGCGACGATGGCGAGCGGGAACGCCGTGCGGATGACGCGGTTGTCCGCCATCCTGAGCCAACGGCGAAACCGCGCCTCACCTGACTCGTCTGTCATTTTCTCTCGCCCTTGCCGATGGTGGATCGTTCCCTACCACCACCCGGCGGGCGCAAAAAGACGCTGGAGCCTTTCCCGATCATGATAAATCATGATCGGGCGCCGCGTTAGGTCAGCTGTTTATCTTGAACAGCTTGCGCGCATTGTCCTCGAAGAAGGCTTTCTTGGCGTCGGCGGATATGTCCATCGCGTCGAGCGCGCCGACCTCCTCCTTCACGAACTGCCACGGATAATCCATCGCATACATCATCCGGTCCGTGCCGATATTGTCGATCACGAACTTGATCGGCGGCTCCCAGCCGACGCCGGACGAGGTGTAGTAGAAATTGTCCATCAGGTAGTCCCAGGCACGCCGTTTCAGCGGCTTGACGTTCGGATGGCGCCCGGTCGCGGCGATCCGGCTATGCATGAAGTCGATCCGGTAAAGCCAGTAAGGCAGCGCCTCGCCGCAATGGCCGAGGATGATCTGCAGTTTCGGGAAGCGGTCGAAAATGCCGGCGACCGTCAGCCGCAATGCGTGCAGGCCGGTATCGCAGGCAAAGCCGTAGACCGCGGCATCCAGCGCACGCGGCAGGAAGGGTTCGACCATCTGCGGCGACGGAGTGTTCGGATGCAGGTAGATCGGCACGTCGAGTGCTTCCGCCGCCTCGAACAGGCCCCAGTATTTCTCGTCGTCGAGATAGGTACCAAGCGTATGGCCGTTGAGGATGCCGCCACGCATGCCGAGTTTCGTCACGCCGCGTTCCAGTTCCTTTGGGCCGTTCTCGGTGTCGAGCGGCGAGAAGGCGGCCAGCCCGACATAGCGGTCGGGGTGCTTTGCGATCCCCTCGGCCATCTGATCGTTGGCGTCCCTGGCGAGCGCTGTCGCGGTGGCCGCATCGAAGAGTTGCACGCCCGGCGAGCCGAGCGACAGGACGGCCATGTCTATGCCGGAAGCGTCCATGTCGGAGAGCCGTTCCTCGCCGAGTGACTGGATACGCCTCTGGTGTCCGCGCGCCAACTCCGAGTCACCGACGAAGAAGGTCCACAGCGCGTTGAAACCCGCGTCGTTGATGTTCTTCTCCGCGATCTCCTTGCGATAGAGGTCGAGGATGTTCGTCGGCAGCCAGGCCTCCTCGGTCGCGATCCGCTTGTAGGGCGGATTGGGATTGCGCGGCGGAAAGGCGGGATAGCGTTCGCTCATAGGGCAGGCTCCTTCGTTTTTGCTGGAACAGGGGAGACGCCCAGGCGGCTGAACGCCCAGACGACGGGAACAGAGATCGCCGCGATGGCGATGGCCGGGACACTGGCCGGATCGAAGATCGCCGTGCTCGCGCCGACGATGATGGAGACAACGGTCGCGGCGAGCCGCATGACCCCGCCGCCATAGGCGCGCTTGTTGGCCAGCACTTCGGCCAGCAGCGTTCCCGCCATCGCGACGGAGACGCAGGACACCGCGATCTGCAGCCATGTTCCGTCCATCAGCAGCGCCGGGTTCAACGCGAAGATGAACGGCAGTAGATAGGCGACGATGGCCAGCCGGACGCCGGTCACGCCGGTCTGCCACATGTCGCTGCCGGCGATGCTCGCCGCCGAATAGGACGCGACCGCCACCGGCGGCGTCAGCATCGACAACAGGCCGAAATAGAGGATGAACAGATGCGCGGACATCTCGCCGATGCCCTGCCGCACCAGTGCCGGCGCGAGCAGCACGGAGACGATCACATAGACGCCCGTGGTCGGCATGCCGACGCCGAGGATGATCGCGATCCCCGCCGTCGCCACCAGCAGCGCCATGACCCCGCCCAGCGAGGCGACCTTGCCGAGCGCCAGCGTCAGCGCGAAGCCGAGCCCGGTCACGTTGATCGTGCCGATGATGATGCCGGCGATGGCGCAGACGAGCAGGATCGGGATCAGCGTGTTGCCGCTTTCCTTCAGGATCACGGGGATCTTCTGCAAGGCCTCACGCGGTTTGGTCACGGCGAACAGCAGGAAGGCCGCGCCCGACGAATAGAGCGCCGCCTTGCCCGGCGAATAGCCGAGATAGAACAGGAACCAGATCAGCACCACCAGCGGCGCCAGCAGCGGCCAGCTGTGGATCAGCGCATCCTTGAAACGCGGCAGCGATTCGCGCGGCTCGCCGTCCAGCCCGTGGGCGGCGGCGTAGCGGTCGACCATGCGATAGAGCAGGAAATAATAGAACACCGCCGGCAGCAGTGCCGCCGCGACGACATCCGTATAGGGGACCTGCAGGAATTCGGCGATCACGAAGGCCGTCGCGCCCATCACCGGCGGAGCGATCTGGCCGCCATTCGACGCGACCGCCTCGATCGCCGCCGCATAGCGCGCCGGAAAGCCCGATTTCTTCATCATCGGGATCGTCACGACACCGGTGGACATGACATTGGCCACGGTGGAGCCGCTCAGCGTGCCGAACAGCGACGAGGCGAGGATCGCCACCTTGGCCGGACCGCCGCGGCGATGCCCCATGGTCGACAGCGCAAGATCCGTCATCGCCCGGCTTCCCCCGACCGCGTTCAGCGTCGCCCCGAACACGATGAAGCCGAGGATCTGCGTTGCGCCGACATTCATCACCAGGCCGGGAATGCCGTTCGTGTCGTTATAGATGTAGAGAATGTAGCGGGCCGGCGCGAGATAGGCGGCTTCGAAGATGCCAGGCGCCATCCATCCGATGAGACCATAGCCCAGGAACACGAGCGCAAGCGCCGCCAGCACGGTGCCGCATTGGCGTCGCGTCGCCTCCAGCGCGCCGAGGATGGCGATAAGCGCGGGCACCCATTTGTCCGGTCCGCGATTGACCGGGTCGAGCAGCCACGCCTCGTAGTTCCAGGCGAGCCACCCCCACGACGCCAGCGTCGCCAGTCCGAAAATCCAGTCCAGCACCGCCAGCCGGCCGGGCAACGGCGAGGCGATCAGCCCGACGAGGCAGGCCACGCCGCAAATGACGGCGAGATATTGCTCGGTGATGATCACCCAGCCGAATTTCTGCGGGGCGTCCAGCAGCCAGAGCACGCCCATCACGGGCAGGATGGCGACGAGGATGGCGCGAGGCGTAATCGAATTTTTCACGAGCGTAGACCGTTCAAAAACGGAGCCCGGCTGTCCGGGCTCCGCCATGCATCAGGAAGACTGTCCGGTTACTTCGCGAACGTCGCTTCCTTGGCTTCGTTCGCGTCGGTCCACATGCCCTTTTCCTTGTAGAAGGCGATCGCCGCCGGGTGGAAGGGCACGGTGTTGGAGGGTTCGGCGAACTGCTCGCCGGAGCCCGAACGGATCGGTGCATAGTCCTCGCGCAACTGCGGGAACGCGTCATAGAGCGCGGTCAGGATCGAGGTCGCGTCCTCGTCGCTCAGCGACGCCGAGGTGGTCAGGAACACGTCGTAACCGATCACGTTCACCGGGTCCGTCACTTCCGGAAGCCGCGGCGACGGCTCGATCGTCACGATGTAGGTGCCCGGATAGAGATTGTCGACGAACTCGTCGGTCGCGTTCTCGCCGGTGATCGAGACGTAGCGGATGCCGCCGGGGATCGACGCATGCGCCTGCTGGGTCAGCGGGATGCCGACCGCGATGCTGGTCGCGTCCAGCGTGCCTTCCGTCAGCGCGTCCATGCCGGGCCCGAGACCCGAAACCGTCACGCCGTCGACTTCGTCGAGCGACAGGCCGCCGGCCTGGATCATCACCTGGTTGACGAGGCCGACCGCCTTGAGCGCGGAGAAGTCGGTGACGACCCTCTTGCCCTTCAGGTCCTTGATCTCGATGTAGTTGTCATTGGCGCGGCTCACCATGCCGACGCGCAATCCCCACAGCCGCGCCAGCACGCGCAGGTCGTTCTGCGGATCGGCGCCATAGTCGCCGCGAAACACGCCGCCCGTGTCGATGCTGGAATTGATGCCGACCGTCACCTCGCCATTGGCGACCAGCGGCAGATAGACCGTCGAGCCGGCGAAGGGCTGCACGGTCACCTGGCGTCCAAGCGACTCCTGCAAGGCAGCGGCGATGCCGCCGCCGACGGTATAGTAGAGAGAACCCTGCGGGTTCGTTCCGATCGTGATTCGGCTTTGCGCCGAAGCGCCGGCGGCCATGACGGCCGTTGCCGCAACGGCAAGCGCGAGCGTCCTGAGTGTCTTGAGCATGATTTCCTCCCCGAAATCGCAACAGCTATGTATACAATTGCACCAGCAACGTACCCGAACCAATCGAAATGGCAAGGATGTGCATGCACAAGGCCACCCGTTATTTTCACCCCGGCCGCTGGTCGAACTTGTCCGCCTCCTCCAGATGCTCGTCCCAGTTCGCCCGGTCGGCGTAGAAGATATGCGCGTTCGGCGCGATATCGACCGGCGTGTCGAGACTTCCGGCCGGGGCCATCAGTCCCTCCCCCCGCTGCCGCGGGAGCGGCGATCCGCAGTCGGCGCAGAAATTCTTTGTGAACCGCGTGCCGGGCACCTCGAACGGCTTCACCCGGTCTTCGCCCGTCAGCCAGATCACCTCGCCCGTCGTGCAGAACAGGTTCGACGCATGCGCCGTCCCGGAAAACTTCCGGCATCGGCTGCAATGGCACAGGAAGAACTTGTCGAACGTCCCGTCGATCTCGAAGGTGACCGCGCCGCAAAGGCACGAGCCGGAATGTTTGTCGGTCATTGAAAATCTCCGTTTCGGCGTCGGATAGCAGCTTTAGCCTCTTCCACAAGCTAGCTCAGCACAATTCTCAGGCGGATGTTCTCCGATCTTCGCCATTCCCCCGCGCCGCCGCCCAATCCGGCCCGGACAGGGCAGGCAGGCCGAGACGGGACAAAGCGCGCCGGAAATGCTAACTTACCTTACGTAAAGTAAGTCGCCTGCTGTCCGGTCGGGCTTCCTGTTACCCGGTCGGCCGCGAGGAGCGGCAATCGAGGGAGGACTGAAAATGACCAAAGCAGCATTGCGCAACCGTTCGGGCGAAACGATATCGCCTGATGCGATCGACGAATTTGCCGGCAGAATACGCGGACAACTCATCCGGCCGGGAGACGCCGACTACGAAGAGGCCCGCCATATCTGGAACGCGCTCATCGACAAGAAACCGGGCGCGATCCTGAAATGCAGCGGAACTGCCGACGTCGTCGCTGCCGTGAATTTCGCGCGCGACAATGACATCGCCCTTGCGGTTCGCAGCGGCGGCCACAATGTCGGCGGCCGGGCGCTCTGCGATGACGGATTGGTCGTCGACCTGTCCCGGATGAATGGCGTCCATGTCGATCCGGCGGCGCAAACGGCTCGCGTTCAGGGCGGAGCGACGCTCGGCGACGTCGACCGCGAGACCCATCTGCATGGTCTCGCCGTGCCGTTCGGCGTGATATCGAAAACCGGTGTCGCGGGCCTGACTATCGGAGGCGGCGTCGGCTGGCTCGTGCGCAAATACGGCCCGAGTTGCGACAACGTCCTGGAAATGGAGGTCGTGACCGCCGAAGGAAAGGTGCTCATCGCCAACGCCACGGAGAACAAGGACCTGCTGTGGGCGGTCTGCGGCGGCGGCGGCAATTTCGGCGTGGTCACTTCGTTCCTCTTCAAGGCCTATCCGGTTTCGACTGTGCTCGGTGGCCTGATCGTCTATCCGCGCGATGCGGCGGCCACTGTCCTTCGCGGATATCGGGATGTCATGGCGTCGGCTCCGGAAGACCTCACGGCCTATGCCGGGCTCATCAGCACGCCGGACGGCACGCCGGCAACTGCGATCATCGTGTGCTGGAGCGGCGCGAATCTGGACGAGGGAGAACGCATGGTCGCCCCGTTGAAGCAGCTTGGCGAACCGATGATGGTCGCCGTGGAACCCATGCCATTCCCGGCGATGCAATCCATTCTCGACGATGCGTTCCCGTCCGGCACCCGCAATTACTGGAAATCGGCCTTCGTCAAGGATCTGCCGGACGATGCGATCGACGTCATTGTCGAGCAGGGCAAGGGCATGACGTCGCCCATGTCCGGGCTTCTGGTCGAATATTACGGGGGCGCGGGCGGGCGCAAGGCCGCGGACGAGAATGCCTTCGCCCAGCGCCATTCCGATTATTGCATCGGATTCATGCCGCAATGGACCGACCCGGCCGAGGACAAGGCCCAGATCGCATGGGCAAAATCGGCATGGGAGGCAATCCAGCCCTATGCGAGTGGCGGCTATCTGCTGAACTATCTGTCAGAGGGTGAACAGGATGCGGTTCTTGCCGCCTTCGGCTCCAACTATCCGCGCTTAAGGGAACTCAAGAAGGCGTACGATCCGAACAACTTCTTCAGCCTGAACCAGAACATTCAGCCGGCGGCATAGAAGCCACGCAAGTTGCCTGAAGGGGTTGTTACAGCCCCTTCAGGCGCAAAATTAGACTGCCTCACACCCCCTTCGCCTGCTCCCTGAGCACATATTTCTGGATCTTGCCCGTCGAGGTCTTCGGCAGCTCCGCAAACACCACGTGGCGCGGGCATTTGTAGTGGGCGATCAGGTTGCGGCAATGGGCGATGATCTCGTCGGCGGACGCCTCTTTCCCCGGCTTCAGTTCGACGAAGGCGCAGGGCGTCTCGCCCCACTTCTCGTCGGGCCGCGCCACGACGGCCACCGCCGCCACCGCCGGATGCTTGTAGATCGTGTCCTCCACCTCGATCGACGAAATGTTCTCGCCGCCGGAGATGATGATGTCCTTCGACCGGTCCTTCAGCTGGATATAGCCGTCCTCGTGCATCACGCCGAGATCGCCGGAATGGAACCAGCCGCCGCGAAACGCTTCGTCGGTCGCTGACGGGTTCTTCAGATAGCCCTTCATGACGATATTGCCGCGGAACATCACCTCGCCGATCGTCTCGCCGTCGGCGGGCACCTTTTCCATCGTCTCCGGGTTGATCACGGTGAGGTCTTCCAGCGCCGTGTAGCGCACGCCCTGGCGCGCCTTCATCGCCGCCTTCGCCGGCCCCTCCAGCAGGCTCCATTGCGCCTTCCAGTCGTTCAGGCAGGCCGGCCCGTAGGTTTCCGTCAGCCCGTAGAGATGGGTGACTTCGAAACCGGCATCCGCCATGCCGGCCAGCACGCTTTCCGGCGGCGGCGCGGCGGCCGTGTTGAAGGTCACCGTCTGCGGGAAGTCGCGCTTGTCCTCGTCGGCCGCGTTGATCAGCAGCGACATGACGATCGGCGCACCGCACAGATGCGTCACGCCATGGTCGGCGATCGCGTCATACATCTGCTTCGCCCGCACCCAGCGAAGGCACACATGCGTGCCCGCCTGCACCGCCAGCGTCCACGGGAAGCACCATCCATTGCAGTGGAACATCGGCAGCGTCCACAGATAGACCGGATGCTTCTCCATCCCGCTCGCGATGACGTTGGCATAGCCCATCAGCGCCGCGCCGCGATGGTGATAGACCACGCCCTTCGGATTGCCCGTCGTGCCCGACGTGTAGTTGAGCGAAATCGCGTCCCATTCGTCGGCCGGCATCTGCCAGTCGAATTCCGGGTCGCCATCGGCGATGAACGCCTCATATTCGAGATCGCCAATCATCGCGCCTTTCGGAAAAGGCGCGTCGTCGGGATAGTCCGGATCGTCGTAATTGATCACCAGCGGATTGCATTCCGCCCGCTGGATCGCCGCCTGCATCACGCCCGAAAATTCCCGGTCGACGAGCACCACCTTCGCCTCGCCATGGTCGAGCTGGAAGGCGATGATATCGGCGTCGAGCCTTGTGTTGATCGACAGCAGAACGGCCTCGGCCATCGGCACGCCGTGATGCGCTTCCAGCATGGCCGGCGTGTTCGACAGCATCGCCGCAACCGTGTCGCCGCGCTTGATGCCCGCCTTCGCCAGCGCCGAGGCGAGCTGGCGCGAGCGCGCGTAGAAATCGCGATAGCTGCGGCTGAGGTTCCCGTGCACGATGGCGATATGGTCGGGAAACACCATGGCGGCCCGCTGCAAATGCTTCAGCGGCGTCAGCGGCTGGTAATTGGCCGGATTGCGCTCCAGCCCCTCGCCAAAGATCGTGCCTTCCATCTTTCTCCTCCCGATGGTGACAATATGCGAAGCGCCCTTCTACAGCGCCGCCTCCTCCGCGTCATTAGCCCCTTTGGTTCCGTGCCGGCAATCGCGTAGAAACACGACAACGCGAGAGCCCCGTCCACTCAGTCGCAGCTCCTTGCCGCCTTCAGCGCCTCGTGGCGCTTCGCCGGCTCCAGCGCGCCGATGCGCGCGACCGCCGCATAGAAATCCGGATAGCGGCCCGAACAGGCATCGAACAGGCGCTCGAAGTCGGGCACGAGGTCGTTATAGAAGCCGCTCGCCGCCAGCTTGGCGTTGTTGATCGGCCCGTCGAACCAGGCGTCATAGCCGGAATAGCCGCCCCAGCGCCCGTCCCGCATGCGCCGGTAGCGTGCCCGCAATCGCTCGATGACCTCCGCCTTCGCGGCCCGCTTCTGCGCCTCGCTGCCCGAACCGTCATAGACTTCGCCCAGTTCCTTGCGCGCCTCGCCCAGAAGCGCGACGAACTCGGCCTCGCGCTTTCGGCCCGCCTCGTAGCGCTTCAGACCGGCAGCATCGTTACGGTCGGCCAGCCATTTGCGCACGCCGGTCGTCTCCACCGCCACGGCGAAGGCCTCGTTGAACGCGGTGTCGTTGCGCACATAGAAGCGCTGATGGGCCAGTTCGTGGAACACCAGCCCGGCCAGATAGGTCTCATCCTCCGTGAACATCGTGTTGAGCAGCGGATCGCTGAACCATCCGAGTGTCGAATAGGCAGTGATGCCCGTGACATGGACATCCAGACCCTGTTCCCTGGTCTCGGCGGCGAATTTCAGCGCCGCCTCCTTCGAGAAATAGCCGCGATAGGGCACGCAACCGAACACCGGGAAGCACCAGCTTTGCGCCGCCAGAGAGAATTCCGGCGCGGCGAACACCGCCACCGTCACGTAGTCCCGATGCGTGTCGACATAGGCGCGATAGCTGTCATTGTCCGGCAGCGCCAGCTCGTCGCTGGCATAGCGCCTGATGTCGCGGGCCGCCGCCATCGCCGCGCGCAGGTCTTTCGGCTGCGACGGATCGGCGATCAGCGTCTCGACATTCTGCCTGGCGGCCAGAAGCTTCACATGGCCGTCCAGCGATTGCGCGTAATAGGAAATGCCGGTGCAGCCCTGCAGGGCGAGAAGCAGCAGGATCGCTGCCGGCAAGCGTTTGAAAGCGCGATACATGCCCCGCCCATAACACGGCAGCCTGTCCCTGCCGAGCGGTTATGAAAGCGGCCGTTTCGCGCCGCCACAGCGCCGATCGGTTCCATCACACAATGTTTCAATCCTGTTGGAGTTTGTTCCCGCCTTCCGGGAACTGTTCCGCCGATACAACCGTTTTTGCCCCGAAGGCTCGCCAGACGCGACGCCCGTGAAAAGAGGAGATCGTTATGAAACGCACGCTTTTGACATCGACCGCCTGTCTCGCCCTCATCATGGCCCCGATGGCCCCGTCCTTCGCACAGGACCAGGCCCCGGCTGCCGATGAACCGGCCGTCATCCTGCCGAGCGACGACAATGCCGCTGGCAACGCGATGGAAAACGACACCGGCGAGACCGAAACCATGGGCCAGACCGAGGAAATCGCCCCCGGCGTCGAGAAGGACGACACCGCGACCGCCGCAGCCGACCAGGCCGGCGATGACGGCATGTTCTTCGTCTACGAGGAAGACAACCAGTTCCGTTCCACCAAGCTGGTCGGCCACACGGTCGTCAACGGCCAGGACGAGACGCTGGGCGACATCAACGACCTGATCATCTCGTCCGAGGGCGACTTCGAAGGCGTCATAATCGGCGTCGGCGGCTTCCTCGGCATCGGCGAGAAGAATGTCGGCGTCCGCTTCCAGGACCTGACCATCACCGAGAATGTCGAGGCCGGCGACCTGAAGCTGACCCTCGACACGACCCGCGAGGAACTCGAGGCCGCGCCGGAATTCGTGACCAAGGAAGAGCAGGTCGCCGCCGAGCAGCGCAAGCAGAACATGGAAGGCATGGGCGCTGCGACCGGTACGGATACGGGCACGACCAGCGCCATCGCGCCGGCCGCACCGGAGAACGAGCCTGTCGCACCGGCGGAGTAATACCCACTCCGTTAGTGCACGGAAGGGCGGTCCCCCCGGGCCGCCCTTTTTCATGTCCGCTTGCCGGCACCTCTTGCGAAATCGGTGGACCGAACCGCTGTCAATCGCCGTGGACGCTTGTCATTCCCCTTTCGTTCTGGTCTTTCGCTCTCGAATCACTACATTCACGGACAATGAGCGACCCTTTCGACGACATCCCCTTCGGTGATGAACCGCCGCGCCCGGCACCGGCCGCCAGTGGAATTGCCGCACGCGCCATGGCGGCCCGCCAGCAGCAGCGCGCGCCGTCCTATCTCGAAGGCCTGAACGAGGAACAGCGCCGCGCTGTCGAGACCACCGAGGGCCCGGTCCTCGTCCTGGCCGGCGCGGGCACGGGCAAGACCCGCGTCCTGACCACCCGCATCGCGCATATCCTGTCGCTCGGCCTCGCCTGGCCCTCGCAGATCCTCGCGGTGACCTTCACCAACAAGGCCGCCCGCGAGATGAAGGAGCGCATCGGCATCCTCGTCGGCGAGGCGGTCGAGGGCATGCCCTGGCTCGGCACCTTCCACTCGATCGGCGTCAAGATCCTGCGCCGCCACGCCGAACTGGCCGGCCTGCGCTCGGATTTCACCATCCTCGACACCGACGACCAGATCCGCCTGATCAAGCAGGTCATCCAGGCCGAGGGCCTCGACGACAAGCGCTGGGCCCCGCGCACCTTCGCGCAGATGATCGACGGCTGGAAGAACAAGGGCTATGGCCCCAAGGACATCCCGGAAGGCGATGCCCGCGCCTTCGCGAATGGAAAAGGCCGCGAGCTTTTCCAGGCCTATCAGGACCGGCTGAAGACGCTGAACGCCGTCGATTTCGGCGATCTCCTCTGCCACCCCATCCGCATCTTCCGCGACCATCCGGACGTGCTGGAAGACTACCACCGCCGCTTCAAATACATCCTCGTCGACGAGTACCAGGACACCAACACCGCCCAATATATGTGGCTGCGTCTCCTGGCCCAGAGGCCGAAGACGAAGGCCGGAACCGGCCTGCAGGAGGCCTCCGCCAATTTCGACACGTCAGGCGCCTCCCCCGCCGAAGGCGGCAAGCCCGACCGGGCGCCCGAGCCTTTGCGAGGCCCCCGCGGAGGGCCAGCGCCGCAAGGCGCGGAACGGCCCGCGAGCGAAAACAAGATAAACATTTGCTGCGTCGGCGACGACGACCAGTCCATCTATGGCTGGCGCGGCGCCGAGGTCGACAACATCCTGCGCTTCGAGAAGGATTTTCCGGGCGCCGCCGTCATCCGGCTCGAACGCAACTACCGCTCGACCCACCACATTCTCGGCGCTGCGTCCCACCTGATCGCCCACAATGAGGGCCGGCTCGGCAAGACGCTGTTCACCGACGCGACCGACCCGGACCATTCGCCGGTCAAGGTCCACGCCGCCTGGGATTCCGAGGAGGAAGCCCGCGCCGTCGGCGAGGAGATCGAGGCCGCGCAGCGCAACGGCCACAAGCTGAACGACATGGCGATCCTCGTCCGCGCCTCCTTCCAGATGCGCGAATTCGAGGAACGCTTCCTGCGCATGGGCATCGAATACCGCGTCATCGGCGGCCCGCGCTTTTACGAGCGCCTCGAGATCCGCGACGCCATTGCCTATCTGCGCGTCGTCGCCAATCCGAATGACGGCCTCGCCTTCGAGCGCATCGTCAACACGCCGAAACGCGGCTTGGGCGACGCCGCGGTGCGGACGATCCACGACTATGCCCGCGCCCGCACTATCCCGATGCTCGCCGCCGCGCATGAGATCGTCCAGACCGAGGAGATGAAGCCGAAGCCCCGCGCCGCCTTGCGCGAGCTGGTCGAGAATTTCGAGCGCTGGCAGGAGCGCCTCGAAAACACCCCGCATCACCAACTGGCGGAAGAAATCCTCGACGAGAGCGGCTACACCGCCATGTGGCAGGCCGACCGCTCGGCCGAGGCCCCCGGCCGGCTGGAAAACCTGAAGGAACTGATCCGCTCCATGGAGGAGTTCGAGAGCCTGCGCGCCTATCTCGAACATGTCTCCCTCGTCATGGACACCGAGCAGAACGCCAGCGACGACAAGGTCTCGATCATGACGCTGCATTCCGCCAAGGGGCTGGAATTCGAGACCGTCTTCCTGCCCGGCTGGGAGGAAGGCCTGTTCCCGCACCAGCGCGCCCTGGACGAGGGCGGCCGCTCCGGCCTGGAGGAAGAACGCCGCCTCGCCTATGTCGGCCTGACGCGCGCCAAGCTCAACTGCCACATCTGGTTCGTCTCCAACCGCCGCATCCACGGCCTCTGGCAGGCCACCGTCCCGTCCCGCTTCCTCGACGAACTCCCCGCCGCCCATTGCGACGTCGCCGAACAATCCTCCGACTATGGCGGCTACGGCTCCTATGGCGGCTCCCGCTTCGACCGGGTCGACCCCTTCACCACCAACCGCTCCTCGCCCGGCTGGCAGCGCGCACAGCAAAACCGCAATTCCGGCACCGCCCAGAACTGGGGGTCCCGCTCCGGCGTCGGCGTCGAGCGCATCGGCTATGGCGAGACCGACAGCGGCTACGGCGCAGGCCGCAAGTCAGTCAAAGGCCGCACCATAGAAGGCGAACTCGTCGCCAAATCCGTCTCCGACACCCCGTCGGCCTTCACCAAGGGCGACCGCGTTTTCCACCTCAAATTCGGCAACGGCAACGTGGTGTCCGTGGAAGGCAACAAGCTGACGGTGGAATTCGACAAGGCCGGGCAGAAGAGGGTTCTGGACGGGTTTGTGGAGAAGGTGTGACACCCTCCCTCTCCCCCTTGGCGGGGGAGAAAGCAAAAGCTTGGATTTAGCGAAGCTAAGCCCTTAGCTTTTGCCAGAGAGGGGGCGCTGACGTGGGAACGGGGGACTACTAATGATTTTCACATTGCTGGGAAAAATCATCGCTTGGCTGGCTCTCATTGTCGGGTCACTTCGCATCGGCGTCGGCATTTTCGTCGCCTCGATCGATGACCCGGAACGATATGCGTTCGCCGCCAACCGCTATCTGGGCTCCACGGGCGGCGAAGCGATAGACAAGGGATTTTACGCGGTCCTGATCGGCGTCACCTTGGGGATACTCGCCGAGATCAGTTCATCTGTTTCCAAACACGGTAGGTCCGAGCAATAATAGCGTAGCCGCGGCATCGAACCGGTTTCCGATGCCCTAATCAGCAGTCTTTACGAGCAGGTATATACAAATATCCGATACCAGCAGCCCAAAAAATTGGTATTATTTGATATGTGAACGATGTTATAGTTTCTATATTTCTTGGAATCAATTGAATGAAGTTTCAATGACAGAAAGATCGATAAAGAGCGTCCCAGAGTTTCTGGAAGCCGTCTTTGAGCTCATGCCGGAGGGAGGTCTAAGGTGTTTCCGCGGTGAAGCGAATTCCGAGTGGGAACTCAAACCTTCAGTCATGCGAAATCTAAGAGCTGATGCGGAAGCAAATATTATTCGAGAGCTTACACTTGAAGCACCAGCAGAGTTTAATAATGACAAGAGCATGTTTCATAAACTTGTCAGGGCTCAACACTACGGCCTCCCCACGCGGCTACTTGATGTCTCGTTAAATCCACTGGTTGGGCTATTTTTTGCGTGCGCAGATGATGATCAAGCTGATGCTCAAGGAAGTGTATTAGTCCTCGATTTTCGAGATATTCGTGTAAAATACGCGGACAGCGATACTGTAAGCGTACTCAGCAACTTGGCAAGATTGGATGACATCGAACGTAATAAAATACTCACAAATCTAAACAAAATAGGAAGAAAAGAAAAAAACTGGGGTGTCGAAAATCAGGAGATCTTCAGAAGTTCAAAAGAAATATTCAGATTAGTGCAATTCATAAGAGATGAAAAGCCGTATTTTCAGAATACTATAAAACCGATGGATCTTATCAAGTATTACTTTGTCCATCCTGCAAAAACAAATAGTCGAGTTATCGCACAGTCCGGAGCCTTCGTTATCGCAGGCTTGCTAAAGTACAAAAATACCGAAAAAGCATACAGTTTCAAGTTAAATAGAATAAATATAGAATCAAACAATAAGAAAAAAATACTTAACGAATTAGATAAAATAAATATTAATCACAGAACAATGTTCCCGGAAATTGAATTCACATCAAGATATATTAAACAAAAATGGAAAAAATAAAATTTATATAATTCTCTGAATTCAATATTATGAATATTGAAGATTAAAATACAGAACAATATTAAAAAATATATGCAGAATTTCAATTCGGGGGTTGATTGCGGTGGGACAAAGTCCCCGTACTTCGCCCGCGGAATTTCTATCGAATCCAGATATTTCTCGTGGCCGCTCGTGCGCGCTAATTGCCGCTCCGCTCCCAGAAAACTCGTCCTATGAGAAAAATCTCCTCCACCACACCGCCACCTGCCTTGCCCGATCACCTTCACGCAAGAACCCAACTTCAACTCGCCCAGAGCCATCCAACGATTCCGCGAGGCGCTTCTGCGCATCGTTGCAGCCCCACTTTGGCGCGATCCTTCAATACCTCCACTCCCCCACCTCCTAGGTTCGCTTCATCACACGAACCAAAGGAGACCGACATGAACATGACCCTTGCCGCAACCGGCCTCGCCGCATCGCTTCTGACCGCCGCCGGCCTCGGCTGGCCCGATACCCGCCTCGATGTCCACACCGAGATCGAGATCGCCGCCACGCCGGCCGAGGTCTGGTCGGTGCTGTCCGACAACACGCGCTACGGCGAGTGGAACCCCTATCACGTCCGCGTCGACGGCGACCTCGTCGAGGGCGCGCGGCTGGATGTCGAACTCAACAAGCCCGACGGGGCGGTGGTGAGCATCCGCCCGCATGTGCTGGCCGTCGTGCCGGAAAAGCGGCTCGACTGGGGCGGCGGGATCAGCGGCGTGTTCAAGGGCGTCCATGTCTTCGAACTGCACGAAACCGCCCCGGGCTGCACCCGCCTCGTCCAGCGCGAAACCTTCGCCGGCCTGTTCGTGGGCTTCGCCGAACTCGGCGGCATCGAGGAAGGCTATACCCGCATGAACAGGGCATTGAAGGCCCGCATCGAAACCTCCTCCGGTCGGCAAACCTGCTGAGCGGCCCGGAGCCATCCGGCGAAACCGCAACGCACGATGTTGGCGATTAGCCGCAAAGCCCACACCTCTCCGTCATCCTCGGGCTTGACCCGAGGACCCATTCCGTGAAGCTCGAACGATGGGCGGATATGTCTACATGCTTGCGAGCAAGAAGGGCGGGACGATCTATATCGGCATCACCGCCGACCTGTCGCAGCGCGTGTACGATCACAAACAGCGCATCAACAAGAAGGCTTTCACCTCGCAGTACGGTGCTGTCCGGCTCGTCTGGTACGAGGAACATGATGACATAGCCGCCGCGATCCAGCGCGAGAAGTCGCTGAAGCGCTGGCGGCGGCAATGGAAGATCGAGCTTATCGAAACCATGAACCCGGATTGGAGCGAACTCTACCGGGGAATGGGGTGGTGAGCATTCTTCTGCAATCCGCCAAGCGGCGGCTCTACGGAATGGGTCCTCGGGTCAAGCCCGAGGATGACGGATGGAGGATGCATTTGACACTAATCCCCGAGGTCCGAGAATCGATTGCCCCAAGACAAGCGAAGCGCCGTTTTCGCCCCGAGTAAGACAGTTGGTTGGACCGCGAACGCGCCTAACCTCCGCATTCCCGGCAATTCACCTCATTCCTATCCACCCTTCCTCCCCATCGCTTACCCTGATCCTGCCCTTTCAACGGAAGCCGGGTCTAGAACCGACCGCCTGGGGAAGGGTCGGCGCCTGCCGTGCGGAAAGAGGTTTCCGCATCGGGGATCAGCCCCGGAGGCAGGCCGGAGACGGTACGCGACGTAAGGGAGTCCGGCGGTTTGCCGCCGGAGAAAGTCCGGACAGCGGCTTGCCGCTTACGAACAGGAAACTCTCTTGGAAACCGCCCCGCCAAGCGGCCCCTCCGCAAGGGGGAGACAAAGGCCATGTGGCGGCCAGTCGGGATCTTGCGGATCCCGGGCGTAGGGCGGCCGGAGCCGGAAGCAGCCGAAGGGGCGGTCGAAGGACCGCATATACAATTTAGACAGAGCGATCCCCCGACCGCCCGTCTTCCATCCACTAATCGAACCGGAGCGGCCCGCCCCCTGCGGCCGCGCCCGCATGGCCGAAAGGAGCCGTCATGCCGAAAACCCCGAAGACGAATGACGCCGAGAAGCCGATCTCGCTTCACCTGCTCCGCACGATCCTCGCCGAACACGCGGGATGCGCGGAGAACTGCAAGCAGCCAAGATGCCACCAGCACCGCGCCTGCCAAGCCATCGCGTTCGGCGACGGCCGGCCCTGCGAGAGCCCGGCCTGGCAAGCCGATTACGACCGGCTCGCCGAAAGGCTGCTCAATCTCTACGAGAACGCTTTCGTCAAGGAGCCGCCGGATTGGGGCCTGACTCTCCAGATGGCCAAGGTGAAGTTCGACCGCCTGATCGCAAGGCAGCTGGAAGAGATAGACAAACAGCAAGCCGGCCGGCGTCGCCGCCGAAACGGCCGCCCGCCCGTCAACGAGCCGGACGAAGCTTATGAGTGGGACACTCAGGACCCCGCCAGCGACGAGCCGAAGGTGAGGAGCTTAAGGGCGGGACAAAAAAGCCCCGCCAGCAAGTGAAGACCTGCGCGCCTCCCTTCTCCCTCGATGGGAGAGGGAGAACGCAGCATTTACTCCGACAGCCGCTTCTTCAAGAGATCGAGATATTCCTCGTTGCCGCCCGACTGGGCCGGCTCCGCCTTGGCCGTGCAATGCGGCGTGTAGTCCAGCGCCAGCCCGGCCTTCACGCAGGTGCCGATCTGCCAGCCGGGCGGGATCGCGGTCAGGTCCACCGTCTTCCATTTCGGATGGCCGGTCTCCTTCAGCGTCTCCAGCCCGGTCACGATCAGGTTGGAAAAATCCGAAACCGTGT
>Ga0070728_10001922_pt1 | contig 28105 bp, 23 predicted proteins | sample tdDd471_FD_66723 | JGI IMG/M metagenome (GOLD analysis project Ga0070728, IMG submission 66723) | Marine sediment microbial communities from the Atlantic coast under amendment with organic carbon and nitrate - tdDd47.1 | ecosystem: Environmental > Aquatic > Marine > Coastal > Sediment | place...
CCAGTAAAATGCCCATGGCGAATGCGGTCATGCTGATCTGTACGTTGTTGTCAAAGAGATAGATAAAGGTAAGGAAGGGATTTTCTTCTTCCAGGCGTTCGGTCCAGATATGACCGGTTTTCATTTGTTCCACGGTCTGCTCGCCCATGATGATTTCGCCCAGGTCCGGTCGCAGGGAGGCAAGGCTCAGGCCGATAACCGCCCCCAGCATAAAGGTGGCGAATGACAGCCATATCAGTTTTTTGCTGTTGCCCACTGCAGCGGGAAAGCCCTGTTTGACAAAGGCGGCGATTTTTTCGCCCAAAGGGGAGCGGGCGGGGTAGATAAGGCCGTGGGCCCGCACCAGCATCAGCTCCAGCATCCGGGTGTAGTCGCTGTCCGGGTAGCGTCCCTGGGCCATGGCCATGTCGGTGTTCACCTGCCGGTACAGCCGGTCCAGCTCCAGCAGTTCTTCCGCCGAAAGCTGCTGCCGTTTTTCCAGCCGGTCCAGCAATTGCTCAAGACGATCCCAGCGGGGACGACGGCTGTCTATAAAGCGGCTCATGGTGTTCATGGATCAGGCCTTTACAATATGGTCGCGCTCACCGGCAACCGAGGCGGTGGCGTTGCGTGTGTCCACCACCAGCGGTGCATGGGTGCAGATAAATTCCCAGTCGCAGGCGCTGTGGTGGGTGGCGATAATCACGGCGTCGCAGGCCTGCAGGGTTTCTTCCGTCAGATCCACCGAGTGCATGTCAAAGTTGTAACGCCGGGTGGGCGGCAGCCGGGGAATGTGGGGATCATGATAGGACACCGTGGCTCCGGCGTTGGTCAGCAGGGAGATCAGTTCCAGCGAAGGAGACTCCCGCATGTCGTCCACATCGGGCTTGTAGGCGGCGCCGATGATGATGATGGAGGAGTCTTTCAGGCTTTTGTTGTGCTGATTCAGGGCCAGCACCAGCCGCTCGATGACGTAGCGGGGCATGGCGGTGTTGATTTCTCCCGCAAGCTCGATAAAGCGGGTGGACAGCCCGAACTCCCGGGCCTTCCAGGTAAGATAAAAGGGGTCGATGGGCAGGCAGTGGCCGCCCAGACCCGGGCCGGGATAAAAGGGCATAAAGCCAAAGGGCTTGGTGGAGGCCGCGTCAATGACCTCCCAGATGTCCAGTCCCATGCGGTCCGCCAGCACCTTGAGTTCGTTGACCAGAGCGATGTTGACGCTGCGGAAAATGTTTTCCAGCAGCTTGCTCAACTCTGCGGTGGCGGCGTTGCTTACCCGGTGCACAGTGTCGATGGCCGCAGCATACAGTGCCTCGGCAACTTCGCCGCAGGCTTCGGTGCAGCCGCCCACCACTTTGGGAATGGTGGCGGTTGAAAAGCCGGGGTTGCCGGGATCTTCACGTTCCGGGCTAAAGGCCAGAAAAATGTCGATACCCACATGCAGGCCGCTTTGCTCCAGTATGGGGCGCAGAATGTCGCAGGTGGTGCCGGGAAAGGTAGTGCTTTCCAAAACTACCAGTTGCCCCGTATGCAGATGGGGAACAAGCTGACGGGCGGTATCGGTTACATAGGATAAATCCGGTTGCCGGTGGGTGTCCAGCGGCGTGGGCAGGCACAGCAGCACTGCGTCGGGCTCTCCCAGACGCGAAAAATCGCTGGTGGGTTCGAAGTCGCCGTCCAAAACGGCTTCGGCAATCCGGGTGTGATCAATGGTTTTGATATAACTTTGACCCTGTGCCAATGCTTCGGTTTTTTTGGGGTCAATGTCAAATCCCAGTACGTGAAACCCGGCATCGTGGAAGGTAAGGGCCACGGGCAGTCCCACATAGCCAAGACCTATAATACCCACCCGGGCGCTGCGGTTGCCGATTTTCTGTAACAGGGATGCTTGTGACATAATACGTCCGGAATCAGAGGGCAAAGTCGTAAAATACGCGTACGCCTAGCAAAATACGCCAGCCGCTGGTTTCAATACGGGCGGGGCCGTCGTCAATCCACTGACCGCCGTAACCAACATCAAACAAGCCCGCAATGCCCACGCTGTCCGGGGCATGACGATCAATTTGAAATCGTACAAAGCCATTGATGCCATAGCCCAAAGACGGGGCCGGTTTGGCATTGTAGATGTCAATAAGAGCCGCCGACAGCATGGGGGTGATACGCATGCTGATGCCGTCGGTGAAGCCAATGATAAAGGGAATGCCCAGGGCGGCTTCCCATAGATGGATCATGTACCAGTCGTCGTCGCCGCCAAAGGTGGCGTAGCTGTTAAGATGGTTGTAGCGCAGATCAAGCTCAATGCCTGCAAAGGAAACAAAATCGTAGCTGAGAAACAGCCCCGTGGAGGTGCCATAGCCCTCGTAATCGGTTCCGGCGTTGTCCGCGCCCTGCTGACTGATATCCGCGCCCACCGTGGCTCCAAGGCGCAGATTGCCCGCCTGAGCCGCCAGAGGCATCAGCAGCATCACCATCACTGTCATCACCAAACATGCGCGTTTCATAACAATCCTTGCAAAGCTTTGTGGTTTCGGTTCTTCCATACCATGCGATCTGTGGATGCCGCTGTCAACCGTCACCGGCGGGATATCAGGTGGAGGAAAAGTACGTCAAAAGCGAGGCATCCTGACTGGCGGGCCGGGTACGCAACTCTGCCCATTCCCGCAGTTTTTTAATGGCTTCCTCCTGGGTGCGGTACAACGGCACGGTGAACTCGATCTCCCGTTTAAGATCATCGTCGCTCAGATCCCGTTTTTCCGCAAAGGCCCGGTACAGACCTGCCACCACAACCTGTTCAAGCTCCGCTCCACTGAAATTCCGGGCGGATTCTGCAAAGCGTGCCAGCTCGAACTGATCCGGGTTGCGGTCCCGCCGGGCGATGTGCAGCTTCAGGATATCGAGGCGTTCCCGTTCCGTGGGAAGATCCACAAAGAACAGATCGTCAAAGCGGCCACGGCGCACAAATTCCGGGGGCAGCAGGTTGATGTTGTTGGCGGTGGCCACGGTAAACACCGGTGCGGTGTGTTCCTGCAGCCAGCTTAAAAAATATCCCAACAGCCGGGTGGCGGTATCGTCGCCGCCGCCGCTTCCGGCAAAACCCTTTTCGATTTCATCCAGCCACAGCACCACCGGGGCCAGGGCCTCGCAGGTGTTCAGCGCCCGGCGCAGCAGTTCTTCCGCCGGTACCGCAGAGGCCATGAGGCTTGCCACGTCCAGACGCAGCAGAGGAAACTGCCACTGCCCGGCAATGCCTTTGGCGGTCAGGCTTTTTCCGCAGCCCTGCACACCAAGCAGTAACAAGCCTTTTGGCGTGGGAAGGCCAAACTTACGGGCCTGTTCGCCATAGGCTTCACGGCGCTGATCCAGCCAGGTTTTGACCTGATCCAGTCCGCCCACGTCGTCCATGGTGAGATCGTTGTCCACCACTTCCACGCCCCGGGCCCGTTTGAGAATCTGCTTTTTTTCCTCATACAGGGCTTGCAGGGCGTCCTCCTGAGACCGCGCCTGCCGCTGCACAGCAAGACCAAAAGCCCGCCGGGCCTCCTGTTCCGTCAGGCCCCGGGCCTGTCCGGCGCAGGTGTCGATAAAGGCGTCGTCAATATCCTCCGGCGCGGCGTCGCCCAGCATCTGCTTGAGTTCCTGGAGGGTTGGCAGGGGCAGGGGTGCCAGATAGACCTCGTGTTCCAGTTCAGCGGGCAGTATGGCCAACGGTGAAATCATCACCAGAGTAATGTTCTGGTGGGCCAAAAAGGCTTTGCGGTCCCGCAGTCGCCGTCCCAAAAGCGGATCGATATCCAGCATCAGGTGGGCGTCCAGCAGCACAAAAATGCTGCCGGTGGGAGCGGCGTCAAGGGTTTCCCAAAAAGGACTCTCGCCGTCGCTGAAGCCGCTGGCCGGACTGTAGGTGTACAACTGCCGAAAGGCGGCTGTGGCGATATTCTGAATAATCCCCAAAGCACGTTCTTCTTCTGCGGTATGAAGGTACAGTAGACGATAGCCCGCAGAGATCAGTTCCGACAGATGTTCGGTAATGGTTGGCATCGGTTACCTCGCCATGGCAAGAACACGCATTAATTCGTTATAATCAGTAATACCCTGGGCCAGCAGTTTGATACCGCTTTCCCGGATAGTGGAAAGACCTTCCTGACGGGCGGCGCTGGTGAGTTCGCGGCTGTCGGCGTCGCCCTTGATCATACGACTGATGCGGTCGGTAACTTCCATTATTTCAAACACGCCGGTTCGGCCAAGGTAGCCGGTCTGGCGGCAACTGACGCAGCCTTCGCCGGTGTAGGCTGATACCGATTTACCCGCTTCGGGGGTGGGAAGATCAAGAATACGCAGTTCTTCTTCCCGCATGGGCACCTTCTGCTTGCAGTAGGGGCAGATTTTTCGCACCAGCCGCTGTGCCACCACGCCCCGCAGGGCCGAGGCGATAAGATAGCGCTTGATGCCCAGTTCTTCCAGCCGGATAGCGGCTCCGGCGGCATCGTTGGTATGCAGGGTGGCGAAAACCAGATGCCCGGTCATGGCAGCCTCAAGGGCGTTTTGGGCGGTTTCCTCGTCCCGGATTTCACCCACCATGATAATATCGGGGTCCTGTCGCAGAATGTGCTTGAGGGCATTGGCAAAATCAAAATCAATGCGCCGGTGCACCGCCACCTGGTTGAATTCCTCGATGACCATTTCGATGGGGTCTTCAATGGTGGTGATGTTCAGCGAGGGATTGGAAACGTCCTTGAGGGTGGAATACAGGGTGGTGGTTTTACCGCTTCCCGTGGGACCGGTAACCAGAATCAGGCCCGTGGAGCTGGACACCAGCCGTTTGAACACGGTTTTCTGCTCCGGGAACAGGCCCAGATTGTCAACGCTCTGGATCATGCGCCCGGCATCAAACACGCGGATAACGATTTTTTCGCCAAAGGCGGTCCACAGGGTGGAAATACGCAGTTCGATTTCATTACCATCGCCGGTCTGGCTTTTGAGACGTCCGTCCTGGGGACGGCGGCGCTCTGCGATATCCAGCCGCGCCATGGTTTTGATGCGGTTGACCATGGCCTGATGCGCAGGCTTGGGAAAGGTGTAAATAACGTGCAGCACGCCGTCGATGCGCAGGCGGATACGGGATTCTTCCCGCAGGGGTTCGATATGAATATCCGTGGCGCCCTGCTCAAAGGCATAGTGGAACAGGTAGTCAACGGCGCTTACCACATAGCGGTCATCGATTTCCAGATCCGCCATATTGCCCAGGCTGAACAGCTGCTCCAGATTATGGATGTCGGTGTATTCTCCGACTTCCTTTGCCGCCTTTTCAACGGTTTTCTTAAAGCCCATGACATCGGTGATGGATTTTTCGATGTCGGTCTGGGAGGACACCACCGGCACCACCCGCAGGCCTGTCAGGCGCTCAACGGTTTCGATGACCTCGGTGTCAAAGGGATTGGCCATGGCCACCTGCAGTTTGCCGTCCTGCTTGCGGATGGGCAAAATCAGGTGTTTGCGGGCAAAGGGCCTGCTGACCACGCTGCCCAGAATATTGGAGTCCACCTTCAGAGGGTCGATTTTCTCGTAGGGGAAGCCCAGTCGCCGGGCCACCAGTTCCATGACAAGATCTTCGTCAATGACCTCTTTAACCGCCAGCGGCGAGGGCAGGGCAATGCCTCCCACCACTTGGGCCACGTTGGGCGGCTGGTTGCCTTCGGTACGGCGGCGGCGGGTTTGCCGCGCCCGTTCAACGTCGTAGCGCCGTTGCAGATCAGCAAGCAGGCCATCGTCCAGATAGCCATAGTCCCGTAACAGCTCGACAACAAATTCCATATTGATTTGGTTCACAACCACCTCCTGGGCCAATGCAATCCATTATAGGGGGCATAAGGCCGTGGGGGCAAGAAATTGTGTCATGGTTGGCCGGATTAGGAGTTATTGGTTTGTAACTAAATGTAAATGCTTAGGCTTTCGTGCCATAATCTATTTAGTCTCCCTTGACAAGGCGGCTGTGGGGGCTACAATCAATAGACAGGATATTAATGTTAACGAAAAGGAATCCCTAGCTTTTGGCTGGGAGGTATTTGGGCACCAGGCGTTGTATATCAGTATGTGAGGGGATTCTATCCTCGGATAAAGGAGCTGCGCAATGGAAGGTATGATTGGCGAAATCAGGCTGTTTGCCGGGAATTTTGCCCCCAGAAGCTGGGCATTATGTGAGGGGCAACTTATACCGATTTCCCAGAACACAGCCCTGTTTTCAATTCTGGGAACCACCTATGGCGGTGATGGCCGCACAACCTTTGGGTTACCGGACCTGCGGGGCCGGGTGGCGATTCATGCGGGGCATGGGCCCGGGTTGAGTGACTATGATTTGGGGCAAAAAAGCGGCTCAGAAACAAATACCCTGACCCTGGCCCAGATGCCTGTCCATAATCATGCGGCAACCGTCAGCGTCGAATTGCCTGCCTCCGCAGAGGAAGGTGACAGCGAAAGCCCGGTGGACAATGTTCCCGCGGTGGCCGAGGAGGGAGCCCCCTATGCAACTTCACCCGATGGCTCCACCATGGCACCGGCATCGGGTACTGCAACCATTGGCAATACCGGTGGCGGTCAGCCTGTGAACAATATGCAGCCTTACAATGCCTTCAACTATATTATTGCGTTGCAGGGGGTATTCCCTTCGCGCAGCTAGGTTGCGGTTTCTGAGGCATAACCCTGTGATATAAAGGAAGATATCATGGAAGGTATGATAGGTGAGATCAGGCTGTTTGGCAGTAACTTTGCACCCAGGACCTGGGCATTTTGTGAAGGGCAATTGCTGCCAATTTCCCAGAACATGGCATTGTTTTCCATTATCGGAACAATATATGGCGGAGATGGCCGCACCACTTTTGCCCTGCCGGACATGCGGGGTCGCACGGTTCTTCATCCCGGTACCGGGCCGGGGTTAAGCTTTCATCAGCAGGGACAAAGATCCGGCACGGAGTACAACATCCTGAATCTCACTCAGTTGCCGTCGCATAATCACGTCGCCTCGGTGAGTGTTTCCCCGCCAGCCAGCGGGGAAGAGGGCAACAGCGAAACACCGGTGGGCAATGTTTACGCTGCAACAGAGGAAGGCACTCCCTATGCCACGTCCTCTGATGGATCCACCATGGCTGCGTCCCCGGGCAGTGCGACCATTGCCAACAACGGTGGCGGACAACAGGTAAACAATATGCAGCCTTATCTGGCGATTAACTATATTATCTGCCTGCAGGGTGTGTTCCCCTCGCGCAGTTAGTTATGACGCTTATAACCGTTAACCCCGGAGGACGGTATCATGGATCCTACTCTTGCTGAAATACGAATGTTTGGTGGAAATTTTGCTCCCCGCGGCTGGGCGCTGTGCGATGGACAGTTGCTGTCGATTAACTCCAATCCGGCCCTGTTTTCCCTGCTCGGTACTATTTACGGCGGCGATGGACGTACTACCTTTGCCCTGCCGGATCTGCGGGGCCGGGTGCCCATTCATCCCGGCACGGGACCGGGCCTGAGCACTCACCCCCAGGGACAGAAATCCGGGTCTGAGTACAATATTCTTAATGTTACCCAGATGCCGCAGCATAATCATACTGCAACTGTGACGGTGGCACGGCCTGCCTCCGGCGAGGAAGGAAACAGCGAGTTACCGGCGGGCAATGTGCCTGCGACGGTAGAAGAGGGCATGCCCTATGCCACGGCATCTGATGGCACCATGGCAGAGGCTCCGGCTACCATGACCGTTGCCAACAATGGCGGCAGCCAGTCGGTAAACAACATACAGCCCTACACGGTGGTGAATTATATTATTGCCCTGCAGGGACTATTCCCTTCACGGAGTTGATAAATTGTATGCGGATATTATGCCTTGAACGCTGTATGTAGCATTGAGAGGAGTCTGGTATGGATGATGGATACCTGGGAACGATCAGATTGTTTGCAGGAATGTTTGCGCCCCGTAACTGGGCCTATTGCCAGGGGCAGTTGCTGTCTATTGCAGAGTACAGCGCCCTGTACTCGCTGTTGGGGACCCAGTTTGGCGGTGACGGCCGTACCAGCTTTGGGCTGCCGGATTTGAGGGGCAGGGTTCCTTTGGGTACTGGTACGGGCCCGGGTCTGAGTCCCCGGTATCAGGGGCAGTGGATGGGCTATGAAACCACCACAATGACAATGACCAACATGCCTGTCCATACGCATAATTTGTCAGTGAATGTAAGCATTCCCGCCAGTGCCGAGGAAGGCAATGTGGAAACCCCGGTGGGTAACAGTATGGCCGTTGTGGAGGAGGGCACCCCGTACCATACCGGTAGCGGAGAAGATGCCATGGCAAATCCGGCGGTCAGTGCTTCCATGGACCCGGTGGGCGGCGGACAGCCGGTCAACAATATGCAGCCGTCTTTGGCATTAAATTACATTATCTGTCTCGTTGGACTGTATCCATCGCGAAGTTAGCGATGCAAAGAAGATCAAACATAAAGACTAAAACGAAGTTTATTACATATAGGAGTTTGACATGGAAGGTACCATTGGTGAGATCAGATTGTTTGCAGGAAACTTTGCACCGCGCAACTGGGCGTTTTGCCAGGGGCAGCTGTTGGCGATATCATCCAACACAGCATTGTTTTCCATAATCGGCTGCACCTATGGTGGTGATTGTCGCACCAGCTTTGGCCTGCCAGACCTGCAGGGCAGGACGCCCATCGGTGTGGGCACCGGAGCAGGATTGACCACCAGGCAGCTGGGACAGCGTTCCGGTGCAGAAACAACTACCCTGAATACACTTAATCTTCCTAATCATACCCATACCCTGAATGTCAGTGTAGAGATTCCCGCCAGTGCTGAGGAAGGTAATGCAGAGACTCCCGTGGGCAATGTTATGGCGGTTGTAGAGGAGGGCACTCCCTATCATACCGGTGGTGGTGACGATGCCATGGCCAGCCCGGCGGTGAGCGCCACTGCCGCCAATACCGGCAACAGCCAGCCCGCAAACAATATGCAACCCTGGATCGGGTTGAATTATATCATTTGCCTGCAAGGCATATTCCCGTCACGGAGTTAATGTAAAGCATTGGCAATAAAGCAAACGTATTCCGGACCGATAACCAGGTGTCAGGAGAACATATTATGAAAGACAAGATTCACGCATTCAAACCGGGACGCAGAAAATTTCTGAAGAGTTTCGGTATCGTGGCTGCAGGCAGTGTTGCTGCGGCAGGGAAAGCCACCGGAGCCGTGATGGGATCGGCACAGCGCCCCGTTAAGGTAGGTGTGTTGCTGCCGGGTTCAAAAATATACCCGGATATGACGAAAAATCTGGAAAATGGTGCCCGCACCTGGCTGGATACCATTAAACCGGAATCCGGCACCCGTCCCGTTGAATTGGTGATTGAACACATTGATCACAAGATTTCCACGGCGGTTGACCGCTCTGGTGTGCTGCTGACCCGCCACAAGGTGGATATGGTGGTGGCTTTTGTGGGATATCATGCGGCCCGAAGCCTGTGGCCTGTGTTTCAGGACACCAACGTGCCCTTGATAACCGCAGATGCCGGTGCCAACTATCACACGAATAACCCCGAGGGCGTGTTCCATCACAGCCTGCATTACTGGAAGGGCGCCTATGCCCTTGGTCAGTGGGCTGCGGCGAATCTGGGCAACCGGGGCGTCATCAATACCTCATTTTACGAGAGCGGCTACGACACCATTACCGCATTCCGCAAGGGCTTTGAAACCGCTGGCGGCGAAGTGCTGGAAACCCATGTCACCGATGCCCCGCCGAATTTCGATGCTGTGACTCCCCCGGTGGAGGAAATTGAAAAACTGGCGCCGGACTTTGTGTACGCCTCCTACGGCGACCCCGATGCCATCACCTATGTTCATGCTTACCATGCCAGCGGTCTGGCGGCAAAGGTGCCCCTGATCGGACCGGGTTTCCTTGCGGGCGAAACCAGCCTTGGTGCGCAGGCAGATACCGCCGAAGGTATTCATACGGCTTTTGCCTGGGCTCCCATGCTGGAGAATCCCAAGAACGTGGCCTTTATGAAAGAATACGTGACCCGCTGCGGTATGCAGGCCGATGGCTTTGCTCTGTTGGGCTATGAAACCATGCAGCTTGTTACCACAGCCCTGCAGCACAGCGGCGGCGATCTGTGGGATCGTAAGGCCTTTTCCCGGGTGCTTGCCGGGGTAAAGATTGAATCTCCCCGGGGCACTATTGCCATGAATCCGGACACCCGGGTCACCAGCGGCAACGTGTATCTGCGGCGGGTACAGGGACGGCAGAACATGGTTCTGACAACCCTTACGGTATCGGAAACCGAACTGGCCGAAATGATCGCCGGGCTTGACCCCCTGCGTTCCGGCTGGATCAACACCTATATGTGTGCCTGAAAATAAGGATCTGCATAACACATGAGAATCGGCATCATAGGCAGTCACTGGGCGGCAACCGCGTGCATCATGGAGGTGCACCAGCGCGGTATGCTTACCGGTATCTGCATCCCCAACGTGCAACATGACGGAACCATGCAAATTCAGGCGCTGGCAAGCCAGCTGGGGTGCCCTCTTTCGGGTATCCGTCAGGAGTTTGTGGCAGAAGATCTGGAAGTATGGTTTTCTTCGGTACAGCCGGAAGTGGTTTTTGTGGTGGGCTTTCCCTACATTATCCCCAAAGAGATCATTGATATGGTCCCCCAGGGTATTTTCAACGTCCATTTCGGTTTGTTACCCGCCTATCGCGGTCCTGACCCTGTGTTCTGGGAAATGCGCAACGGCGAAACCGTTGGCGGCATTACTATTCATCGGGTGGCCGAGGCCATGGACGCCGGGAATGTTGCCCATCAGGTGACGATTCCCATTGCTCCCATGGATACCTATGGCAGTCACACCAGTCGTCTGGTCATGATTACCCCCAATGCGGTGGGGCATATCATAGACCGGCTGAGCATTGGCGATGATCTGCCGGGCAAACCCCAGGACGAGAAAAAGGCTGCGTATCAGCATCGGGGCGAATTGAAAGACATTCAGGTCAACTGGAAAACCATGACCGCCAAAACGGTGACAAACCTGGTGCGGGCCTGTAATCCCGCCTACGGAGGCGCTGCAGTGTACCTGCGGGGGATGCCTCTGCGGCCTATGCAGGCTTCGGCAGTGGGCAGTACCGATGTAAAAGTACCGGGCACCATTGCGGCCATCGGCGAGTTGGGCATTGAAGTTGCCTGCCGCCGGAAAACCCTGGTGCGACTCGAAGTATTGCAGATTCAGGAAGGTACCTTTACGGCAAAGCGATTTGCCGAAATTTTTGGAATAAAACCCGGTGAAGTGTTCCAGACAGCGGATCAGGTCACCAATGTTGCGTTATAGCTTTTAGCTAAAAGGATGGTTGGCGATGAAACGAAATCGAATCATGGCAAAGACAGGTGGCGTTGCTGCGTTGGCGATGTGCCTTATGCTGGCAATGACCCAAATCGCAGGAGCTGCGATTATCACGGTGGATGACGACGCTCCGGCTGATTATTCATCCATACAGGACGCAGTAAATGCCGCCGGTGACGGTGATGTCATTCACCTCAAAGCCGGTACGTATTCAAGCCCTGTTGATATCGGTCTTATGAATGGCGCAACACCGGGTAATCTTACCATTGTGTCTATCGATGGCCCGGACCTGGCAATCATCGATACTCCGGGCACCGCGTTTTACAGCACCCAGGCCTTTACCGGCAATTTCCAGATAGACGGTCTGAAGATTACCGCCGGGGACGCGGCCATGCTGTTTACCGACATTGCGGGGCTGTTTATCCACGACTGCACCTTTGATGTTGTGGGCGATGCAACCGTTGATGACGCTATTCAGCTTACCCACAATGTTGATGCACGGGTTGTGGTGTTGGACAGTACCTTCCGGGATATGTATGATGATGCCATTATTGGAACGTCAAACGGTACCGCAGAGGTAAGCTACCTCATCAGCAATACCACTTTTGAGGATGGCGGACATCTGAATACCACAGATACTGCTATTGATCTGCGGGCTTATAATAGTTCGCGGCTTACCCTTAACGGCAGCGGTAACTCCTTTCTCAACATGGACACCCGGGCTGTGTATTTCCGCACCTATGATACCACCACCGGATTCTGCAATTTTACCGGTAACACCATTACCGACGCTTTAACCACCTATTCAGTGGTAACTATCTATGTGGATGACAACAGCACCAGTGAAATCAACGTAAGTGATAACACCATTTCCGGCAGCGATAACGCCGGTGGAGTGTATCTCTCGGTACGGAACAACGGGATTGTTTCCGGTGTTATAAATCGCAACGACATCTCCAATATGGGGATGATTGCGGGTAGCGGCACTGACCGGGGTATCAGTATCGAGAGTCTTGCCACTTCTGCGGCGCAGGTAACGCTTCATATTGAGGGGAACCAACTGCGTGATATTGCCGGTTCCGGTATTTTGGTGCAAGCCGAAGGGGAAAGTACGCATTTCCTGACCATCGTTGGAAATTACACCAATGTAGTAGGCATGGCCGATCCCGGTGCAGAGGCTTCCATTTTTGTGTATACCGGGTTTAACCCAACAGCGCCCGCACCTTTTGTGGTGCTTGATATGCACGACAATCTTAATGATGGCCCGATAACCAGCTATAAACTTGATAATGACCTTAACAATACCGGTCAGGGTAACTTTCTGGTTACACAGGCCGGTCCCACTGCAGATATTGCCATTGATACCTTTAATATAAATCTGATGCCTCCAACCATAATATTGGGCGAGGTTATTCCAAACGGTCCGCCGCCTATTCCCGTAACCGAATACGCGGCTCCGGTTGCAGTAGCGGACAGCGGGGTTGCGCTGCTTTCGGGCCAGACCCTCTTTGATGTTGTGGCCAACGATACCGATGCAGACGCAGGCGATGTGTTGAGCCTGCAGTATGTGTATCCCGTATCCACCGGCGGTGGTTCCGGTGCCATGGTGGGGACCGACCTTGGATATACCCCCCTGGCTACCCAGACCGTCAGCGATACCATTGATTACATCGTTATGGACAGCCACGGCCTGACCGATGCAGGTACGCTTACCGTAACAATCTGCGGTGATGGCCAGCTTGGTCCGGGTGAGCTCTGTGATGACGGCAACAATATCTCCGGTGACGGCTGCGCTGCGGCCTGTAATCTTGTGGAACCCGGCTGGGAATGCCCGGTTGCGGGTTCTCCCTGCGTGGATATCGACGAATGTACTCTTGGGACCTACACATGCATTGCAAACTCTGTTTGCGTAAACCTTGTGGGTACCTACACCTGCGAATGTGACCTTGGGTATTACGGTGACGGCGTTATCTCTTGTGACGCATGTGTCCCGGGTACCTATGCGGATCAGACGGGCATGGCAGCCTGTAATGCCTGCGATCCCGGCAGCTATGCCGCAGATCCCGCATCATCGTCCTGTTCATTGTGTGATCCGGGATATTATGCCGGTCTTGCGGGTTCCGACAGTTGCGATGCCTGTCCCACGGGCACCATTTCCGGTGATCCCGGTGCAACGGAATGCACCGATTGCGCCATTGGGCAGTATAACGACCAGGTCGGTCAAAGCTCCTGTACCCTGTGCCCTGTGGGAACCTTTAACGATGCACCGGGCGCTGAGATATGCATGGACTGCGCCCCGGGCACCTTTGCAGCAAGCACCGGTTCCTTGTGGTGCGACAGCTGTCCCGTTGGTCAGTATCAGGATCAGGCCGGCGAAAACTCATGCGTTGACTGTGCTCCCGGCACATTTGCCGGAGCCACAGGCTCTGTCATGTGTGCCCCTTGCGATCCCGGCTCTGTTGCTCCCAATGCCGGTGCTGTGGCCTGTGATGCCTGTGCAGCAGGTACCTATCAGGATCAAATCGGGCAGATTGTATGTCTTGACTGTGCTCCGGGCACCTATGCCAATACCGAGGGCTCTGCAATGTGCACACTGTGCGGGCCCGGATACGTTGCCCCCAATGCGGGGTCTGTCTCCTGCGATGCCTGTGCAGCGGGTACCTATCAGGATCAAACCGGGCAGATTGTATGTCTGGATTGTATGCCAGGAACATATGCCGGTGCTGAGGGCTCTGTCATGTGTACCGCCTGCCAGCCCGGCTCCTATCAGGATGCTCAGGGCCAGGCGGAATGCCTCTCTTGTCCTCTGGGATTCTATGGGGCAATATCAGGCCTGACCGAATGCGCCGCCTGTCTGCCGGGGTCGGTTGCCCCCCAGACCGGTTCAATATCCTGCCAGTTGTGTGATCCCGGTTATTCAGGTGCTGATTCCACCATTGAATGCCAGGCCTGTGTCCCGGGAACCTATCAGGATGAGGCAGGGCAAATCACATGTGACCCATGTGCTCCCGGGTCGGTTGCTCCCCAGACCGGTTCAACATCCTGTCAGATATGTAACCCCGGATATGTGTCCCTTGATCCGACCATCGAATGCGAACCTTGCACCCCAGGAACCTATCAGGATGAGGCAGGGCAAACCACATGTGATCAATGTGTCGCCGGAACCTTTGCCGGTTCCCCGGCATCTATCCAGTGCGCTGCTTGCGAACCTGGTACAGCGGCCCCGGAAACAGGATCGGAATTCTGTACTCCTTGCGATCCGGGATACTATGCAGATGCCCCGGGCCTTACGGCCTGTAGCCCCTGCACCGAAGGAACCTATGCCCCGGTAACCGGATTAGTCGAGTGTGTTCTCTGTCCCCCGGGTCAGATCTCAGCTGCCCAGGCGGCTATTGAATGCACTGACTGCGATCCCGGTTACTATGCTCCAGACCCCGGCCTTGCGGTTTGCAGCAAGTGCCCGGCAGGTTCCTATGCTGATGTTTCCGGAGCCATTGAGTGTACTCTCTGCCCCGCAGGTACGGTCATTGCCACCGAAGGTGCTGCGCAATGTAATCCCTGTGAACAGGGGTCGGTAGCTCCTATGGAAGGCATGACCATGTGCGAACTCTGCCTTGCAGGAACCTATGCTGAGACACCCAGTATCGAGTGTCTGCCCTGCGCCGCCGGATATTTCAGTGCATCTGATGGCGCTGTCAATTGCGAAGCATGTCCCACTGGAACCTATGCTCCCATGGAAGGCTACACAGAGTGTACCCTCTGTGCCGCCGGGTCCTATGCCTCAGAGGTTGCCTCTACGGAATGCGATCTCTGCGAACCGGGCACCTATGCCGAAGCTGAAGGTGCAGACATGTGTCCTGGCTGCCCCGAAGGGTATGACTCTTTGGAAGGCGCAACCTCCTGTGATTTCTGCGCAGAAGGCTATGCCATGTATCAGGATGTCTGTCAGGCAACTACAGTGCCCGCAACCGAAGGTGCGATCCTGATTACCGAGTTTATGGCCCGCAGTCAGGGTAGTACTGATCCCGGCGAGTGGGTTGAAATCTACAACAATACCGATGTTCTTTTCGACCTGACCGGTTGTTTCCTGCGGGATGACGACAGCGATAACCATGAACTGGTGGACCTTATTGTCGGTCCTCATGAATATGCAGTTCTGGCCCGCAGCGGCGATCCGGTGGAAAACCACGGTCTTGATCCCGATTATGTGTACAGCGGGTTCTCCCTGGCTAACTCCGGTGATGAAATTGCCGTGCAGTGTGGCGAGCTGACCGTTGACCATGTGGCCTATACCAGTGGCAGCCTTGTACGGCTGGCCCAGAGCGCTTCTCTTGATCCTTCGTACTATAGCGCCATGGACAATGATTACGACAGCCACTGGTGCTTTGAACAGACCACCGTATATGGCGAAGATGAAATGCTGGGAACTCCGGGGCAGCCCAATAACGACTGCGCTGCAGTTGACTGGTGCCGTTTGCAGTTCCCGCTGGACCTGGTGGAAATGGAAGGTATCGACACCGACTTCTATACCCGTATATACGAAGCCGGGCTGACTGATATTAGCGATGGTGTTGATATCAGCCAGGATGTGGTGGTGGAATTTGGCTATGGCCCGGATGCCACCAATCCCGATGCCAACCCCGAATGGATCTGGATGGATGCCGATGCCAATCCCTCCTGGAGCGCTTCAGGGGCAGGCGAACCCAATAACGATGAGTACATGACCACCATGGCTCTGCCGGAAATAGGCATGTATGACTTCGCCTTCAGGGTGTCGGTGGACAGCGGTCAGTTCTGGACCTTCTGTGACCGGGATGCCCGTGGCACCGGCGGGGCCGACGGCAGTGCCGATGGTTACCAGATTGAAAACGCTGGTCAGCTTGAAACCACAGATAACCCCTGTGTGCCTGATCCCTGTAATGCCAACGGAACCTGCGACATAACCGATGGCAGCTGTACCTGTGATCCCGGCTGGGCCGGTGACTTCTGCGACCTGGTTGATACTGATGAAGATACCGTCGCTGATGTTGATGACAATTGCCCGGACCTTCCCAACACTGACCAGAGCGATCTGGATGGTGATGGCCTTGGCGATGTCTGCGATGTCTGCCCCGAAAGCATTGCTAACGATGCGGATAACGATGGCTACTGCGCCGGAACCATGTTTAACGATCCCAAACTGGGAGCCAACGATTGCGATGATGACATTGCACTGTGCGGTGTCAACTGCTTCCCGGGTAACCCCGAAGCCTGCGATGGTTACGACAACGACTGCAACGCTGAGGTGGATGACACCGATGTCGTTGGTGGTCTTTGCGATGACGGCGATTACTGTAATGGCGTGGATACCTGCGTTGAAGGTACCTGCCAGCAGACATCTGACCCCGTGGTGTGCGTTGCAAGCGATCAGTGTCACGACATTGGTCAGTGCGAACCCGACACCGGTTTGTGCAGTGATCCGGCTCTGCCCGATGGCACCGAGTGTGATGACGGTCTGTTCTGCATGACCAATGATGTTTGCACAGCCGGCGTGTGCGGTGGCACCGAGGCCCTTGATTGTTCTGCCATTGGCGATGAGTGCAATGACGGTTTCTGCGATGAGGAAATTGATCGTTGCGCCATTGATCCGAAGGAAATGGGAACAGCATGCGGTGACGCTCTGTCCTGCACCGATGGCGTAATTACCCTGGCGGATTCCTGTGATGGCCTGGGTGTTTGCGTGGACGCGGGCAGTGAAACCTGTGATCCTTACGGCACATGTGCCGATGACACCACATGCGCCACAAGCTGCCAGGCTGATGCAGACTGCGTTGACGGATATGTCTGCTTCGAAACCATCTGCCGGACCAATGTGGCTCCAGTGGCGGATGCAGGTCCGGATCAGGAAGTTGCCTCTGACGTGGCGGTGACGCTTGATGGTCGCCTTTCCTATGATGAAGACGATGATCCCATCACCTTTGTCTGGACCCAGACCGCCGGTCCCGATGTCACCATTGACGATGATACCAGCGAGACCCCGGGCTTTACCAGCCCCGATGTTGCCGAAGAAACCACTTTGACCTTTGAACTGGTTGTCAACGATGGTATGGCGGACAGCGATCCTTCTGAGACCAGCGTTATTGTGGGCGGCACCACCAACGAGATTCCGCTGGCGGATGCCGGGGATGATCAGACCGTCATTGAAGGCGCAGAAGTCACCCTGGATGGCAGCAACTCCAGCGATGCTGACGACGACGAACTGGCCTGGGCCTGGACTCAGGAATCCGGCCCCGAAGTGATGCTGGATGATGCAGCCGCCATGATGCCGACCTTCACCGCTCCCATGGTTGATGATGCCATGGAACTGGTATTCAAGCTGGTGGTCAACGATGGTGTGGCCAACTCCGAGCCTGCCATGGTGACGGTAACGGTGATTGATGAAGAAACTGAAATCACTGATGGCGATGTGGAGATCGACATCGAGGAAGAAATCGACATTGAGGATGAGATCGAGATTGATGGCGACATTGAAATCGACGGTGATGTCGAAATCGACGGAGATGTTGAGATCGATGGAGATGTCGAAATTGATGGCGATATTGAAGTCGATGGTGACATTGACGGCGATGTTGAAATTGACGGTGACGTTGATGGCGATGTGGCGGATGTCGACGACAAAGTAGACGTTGACGGAGACACCACTGACGACATGGATGTGGTGGAAGTTGATGGAGACGTTGCTGATGGAGACGTGGAAGTGGACACTGTCGATACAACCAAGCCTCCCTCAAAGAGCGATGACGGTTGCGCCGGTTCTGCCGGTGGCATGTGGCTGCTGCTGGTGGGCATCATGGCCGCCCTGCGGAGGCGCAGACGCTAATCGCATCCATATGTAGCGGATAACCTCAAACGCCCCGCAGATCAGGTCTGCGGGGCGTTTTGTTTCTATGTAAGCATTGTTGCCATGGATGTGGAGGCAACGTCGCATCCATGGCTAAAGAAACTTGCACTTTGCTGATTGCTATGGATAATTTGAAATTGCAGATGATGCGGAATATACGATATTAATTGCTTTTTGTGTGGTATCTTTTTTCTTGAAAATTCGCAGAATTCTAGCATTTGGTGTTAATTTAATTGTGGTAAGGACTGGAGTCACCATGGCAAGCAACATTACCAATACCAGTGAAGACAAACGGTTTTTTGCCGGGATTGCACTTGTTATCCTTTCCGGCATGTTGCTGTATGTGAAAAGTTTGGGATATGACTTTGTCTGGGATGACAAACTGCTCATTGTCAATAATCACTGGGTCACTGCCAGTGATTCGATTTGGCAAACACTGATACATGGCACGCATTTAAATACCTATTGGCGTCCTTTGACAATGCTGTCCTTTTATCTGAATTATCAGGTGGCAGGATTGGCTCCCTGGGTATTTCATGCGACCCAGCTTCTTTTACATGCCTTTGTCATATTCCTCATCATCGTATGGGCCTGGCTGCTGACAGAAAATCGGCGTATAGCGCTGCTGGCAGGACTTCTGTTTGCCCTGCACCCCATGGTTAGCGAAACCGTGTGCTTTATTTCCGCCCGCTGCAACCAATTTGCCACCATTGGTTTTTTAGGGGCGCTTATCGGTTCCCATCTTATATATGCCGGTCGCATTCAAAAGGGTGTAGTTGTATATATCCTTGCAGCTTTTGTGGGTATATGGGCCAAGGAGTCGGGGGTTTTGCTTCTGCTTATTCCCGCCATGTATTGGTTGTATGGGGCTCTGAGTAAGCAGAGTTTTTCTTCGGTAAAGCATCTGTGGAAGCCCTATGCCGGTGTAACTTTTGCCGGGATTGCAATTGCGGTTTTGTATGTTGTTGTCCGGGTCACGTTGATTAGCAATATTGACACCAGCAGTGTTTTGAAAACCGGCGACAATCTCCTTGTTAATATTGTTTATCGCTTGCCATACTGGATCGGTCAGATACTGCTGCCGGTGTTTTCCAAATCGGATTATTACTTTTTCAATAAACAGCAGCTGGCATATCAACAGATATTGATAAGTGCTGTTTCCACGATCTTTATCATTGCAGGAATCGTTCTTTTATGGCGAAAAAAACAATGGTCGTGGCTGCTGAATATCCTGCTGTTCCTAATGGTCATCTCTCCATTTTTGGGTTTTGTATCCACCAAGGGAAGAGCCTTTTCCGAATCCTGGATCTATATGGCGCTGCCCTTTTTTACCTTGCCATTGGCGGCTCTCTTGTATCATGCCTTTTATACATATGGATGGCGCAAACTTACCGTCGTGCTGCTGGTGGGGCTGGTCGCAGGATATGGAGCCCTGTCGCTGTCTCACATGGAGAAATGGCGTACGCAACGGACATTGTTTGTGACAGCACTTGAGGCTGATCCGGACAACCCCAAAAATCTTCTGGGGTATGGAAATCTGCTGAGCGAGGAAGGTGATACCGAGGGAGCAAAGAAGGTTTACTGGCACATCATTGAGCATATGCCGGAGTTTGAGAAAAACTATGACCTTTTGTCGCTTCTGTACCTGCAGGAAAAAGACTTTGAGAATGCCGAAAAGGTCGCCCGGCTGGGATTGAAAAACGCAGCCATAAAAGACCGGATATATGGCGTTCTGGCAACCGTACTGATGCAGAGTAACAGATTTGAGGAAGCGCTTGAAGTGCTTTTGAAAGCTCCGGATTCATTGAAATTTGCGGAAAAGAAACGACTGCTTGCGGCTGTGCTGCTTCAACTGGGACGAACTCAGGAAGCATTGGATACGCTTGAGCAATATGTACAGCAATACCCTGCGGATACCGGGGCAAAGAAATTTTATCAGGCGTTGCGTAAAAAACAGGGATCCTCAAAATAGCTTCTCTCTCTTTTGCCTGGAGAAGATACTGCTTTGGGCTGTATTTAGATAGGGATATTCTTTGCCGGGGTAACATCTGTGGTTATTGCGGCGTAGTCGCGTCAGATTTTATCTGCTACTAAAAAGCTCTGTAATATCCCGGTTGCCCGAAGGGGTGACATGGTATATACTGCTCGAAATGCCCGGACAAACCCGGCACACGGATGTTCCCGGTTTGTGCAGTACCGCGGCTTTTCATCAGGATAGACTATGACTTCACGCAGTATGTTCGATTCGCCAATTTATCTTATTACCGATCGTCACTCCGTTGTCGTTTCCGGTGGCCTGTTTGAGGCCGTGGAACAGGCATTGAAGGGAGGCGTGCGGGCGGTACAGTTTCGTGAACTTGATATGGACGACATGCGTGCCCGGGTGGTTGGCACAAAGCTGAAAACGCTGTGCGACCAGTATGGCGCGGTGTTTATTGTCAATCGGCGTATTCGGCTGGCCATGGAGCTGGGAGCTGATGGTTTGCATTTTGGGGTGGACGGTCTTCGTTATATTCCCAGCCTGCGGCAGTCCAACCCTGATATGCTTATCGGTATTACCTGCGGAGATCAGGATGATATTGATGCGGCGGTGGTGGCTGGCGCGGATTTTGCAACCCTCGGCCCGGTATTCAAAACCGCCCGCAAGGGCAAAACCCGCAGTTTTTTTGGTGTTGAGGATATTGCTGATATTGTTTCCCGGGCTCCGATTCCCGTATACTCCATCGGCGGCATTAACACCTTTAATGTCTCGGAACTGACAGCCCTTGATGTACGGCGGCTGGCCTTGAGCCATGCGATTCTGGATGTGGAAGACCCCAAAGGCGCGACCATGCACTTTATGTACGCGTTGACCTACAGGAGTACAGAGCAATGAACAAACAGGTGCTTTCCTGGCTATTGGTGGCGGTGTTTATAGGATTTATGGCAGGTGTTGTGGTCATGTTGAACCCTGAAGAAGACTCGTCGCAGGAACCGCAGGCCGTGGTTGCGGATACTGCGGACAAAGCACCTTCCGCACCTGTGGATGGCAGCATATATGCCGATGGCAGCATGACACTTCAGCAGATGGCAGAAAAGGCCGGGACTGCTTTTGCGAACGGTGATTTTGAGACTTGTTCAAAAATGTATCGGGAGCTAAGCGAAAAGGCATCCTCCGCCGATGTGTGGCAGGGATATTTCCATTGCGAATATCAGCGTCTGAAGGCGGATTTCACAAAAGGCGAACTGCCTCCGGAAGTGGCCAAACCCCTGCGCAAGATCGCACAAAAAGCCGAGGCCCAGTCACAGTTTGAACTGGATCATCTGGCCATGTCCATTATATGGCTGATGATGCGGGATCGGGAAAATTGCGCCGCCAATATGGAGCGTATGCGGGACGCCATGCTTCAGGACCCGGAATTGACTGTTGAGGAACAAAAACAACTGGTGGAAGAAACCAGGGCGCTGGTGGAGTACATCCGTGATGCCCGCAACAGCTTTGAAGCGGTACAGATGCAGCTGGCACAGGCAATTGGCATTTAGTCTTTTTCTGCGGGAATGCCGTTTCGGAAACGGTTGATAAGGGTCGGGACAAACACTGCGATAATAAACAGGGCGGCAGCCAAAAGGCTCATGGGATCGCTCAATGCGCCCAGATCTCTGTTGGCGATAATCAGTCGCAGCCTGTCTCCTAAAAATGCTGTGGCAAAAATTGCGGGCAGAGTGCCGATCAGCGTGGCGGCGGCAAAAGAGCTGATGCGGATACTGCTGAGCCCGGCGGTGTAGGTCACCAGCCAGAAGGGCACAAACATCAGCCGTAAATACAGCACCACGGAAAACCCTGATTTCTCAATACGCTGCTGCATGGTGTAAAAGCGTTGGGAAACCATGCGGTCCACAAAATCCTTGCCCAGTATCCGGGCCAGGGCAAAGCCCAGAATGCCGTTGAGATTGACGGCGAACAACCCCAAAAGAAAGCCCCAGACCTGCCCGAACATTGCTCCGCCTGCCATGACCATGGCGGTGGGAGGAATAAACAGAAAAGACGTCACCACAAATATGGCAACATAGGCCAGGGGGGCCATGGCGCCAAATGCCTCAATGCGCTGGGGCAGGGTGCGGGGGTCAAGTGCATCCCGGACAGCCGGAGAAAGCAGCGCAACCGCAATAGCTGCGCACACCAATACAATTCCCGTGATTTTCAGGATGCCTGTGGCCCGCGGGTGGGTACTGCCGGTCATGTTATACCTGCCAGCCCCGTGAAATATTGATCTGGGTGCCGCTGACGGCATCCGCTGCCGGACTCAAGAGGAAGTCCAGAGCCGAAAGCACGTCATCAACGCTGATTTCCGGGTAGGGGTCCACCGTGTCTTCCGGCGGGGCACTCAGCACCCCGGGGGCCAGCAGATTTACCGTGATCCGGGTTTCCGGTGTCCATTCACGGGCAAGGCTTTTCGCCATGATCAACAGACCGGTTTTTACTGCGGCGTATCCGGATACCAGCCGCCGTGCCTCCACCTGTTCTGCGCCGCTGTAGCCAAAAAGGATCACCCGTGGGTGTTCCGCCAGCTTAAGCAGGTTTCTGGATTCGGTCATCAAGGACCATGGACCGGCGACATTGCTGTCAAACAGTTCATGCAGGACTTCGGCGGTGGTTTCGGCTGCGGAAAGCTGTTGAAACGATCCCGGTGTGATGATCAGGGCATCCAGGTGCCCGTACTCTGCGGCACAGCGATCCAGCAGCATCCTGCGGTCACTTTCGTTACACATGTTGAAGTTGGGCACCGCCTCAACCTTTTGACCAAGATGTGTCAAATCTGTTTTTGTCTTGCGGGTAGTTGCATAGACAATGGCTCCATTACCTTCCAGGTGTTGCGTAATGGCGTTTCCCAGCATGCCCGTGGCTCCGATAACCGCAACTACTCTGTGCGAGTAAATTCCTGTCATGGCAGGCTCCTCTCTGTACTGCATGTTGCCAACACCTTTAAAATATATGACACCAAAGCACGATTGTACAGACCATACGTTCTATTTTCCCGCTTGACCGCAGGGTTTGCTCTGTTAAGATACCTCAGCAACAGAAAAGGATGTAGTATTATGTCGGTGAGGCTGGCGCAGGGATTATTAACGGGGATGCTTTTGGCGCTATTGCTGTGCGCCTGTTCATCTTCGGAACCCGTGACGCCCGCTGTAACGGTGCATACCGTGACTGATGCGGCGGGACGCAGCGTTGCCATGCCTGTCTGGCCCCCGAAACGCATTGTAACTCTGTCACCGGAGGCCACGGAACTGGCATTTTGGCTACAGGCGGACGACAGGGTCGTAGGAGTGTCCCGCTTCAGCAATTATCCGGCGGCCACAAAAGATTTGCCCAAAGTGGGTGGTTATACCGATTTTAACGTTGAAGCCATCGCTGCGTTGCGTCCCGATCTTGTTATCGGGACGATTCGCGGTAATCCAAAAGATCTGGTTCATGTGTTGGAAACTGCTTCTGTCCCGGTATTTGTTATGCACGCTGACGGGTTTGAAGGTATTCCGGCAACCCTGCGAACCCTTGCGGCGTTGTTATATGCCCCCGGGCCCGATTTGCAGCGGATTTCCTCCCTGATTGATACCTTTGAAACAACGGCGGCACGCACTGTTTCCGGCGCTCGGAAGCGTATCGCGTCAGCAGGTTTTGCTCAGGCCCCGGGTGTTGTAATGTTGCAGTATGAGCCGCCCATTGTGGCAGGGGCTGATACGCTTTTGGATGGTTTGTTAACCGAAAGCGGCCTTATTAATATCGGCGGTCGGTTGAAAGGGCGGTATCCCCTTGTGTCCGCAGAAGCCCTCGCAGCCTTAAAACCCCGGGTGCTGCTGGCAGTGCGCATGACCAGTAGCGGTCTTTCGGTGCAGCAAAAAGTGCAGCGGCTGCGGCTTGGCAGTCCTGTGGTCTGCGAGCTTGATCCGGATACATCCACCCGGGCAACCCCACGGTTTTTACTCAGTATCGAAGCCTTGGTATCCTGCCTTGAAGCCGCTGCCGGAAACACGCCATGAGAGCCTGGTTTATTCTTATAGTACTGTTGCTGCTGGCAACGGCCGCCGGGTTGATGTTCGGCCCAAGCGGTTTCATCTCTCCGGCAAAGGCTTTGACCGATGCCGAGGCATGGCGTTTTGTACTGCATTTCCGTGCGCCCCATGTGGTTCTGGCCCTGGTGGTGGGCAGTGCGCTGGCGGTCAGTGGCGGTACTTTGCAGGGCCTTTTGCGTAATCCTCTGGCGGAACCCTATATTCTCGGCGTTTCCGGCGGAGCCGCCATGGGAGCCATTTTTCATACCCTGTATCCCGTTGGCGGTGTGTACGGCAGAAGCCTGTGCGCCTTTGTCGGTGCCGTGGGGACCGCATGGCTGGTGTTTCGGATTGCCGCAGGCAGTCGCCGTCGCATGGATAACAGCATACTGATTCTGGCGGGAGTAATGCTCAATGTCTTCTTTTCCGCAAGCATTGTGCTGTTTTTAACCCTTGCCGACCGTGCCCAAAGCCATGAACTGTTCTTTTGGCTTATGGGTACCCTGAAAAGCTGGAGTCTTGAGGAAATTTTGCCCTTTGTGCCTCTGGTTATTGTTTTGATTGTGATTCAGGCAATGCTGGGATTCCGGCTAAATGTGTTGTCCCAGGGGGATGAGCATGCCCGGTTGCTGGGGGTTGATCCATACAAAAACCGCATGTTGCTGCTGGCGCTGGTTGCCATGACCATTGGTGCGGTGGTGTCCCTGGGCGGCATTATCGGCTTTGTGGGACTGGTGGTGCCCCATGCGCTGCGGCTGGTTGTCGGCGGTGATAACCGTCGGCTTTTGCCTCTTTCAGCCCTGGCGGGTGCAGTGTTTCTGCTGGTATGTGACGGCATCAGCCGGACAGTGTATGCCCCGGTGGAATTACCCATTGGTGCGGTAACCAGCTTTTTCGGTGTTCCCTTTTTCTTATGGCTGCTGACAAGGACCAGACATGGCGGACTTGAAATGTAGTAATCTCGGTTTTGCCTACGGGGATACCGCCATTTTGCAGGATATCAATATCACTATTGCATCCGGCAGTATGATGGCGGTGGTTGGGCCCAACGGAGCGGGAAAAAGCACGTTGCTGAAATGTCTGGCCGGATTGCTGAACCCCACCTCCGGCAGCATTACTCTGGACGAACGTTCTGTTTCAAACATAGCCCCAAAGGAACTGGCGGCAAAAATGGCCATGGTGCCGGCTGAAGCCCCGGCCATTCGGCATATGACGGTAGCCCAATGTGTGGCTCTTGGTCGTGCGCCCTATGTGGGGGTGCTGGGCAGCTTTGGTCAAAGTGATCATCAGGCGGTGGAGGATGCACTTAAGGCTTTGCGTCTTGAAGCATTTCATGACCGGCGTCTGTTGACTCTCAGCAGTGGGGAAATGCAGCGGGTCATGCTGGCTCAGGCCCTTTGTCAGCAGCCGAAAGTTTTGCTGCTGGATGAGCCTACTGCGCATCTTGACTTGTATAACAACATGGAATTGTTGAATTTTTTGTCTGAACTCAACCGGCGCGATAAAGTGTCGGTGGTGGCGGTCTTGCATGATCTGGCAGCGGCAGCGGCGTTTTTCCCGGCCATTACGGTATTGTCCGAAGGACGGGTTATGGAAAGTGGCGATACCCGCATTGCTTTAAGCCCGGAAGTTATTGAAAAGGCTTTTGGTGTTGATGCCCGGCTTGAGACATCGGACCGTGATATCATCTGGCGGTTGCCCCTGCGGCATTGATTATAATAACTCTGGGGGTGTGTCACGGAATGCGCGGGGGTATTGCTTTTTCTGCTATCTTTATCTAATATATATGACTCTATAAAAGCTTGCAATCCGGTGCGATAATGGTAGTATTCGAACCACTTATGAAGTATCGTAGACATTTGTTGGACGAATTTCATGATTAATGCAGTTCTAAGAAAGAATCATGGAGGAAATGATGAACAAGAAAATTCGTAACATTTTAAGCTGGTACAGCGCAGATAACCCCGGCGTTCTTGCCAACCTGTACCGGATGCTGAATACCGGTCGCCTCAAAGGCACCGGCAAAATGGTTATCCTGCCCGTGGACCAGGGTTTTGAACATGGTCCGGCCCGGAGCTTTGCACCCAACCCCGCAGGCTACGACCCCATGTATCATTTCAAACTGGCCGTGGATGCCGGTTGCAATGCCTATGCAGCACCCCTGGGTTTTATGGAAGCCGGAGCCGCCGAATACGCCGGTCAGCTTCCCCTTATTCTGAAGTGCAACAATCATGAATCCCTGCACGCCGAAGCCAACCCGGTTCCGGCCATCACCGCCGGTCCCGAAGACGCCGTTCGTCTGGGCTGCGCCGCCATCGGATTCACCATTTACCCGGGCAGCACCTGGAACAAGACCATGTACGAAGAGCTTTCCGAGATGATCGCCGAAGCCAAGTCCCTTGGTCTGCCCTCCGTGGTGTGGTCCTATCCCCGTGGCGAAGACCTGTCCAAACAGGGTGAAACCGCCTTGGACGTTTGCGCCTATGCCGCGCAGATCGCCGCCCAGCTTGGCGCCCATGTCATCAAGGTGAAGCCTCCTACAGCTCACATCGAGCAGGATGCCGCCCGCAAAGTATACGAAGCCAACAATGTACCCATCGACACCCTGTCCGCACGGATCAGTCACGTTGTCCAGGCTGCCTTTAATGGCCGTCGCATCGTGATCTTCTCCGGTGGCGCAGCCAAGGGCGAAGAAGAAGTTCTGGAAGAAATCCGTGGCATCGCCCAGGGTGGCGGCTTCGGTTCCATTATGGGCCGTAACGCATTCCAGCGCCCCCACGACGAAGCCGTTGAGCTTCTGCGCAAGGTGATGGACATTTACAAGGGCCAGAGCTGACCCATAGACGACATCGGTGACGACCCATATGAGTTTCCCTTTTTATACACCCACTCTGGCAAAGATCCTGATACGCCAAAACAGGCTGGATGCCGCCGGGGTGGTCATCGAAGAGCTTAAAAACCAGGCGCATCCGCAGGCCGGCGAACTTATGGCGCTGCGCAAGCGGATGCGTCTGGAACGTATGCTCAATAACCTGCAGAAAAGGAAGACCCCATGATCGACTTTCGCGAGGAGATCGCAAAGATTATCGACGGAACCCCCGGCGGTTTGGGTGGTATTCTGCTTGGCAGCGACGGTATTGCCGTGGACTCTTACCAGGTGGATGGCTCGGACCTTATTCTGGATGAAGTAGGTGCGGAATTGTCTGCTTTACAGCAGCAGGCCCGGGTCATGAACAGTTCCAGCGGTCTTGGAAACCTTCAGCATTTCTGGATCGTCACCGACCAGCTGAAGCTTCTGTCCTATCCCATCACTGAGGAATATTTCATTGCTTTGATATTCAGCACCTCCGCCTATATTGGACAGACCCTGTTCAATGTGCGCATGACGGAAGACGGGCTCCGGACAGAGCTTGAGTAACTTTCGACAGTTTCGATACGACGGTGGATGTATGGCCGTCGGCAAGGAGCGAAAGACATGGATGTAATCAAGCTCAATCCATTTGACAGCGATTATATTTTCGATACGGCGCAGGTAGAGGCCTTCTGGACCAATAACCTGCCCGCCATCCGTCATCAGGTTGGCTTTACCGGCAGCGCGGGGCATCTGCTTCTGCGGTCCGGTGCCACCACCCATCTGTTTGTGGATGGTCGCTATACCCTCCAGGCGGCTTCGGAAGCCCCGGATGTGGAGCGCAGCACCATTACCATGGGCTTTTTCGAGGATGTGGCCGCCTATCTTCAGGAACATGCCATCAAACGCGTGGCCTTTGACGCCAACTCCTTTACCTATCGCGAGTGGCAAAAGGCAAACGAAGCCTGCGGTGACGATATCGAACTAAT
>Ga0070728_10001928_pt1 | contig 28016 bp, 19 predicted proteins | sample tdDd471_FD_66723 | JGI IMG/M metagenome (GOLD analysis project Ga0070728, IMG submission 66723) | Marine sediment microbial communities from the Atlantic coast under amendment with organic carbon and nitrate - tdDd47.1 | ecosystem: Environmental > Aquatic > Marine > Coastal > Sediment | place...
GTCTGGAGTCTTGGAATTATGGGTCTGATGGGTTATAAAATGTCGATGATATCCAATAATATACCGATTATATTGCTTGCGGTCGGCAGCGCTTACACGATACATGTGTTAAATCGCATCAACCAACTTCGAATTACCGACCGTGATACGGCCATCAAAAAGGCATTGGAATACATCATGGTTCCTGTAATGCTGGCAGCCATTACAACGATGATTGGCTTTGTGTCGTTTGTATTTGGTGCTTACCTGGATATGATAGTTGACTTTGGTATTTTTACTGCACTTGGAACTTTTCTTGCCTGTATTTTCTCTATATTCCTGGTGCCATCACTCCTGGATGTTTTTGCATCAAAAAGACATAGTGAAAGCCATCTTTCTGATAGGATTCAAAAATCATATTTATCTGATAATTTCCTTGCACCTTTAAAGATATTGCTTTTTAAACATCCCAAATATGTTTTATCCTCATGGAGTGTACTGATCATGGTCAGTATTACTGGGGTGTTTTTTATTGAGCGCAGCGTTGATATTCAGGATTATTTTAAAAAAGGGAACCCAACCCGTGAGGCTGAGCGCATCATGATAGAGAAGTTTGGTGGAACCAAACCGGTATTTGTGCTTTTTACCGGAGATATGCAAAATCCTGAAGTGTTGAAAACCATGATTAACACTGGTGCCTATATGGAGGAAAGCCCTGATATTTATACAACTCAATCGGTTGCAAATTTAATTGCTGAACTGAATGGTGCAGTGTCAGGCGAAAAAATTGTACCTGATAACCAGGATAAAATTGAGCAATTGTGGTTTTTGCTTGATGGCAACGAAACCATGCAGCGTTTTGTTAGCGAAGACCTGGACCAGGGGATTATCATTTCAAAATTTAAATCCCCCGACAATGTCTCTAAAAAAGCATTTGCCAGCTACATGAAAACTTTTATTGAAAAACACTCAACTGAAGATTGCCGGATAGAAATTACAGGAATGCCTTTTGTAGATATTACAATGGATAAAAGTTTGCTGAATAGCCAGATAGGAAGTATTTCGATTGCCATCGTTTTTGTAATTATTTTTGTTGGAATGATTTTAAGATCATTTTTAAGTGGAGTCTATTCGGCTATTCCAATTGTTGCTGCAATCATCATTTTATTTGGGGTAATGGGTCTTACCGGAATCCCATTGAATATCGCTACTGTTTTGGTGGCAAGTGTGGCACTCGGCATTGGTATCGACTATTCCATCCATATTATTTCACACTTTAATCACATTTACAAAGAGTCGGGCAATGCAAAAATCGCTATCGAAGAAACCATAATGGTCAGCGGCAAGGCAATTATAATAAATGTGATTTCTGTATCGGCAGGATTTTTGATACTGATTTTCTCCGAAATGGTGCCCCTGCAGTATTTTGGCTTGCTTATTGCTTTAAGCATGGTATGTTCTAGCCTGGGTGCGTTAACTTTGCTGCCGGTAATCCTGATATTGGTGCACCGCAAGAATAACAACGATCATTTTAAAATTGACTAATGAAACGATTAAAAGTTATCTCCATATTATTATTATTCCTGGTTTTTGGATTCACTAATTCAAATGCACAGGATGCTGCGACGCTACTTCAGAAAATGGATGAGTTGATGTCGGCTCCAAAGGACAGGGAAGCTACGATGCAAATGATACTCACCGATAAATCGGGAAAGGTGAAAGACAGGGAAGGCCTGCTACAGCAAAAAGATACCGACAAAAAGCTGTTTCGTTACACCAAACCAGAGAAACAGGTTGGAACATCAACCCTTACTTTGCCTGGTGATGTGATGTGGTTATTTATGCCTGCATTTGATGAACCCACTAAAATTACCCTGCTGGCAAAAAACCAGTCTTTCTCAGGAACTGATTTTTCGTATGAAGACATGTCGAGTAAGCCCTATAGCGAGCGTTATATTCCAACTTTGTTGGACTCTGATAATGCTGAGAGCTATACGCTGGAACTTGTTCCAATATCAAAAAAATCAAAATACTCAAAAATATTACTTCAACTGGATAAAGAAAACAATTATCCTGTTAAAATGGATTATTACGATACACGTGGAAATCATTTAAAGGAAGCAACATACAAGTATGGTAAAGAAGGTAATTACTGGTATGCACAAGAGGTATTGATGACTAATTTGAAAAAGAAACATTCAACCAAAATTGTAATGCTGAATATGAAGTTCGACCAGGGCTTGTCTGACGATATATTTACTGTGGAGAATATGCAGCAGTAGATTAGTCGAGTATTTCGATATTCTGAGGAAATTCGTAACCCAATTGGTCGATGGCAAATCCCCATTCATCCTGCACCCTTTGTAGTTGGATTTTGCTTATATAGTGCTTATTTTTATTATAATCTCCCATTTTATTGAGGTAACTTTGGAAATTGGGCAAGGCACCATCGAATCCAGTAAGATTTAATTTTTTATAAATATCTTTCAAAATAGCTTCCGGATTTTCTTCTAGTGCATCAAACGAAAGCTCAACAAGATTACCTGCCGGAATGAGGCCCCTTTGATCAAAATAGTCCTTCATCAGGTTTTTATAAATGGTGAAGGTATGGTCATCCAGTTCATCCTGCTCAATCGACTGCATTTGCAGTGGGGGCAACATCTTCTTAAAGAAATTTCGCATCGATAGAAATACCTCAACCGGGTTTCGGTGTATATGGATGAATTTAGCATTGGGATACATATCAAGAATAACCTTTATGCGGGCGGTGTTGGTCGGGTTTTTCGAAAGGAACCTTTGTCCACCGCTATTTATCAGCGATTTTTCTATCAGAAGTTTATAGTCGCTTTCCCAGGCCAATTGCTGCTTTCTTGGAATTCCCTCAAATCGTACAAATCTATTATAATATTCTATAATTTTTTGAGGAAACATCCAGTAGTAATAGTAGCAAATGGGAGTTTTATCGCCCAATGCAAATTCCTCTTCCTGCGGAAGTGAAGGGTCAAGCCTTACATTATCCCCCTTGCGTGTTCCGGGTATGAGCAGTTTTGTGAAATTTTTGAAAATAAATCTTCCGGCAATATTGAAAAGTGTATCAGGAAATACACTTTGAAATGTAGTGGTGTAACCCATTTGATTGTCCTGGCAAAGTAAATTGTGAAGGTGGGTGGTGCCACTGCGCCAATGGCCGAGTATAAACACCGGCTCCTCTTCAGTGCCTGCTCTGCGGTATTTTGGGTTGATAAAAAGTCGTTCATAATTCCTGAATGGCCAGTTTATCAGATTGATTATTGTAACGGCCACCAGACGGAGATAATATTTTGGCGGAATCTTGTTTTTCCTGACCAGATTGAAAAGAATTTGCAATGAATACCCTACGGCAGGGGGAAGGAGAATTCCACGTTTTTGATTCTTAGATTGGGGCATTTAAAAACTGTTGTAATTTAATTAAATTTTTAAAGAATATTGAAACATGATGCTCCTCATAGCCTCAGCCTTCAGTGGCCGTAATGAGTACCAGCGGTTTGACAGGTTATTGGCCGTAACCGAAACTTTGTGCTTATCCAAAAATGAATAGCTCAATCTCAAGTCCAAAATTACGTTGCCGTTGTTATGGTTGTAGTAATAGTCCATGTACTTGATAGGCTGAATGGATCCACCAGCAGCGTTAGTTGCACGTTCGAAATCCTCGATGGCTTTATCGAGGTTCTCAATTTTACTGAAATACTTCAATCCCAGCCCTGGAGAAAAGCCTTTGTAATCGAATTCTATATCAGCTTTCACAGAGTGTAAAAACCGATATTTCAAAATATTATTTTCTGGGTTAACACTGGTGTTTGTGTAGGTAAATTCATCATTACCTACAGGGTTGTAGTCTTTTGCAAAAACATAGTCGGGCTCAAGCGATTTAGGAAGAATATAGTTGTAACCAAAAACAGTTGTCATTGTCAAATTCTCAGCCAGCTGTGCTTTGCCGTTTAGCGAGATATCTACACCGACAATTCTTGATTTCCCTGTATTCAAAAACTTAAACCCTCCGATAGCAAAAGTATAGGTCGAATCCCAGAAGCCAAATAAGTATTCGATGGTATTTTTATAGTCCTGCTGAAAAACAGCAACATCCAGAAAACCGTAATAATTCAAAAATTTAAAACCCTGTTTAATTCCCAATTCAGCATTTACACTGGTTTCAGCCAACAGGTCCGGGTTGTCGAATACACCAAAGGTTCCTAAATTTATCTTTACAAAGCGTTCGGCAATTGTTGGGTAACGGTATCCCTGGCCTATCGACATCCTCAGGTACGTTTCCTGCGCCAGTTTAAGGTTTGCCCCACCACGAAAAATGGTTTTTATATCTCCAGATGCACTATTCAATCCATGATACTCGAGTCTGAAACCAGCGGAGAAATTAAGTACCTCCAGGATATTAGCTTCCAATTCGGCATATCCCGAAAGGTTGAAAAGAGTGTTGTCATTTCCTCCGGATGCAGTATAGATATTTGAATGCGTCATGGTATATTGTGTCGAAACGCCCCCGATAAACTGCAATTTATTCAGGTTTGGGAAATCCCTCCGGTAATTATAATCTGTAAAAATTACTGAATTTCGTACCAGTTGATCATTACTCATCTGGTTGTTGTTGTACATATACCTGGCTTTAAAACTGTGCTTAAAGCCAAGGCCTGAGTAATAGTTTACAAAGGGATCGAGGTAAAACATAAACTGATCCTGCAAAAGTACTGCACCGGGATAGGCCCTGTAGAAGCCGGTGGTGTCATCCAGCCAGGCCAGCATCAATTTGGTATTTTCATACATCATGTTGCCGTTCAGTCCATAGTTCAGTCCGTTGATTTTTTTGTTCCGGTGTCGGATATTAAAGTTAAGGCCGATTCTTTTTTCCGCCATTTGCGACTCACTAAAATTTGTAATGGTATCTACCACCATTGGAAGTGTTACAGGTGGGCCTTCATAGCCATGATCCAATTTAGCATTTACACCAATTGTAATATCGGTATTGTTGGCCATACGCGAATGCAAAACGCTAACACCGCCAATATATGGGAATTGAGACCACCATTTCATGTCGGGATAGCGTGGTGTACTGTAAAAACCTCCGTAGATGCGTACTTTTGTTAGTGGTTCGATGCCTGGATATTTCGTACGGATGTAGATTGCACCGCTCAGGGATGAAGACCCCGATAACACTGATGCAGCACCTTTGATTACTTCAATTTGCTTGATGTTTTCGATGGGAACAAAATCCCAATAGGGCCGCCCTGCATCACCGGATAGGAGCGGCATGTCATCGATAAAAATACCAACTTTACTACCAACCCCAAAGGTAAATCCGCTGCCACCCCTGATTTGAGGTTCGCCATCAAGGATGTTAAGGCCGGGAGTGTCATCAAGGATTGTTTCAATACTTGTGGTATTCTTATTTTCGATTTGTTGGAGTTGGATCACCTCCATCGAAACCGTAAGCTTTTCCAGGCTTTGATTCAATCTGCCAACTTTTATTTCAACTGCATCCAGGTTGGATGTATAAAATTTTAAACGAACGATACGTTCAATAGTTTCACCGGCTCCAATGGTTTCTGTAAGTGTATCCGATAACATTCCTGTATAAGAAACGATGAACTTGTAAGTCCCTGGAGGAATTTCCAATGAATACTTGCCTTCCCTGTCGGCCGCCACACCAAGATTGATATTTTTATGCACTTTGACATTGGCACCAATCAAGGGAAAATCATCCTCATCATTCAGCACAGTTCCCTTAAAAATCCCTGTATCCTGGGCAAATGAAGGTAAAGACATCAGCACAAGAGCAATAACAATGAATAGATGTTTGATAAGTTTCATCCTACAGAAAATTGCCTTATGTAAGAGCTTACGATGCATTTGAAAATTTCTTTAACCTGGAGGAAAGCTAAGTGAATTTACTTCAGAAAAACTTTTTCAGTAATATCAATGTTGTTTCCATAAACACGCACCATATAAAGCCCCTGGGTAAATTTACCATTGTCAAGACTTATGGTGTTTGAAGATAAAGAAGCTGAATGTATCAACTGCCCATTGAGATTCATTATATCGATAGAAGCATTGAGTAATGAATTTTGTGGTAATTTATCCAGGAAAATTGTGTTTTCCACTGAATAAATATAAGCTTCTGCTTTGGCTTCATCACCGATGCCACTTGGGTTGTAAATCAGTTCAAGATCATCATACCGAGCCATACTTCCTTCAATTGGATTCCATCCTGCACCTGCTGTAATGATTGACAATATGTATTCAGGTGTGTTTTCGTTGAAATAGGTAAATGGTGCCGAGACCCTTGTCCAGGTGTCAATGGTTTCGGTAATATTAATTTCTGCATAAGCAATCCTGTTGGCTTCGTTTTGTGGAGTGGGTGGTATGCTACCATCACCGGTATGAATAGCAAATTGACAACGGGCTGTATCATTACCCAGTGGGAAATATTTAACCCAGAGTGCAACACTATCGGGCCTTTGAGTCAGGGGTGAACTCCACTGTTCCTCTAATGGATCAGTAAAACTATATGAATCTTCAATCGTAAAAGAGGCATGTATCCTGCCGCTTGTAAGTGTTCCCGTGGCAATAATAGTGCCCAGTGTAAGCACATTCGCCAATTCAACGGAGTAATTACCTGTGTGTGCATCATCACTCTGCCACCAAACCACCGGTGCTGCATTATTCACCAGAGTTCCTCCATCTGATGTTTTTATAGAACTCCAGTTAACTGGTTCCTCTTTTACCGTTCCTGCATCTTCCCAGTTTTCAAAGCTTGCATTTTCAAATTGTTGAGCCGAAAGGCTGGAGGTTAAAAAAATGGCCAGTATGCCAAAAAGTAGTGTTTGTTTCATGTTGGTTTAATTTCAGATTATCTTGACTTGTAAATTTCAATTTAATTAAAGCGTCTGCTCCTCATATTTTTAGAATAAAACTATACGCGAAGATTTGGAGTTGGGGCAAATGTAATGCAAATTACCTGACTGATAAGTTAACATTTTGTTAAATCCTTTTTTAAATGAAACTCTATTTATATGACGACTTTCATCAGCAAAAATATGAATTCTTTAACTAATATGAGTAACCTAAAAGTGTAATAGAAGTGGAATTTTTACAATTTTTTTATTCAACTATAACAGATGATCAACAGTATTAATAAACTATCGAACATACCTGCCTGTTATACAAGCGAAAAAATCCTGGGTTATAAACTTTTGGCATATTTCAAAAATAATTCCATTGCTTCTTTTTTGGCCTCATCATAATGAAAACTGATCGAATGCTCGAGGTAGTGTCGCAATTCGTTCATATTAATAAAGGTGTTTTTTAGTGAATTTACCGAGTCAGGAATATTTTCAACACCATGTCGCATGGCTTTATCAAAGTCAAGTATAAAGTCCTGTGGCAGCCGTTTGTTGGCAACCCAACAGGCGAACACAAACGGAAGTCCTGTAAATTTTTTCCATTCTTCCGCCAGGTCAATCCTGTATTTGTACTTCGGACCTTCAGTGAATGCCTTGTTTCCAATCATTACATAGCCTGAAGGTTCAGTGCTTGAATCTAGCGATCCGGTCAGGGGCTGCCATCTGTAATCCCTTTTCCAATAATTATCTGCTAAAACCCTTACCAGTTTTACCGACGTACGCGATTCAGTGTCAAGATAAATGGTTTTTACCTGATCGATAGGGTGATTGGAAAGAAGAAGTACCGTTTCAACTGCACCATTTGCACCTATACAATAATTGCTAACAATGGATGAATCTTTAATTTCTGAAATACTTGCAACAGGAACGAGCCCAAGGTCTGCTTCACTGTGAATAAGTTTCCTTGCACATTCTGCAGGAGTATCCAATGATAGTTTGATCTGATCGATGATGGGTGACTTCTTAAGTCCATAAATAAATGGAAGCGTATTTAAATATGAAACTATTGATACCCTTATCTTTACTTTCTTTGAGTTTTCCATGATCGAACAAAACTAATGGAATAATTTTAGTTGACTTTTAAAGGTAGTGTAGGCTTCCCCGTTTTTTGACTTATCAAAATCCTTCTTTTTCAATTCACAACCCGAAACGATAAACACTCAACACTTTACACCCTCACCTTTTCCGGTGTTGGTTTTGGCTTTGGCCGTTTACCATAAAACAGATCATCCAGTTGTACCGCAAGTTTTCTGAACAGGAAATTTCGCCTTATACCGTACCTGATCACATTATGGAAGAAATTATCGGGATGAGCATACGGACAAACCGCCATACATTTTCCGCAATCAGTCCCAACCTGGCACCACAATGTAAAGCATTTCTCCTGGTCGATCTGCCAGCGTTTTACGCCATCAATTTCTGTAGGGTCATCAAAGGGTATAGCTTTGCTGGGACATGCCTCAGCACATTTCTTGCAGATTTTGCAAAAATCATTTATGGTTGGATCGGGTTTGTGTTGATCAAGAATTAAAGGCAGATCTGTTGTAACAACCGAAATCCTAACCCTGGGCCCTTGCTTTGGTGTCATCAATATTCCCATGCGGCCAATTTCTCCCAGGCCGGCATCCCTGGCAATAAGCGGGCAAACCACCCTGTAATTCCCATCAATGTGAGCTCTCGCCTCAAAGCCCAACCTTCGGATCATCACAGCAACCTGCACAGCTACTTCACCGGATTCAAGATATTGCTGGGAAGTTTCGAGGACTGCAGGAGCGTGTGGTGCAGTATCCATCATTTCCTTATCCATCTCAACTGTAAAAGCAATCGCATATTTATGATTCAATTCAACGGTTTTTCCGTAATCCGCTCCACGGCCAACTACTGAATATTTATGCTCATCTTTTAAAAGAGTTATTCCCACCTCTTTAGCACCCATTTTTACAGCCCATTTTTTAATGTACGCTGTAATCTTTTCAGGGCTTACATTGGTTTGTTCTTCTGCAGGCTCTCCTTCAACAATAGGATGGAAGGCAGCCACAGTATCAAAACTGGCCTCTGCAGCATTAAAGTGCAGAGGATCGTAAAATGATGAGCCTGGTTTAAGAAGGCCGGGTTTCTCCCTGAATTTATTGTCAAGAGTTTCTTTTTCCGGATACTTTGAATAGTAAGCCTTGTAACGTTCAGATCCCGGTATATAGTGCATCCTCGAAAACATGATGTCTCGCTCATCAATCCGGCCTTTAGGATGGGAGTTCAACTGCTTGTGCTGAGTGTCGAGAGGGATAAAAAGTAATATTGGAATGAATAAATACAATCCTATCATTAACCAGCCAACCAATTCCCTGAAAGGAAATTCAGTGAGCAACACCAGGTCAATAGGTGCAATAAGTATTATTGCTGATAGTAAAAGCAGGTTTGCAGCTCTTTTCTCATTTTCCCTTAATGAGGTAATCCATGCATATGCAAAAAATACAAACAACAGGATACCTATTGCTAGTAAAAGGATGTTCAGGGTATTATTAAATATATTGCTCTGGAAATTCATCCAAATAATTGCATTAAGAAGTATTGGAATGAGTTGTTGCATAAGGCACATTTTTCAGTTTTTTCAAAAGTAAATATTTTTAAAATGACGGCAATTTTTGTTTTAAAATATTCGTCGACTTACGGCCAAAACATTTCACAAATCTTTCAACAATGATGAATAACTTTTGCCGTTTTACTATTTTTGCGCCATGCAAGCTATGATACTTATTCTCGACTTTGGTTCGCAATATACCCAGCTTATTGCAAGGCGTGTACGCGAACTCAATGTGTATTGCGAAATACATCCATACAATAAAATTCCATCCCTGGAACATGTGAGGGGAGTAATCCTCTCAGGAAGTCCGTTCTCGACCCTGGATGAAGGAGCACCATCACCTGACCTGGAAGAAATCATAAAGGGGAAAGTACCCATCTTAGGTGTTTGCTATGGCGCACAACTGATGGCAAAAGACAATGGGGGTGAGGTTGAACCATCAAAAATAAGGGAATATGGAAGAGCAAACCTTGTAAAGATAGATGCCAGCAACCCGCTGATAAAAAATATGAGTGTCGGCAGCCAGGTGTGGATGTCACATGGTGATACCATCCTCAGCTTGCCCGAAGGATATAAAATAATTGCAAGTACTTCTGATGTTGAGGTAGCAGGTTACCAGGCTGGTGAAGATCAGGTATTCGGCATTCAGTTTCATCCCGAAGTATATCACTCCACCGAAGGGATGACCTTGCTCAGAAATTTTATTGTTGAAATCTGTGAATGTAACCAAAGCTGGACTCCCGCATCTTTTGCAGAGACTTCAATCAAATGGTTGAAAGATAAAATTGGAACCGATAAAGTTGTTCTAGGCCTTTCTGGTGGTGTGGACTCATCGGTAGCTGCACTGCTTTTACATAAGGCGATCGGGGCACAGCTGCATTGCATTTTCGTGGATAATGGGCTTTTGCGAAAATTTGAATTTGAAACGGTGCTCGAAGCCTATAATGACATGGGATTGAACGTTAAAGGAGTACGTTCTGCCCAAAGATTTTATGATGCGCTTAAAGGAAAGGTTGATCCTGAAGAAAAGCGGAAAGCAATTGGAAAAACTTTTATAGAAGTGTTCGACGATGAAGCACACCATATTCAGGATGTGGAATGGCTTGCACAGGGTACGATATATCCTGATGTTATCGAATCTGTTTCGGTTAAAGGCCCGTCAGCCACTATTAAATCGCACCATAATGTTGGCGGTTTACCCGATTTTATGAAGTTAAAGGTGGTGGAACCACTCAACAGCCTGTTTAAGGACGAGGTGAGAAGGGTTGGGAAAGAGCTTGGATTGAAGGAGGAAATCCTGCACCGCCATCCATTTCCCGGGCCGGGATTGGGTATCAGAATATTAGGTGAAATTACCGAAGATAGAATAAAAATCCTGCAGGATGTTGATTATATTTTTATAGATGGCCTTAAAAGTAATGGATTGTATGATGAGGTGTGGCAGGCTTTGGTAGTTCTTTTGCCTGTACAATCGGTTGGAGTGATGGGTGATGAACGGACTTACGAAAACGTTGTTGCCCTGCGGGCCGTAGGTTCAACCGATGGCATGACAGCAGATTGGTCGCATTTGCCTTATGAATTTCTAGGGAAAGTTTCCAGCGATATTATTAATAAAGTTAAGGGTGTTAACCGGGTTGTGTACGACATCAGTTCGAAGCCACCGGCTACAATTGAGTGGGAGTAAACGAAAAGCGTTTGGAGTTTGGCGCCCGCCTTTGGCGAGGTAAGTTTTGTGTTTGGTGTTTGATGTTGCAGGATTTCGAGGAATGATGGCTGGTTTGGATAGTGCATTTTCGAAATTTAAAGGGTTAAGCAGTTTCAGGTATCGTAATCAATATATTTTCTGGCATAATTTTTTAATTGCATTTGAGTTTTAAAGCAGATACTATTTTACAATATGAGACCATATTTAATTCTGATTGTTTTATTATTCCTATCGCTGCACAGTTTTAATGTTGCATATTCGCAGGAATCCATCATGCGTTCAAATATTACAGAAAGTATTGATGGTAAGGATTTTTATATTCATGAGGTAAAGAAAGGGCAAACCTTATATGCGATAGCCCGAGCCTACCATGTAAAACTTGACGAGGTTCAATACTATAACCAGGGATTAACCCATGATCTGGAAATCGGACAAAAAGTTAAAATTCCGGCGTTTGCACCAGGCTCTGAAAAATCAACCGATGCAAATAATTCAGGTTACATCATGCACAAGGTAAGGCCCCAGGCAACTTTATACAGCCTGTCGAAGGAATTTGAAGTTTCTGTTGATGAGATAATGGATGCCAATGGCGGATTGCCTGAAGGACTTAAAGAGGGTACTTTCATTAAGATTCCAAGAAGTCAGATCATTGATACTTCTGAGCCTGAATTAGAAGTTTTTTACCAGGAAAAGCAGGATGAGCCCCAGGGATCTTATTTTGAATACCAGGCGAGGGAAAAGGAAAGCCTTTATGCATTGGCTATTAAATACAGGGTGAGTATTGACAGTATTTATTTGCTGAATCCCGGTGTCGATGAAAATTTGAAAAATGAACAAATAATAAAAATTCCTATTTCTGATCATGATGTTCAATACATCATACACACCGTTAGAAAGCGACAAACTTTAAGCCGCCTGGCAAGAAAATACGATTTGGAAATTGAAAACCTTAAAGCGTCCAACCCATATATTTCGAGGCATTTGATGGAGGGCCAGGTTCTTCGGATTCCGCTTCCCGGGCAGGAAATTGTCATCGGAACTGAATATTTGGCTGATACGCTGAGCAGATACATCAGAACAGATACCCTGGAAAGTAAACAGGAGATTTGTGATAATATGTGGGAGGTGGGTAATTATAAAATTGCTTTGTTGCTGCCTTTTTATTTTTCTGAACTTGATTCCGGGGAGTTACCAGGTAATGATGAATCCAATGTACAAGAAGGGCCCGAATTCATTAAGCCATTCACTTTTATTCAGTTTTATGAAGGCTTTATGCTGGCGGTGGATTCTCTGAAAAAGCTGGGCCTTAATGCTGAGGTATTTGTATTTAATATTGAGGATGATATCAGTAAAACAAAAGAATTGATACGCAAACCCGAATTGAAGCAAATGGATTTGATTATCGGGCCTGCATACAGCAGTAGCTTTACTATTGTTTCAAATTTCGCAAAAGAGCATCATATACATATTGTAAATCCTTTTACAACAAGAAGTGAGATAATTTACAATAATCCCTATGTTTTTAAGCTGACCCCCACATTGGATCAGGAACTGTTTCAGCTTGTGCAATATTTGAATCAGAAACATAGCCGGTCCCAGATTTTTATTGCCAAGCATAATCCTTACCGGGATGAAGTAGATTTTAATTTGTTGCGATCCTATCTGAATAAGGACCTCGACAGCAGACCCGCACCTTTGACGGATCTTTATCATGAGATTATTTACAGTCGCGACTCGGTTTATACTTTCCTCCACAAAGCTTCTGTTGACCATGAAAATGTTGTGATCACTTTTTCTGATGACAAGGTCTTTATTCTCGATTTTATGCGGAAGTTAAACGAATTGCGCGATACCTTCCCGATTACCGTTATTGGTATTCCCGAATGGAAGAAGATTGAGTTTCTTGAACTTGAGCACCTGAATAATTTGAATGCCCAGATTTTGAGTGATACTTATATAGATTATAACTCACGATGGGTGAAGCAGTTTATCAGCAAGTTCCGGCAATCGTACCAGACAGAACCATTGGATTATGCTTACAGAGGATTTGATATTGCCTGGTATTTTTTAAGTGCTCTTATGAAATTCGGGCCTCATTTTAATGACTGTATTCTATACTATGATCAGAGATTACTCCAGCTTTCATTAAATCTTGAAAAGATTCCTGATGGGGGATATGAAAATCAACACTGGTATATGCTCAGATTGAGGAATTATAAATATAAAAGTATCTCACAAAGCATTGAAGGGGTTGAGTTGAAGAAGCCTTCCTGGATTGGTGATCGGTAACCGCTAAACGCCAAACGCTAAACGTCAAACGCCAAAAGCTTAAACTGTATCCACTAAATCACCCCGTTCTCGATCATGCGAACAATGGTTTCAATGTTTTTATCTTCGCCAAGTGGATCATATTCAGTTTTTAAGTTGTAGCCAAATACCCGTGCAAACGACTGGTAAAAGAATGCAACAAACCCACCTCGCATATCTTTAACCAAATCAAATGAAGTGTTGGTTGTTTCCCTATCGATAAGCTTTATGAGGATTTTCCCCTGGCTAAATGTTAGTTTTTTTAATTCCGAACCATACTCCTCATGTATTTCCTTTTCGAGTTGTTTCATTATTTTTCGCCTCTGCCTGTCAGTTTCAGTCTGACTTAAAATCAACTCATATTCCTGCAATTTCCTACCAGCCAGCTTTGCCCAGGGGTAAACTTTTTTTACATTTTTTATCAGCCGGGTATTTTTACGTGCCTGCTTTTTCGTTTTAAACATTTTAAAATCAAATACCTCAACCCCCGCAATTTTCACATATGGCAAAGTATCCACTCCAACAATCCTGTACTTCACCAGGTGCACTTCCTTTTCCTGGGAAAGTACATTGTATGAAAACGCAAGAATTAGAGAAAACAACAGTAAAAACCTGTACATGAAAAATAAATTTTTATGTAGGCATAAACGAAAAAAACCGCCCGATTATTTGGTATCAGGCGGTTTAAGTAATTTTTAGAGTTGAACTCAATTTATGCTACACGCAACTTTGCCAGGTTATTTTTGCCTAGCTTGTCATTAGCATAGTTACGAGATACTTTCAATTCCTTATTGCTTGGATCAGAGGGAAAATCAAACATGGCATCGTTGAGTATGGCCTCCATAATTGATCGCAATCCACGCGCACCCAATTTAAAGTCCACTGCTTTTTCAACCATGAAATCAAGGGCACCATCAGTAAAACTTAATTTAATGCCATCCATCTCGAACAATTTGGTGAATTGCTTTACCAATGCGTTCTTTGGTTCAGTCAGGATGCGTTTCAATACTGAAGCGTCTAAGGGATCAAGGTAGGTAACTACCGGAAGACGCCCAACGATTTCAGGAATTAAACCAAACTTCTTTAAGTCAGGAGGTGCTACATATTGAAGCATGTTGTCTTTTTCAATGTGCTCCTGTGCCTTCTTGCTAGCGTAACCAATTACATTGGTGCGCATACGTGATGCTATAATCTTTTCTATTCCATCAAAGGCGCCACCGGAAATAAACAGAATGTTTTCGGTGTTGATCTGGATCATCTTTTGCTCAGGATGCTTCCGGCCACCTTGCGGTGGAACATTAACAACGGAGCCTTCGAGGAGTTTAAGCAAAGCCTGTTGTACGCCCTCACCTGAAACATCACGTGTAATAGAAGGATTGTCGCTTTTTCGTGAAATTTTATCAATTTCATCAATAAATACAATCCCTTTTTCGGCAGCAGCAACATTGTAATCTGAAGCCTGCAACAATCTCGAAAGTATGCTCTCTACATCTTCACCCACATAACCGGCCTCGGTCAGGATGGTTGCATCAGCAATGGCAAAAGGTACCTGGAGCATTCTGGCTATCGACCTTGCCAATAATGTTTTGCCAGTGCCTGTTTCGCCAACAATTATGATATTCGACTTTTCAATTTCGATATCATCTTCTTTTTCAATGGTCTTGCCTTTTTGTGAAATGCGTTTGTAATGATTGTAAACAGCTACCGAAAGTATCCTTTTGGCATCTTCCTGGCCAATCACATACTGATCGAGATAAGCTTTGATTTCAGCAGGTTTCAAAAGCTTGAGATCCTTGAATTTGTCTGGGCTCTTGAGGGAACGTTCCTCGTTAAGGATCAAATCTGCCTGTTCAACACATTCACCACAGATATTGCCATTAATGCCTGCAATGAGGATGTCGGTTTCGTTTCTTGCCCTTCCGCAAAAGGAACATTTATCACTGGCTTTGGGCATACTGGTTATGTTTTATTTCTTTTTTAATTTCGCCTCTTTACCGCGATCAAGTACTTCATCAATCATTCCATATTCTTTTGCCTCTACAGAGGTCATCCAATAGTCCCTGTCAGAATCTTTCCAGATTTTATCGTAGTCCTGCTTCGAATGAAGTGCAATGATTTCGTAGAGTTCCTTTTTTAATTTTTGGATCTCGCGGGCGGTAATCTCAATATCCGATGCCTGTCCCTGGGCGCCACCCATCGGCTGATGTATAAGAATCCTCGAGTGTTTTAGTGCGGTACGTTTTCCTTCCTGGCCGGCACACAGCAATACTGCACCCATCGATGCAGCCATTCCGGTACATATGGTTGCCACATCAGATGATATGTATTGCATGGTATCGTAAATCCCCAGTCCAGCATATACAGATCCACCTGGAGTATTCAGGTAAATCTGAATATCCTTTGAAGAGTCAACCGATTCCAGAAACAGCAATTGAGCCTGGATGATGTTCGCAACATAATCGTCAACTGCCACTCCTAGAAATATTATCCTGTCCATCATCAGCCTGGAAAAAACATCCATTTGAGCAACATTAAGCTGACGCTCTTCAATAATTGTAGGAGAGATATAGTTTTTTACACTTGACGTATATTTATGTAAACTTAAGCTATTGATGCCGAGATGCTTTGTGGCATATTTATTAAATTCATCACTTGGGTACATATCTTTTGCTTTTAATTTTATTCAATCAAATAACGAAATATATTCAATTATTGTTCATCAGTTTTATCATCAGCAACCTTCGGTTCACCTTCATCACCATGATGGTCATGGTCGTGATCATGCTCGTGGTCATGATGCATATGCTTTTGAGATTCTTTGAGTATAGCAAGGAACTCATCGTATGATACTTCTTTATCGACAATCTTGAGTTTGTCTTTAAGTAATGCGATAAGCCTTTGGTCAAAAATCTGGTTTTGAATTTTCTGTACTTCTTCCTCGTTCTTCATGTAATTGTCAACAACTCCGCTCATGCGTTCTTCCCATTCCTCATCATCTCCCATGGGTGGCATATACATGCTGAAGTATTGTTTGATCTGGTTCTTGATGTCCTGTTCAGTAACTTTGAGGCCTTCATTTTCCTTTACCAGCCTGTTTTCGATCAACTGCATTTTCATCGATCGCTGATAATGGGGGTAATCCTTTTCTATGTCCTCTTCAGGAATTTTTCCTTCATTGCTTACAAATAACCACCTTTTCAGGAAATCATCAGGTAGTGTCATGTCAGTTTGATCGTAAAACTGCTCCATGGTTTTATGGAGGAAATATTTATCCGATTCCTGCTCATAAACTTTTACAGCCTCTTCCATCACTCTTGCCCTGAATTGTTCCTCATCAGTTATTTCATCATTTGGAAAAGCGGACTTAAATAAATCCTCATTTACTTCAGCAAGTTTTTGTCTTGAACTTTTAACAACAGTAAATTGAAAATCCTTTTCGAGGTTTTCTGCTTCTTCTTTTTCAATGCCCAGCATAGTGGCTGTTTCGGTGGCATTTCCAGTAACCTTTAAAGGGTTGAAAATAATAGTATCACCTGTTTTTAGTTTAAGAAATTCTTCTCGTGTATCTTCTTCTTTAAGGTAAGTGGGAATGATAGAAGTATTTTTATAAGAACGGTCACCATTTACAGTATTGTCATCGTTGAGTTCCTCAATTTTCACCTCAACCATATCCTCTTCCTGGATGTCATCCACATCCTCGAAAGTTGCACTCCGTTTGCGAATATCATCGATGAATTTTTCCAACATGGTATCATTAATAATAATTTTCAGGAATTCTGCCTCATTGCTCTCTGAAATATCAAGGCTAAATTCCGGCGACATGGCCAGGTCAAAATAAAACTCAAAATCATTCTGATTTTCAAAATCAGGCATTGTACCCTTATCAATGTTATTCAAAGGGTAGCCTAGTATATCAAGTTTCTCATCACTAATGTAGTCGTTGAGCGACTTGGAAACCAGTTTATTTACTTCCTCAACTTTAAGGGCCGTACCATATTTCTTTTTAATAATACCCATGGGTACTTTTCCGGCTCTAAATCCCGGAAGGCTGGCTTGCTTGCGGTAGTTCCTAAGTTCTTTTTCGAACTGCTCAGAATAATCCGCTTCTTGAACTTCAATTTTAACAATGGTTGTTAAATCATTTGTTTTTTCCTGACTAATATTCATTCACCTATAAGTTTAAATTTGGGGTGCAAAAGTATTATTTTTTATCCAGAGTTAAATCAGTTTTAGGTCGATATATTGTATGTGTAAGAAATTGCAGGTTTTACAATACAATGGATTATTGGCTGAAAATGGCCTGATTAAAGGTGTGAAATCAGGGAAATAATATTTTTATGAAAAAAGTATAGAATGGCACGATATTAGGTAAGATCATATTCTCATTATTAGAACAATGCGTTATAGGCTAGATAATGAAGCTTTTACAGAATTTGATCATGTGTCAATTCAAGATATTCCAATTTCAGGATAAAATTTGGCTAATAAAGAAAAAAGTAATAAAAATTAGAGATAAATTGTTAGGGTTTTCAATCCTAATATTGTCCTTAAGAGCCAACAGTACAATTGTTTAGATAAGGTTTTGTTTTGAACCCTGATTGATATTTATAATCCTTCAATTTTAAAAAATTAATACATTGTTTTTGAGTTGTTTCTGTGAAAATGGGAAGGGGGAAAGCTTGCTCATTCTAAATAAAATATCAAGACTTTTTAATCATTCGATTTATCGAAAATATAATAAAAAATTAAAAACCAATTAATTAGGGCTAAGGATAACAAAGATTTAAATCCAATGCAGGTACATATGTAAAAATGTACATTCCAAGAATGAGAATGGAAAAAAACTTGCTGAATGCATTTTATAAGATATCTTTGTCACAAGAAATTAGAACATATTACTAAAGCTTAGTATGAGTTTATTTTCTTTTCATTTCTTTCTTTATTTTTAAAGGGGAAATCTTTTTTGCTGGGACCCTCCGTCGTTAAATCGGCGGAGGTTTTTTTTTGCTCTACAAAAACCCGGATTTGATTCGGAATTTAAGCTTTAGCTTCTAATTGGATTTGGCTTCTTTAGAAGGTTGGACCAATCTATCCAATATCTCTATGGTTTCTTCGATAAAGAGTGGGCATTTTGTTCTGAAAACTTCATGTTCAATAGCACTTTGGTAACCTTCAGGAGTCTTGGTATTGTAGCCAATCAAGTCCTTACAGGCCAAAGAGCCATGCTTGTTGCCGAATTCTTGTTTGAATTGACTTGAAAGTTCAGTGACCTTTTCTTTAATGGAAGGGTCAGATTTTTCGTCCGTACCATAAAGAAGTCCCAATACCATTAATGCTCCGGTTATTACGCCACATGTTTCTCCTTCACCCATACCGCCACCAAAGTTGGATCCTATTTTTTGTAGTAGTGACAATTCAATATCTAACTGAGGGGCAAATGCACTTAAAATTGTTTGTGCACAATTTAAATCTCCCTGAAACAAGGTTTGGGCATATTCATTTTTATTCATGTTTCAAATGTCGTACATTCTTGCAAAAATGCAAAATTTACCAAAAAAAAACCTGAAGAAAGATGAACTTTCTCCAGGTAATGGGTGCGGATGAAGGGACTCGAACCCCCACGCCTCGCGGCACTAGATCCTAAGTCTAGCGCGTCTACCAATTCCGCCACATCCGCAATTGCGGGCGCAAAGATATATTATTTTTATATTAACAAACACTATAATTTTTCAAGCATGCGAATTAGGCCTATTTTTGTAGAATGAATTACATCGAAACACACAATTCCCTTAAAGAATATTTCGAAAGAGGTGAGGAGGTTTCCATTGCGGGAAATCCAAATTTTACATTGTACCACTTGCCATTTGAGTCGGAAAACTATAGGATTTTGCCGGGAGAAGAAACTTATGTGGATCAGGGCAAAAAATTTCCAAGGACTCCCGATTATCAAAATGCAATTTCACCTGAGATTAATGAATTACTGAACCTTGATGATTCAAAAGTTTCAGAAAACAAACGCTTTACATATGCAATTTTCAAACCGGAGAACACCAGGAATTCAAAAGATGTAATTTTTCTCTTACACGGTTTAAATGAAAAGACCTGGTTTAAATATTTGCCCTGGGCAAAAAAACTCATGGAACATACCGGGAAAACCATTGTTCTGTTTCCGACTGCATTCCATATGAACAGGGCTCCGTCGGCATGGTCGGACTTCAGATTAATGAATGACCTGAGGCAAATCCGTGAAGGATTATTTCCTGCCATTTCTGCTTCATCCTTTGCAAACATTGCGATAAGCAACAGGTTACATATTTTGCCTCAAAGATTTTTGTGGTCTGGCTTGCAAACTTTTTACGATATCATTCAGTTGATAAAGCAGGTTAAAGCAGGCAAACATCCATTGATTGATAGCAATGCGGGATTTGATTTCTTTGCTTATTCAATTGGTGCTTTTCTTACTGAGGTATTGATGTTGAGTAATCCCGAAGGTTTGTTAAGCCAATCGAAGTTATTTATGTTTTGCGGCGGAGCTGTATTTAACAGGATGTCGCCTGTACAAAAATCCATCCTTGATAGCGAGGCTAACATCGCCCTTTATTCATTTTTTCTGGAACATCTAGATACATACATGAAAAAAGATGCAAGACTGGTGCACTATTTTAGTGAGTCTCACACTGAGGGATCTGTTTTCAGATCAATGCTTGAGTATCATAAACTGCGTGAATTCAGGGAAGAAAAGTTGCGCAACCTGAGTGACAGAATCGCTGCCATTGCATTGAAACAGGATAAAGTAGTTTCGTCCTATGAAGTGCAGGGCACCCTTGAGGGCGCTGACAGGGATATTCCTATTGATGTGAGGGTAGTGGATCCTAAATACAAGTACTCACACGAAAATCCATTTCCGTTAAAAGTTCAGGATCAGAAGGAAATAGGTGTGGCTTTTGATGAAATTTTTGGTGTAGCAGGTGATTTTTTGAAATAGAATTAATTTACTGAATGACGTTGCTTGTTTATCTTTTCCAGTTTCCTGGCCCGTTCAAGGTTAAGATTTATAATTGCAAATATCATTATACCAGCACTTAGCCATTGAACTATGGATAGCCTTGCATCGTTGAAAATATAATCGAATATGATGGCAGAAATGGGGAAGAACAATTCACAGATTGTTGCGATAATAGCTTTTATCCTTGTTAATCCAAAATAATACAAAAATATTGCCCCCGAACCACTGGTAAAAGCGATGATAAAAAATATAATCCAGTTTAGCCGGGTGGTTATCTGGTATTGTAAAATCGCCCCGGTTATCAAAACATAAATCAACATAATAACTGTGGTGAATCCGTAGCGATAAAAGGTTGCCGTTTTAAAACTGATTTTCCCTAATATTTTTTTACTGAATACTGTGGAACTCCCAAAAGAAAATGATGCCAATAAAGCAAAGAGGGCAGCATATACCGTGTTGGCGCCTGAAACCATGTTTGGAAGATGAAATCCAAAAGTGAGGAAATACCCACCGATAATGGCAATGGAGGCCCAGAGAATATAATTTTTCCCTAACTTCTCTTTAAGAATAAGTGCGGCAAGGGCAATTGCGAATACCGGTTGTAACTTTTGAAGTAGCACCACTATGGTTAAATGCTGAAAATTAACAAGGAACAAAGCTTTAACGATGGCTAAGGTGCCCAATGCTCCACCAAAAATTGCAATCAATCCCAGGTAGAAAATATCCTCCTTTGTGAAATTCTTTATTTCACGATATTCCCTGAAAAGGAAAAAATTCATGATAACAAAAGGAATAAAGTGCAGCATAAAAACCACGTAACCCACATCCAGGTTGTAAAGGCGTGGAGTCAACACTACACCATCAAATCCCCAGAGTATGGCTGATATACTGACTGCAAGTGAACCAAGAAAGATATTTCTTTTTTCAGGTCTCATATTCAATGGGCAAAAGTAATCGAAAATCAAGTTAAAGATTAAATGGAAATAGTTAATTTTTCAAAAGCATGCCAAAGTAATGATTCTTAATCCATTGTTTGCCTATGACTGAGTTGTATTGCTTAATGCGGGGAGTTATTGAAATATTATGTATTTTGGTCGAAAGTTCAAAAACCGAAAGTATGAAACGTAAAACTACACCCTTGCTGGTAAGGATACTCATGATCTCGTCCCTGTTATTTTTCTGCCAGACAATTCAATCACAAGAACAAAAATTTACTACTCCTGAATCCTATTTTGGTTTTATACCAGGGGCAGATCATGAACTTTTTGATTACGAGCAATTAATCGGCTATCTACAGGAACTGGATGCCCAATCATCAAGGCTTGAGATGCGTCAAATCGGTGAATCTCCGCAAGGCAGGCCTATGTATATTGCATTTATATCTTCAGAGAAGAACCTGCAAAACCTTGATCAACTGCGTGAAATCAATGAAAATCTGGCCATTAATCCTCAGCTCACCGATAGCGAAGTTGACCAGATGGTAGCTCAGGGAAAAGTCTTTTTCCTGGCCACACTTTCGATGCACTCTTCGGAGGTTGGGCCCTCCCAGAGTGCGCCATTGATAGCCTATGACTTGGTTACAACAGAAGACACTGAGAAATTAAAATGGCTTGATGATGTCGTTTATATGATGAATCCTTGCCATAATCCTGATGGGATGAACATGATTGTTAACCATTATCAGAAATACAAAGGCACAAAATATGACGACAGCCGTATGCCTGGGATTTACCACGAGTATGTTGGCCATGACAATAACAGGGATTTTATCACTCTAACCCAAAGCGATACCAAAGCCATCTCGGACCTGACAAGCAAAACCTGGTTCCCACAGGTAATGGTTGAAAAACACCAGATGGGTGGGAGCGGAGTCCGTTATTTTGTTCCCCCAAACCACGATCCTATTGCTGAAAATATTGATGCCGGCATATGGAACTGGAATGGAATATTTGGAACAAATATGATCAAAGACCTCACAAAAGAAGGTTGTTCAGGTGTTGCCCAGCGCTACATTTTCGACAACTACTGGCCAGGTTCCACTGAAACCTGTTTGTGGAAAAATGTGATGGCTTTCCTCACTGAAGCTGCAAGCTGCAATTATGCCAAACCCATATATATCGAAGCCGGAGAGCTGAATGCATGGGGGAAGGGTTTGTCGGAGTACAAGAAAAGTACAAACTTCCCAGACCCATGGCCCGGTGGCTGGTGGCGCTTGAGCGACATAATTAAATATGAAATTGTTTCCACAAATTCCTGCATCAACACTTGTTCTATGAACAAAGAGGAAATTCTTCGGTTCAGAAATGATATCTGTAAAAGTGAGGTGGAGAAAGGAAGAACCGAAGCCCCCTATTATTACATCTTGCCTTTTGAACAACATGACAGAGGCGAATGGTTCGATCTTGCTGAATTGCTGATTGAGCATGGTATAAAGGTGTATACACTCGATGAAGATATATTAATCGACCATAAAAACTATAATGCTGGTTCAATGGTGGTGCCTATGGCCCAGCCATTCAGGCCGTTTATTAAGGAGGTGATGGAAGTGCAGGAATACCCCGTACGGCATTACACTCCGGATGGAGACATCATCAAACCCTATGATATAGCAAACTGGTCATTGCCTTTGCACAAGGGTGTAGCATGTGATGAGATCGATACCAGGAGTGAAGAGTTGGAAAAGGTACTTGTTGAATGGTACCCTTCTGATAAAACTGGAATGGAAATAGAAGATGCTAAGGCGGCAATTCTTGATGTTAATTGTAATGATTCTTACAGGGTATTGTTTACAGCTTTAAATAATGGATTAAAAATTTCCAGATTAAAAAGTGATTTAATCATCAATAATGATGTAAATATTAAAGGGGCTTTTGTTTTATTCCTTGATAGAAAAAAAGACGACGAAATATTAACTGAATTGCTTAAAACTATTAATTGCAACGTTACTTTACTAAGCGAGACAGATGAAATTGAATTGACGGAAATTAGCCTTCCAAGAGTTGCTCTCGTTGAGTCATGGTTTCACGACATGGATGCCGGTTGGACTCGGTATTTGTTTGATGAGTATGGTATACAATATACAGTTTTACATCCAGGGGATTTTGAAAAAACAGACCTTGAAAAAGACTTTGATGTGCTTGTATTCCCGAGCGAAAATAAGGACATTCTGTTGAAAGGTAAATACAAGAGGAGCGGGGGTACTTATTCTCCTTCCAGTTATCCACCCGAATTTACGAAAGGAATAGGAGAGAAGGGCCTTGAAAAAATCCTGAAATATATTGATAAAGGCGGGAATGTTATTGCCTGGGGAGAATCACCCGGATTGTTCGTAGGGCCACAAAAGATAAAATGGTCGGATGATGAAATTGAGGAATTTACTTTGCCTGTAAATGATGTGGCCAGTGTGCTTACAAAAAAGGGCCTCTACTGCCCGGGATCATTGGTGAATGTTCAGCTAAAGCAGGACCATCCACTGACTATGGGTATGGAAAAAAACATTGGTGTGTTTTACCGTGGTAACCCGGTTTTTACCACCCGTGAACCTTACTTTGATATGGACCGCAGGGTGATAGCCACTTTTCCTGAGAAAAATATTCTTGCATCGGGATACATCGAAAATGAAGAATTATTGGGCAGAAAAGCCGGTATGGTGTGGCTTAAAAAGGGAAAAGGCCAAATGGTTTTGTTTGCCTTCCTGCCTCAATTCAGGGCTTCTACACCTGTATCCTATAAACTTTTATTTAACGCACTGTTGTTGCCACCGGTTGAGTAATATTGCCTTACACGTAAGCTAAATGATATTTTCTTAATATGGAAGTTTCAAAACTAGAAACACAAAATTCAAATAAATCACAATATCAAAAATTCAATTTTTAAAATAGTTTTGGATGTTTATATATTGGTTTTTGCAATTAATTTGCAATTTGAAATTGGATGCTTCCATTATTTAATGCTTTGGCTTTAGTTGCAGACATACATTAAATTATGGACGGTTTCGATATCATTCTTGACAAAGTAAGTGTACTGGGTTTCCTGACCCTGATTGGATTCATCGCTTACAAAGTAAAATTGGTGCCGGCTGAAGTGAAGGCCGGTATCGAAAAACTGGTGTTTAACCTCACACTTCCCCTCTTTATTTTTAGTACAGTTTCGGGATTTAAATACAGTGGTGAGCTGTTACATAATGGCCTGCTTGTGTTTTTGCTCACCTATGTTTTTCTTGCTTTTCAATATGGGCTTGGTTACCTGACCTCTCTTATATTTCGCTTAAATATTAAAAAGAGTATTGTCCATAATCTCCATACAGCATTTGGCAATGTTGTGTTCCTGGGTTACCCGCTTGTTGATGTGCTCTTTCCCGGTACATCAGCATTGTTTTATGCTGCCATTTATCACCTTTCCCAGATGACAGTAATATGGACCTTTGGGATATATAAACTTGGTGGCAACCACGCAGCCGGAAAAATAAACAAGTTAAAGAAATTACTTAATCCCAACACCATTGCCTTCGGTTTAGGATTTCTGTTTATGGTCTTGCCTGTTTCATTACCGGTGGTAATCGATAAAACCTTCACAGGACTTGGAAGTACGACTTTATACCTTTCGATGATTTATATCGGGATGCTGATGGCCGATTTTAAACTGGGTTGGAAAAGTATTGGTCTGGATGCCATTATTCTTGCTTTGAACAAATTATTGATTGCACCTATCGTTGTTTTGCTGATCCTGGTTGGTATAAATAATTTATTCGGAAACGCGATCTCTTTGCCTGCCTTTGGCGCCATGGTACTGCAAACTGCAATGCCGTGCATGGCCATCCTTGTTATACTTGCCAAAAAATATGGCTCCGACGAAAACAGCGCCATGGTGAATGTGTTTTTAACCACCTTGCTAAGTCTCCTTACACTACCGCTGATTTATTGGATGATGGTATGGTTTTATTAAGAACAGGGAAAGTTCAATGTTCAGTGTTTAATATTCAGTGTTTAATATTCAGTGTTCAATGTTCAGTGTTCAATGTTCAGTGTTCAATGTTCAGTGTTCAATGTTCAGTGTTCGATGACCGGCTGTCGTCCGTGCGTAAAGCCGAATAAGGTTCAGAAATTGCCCTCACATGGCCGGATTCCGGAAGACCGGGCCGATGGCCATGTATGCATCGCACTAGCTGGTAGCTCCAGAGGAGTGGAATAGAAATAATGAGATAGTAGCAACAGACTTTGCGAGGAGCGAAGCGACGAAGCAAACGGTGTCCAATTAACGAGAACTTTTTAGTACTAATAAAACCAGAATTTCCAAAAAATCTTACAATGCCACCAGATTGATAGAATTAGGGACCAAAAAAATCCTTGCTTTCAGTGCTTTATTGTCGTATATTAGCAGCTTCCTAAAAATATCAAAGTTGCCTTTACCAATTCCGGTAAAACTAATTATACTGATGGTGAATTCTGCCAACTACTAAACCGCTACATACCGTTTAAGTCTTTCTTGTAAAAGTTGTAATTTCTGTTAGGTATAAAACATTAACATATAAATATAACTTCATATAAAACTAAATGTTATGAAAAACACAATCGTGTTCATTTCTTTAACACTAGTTTACTACTTAAACAAAAAAAGGATGTTATGAAAATGGACATAAAATCAACTCAGCTGCTTTTATTAATCTTATTAGTTACAAAGATTAACCAGAGTCAACCTTGCGATCCTCCGGAAAATATTTCAGTCACTAATATTATAGAACTAACTGCTGACATATCATGGTTATCCGCATCAGGTCTGTCAAATGTTGAATGGGGTATGCCTGGGTTTCGCCTGGAGTTGACCCTTTAGGTGCAACAATAGGAGTATCAAGCCCTATTACATTAACACTGCTTATACCTTGTACTCATTACCAGGTATATGTACAGGATGATTGCGCTAGCGATGGTTTAAGTGATTGGATTGGCCCCCTTACATTCCAAACTGCAAACCAGTTTTACTATACCTATCCATATGAACAAAATTTTGATTCCTGGAATACCAGCATACCTGTTACTTTTTGCAATGAAGATGGATCAGTTACGCTAGAAGATTGCTGGTGGAATTTAGGTGGTGAAGGTTTTGACTGGGATGTATATTCAGGATCAACCAGTTCAGGACTTACCGGACCTTATGACGATGTAAGCGGTGGTGGGAATTATATTTATACAGAAGCATCGGAATGTTTCGGAGCTACAGCATCAGTATTTTCCCCGGTATTTAATTTTACTCCCTTAAGCGAACCTGAATTATCATTCTATTACCATATGCGTGGAATGACTGTCGGTAGTTTGTCAGTTGATATAACTACGGATGGAGGTACCACCTGGGATTCCTTATGGAGTTTATCAGGCCACCAGGGCATTATTTGGTTCCAGGAAATGTTGTCACTATTGGCCTATACCGATGAAACCAGTGTACAGTTTAGGTTTACAGGGTTGACAGGACCTAGTTATTTGTCTGACATGGCCCTTGACCAGGTACAGATTCGTGAAACTCCCATAATGGATGTAAAAGTATTCTTAGAAGGACCTTTTGCTGGTACTGAAATGACCACTGAATTGAATGAAGCAGGTTTGATACCTCTGGTCCAGCCATACGGTTCAGAGCCATGGTATTATCCGGGTTCAGAAAACGTACTTTCAATACCAAATGCTGATATTGTGGACTGGGTATTACTTGAAATCAGGGAAACTACAGGAGACCCCATCACCGCAATACCCGATTCTATTGTCGATAGAAAAGCAGCATTTCTTCTAAATAATGGGCAGGTTGTAGGTATGGATGGGGAAAGTTTGGCCACATTCAACCTAATTGCTTCCGATAATTATTATTTGGTTTTATGGCATAGAAATCACCTGGCGATTATGTCGTCTGTTCCATTGGTAGAATCACAAGGAGTTTACACTTATGATTTTACAGATCAGCCTTCAAAAGCTTATGCGGAAGGACAAAAAGAAATTGCACCCGGAATATTCGGAATGATTAGTGGAGATTGTGATGCCAATGGAAAAATAGAAGTTGAAGATAAAAACCTGTGCTGGACAGTTGAGGCAGGTAAAATGGGTTATATGCCCGGAGACTGGAACCTGAATGCTCAGGTGAATCATCCGGATAAAAATGATATATGGGTTGAAAACTTTGGTCATAGTACTATGATCCCAGAAGCTTTTGAAAATTGTGGAGACAAATTCCTCGATACCCGGGATAATCAATTATATAATACTGTTCTGATTGGCAATCAATGCTGGATGGCCGAAAACCTGGCGGCAACCAAATATAATGATGGAACTGACATACCACTTGTAACAGGCAATAGTGCGTGGGAAGCATTATCAACACCTGCCTATTGCTGGTACGATAACAACGAGTCAACATATGGGGCAGCTTATGGAGTGCTGTACAACTGGTACACAACAGTTGCTGACAACGGTCTTTGCCCTGCTGGCTGGCACCTACCAACAGACGCTG
>Ga0070728_10001932_pt1 | contig 27949 bp, 18 predicted proteins | sample tdDd471_FD_66723 | JGI IMG/M metagenome (GOLD analysis project Ga0070728, IMG submission 66723) | Marine sediment microbial communities from the Atlantic coast under amendment with organic carbon and nitrate - tdDd47.1 | ecosystem: Environmental > Aquatic > Marine > Coastal > Sediment | place...
AACAGCGTATCCTCTCCCCAGGAACGCTACGAGGAGGATATCTTCCGCGAACTGGGAGACCGCTGCCTGCATGATATCTACTTTCCAACTCTGGGCGGCGGCAGGCTTGGTTTGAGTATTTCCGCACGGCTTCCTGCCTCTGTTGGTGAAACCAGCAACATCATTGGCAACCGCTACGAACAGGTCAGCCGCAATCTGGGGCGTTGTACCGCTCACAATCTGTTGTTGCGTACAGGCTCCCGCAGTCTTTTCCGGGCCCGTTCACAGCGCACAGCCCTTGCGGAAACCCTGTTTGATGATGCCTATAGCTTTGTTCCTCAGGCCGATGTTGTGGCAGTGGTTTCCGAAAGTCCGCTTTTGGGGACAGAGGCAAAATTCCGTATGCTGAACAAGGCTTCCGGCGGTATGTCGCTGTGGTATGCACTGGGAGGAATTGCGGGATCTGTCATTGTTTTCATTGTGTTGCTGATACGGAGAGTCCGGCGGAAAAAGCGGGAACGGCAAATTACATTTGATTAAGACATCTAAAAGTTTTATACTATGTGTTGGTGAACGATATTGCCGGGAGACACAAGATGGAACAGAAAAGATTACGCGAATTCAGGGAGCTGATTGGAGACAAAATCCAGACGCTGATGGACCGCACCGAGCGTACCGTTGGACAGATGAGCGCACAGGAGGTAAAATTCCCGGATCCCTCAGACCGTGGCACCATGGAATCGGAACGCAACCTTACCCTGCGTATCCGTGACCGTGAGCGGAAGCTGATTATCAAGCTGAAACGGGCCATGGACCGGATCGACAAGGGCACCTTTGGAGAATGCTCGCGCTGTGGCGAAATCATTGGCACCGAGCGACTCAGGGCGCGGCCGGAAGCAGAACTGTGCATCGACTGCAAGGAAGAAGCCGAACTGCGGGAAAAACGCGTTAAAGAGATCGGTTCCCAGATTCTGAAATAGTGCGAACAGCAATAATCCGCACACAGCGGGGCGCCGGGCTTTCGCCCGGCCTCATATCCCACTGATTATTCACATATTTATAAGGGGTTTAATGGGCTTCAGACCAGTTGTCGCCGCTGTTGATGTCCACGGACAAAGGCACGGTAACGGTGTCGTTGCCCGCCTGGGTCATTTCCTGGCGGATCATGTCCGTGAGTTTTGCCACTTCTTGTGGTGGACATTCAAACACCAGTTCATCGTGGACCTGCATAATCAGACGGCTTTCAAAGCCTTCAGTGCGCAGGCGCTTCCACACCCGCATCATGGCCAGTTTGATAAGGTCTGCGGCAGATCCCTGAATGGGGGCGTTGATGGCCACCCGTTCGGAAAAGCCCCGGATGTTGGGATTGCGGCTGTTGATTTCCGGAATGGGAATGCGGCGTCCCCACAACGTGGTGACAAAGCCGTCTTCCCGGGCTTTTTCAACGTTGCCGTCCATATAGGCCTTGATACCGCCGTAGCGCTCGAAGTAGGCGTCAATGAATTCCTTTGCCTCTGACCGGCTGATATCCAGCGCCTGGCTTAAGCCGTGGGGGCTCATGCCGTAGACAATACCGAAATTGATGGTCTTGGCATAGCGGCGGCGGTCGGAGTCGACGTCTTCGGGTTTCAGATCAAAGACTTCACAGGCGGTGCGGGTATGGATGTCCTCGCCTTTTTCAAGAGCATCCAAAAGTACGGGGTCGTTGCTGATCTGGGCCAAAAGCCGCAGCTCGATCTGGCTGTAGTCGGCGGCCACCACCTTCCAGCCTTTTGGGGCCACAAAAGCTTTGCGGATCTCCCGCCCGATTTCCGTGCGCACCGGAATATTCTGCAGGTTGGGATCTGAACTGGAAAGTCTGCCGGTTTGGGCGATGGCCTGATTGTAGGAGGTATGCACCCGCCGGGTGACGGGGTCTGCCAGCTTTATCAGGGCATCCACATAAGTGCTGCGAATTTTCGCATAGGAGCGGTATTCCAGCACCATGGAGGGCAGGGGATGGATGGGGGCAAGGCGTTCCAGCACCGACACATCGGTGCTCCAGCCGGTTTTGGTCTTTTTACCGTGGGGCAACTCCAGCTTTTCAAACAGAATTTTGCCAAGCTGCTGGGGGGAATTGATGTTAAAGGGTTCGTCAACCTCGGCGTAAATCCGGGTTTCGATGTCCTTTATTTTCACCCGCAGGTCATCGCCCAGGGATTTCAGCATGTCGATGTCCAGCACCACGCCGTTTGTTTCCATGCCGTGCAGCACGGGAATCAGCGGCACTTCGATGTTGCGATAGAGTTCTTCAAGGCCCTGTTCTTTCAGCAAAGGCAGCAGCACATGATACAGCCGCAGGCAGAAATCCGAGTCTTCCGCCGCATAGGTGGTGGCGGTTTCGATGTCGATTTCCTCGAAGCCGATCTGCTTGCGGCCCCGTTTGGTGATCTCTTTATAGGAAATCATTTTATAGTCAAAGTGTTTGAGGGACAAAGCGTCCAGACCGTGGCCACGCACCGATGGATTCAGCACATAGCTCATCAGCATGGTGTCGTCCATGGGAGCGCAAACCTCAACGCCCTGCCGCGCCAGCACCGCAAGATCGTACTTGGTGTTCTGGGCGATTTTTATAAGGTTCGGGTCTTCGAGAATCTCTTTAAGGGCTTCGATGACCACGGCTTTGGGCAGCTGAGGTGTCATCTCCAGGCTGCGGTGCGCCAAGGGGATATATACCGCCTCGCAGGGTTTCCATGCCAGGGACACTCCCACCAGTTCCGCCCGACGGGTATCCAGGCTGGTGGTCTCGGTATCAAAGGCGAACAGCCCGGCCTCTTTACAGGCGGCAATGGTTTCTTTGAGGGCTTCTTCGGTGTTGACGGTGGTGTAGACACCCCGTTCCGAGCCCGTGGCTTCGTCTCCGCCACTTTCGTGGGAGGCCAGAAGATCTGCGGTGGCGGGAATCTGCGACAGCAGCTTTCTGAACTCAAGCTCCCTCAGAATAGAGGTAAGTTTTTCCGGGTTGGGGCCGTTGTAGGCAAGGTCCGTATCGCTGACATCAAGATCCAGATCGGTACGGATGGTGGCCAGCAGCTTTGACAAGCGGGCCTGTTCCGCGTGTTGCGCAATGGCTTCCCGGCGCTTGGGGGTCAGCGGGGCTTCGTCCACCCGTTCGATCACCTGATCCACATCGCCTAAAGCGGCGACTACCTTGGTGGCGCTTTTTTCGCCAATGCCCGGCACTCCCGGGATATTGTCGGAGCTGTCTCCCGCCAGGCCAAGGATATCCGCCACATGGGCGGGGGTCACGCCATAGCGGTCCATAACCCCCTGGATATCCGTGACTTTATCCTTCATGGTATCCAGCAGCACCGCATGCTCTGTCACCAGCTGGCAGAAGTCCTTGTCGCCGGTCACCAGTATGACATCGTAGCCCCGGTCTTCCAGCTTTCGGGCAAGGGTGCCTAAAATATCGTCGGCTTCCACGCCTTCCTGTTCGATCATGGGGATATCAAAGGCGAGGACCACCTGGCGGATACGGTCCCACTGCTGCCGAAGATCCGGCGGGGTGGGGGGACGGTTGGCTTTGTAGTCCGGGTACAGTTCCCGGCGGAAGGTTTCCCGACCCTTGTCAAAGGATACCGCAATATGTGACGGCGCTTTATCCTTGATAAGCCGCAGCAGCATATTGGTGAAAATATACACCGCTCCGGTGGGTTCCCCCTTTGAGGTGGACATGTTGGTCCGGGCCGCGTGATAGGCCCGGAAGACATAACTGCTGCCGTCTATCAGATAGGCGACAGGGCGCTTGTCGCCCCCGGGATCAATAGTAGAGGTCATCGGGATCTACATGGCCGCCGGAGTAACATTGTTCAAGGCCGGTTACGCAGCGGGAGTGTCCAATGCAGATGCATTCGATGGTGTCGGCGTCAAAGGATTTGGTGTTGTTGTACTCTGCCAGAAATGTTTCGCAGTCCAGAGCTTCACCGTCCGATGTCGTGTTTTCGCATGTAAGGATTTCCGGGGGCAGCATTTCGGACTGGCTGTCGCAGGTAATATCCACATACTTTGCAAGCTGGCGAACAACCTGCTCAGTGCAGGGGGTTTTGTCATCGCCACAACCGCCCATCAGCAGGGCGCCCATGGCAGCCAGAATGGTCAGTATGGTAAACGATCCGATGGTAGTGTGTTTCATGTAAGCCTCATAAGGTCGTTCATAATACAAAGGTCATCATTTTTAGTGTATATACCTTTCCCACCCATGGTGCAACCGAAGAATGAGATAATTATTCTATGTTGGTTGTTTTCCCATTAATGATATATTCCGGGCAGGTCTTTGGTTGTGCAACGGAAAATATGAAATTTGGACTGAAAAGGGGTTGTAAGTCATTGTGTTGAAAAAATATGAGCTGGTCTACATGGGTGGGGTCGCGGATGCGTTCTGCGGGATATTGCGCCGGTTTAAGGTGCGCATTTTTGGGAAATTTCAAGTGATTTTCGGGCATTCCGGGGGTGTAATATCCTGCAAGTTTTAGGCTGCAATGTAAGTATTTGAAATTACTTGTGAAATAAGGCTAAATAAAAAGACCCGGAAGCAAAAGAATCGCTTTACATTTATCTCGATTTGGCTATAATTTTTTAAACTGCTTTGGAGTTATTTTAAAGGTATATGATATTCAATAGGAGCAACGATGGCACCTACTCAACAATCAAGCGATTACTCTGCAAAAGATATCACCGTTCTCGAAGGCCTTGAGGCGGTTCAAAAGCGCCCCGGCATGTACATCGGTGACACCGATGACGGTTCGGGTCTGCATCAGATGGTGTTCGAAGTCGTGGACAATTCCATTGACGAGGCACTTGGCGGCTATTGCGACAAAATTACCGTGACGATTCATCATAACCACTCGGTGACGGTGAAGGATAATGGTCGCGGTATTCCCGTTGACATGCATGCCACCGGTACATCCGCAGCCGAGGTTATTATGACCACCCTGCACGCCGGCGGCAAGTTCGATCAGAATTCCTACAAAATTTCCGGTGGTTTGCACGGCGTGGGTGTGTCGGTGGTTAACGCCCTGTCGGATTCCCTGTTGCTGGAAATTCGCAAGGATGGAAACATCTACACCCAGGACTATGTCCGGGGTGTGGCACAGGCGCCTCTGGAGAAAAAAGGTGTCACCGAAAAAACCGGCACCGTGGTTACGTTCCATCCGGACCCCAAAATTTTTACTGATGTCGAATTCCGCTACGAGATGCTTGCCACCCGCCTGCGGGAGCTGTCCTTCCTCAACAGCGGCGTAAAGATTCTTTTGCGCGATGAACGCACCAACCGCGAGGAACACTTTGAGTACAAGGGTGGCGTTTCCAGCTTTGTGCGGCATCTGAATCGCAACAAGCATCCCCTGCACGCAAAGCCAATCCACTTTGTGCAGACCAAAACCATGGACGATGGTCGCCCGGTGGAAGTGGAAGTCGCGCTGCAATGGAATGATTCCTATCAGGAACGGATATTCTGTTACACAAACAATATCCGTAATGTGGACGGCGGAACCCATCTTTCCGGCTTCAAGGCCGCCCTTACCCGTGCGGTGAACAATTACGCTTCGGGCAACAATCTGCTGAAAAACTTCAAGGGCTCCATTGCCGGTGACGACTGCCGCGAAGGTCTTGCGGCCATTATTTCGGTGAAGCTCCCTGATCCCAAGTTCAATGCCCAGACCAAGGACAAGCTGGTATCCAGTGAAGTCAAGGGTGTGGTTGAACAGTCGCTGTATGAGCAACTCAACATTCACTTTGAGGAAAATCCTGGCGAGGCCAAAAAGGTTATCCTGAAAGTTACGGAAGCCGCCCGGGTGCGTGAAGCGGTCCGCAAGGCCAAGGAACTTTCCCGACGCAAAGGTGTACTGGATACCGCAGGTCTGCCGGGCAAACTGGCGGATTGCCAGGAAAAAGCCGCAGAACACTCCGAACTGTACCTGGTCGAGGGTGACAGCGCCGGTGGCTCTGCAAAGCAGGGCCGTGACCGCCGGTTCCAGGCTATTTTGCCCCTGCGCGGTAAAATTCTGAACGTGGAAAAAGCCCGCTTTGACCGGATGCTCAATTCTCCGGATATCGTCACCATGATTACCGCTTTGGGCACCGGTATTGGTAAGGATGATTTCGATATCACCAAATTGCGGTATCAGACCATCGTTATCATGACAGATGCCGATGTTGACGGAAGCCATATCCGTACCCTGTTGCTTACCTTCTTCTACCGGCAGATGCCGGAACTGGTGGAGCGGGGATACCTGTATATCGCCCAGCCGCCTTTGTACAAAATCAAACGCGGCAAGCGGGAACTGTATCTCAAAAACGATGAGAGCTTTGAGGATTTCCTGCTGAACGAAGGCACGGGCAAAATCCGTCTGCTGCCCACATCCGAAGATCGTAATCCCATCGCCGGCAAGCAGCTGGTTGGGTTGATGAAAAAGGTTATCCATTACAACAACCTGATGGATACCTTTAAGCGCCACAAAGATATCCGGGTGGTGGATGCAGTGCTGAAATGCACATCCATATGTCTGGACAATCTTGATGACGCCGACTTCCTTGACGGCGAAGTAGCCAAGATGGAAGCCTATCTCGAAACCCATTACCCGGAAGTTCTGCCCCTGCGGGTTAAGAACAAGCTGGACGAAGAGCATCAACTGCGTCGTCTGGTATTCTATACCCGGCAAAATGGTGAATCCAAAGAAACCTGGGTTGATCACAATATGCTGAAATACCCGGAATTCACTGAGTTGAAACGCCTTGTAAAAGAATTCAAGGCTCTCGGTGATCTTCCCTATAAAGTTGAGCGCGGTGACAATCTGGAGGAAGTTCCCAGTCTGGACGCGTTGCTCAACATGGTGATGGCTGACGGGCAAAAAGGCATCACTATCCAGCGCTACAAAGGTCTGGGCGAAATGAACCCGGAGCAGTTGTGGGAAACCACCATGAATCCCGAAACCCGTACCCTGTTGCAGGTGCGTATCGAGGATGCCGTGGCTGCGGATGAAATTTTCACCATTCTGATGGGCGACGAAGTCGAACCACGGCGGAATTTCATCGAGACCTATGCGCTGACCGCAAAGAACCTTGACGTCTAACTGACGCAGCAAAGGACAACCCGGCTGCATCGGGAGTGATGGTTCGGCTCGGAATGAGAGGGCTCATGCAGGCGAATGATGCATGCACGCAACATCCTGCATGCCATAAAGGAACGCGGGCAATATGAGTACTGACAGATATTTCAGGGAAATTCTCGTCGTTGACGATGAACCGACCATAACCAAAACCCTGTCCATGCAGCTGAGTCGTCAGGGGTATGTGGTGCACTCCGCCGGTGATGGCCTGGAGGCTCTGGAATTTCTTCATACCCGTTCGGTGGACCTGGTGATTGCCGACGTGCGGATGCCCCGTATGGATGGACTGACTCTTCTGGAGCGCATCCGCGAAGAAGGTTTTGATGTTACGGTTATCATGATGTCTGCCTTTGGCACCTTTGATTCCGCCATTGAGGCCATGCAAAAAGGCGCATACGACTACGTTCACAAGCCCATTGTAAAAGACGAACTGTTGCTGGTCATTCGCAAGGCCGAGGAACGGGAGCGCCTGAGCCAGGAGAACGTGGAACTCCGGCGGCGTATTTCCCAGGGACGCCGGGAAGTGACCATCATTACCGAAAACCAGCGTATGCTGGAAATCTTCGATATGATCCGCAAGGTGGCGGGCTACAACTCTACGGTGCTGATTCACGGTGATTCCGGCACCGGTAAAGAGCTGATCGCCCGGGCGCTGCACGAAAATTCCTCCCGCCGGGACAAGCCCTTTGTGGCGGTCAACTGCGGCGCGATTCCGGAAAACCTTATCGAAAGCGAATTGTTCGGCTATGTAAAGGGCGCATTTACCGATGCCTACCGGGATAAGCAGGGTCTGTTTGAAGAGGCCGGTGGCGGCACGTTGTTCCTTGATGAAATCGGCGAGTTGCCTCTTCCGTTGCAGGTAAAACTGCTGCGGGTATTGCAGGAAGAGGAAATCCGGCGTATCGGCGGCAGTCGCAGCATCAAGATTGATGTGCGTATCGTCGCGGCCACGGCAAAGGATCTGTCCCAGCAGGTCAAGCTAAAAGAATTCCGGGAAGATCTCTTCTACCGCCTGAACGTTATTACCATTACCCTGCCGCCTTTGCGGGAGCGCCGTGATGATATTCCCCTGTTGGTTGAACATTTCCGGCGGCATTTTAACAACAAGCTGGGCACAAAAATCGAAAAGGTCAGCTCTGAAACCCTGAAGCTGCTTAACGGCTACGGGTGGCCCGGTAATGTTCGGGAACTTGAAAACACCATTGAACGCGCCATGATTCTGGCGGACAATGATGTGCTGTCTCCCGATGATTTGCCTACGAAAATCCGGGCCGGTGTGTCCGAGGCATCCATGGAGCTGCCCGATGACATGCTTTCTGTCAAGAAAAGCACGGTTATTCTGGAGACCCGGTTGATTACCAGAGCTCTGCAAAAAACCGGGGGAAACCGCACTGCCGCAGCAAAACTGCTTGAGATCAGCCACCGGGCGCTGCTGTACAAGATAAAGGAATACGGTATCAACCTGTAACTATACCAAAAGGAGCGGACTATGTGTCTAAGGATGAGTCAGACTGGTGTAACGTTGATAACCCGTAGTGCCGCTGTCATTCTCTTAATTGCCGCCATGGCCTGTGCCACCACGCCCCCGACACCCGAAGAAGGCGCTACCGTCGATAGTGCCGCGCCAGCAGTACCGGCCCCGGTTGCCGACTTTGCCTGGCCGGACAACAGCGGAAACGTTGCAGCCCCCGCCTATTTTGCCGACACCCCGGTGGAAATTTATTCCATCAGCGAAAACTTCCCCCTGCTTAACGATGTATTGCGGCTTCCTGCGGCGTTCACCGAGGCCCTTAAGGGCATGGATGACGACGCACTCAAGGCTCAACTGGAGCAGTGGGAAAAAGAACAGCCTGCCAACATCAAATTCCGGATGTATGAAGATGCCCAGCATATCAACACCTGGTATCGACGCCTGCTGGTGCTGGAGGTACTGGGCGCACGGGCATCTGACGGAGGCCGCTGGGCCCGGGAACAGTTGAAAGCGTTTTACACCAAACACGCCGGGGAGCGTCTGCATGGCCATGCTTTTGAGCCCCGCCGCAGCCTGATAGCTTCACTTGCGGCGATAGACCCCAAACAGGCTGCGCACATTAACAATTTTTACCGGGAAATTGCCGAGTTGCCCATGGCCTTTGTTATGGGGTACGAACGGCTGGCCCGCTCTGCTTTTGCGGTGGCGGACTCCGATGACGCCCGCCGTGCTATTCTGCGGGATCTGGCTGCGGTGTTGCTGCAAGCCCATGTGGGCGACCGGTTGGAGCAGGTGGCTGCATCCCTGGCAGCTTCGGGAGATGCGGACAAGGACCGTGCCATGCTGGTGACGGCACTGTGTTTGCAAAAGAAACCGGTGTGTGAACAAGCCGCAGCTCTGGCTGCAAAAGATTCGGTTGATCTTACGCCCCGGGCCAGCGCCATTGTTGAAGCAATGGACCTGATCACGTCAGCCGACAGCATTGTCAACGATCCCAAAGCAGCCTGTGAGCAGCGCAGCCTTGCGGGATGGCGTTTGCATCGCAGTGGCCTGACCTCCATGGCGGCTCCCCTGATGGAGTCATGGCGTGAAACCTGCGCTCCCTATCCGAAGTTCTGGTCCATGGCTGTCCATGTTGGCCTTGAAATGTACGGCATGGATGCCCGCATGACGGGGCTGCTGGGACAGGGCAACAAGGTCAAACCCTGGGCCGACGAATTTTTGACGGTATCCATCTATGCCCATTACCTGCAAAGCCTGCCTCTGCTGTTTAACGTTGTGCAGGGACCGCAGCCCTTGTCTCCCACCTGGTATTTTACCTCCGGGCCGGGAAAGGTTATGGACGAGCAACTGAAAGCCTTTGCAAAGGCTCATCCCGACCAGGCGGATTTCATTCGTTTGGTGCTGAAGGTGCTGTCTTTGCGCAGCGGCGATGATCCCAAGCGCAATCAGGCGGAAATGAATACTCTGGCCCAGGAAGCGCTTAAAGATGCGGACCAGCATCCGGGGTTGCCGTTGTTCCGGCGTCTGGCTCTGGTGCTGTTTGCCCAGCGTTCCACCGGCGAACTGACCTATATGCTGGAAAGCGGCGATGGCGTGGATAAAGGCGATCCGGTGTCGTTGCAGATACTGCTGCCTCATATGATGAAGCTGATCAGCAACGGCAAGGCTCTGCCTGCATGGTATGAGGAAGCCCTGAAAAAGCTGAAGTCGGATCATCCGGTGCGCGTGCAGGTGGAAAACGATCTGCTGCTGGTGAAGGCTGCGTCTTCCAAAAAACTGGTGAAGAAAGCGGTGCGAAACTTCTTTGTGGATGTAACTCCGGAAGATCCCTTTGGCGAAAATGATGTCCCCCACATTGCCGCGCGATTTTTCAATCTTCGTTCGCTGCTGGCCCTGCATCGTATGGCAGATCCTCCCCGCTATGGCAAAGGGAAGAAGATTACGGCCTGGCCCATGAGCGAATACTGGAGCAGCGAGCTGATTTTCCCGGGACAGTATTTTTTCAATGCCCTGAAACTCTACGGTAAAAAGAAATACGGCGATGCCGTTGTTCCCATGAAGAGCCTGTATTCCAAAACCGGACTGAAGGCGGAAAAGCTGGCTTCCAGCTGGTGGCTTGCGGATATGCTGCTGCGCTCCAAACAAAAGCAGGCGGCCCTTGCCCATGCTTCCGGTGTTGTAACCATCTACAATATTTTCCATGACAGCATTATTCTGGACCCCAAAAACAAATACATGCTGACCCTGTTTGACACGGCCTTTGATTTTAATCTCAAGCCGAACCCGGATGCTCCGGCAGACCTGACGGTGGGGCTGACCTATCGTTTCCGTCCGCATCTGTTTGTGCTGCCCAAGCGTAAGCTGGCGGAATATCAGAAGCTGGCCAAGAAGCTGGAAAAGTCTTCTCTTGTGGTGCCGGAATTCAAAGATAAAAAGAAACCGGCAAAGGGTGCAGCAGACGCAAAAGCAGCGCCTGCACCTAAGGCTAAAAAGACGGAAACGAAAAAATAACAGCAGGAAAGACATCCTATGACCACACGCAACAACGCTTTGAAGGATCGCGTCAACAAGGGTTTCACTACAGCGTTTGGCGAACATCCCGCGGTTATCGCTTCGGCACCGGGGCGGGTGAACATCATCGGTGAACATACGGATTATCACGATGGTCTGGTGATGCCCATGGCCTTAAGCCTGCGCACCATGATCGCTGCGGCACCCACCGGAAGCAGCAGGTGTGAGGTGGTGTCCGAATCCTTTGACGGCGTTATTTCCTTTGATCTGGAGACGCTGAACCCCGAAGCACCGGTAGAGGGCTGGGCCGCGTATGTAGCGGGTGTGGCATGGGCCTTGCAACAAAGCGGGCACACACTTCCGGGGCTGCGGCTGTATGTTGCCAGCGATGTTCCCCGGGGAGCAGGTTTGTCCAGCAGCGCCGCCATAGAGGTTGCCACCGCTTTTGTGTGGCTGGCGGCCATTGACGCGATACCGGCCACAATACAGCAGCGTAAGAATGTTGCCCTGTTGTGTCAGAAAGCGGAAAGCGCCTATGTGGGTATGCCCTGCGGTATTATGGATCAGATGATTTCCGCCTGTGGTGAAGAAGGCACCGCCATGATGATCGACTGCCGGGATATATCCCTGCAGCATGTGACCATTCACCCGGATCTCACCGTGGTGGTGTGCGACACCGGGGTCAAGCATCAGCTTGCGTCTTCGGGGTATGCGGACCGGCGGCGGGAATCCGAAGCGGCGCTTGCGGAAATTCAAAAATATTACAGCAGCGTTTCATCCTTGCGGGAAACCACCATGGCTCAGGTTGATGATATTCTTCACAACGGCGGCGATATCCCTGATGCGGATATTCTTTATCGCCGGGCGCGGCATGTGGTCAAGGAAATCCAGCGGGTGCAGTGGGCTGCCCGGGCTCTGCCCGGGGGAGACGAAGCAGAACTGGGAGAAATTCTTGCGGCAGGCCATGACAGTTTGCGTATAGATTATGAAGTATCCTGCGAAGAACTTGACGCCATGGTTGCAACTGCCATGCGGGCTCCGGGCTGCATTGGCGGTCGCATGACCGGGGGCGGCTTTGGCGGCAGCACCGTCAACCTGGTTCAGCGGGAAAAAAGCGATGCATTTATCGCCTATATGAAAGCCAACAGCGATTCACTGGCAGGTATCTGGGAATTTTATCCCGGTCCCGGAGCCAGGGTTGAGAAAGTATGACAATGCCCGTGCCGGAACATATACAGCAGGCGGCAGAGGCCCTTGGACAAAGAGGTCAGATGGCCCTTGCCCTGTTGCAGCGTCTTGATATGCTGCAGCGCCTGCAGGATGTCTATATGCAGAACGCCGGCGCCGAAGCATGGGGGACGTTTCTAAAGGAAGTAACAGAGCTTGATGTTGACTTGCTTGAGGAGCATCGTTACCGGCTGTTGCATGAAAAAACAACACCCCTGACCCTGGAAGAAATAGAACCCATTCCCCTGGCTTCGGCCCACAGCCTTGCGCCGCCGGACAACGAACTGGGACGCAACGCCTTTGCACAGGGAAACGTGGCGGCTCTGGTGTTTGCCGGAGGCACGGCAACACGGTTTTTCACTGACAGGGATCTGGTGCCCGAAGCCTTTGGCAGGTTGCCGGAAATTATGGAAACCGATCCACCGGCAGCGGATGCGCCAAAAGGGGCGTATCCTATTACTCCGGTGATTGGTAAAAGTTTTGTGTGGCGCTTTGCCGAGGAGGCCCTTGCGGCTGCAGCCCTTGTGGGAAAACTTCCTCTGCTGCTTTTTATGACCAGCCCCACCACCGATGAGCCGCTGGAACGTCATCTTGATGCGGTATCAAAAGCCATTGGATATCCCCGGCAGGCCCTTGTGGGCCATGTGATGCAGGGAATGTTGCCGCGACTTGATGAACTGGGTTGCCTTATTTCAACGGATGACGGTCATCTGATAAAGACTGGTGACGGGCATGGCGGTGTGTACCGCGCACTGCTTGCATCACAGTCCGATGTACTGTCATGGGTAGAAGGATTATCCCTTGCAGAACGGTTGAACGCCTTGGGTGTTGAACATGTGGTGATGGGGAATATCGACAACGCCATGCTCAAGCCCTTTGATTTTGGCCGCGTCGGCGCTCATATTCGCAGCAATGCGCAGTTTACCAGTACCCTTGTGGCGCGACGGGATGAGCAGGAAAAGGTGGGGGTTCCGGTTCGCCGGAAAAAAGACGGCGCAACCATTATGGTGGAATACAGCGAGTTGCCCGCAGAGATTGCCACTGCCCGTGATACTTCAGACAACCTGATGGTGGACAGCGGTCATATCAGCGCCAATGTTGTGGCGCTGGAGGCCATTGACCGGCAGTTCCCCTGGTGCCTGTATACGGGCAAAATGATCGCAACATCCCAGGGGAACATATCCAGCAGCAGCTACGAAAAACTGCATCACTATCTGGTGAATGTGCTTGAACCCAAAGATGTGACTCTGCTGAATTTGCAGCGGGACGCATTTTTCCAGCCCACAAAGGGTGTGCTTGGGCAGGATTCCCTTCAGGAAACCGTTGCAGCGCTTTTAACCCGTGACGCCCGGATGCTGGCCGCCGCCGGAGCAGAGATTCCCTTTGATGAACAGGGCAAACCTCTGGCTGCGGTAGAAATCAGCATTCTGTTTGCCCGGGACACCATCGAACTTGGCGCCCGGGGAGCTGGCTCCCGGTGGAAACTTGCAGCTGGCAGCCGTCTTTATTTGGGTGTACCCTATGCCGCCGGTAACAACGTGCAGTCGTATTCTCCGGGGTTGACTCTGGAAAAAGGGGCTTCGCTGATTGTCACCACTGATGCTCCTTTGGGAGATATATTATGGAACCCGGAAACCGGGGCCATTACCACAAACCCCGAAAGTGCGGGGCTTGCATATATTGGCGATAACGTCACCATTGCAAAGGATGTTACAGTACGGGTGCATCTGGGCAGAGGAGAGACCTTCTCCCTTTCGCCGGGCACAACGGTAACCCAGGACATTATACAAGGCTGACACTATGACACAGCAAAGCGGCATTCCCGTCCCCGAGGGTTTTTCTCCCTACGAACTACTGCTTGCGCGGCTGGTTCTGGAAAAAGGCTTTCTCGGATTCGAAGCCCTTATCGCCATGACGGCTGCCATTGGATCTCCGGTGCGGGGAGCTCTTGAAACAGCACTGCGTTCCCAGTTGAACATTGGGCACCAGCAGTGGCGTGAGATCGAGACCGAGGTTGACCGCCGTCTTTCTGCCCTTGCCAACCGCACCGGCTCCGATACCGGAGAAACCCTGTTTGCGGTTAATCCCACCGGTGATGAGTCAGAAACCCTGTTTATGCCGGATCATGCCATTATGCGCACCGAGTGTATCAGTGAACTGACCACCATCAAGCCCACTCCAGCTAAGGGACGCACCGTTGTTGTGGATGAAAATCTCTCGGATACACCGGGTCCTGCGGCCACGGTTATGGCCCGGGCCACTGACGGTAAGCCGGGTTCCTTTATGCGTATTTTCAAAGGGCCGCGTTATACCGTGGGGCGGGAAATCGCCCGGGGCGGTCATGGTAAAATCAATCTTGCACGGGATGAACGGCTGGGACGCCACATTGCATTGAAACAACTGATCGCCGGAGGTTCTTCCACCAGTAATCAGCGGCGTAAGTTTGTGCTTGAAGCCCGGGCGACCGGTTTGCTGGAACATCCCAATATTGTACCGGTGTACGATCTGGGAATTTTAGACAGCGGTGAGGTATTCTTCACCATGAAAATGGTGCGGGGCCGTTCTCTGAAGTATATCATCTATAAGCAGTCCCAGGGTGATTCCAAACTGCTGTCCCAGTATGGTCGCATTCGCATGCTGATGATTTTTCAGCAAATATGCAATGCCGTGCATTTTGCGCATCATAAGGGCATTATTCATCGGGATATCAAACCTGAAAACATCATGGTGGGTAACTATGGTGAAGTGCTGATGATGGACTGGGGTCTGGCCAAAATTGTGGACGGTCATTATGAAGATGACGAGGTTCCATCCAGCTCTATTATGCCTGAAGACCTTGAAAAAACCCGGGTGGGAACGATTTCAGGCACACCCAGTTACATGGCTCCGGAGCAGGCGAGGGGGCGCATTGATCTGATTGACCAGCGCACCGATGTCTATGCCCTTGGAGCGATACTCTACGAAATTCTCACATATCATCCTCCCTTTGAAGGCAAGAATATCGAGGAAGTGCTTGAAAAAGTAAGGCAAAAGGAGCCCATACCTCCACGCAGGCTGGTGCCGGAACACAATATTTCTCTGGACCTTGAGGAGATTGTTCTCAAGGCCATGAGCAAGGACCCGGACAAGCGCTATAATTCCGGTAAGGAACTGCATGATGATATCGAACAGTTCCTTGAGGGGTCAAAAGAGCGTGCCCGGAACCAGAAGCGGGCCCAGGAACTGGTGCAGTCTGCAAAAGCGGAGTTCAACCGGTACTTTGAAGTGCGCAAGCGTACCGTTGAAACCCAGGACCATACCGAGACACTGCTGAAGGAGGGTATTGAGGGGCTCGGCGGCGAACGGCTGTGGAAATCGGAAATGCAGTCCCTGGTGGGAGATGTACAGCTTGATCGTATGCTGGGTAACCTGAAGGCATCTCTTACCGAGGCTTTGTCGCTGTACCCACAACTGGAGCAGGCCCGGATTATGCTGGCTGATGTGTATTACACACGCTTTGCCGAGGCTGAGCAGAGCCGCAATAAAAAAGAAATGATATACAACCGGGGGCACATCGAAGCCCTGGCTCCGCAGCGTTATAAAGATGTTCTGGCCGGTGGCGGCACGGTGTCTTTCCGTGGACATAAAGGCCGTGGTCGCTGGCGTGTGTTTGCCAACAGCGAGCAAAACGGCAAACTGGTGCCCGTGCCTATTCCCGAAACATCCGGGAATGTAGAGGCGGTTATTGATCTGCCGGTGGGCAACTACGTCATAGAGGTAAATGCGGACAACAACCGGCTGGTGTTCCCGGTGCTTTTGGAAAAAGGGGAGAACGTGGTGCTTTCCCTGGATATTCCGCCCTTGCCGCGTTCGCCGGTTGACGGTCTTGAAATGGTGACTATTCCGGGATCACGCTTTTTAAAGGGTGGTGACCTGGAGGCTGTAGGGTATCTGAAGATTTCAGAGCCTCACGTTTCAACCTTTGCCATTAGCCGGTATCCGGTAACCATGGCACAGTATCATCATTTTCTTCATGAAACCTGTGACTCTGAAAAACAGTTTTTACGCCGGGCTCCCCGGATTCGTGGAAAAGCCGGTGTCTTGTGGCGTCCCGGTGACAGTCTTTCCCGCATCGAAGGCAGGCTGGGCTGGAAACCGGATTTTCCGGTGGTGAATATTTCCTGGAACGATGCCATGGCTTACTGCGAATGGTTGTCGCAGCTGTCCGGTCGAAATTATCGTCTGCCCACTGACGAGGAATGGGAAAAAGCGGCACGGGGTGTGGATGGTCGCATATATCCCTGGGGTAACGGCTTTGAACAGACGAGTTGCTGTATGCGGGATACCTCCCCGGACAGCATAGCACTGTGGTCTGTGGGAAGCTGCCGCACCGATACTTCGCCTTTTGGTGTCCGTGACATGGCCGGTGGTGTCCGCGAGTGGAGCATGGACTGGGCCCATGAGCCCTCGGGTGAGCGTTTGGTTCGTGGGGGAAGCTGGCTTGATCCCGAAGCATTTTGTCGGGCGGCATCCCGTACCGGATACCCGGCTGATCGTGTGAAGTCCAACATTGGCTTCCGGGTGGTGCTGGACATGGAAAACAGATAGTTTTGCTTTTTCTCGCTGCTGCGCGGTAATTGTATTCCGTGTCATTGGGGTGGCTCTGAAGAAACCTGTTGAGGAGCGCATCAAGCCACTCAAAAGCTATGTCTTCGGGTTGCAGACCTATCATAAGCACTAATATTTTTATTAACTAATTTAGGGGCTAAGGCTGTACGTTTGTTCATGCATTTTTGTGGAGTTATATCCAAAGGTTAGGAAATATATTGTGAAATAAAAAAATATAGGTCTGAAGTGAAAAACGCTTGACTTCTGCCCAAATCGTGGATTATGGTGGTTTTAACACACAAAACGGCCCATATTGTTCCTAATGGGTTAAATTTGGAGTTGCGGGAACGATTCTACTGTGGAAGCGGAAAGAGAGACGATGGAAAATCAAAACAGCAGTATGCGCTTGTTGGGGAGTCAACTGCTATCGCTTGACAGTAAGAACCGTTTCACCCTGCCGGTAATGTTTCAACGACAGCTTGAGCGATTGGGCGGCAAACACTTTTATGTGACCTACGGTCAAAGTGCTGCCCGGGATTATCGCTATCTGGAAATCTGGCCCGCCGACTGCTGGGGAGATCGTGTCGCCCAATTAATGGATGTGGTTGCGGACGAAGAGCTGGATTACTGGCTGGAATATTACATTGAGCCTGCAAGCAATATCGGTGTGGACAAGCAGTGGCGCATGGTCCTGCTGCCGCACCTGCGGGAATACCTCGGTATTCAAAAAACTGACAACAGCGGTGATGAAGGCGCGAATGAAACCGATGACGCCGTATATATGATCGGCTCACAGGATCATCTGCGCCTCTATCGCTGGAAGGAATACATGACCGCCATGGAACGGCAACGCCGTACCGTGCCCGCCGCCGAAACCAACCGTCGTATCAAGGCGCAGCGGCAGGATCGCAAACAACTGGTGGAAGGTATCCGTCGTATGAATCGCGAAATTGCGGGCAAAGAGGATTAACCATGGCAGTCAAGACCTTTCAGGCGTCCCTGCTGGCAGTTCAAATGGAAGCCGGTTGCCCGGTGGTAGTGGTAGGAAAAGAGCTGGACCGGCGCGGATTGTTAACCATGCATGATTTGCTTACCCGTCTTTTGGCGGCACGGCATTCCGAGATTGTTATCGATTTCAGTCATACGGCGCATGTGCATTACCTGACTGGTGACGTGGTGAAGTCAAAGGCTGACCGTTGTCGGCGTATTGGCGGTTTCTTGCAGGTGCGGGGTGCTAACCCCTGGATCTCAAGTTTGCTGGCCTTTGGTGGTACGGTAATTCAGGAACAGCCTTTAGTGGCTGCACGGTCGTAGGAATACTAACAGGAAAAAACAATGACGCTTACGAAACATGTATCAGTAATGCCCGTAGAGACGCTGGAGGCTTTGGCCGTGCGTCCCGGTGGCATCTATGTCGACGCTACGGTCGGTGGCGGCGGACATACTGAACTGTTGCTGGAAGCGTCCTCCCCCGATGGAAAAGTCATTGCACTTGATCGGGATGATGCAGCCATTGAGCGTGCTGCAAAACGACTTGAAGCTTATGGTGACCGGGTGTCCTTTTTTAGGGGCACTTTTGATCATATAGAAGAAGCGCTGGATGACATGGGCATTACCGGGGTTGACGGCATTATCGCCGACCTTGGCGTCAGCAGCGATCAGCTTGAAACGGCCGAGCGGGGGTTCAGCTTTAGCCACGCGGGACCTCTGGATATGCGTATGGGCGTACAGGGCGGTGAAACACTTGCATCGTTCCTGGGGCGCGTATCTGAACATGATTTAGCGAATGTGATCTATATTTTGGGTGAAGAACGGGCATCGCGGCGGATTGCGAAAGCAATCAAAACCGCATGGAAGCAGGGTGAGATCAAAGATACCGTCGAACTGGCGAATGTGATTACCCATGCCCAGCCACCAAAGGTACGTTATGGACGCCTGCATCCTGCAACGAAAACGTTTCAGGCTTTGCGCAAGGCCATTAACAAAGAGCACGAATCGTTGCAGGCGTTTTTACCGGCAGCGTTCAGACGTTTGCGTTTTGGCGGACGGCTGGTGGTGCTGACCTTTGAAAGCGGCGAAGATCGCATCGTCAAGGAAATTTTTCGGACGTTATCAAAAGAAGAAAACGGGCAATTGTTAAGTAGAAAGCCGCTGGTGCCTACAGACGAGGAACAACGGGCAAATCCTCGTTCGCGCAGCGCAAAGTTACGAGGGATTGAGAGGCTGGAACATGGGCAAAAACCGCAAAACAAATACCGTGCGGAGGGTGTCACGAAGCAATAGCGCCCCATCGTCGACACCGTCCCATATAGGTTCTGTGCTGGATCGTATATTCGGCACAACCTTTGCCGTGAGCGGCGTTCTGCTGTTTGTGGTGTTATTTCTCTATGTATGGTTGTCTGTGGACACCATGCACCAGGGAATGCGCCGCGGCGATATCATGCGCGAACAGCGCAGTCTTGAAGTTGAACATCAAAAACTTGAGAGGGAACTGGTACGCCATAAGCGCAGGGCAACTCTGGAAGCCAAAGCCCGTATGCAGGGATTTCATCGTCCCCAGCGTGATCAAATGGTTCGTATCGCTCCCACCCAGGTCAGCGTTGACGAGAAACAGACCGAAACCACCGATAAAATTCAGTAACTATAGACCCTGTTAGAGATTGAAACCATGTTGAGCAAAAAATCACAGATGATCCGGCTGAAGATGAAAGTCGTGGCGCTGTTTGCGTTTTTGCTCATCGGTTTGCTTGTTTTCAGGGCTTTTGATCTTCAGATTATGCATGGGCATCATCACGAGAAAAAGGCCCGCAGCCAGACCATTGCCAGCATTATTCTGGAGCCTGCCCGGGGGGAGATTCTGGACAGGAATTTGGATGCTCTTGCCATCAGCGTGAAAGCCGAGTCCCTGTTTGCGCGGCCCAGGCAGGTTACCGATAAAAAACTTGCCCATGAAAAGCTGGCAGAAATATTCGCAGGAAAATCCAGATTGCTGAAAAATCGTCTGGATTCTCAAAGCGCCTTTGCATTTTTGGTTCGGAAGCTTCCCCCTGATGATATGGAACGTGTAGTGTTCTCCGGCGTGCTGGATATTCCCGGTATCGATGTCATGCAGGAGCATGCCCGTTTTTATCCCTACAACACCTTTGCGTCTCCCATTTTGGGGTATGTCAACATTGATGGTGTAGGAAAGCTGGGCGTTGAGAAAACATTTGATGATCTGCTTCGGGGCGAGAAAATTACCCTTTCCGGTGTGCGTGACGCCCGGCGGAAAATTGGTCTGGGCCTTTCGGACTTTGATCTTGGCGAAGCTGTTGGTCATTCGCTGGTTCTTACCATCGACAAGACAATCCAGTACGTTGCGGATAAAGCTATTCGCGATGCAGTGGAGCGGGCCGAGGCCAAATGCGGTATCGCCGCAGTGATGGACCCCAGGACCGGTGATTTGCTGGCCATAAGCCAATGGCCTTCCTTTGATGCCAACCGGTATTCAACCTATCCCATTGCGAATCTGCATAATGCAGCAGTGGAATATGTGTACGAACCCGGCTCCACCATGAAGATCGTCACCATCGGTGCGGCTCTTGATACCGGTGTTGTTAAGCCTGAAGACATGTTCAGCCTTAATAAAGGCACCTATACCATCACCAACATTACTATCCACGACAGCCATCGTTACAAAGAAGAGACCTTCATGTCTGTCGAGGAAATTCTCGTCAAGTCCTCAAACGTGGGCACTGTCAAAGTGGCCGAGGTGTTGGGGGCAGAGAATCTGTATAATTACCTTAAAGCCTTTGGCTTTGGTGAGCGTACCGGCGTTGCGCTGCCCAGCGAATCCCGGGGTTTGCTGCGCCACTACTCCAAATGGATGCCCATTGATTTTGCCAATGTTGCATTCGGCCAGGGACTCAACGGTACTGTGATGCAGGTGCTGCAGATGACTGCTGCGGTTGCAAACGATGGCCTGCTGGTTCCTCCGCGTCTGGTGCGGGGCGTTGTTACCCCTGCGGGTGAATTTGTGGAAGCTGATCCTGATACCTCAGATCAGCGCCGTGTGTTCAAGGCATCCACAGCCAAGATCCTGCGTTCCATTATGGTAAACGTTGTCGGCGATGAAGGAACCGCATCCAAGGCCGCCATTGAGGGCGTGAAAGTCGCGGGCAAAACCGGAACAGCGCAGCGTATTGATCCGGAGACAAAACGGTACTCCAAAAAACTCTGGAGCTCGTGGTTTGTGGGTATGGTTCCAGCAGAGAATCCTTCTTTGGCCGTAGTGGTGATGATTGATAAACCCAGCGGACGGCATTACTACGGCGGTGAAGTGGCCGCTCCTCCCTTTAGGGAAATCGTAAGTGAAATATTGCGGCTCAACGGTGATCTGGCTGTTGATCCGGTGCAGGAAACAGAGCCGAAGAAAGCAGAAGAACATGCGCGGCGTTAACACCACGGATGACATCAGACGGGTTCTGCCGGAGGCTTTGATCTCCGGGGCCAACGCATGTAGCATGAATGCCGTTCAATCTGACTCCCGCCGGATTCAGCAGGGGGATATTTTTGTGGCGATTCCCGGAACGTTGGTTGACGGTCATCGCTTTATTGATTCCGCAATCGCAGCAGGAGCGGCAGCGGTTGTATGCAGTCACAAACCCGCAGATGCCAGTGAATTTGTTTCATGGATTGTCGTGGACGATGTGCCCCGGGCCAATGCCCTGCTGTGCGCTGCAGCCTATGGTAATCCTGCAGAGCATATTGATGTTACCGGTATTACCGGAACAAACGGGAAAACAACCATTACCTGGATTCTGGAATACCTGGCCAGTGAACTTGGTTATACTTCCGGAGTGATTGGCACCACCGGTTATCGCTGGCCTGGTGCTGATCGTGAGGCAACCCATACCACCCCGGATGCCTGTGTTTTGCAGGGACTGCTGGCGGAAATGCATGCCGCCGGTGTGACCCATGCCTTCTGTGAATTCAGCAGCCATGCACTGCAGCAGCGCAGAGTTGATGCAACACGGGTTACCGCTGCGGTATTTACCAATCTTTCCCAGGATCACCTGGATTATCATGCTGATATGGAAGACTACTTCCAGGCAAAAAGTCGGCTGTTTACAGACATTCTTGGTAAGGGCGGCTGTGCGATTATCAACATTGATTCTCCCTGGGGACAGCGGCTTGCACATGAAATTCCTGAAGGGCGTCGGGTCATCACGCTTTCAACCGAAGGCGCCAAAGCCTCCCTGAGTGTTGTAAACAAGCGTATTGGCCTGAATGGCAGCGATATCACTATTAGGATGTCCGATGGATCTGAGCGCGATATGCATGTTGGTTTGGTTGGCGCTTACAATCTTTCCAACGCTTTGCAGGCTCTGGCCGTGGGTATGAGCTATGGCTGGGATATTGAGGCCATGATCGCGGCTCTGAGCCATGACATGGCAGTGCCGGGACGCATGGAGCAGGTTGTTGGCAATGCCGGTATTTCCGTGTTTGTTGATTATGCCCATACCGAAGACGGTCTGCTCAATGTGCTATCTACACTTCGGCCTTTGGTGGATCAACGTTTGATCTGCATTATGGGATGCGGCGGAGACCGGGATGCTGACAAACGACCCAAAATGGGTATGGCTGCGGCGCATTATTCCGATGTCACAGTGATTACCTCTGATAATCCACGCACGGAAGATCCCGAAGCCATCATTAGCATGATTATTCCCGGTGCCCAAAGCGCCGGACGTAAGGTCCTGGATTCCTTTGAAGCTGCCCGGAATACCGATGGATATGTAGTGGAAGTTGATCGCAGAATTGCAATCGAGTCCACCCTGCAAACCGTGGCACGTCCCGGAGACGTGGTGGTTATCGCAGGCAAGGGCCACGAAGATTATCAAATTATCGGTCATACGAAACACGATTTCGATGACCGTAAAATAGCAGGCGCTGTTCTTGCCTCTATGGAGAGCGACAATGACTGATCAACGACAACGAATTGCTCCCATGGGATGGACGGCCGATGCATGGCTTGATGCATTGCATGGTGAGCTGCATGGCGCAACTCCGGGCGTGATTAATTACATCAGCACCGACACCCGTTCGTTGCAGTCCGGCGATATGTTTGTGGCGCTACGGGGCTTAAACTTTGATGCTCACACATTTTTGCAGCAGGCCATTGACGCCGGTGCAGCTGTGCTGGTGGTGGAAGACAATGAACATTCCCGCACCCTGACTGCATCTCTGCCCGAAGCTGTCACAATGGTTGTGGTGGAAGATGCCCTCACTGCTTTGGGTGATCTTGCCCGGGCGTGGAGGCTTGAGCGTTCCTGTTTTGTTGCCGCAATTACGGGATCTTCGGGTAAGACCACTACCAAGGATATGACCGCCTCAATTATGGCGCAGATGTATACAACCACTGCCACAGAGGGAAATCTTAACAACCTCATTGGCGTACCCCGGACTATTTTTAATATCCGGGATGAAGAAATGGCGGTGATTGAACTGGGTATGAATGTCCCCGGTGAAATCAAGCGTCTGGCCGAAATGGCCGTTCCCGACAGCGGTGTGGTAACCGCAGTTCATCCCGCGCATTTGGAAGGCATGGGCACTGTAGCTGCGGTGGCAGAGACCAAGCTGGAGCTCTTCAAAGCCATCGAAGCCCAGGGCGGCACCGTGGCCTGGAATCTTGATGATTCTGCTATCGTTGAACGGATGGCAGATTTTGAGGTTGAAGGCTTTACCTTTGCACTGGAAAACACTGAGGCGGATATTTCCGCTCACGATATTACTATTGATGCTGATGCGTCATCCTTCACACTCCGCATATGGGAAGAGACCACAGCAGTGACCATTCCCATGCCGGGGCGTCACGCTGTAAGCGATGCGTTGGCAGCCGCAGCACTGGCAACTATTCATGGTGTGGATATCCATACCATTGCCACTGGCCTGGCGGCGGTCTCCGTAACACCGGGACGCCTTCGCAGGCTGGATGCATTTTCCGGCATCGATGTATTTGATGATACCTACAACGCAAATCCCGCATCCATGAAGGCTGCGCTTGATGTGCTGGAATCCGCAGCCGGAACCCGGCGTCGTATCGCTGTGCTTGGCACCATGCTGGAACTGGGCGAGACCTCGTCTGAACTCCATATTGAAACCGGTGCTTATGCGGCCCAAAAGGCCGATGTTGTGCTGGCCTTTGGACCTCATGCAGGCGATATGCTTACTGGTGTTTTCCGTAACAGTGGCGACGGGCAGGCTTTTGAAGACATGGATGAACTTGTCTCATATCTAAAGAAAACTGCAACCGCAGGAGATGCATTGCTGTTCAAGGGTTCCAGAGGCATGCGAATTGAGCGGGCCATGGATGGATTAGCTGCATTTCGTTCACAGACCGCAGATCATAAAGGTTAGGCATGTTTTATCATCTGTTATACCAGCTTATTGGCGACGACACATGGATGCGTATTTTCCGCTATATTACCCTGCGGTCTGCCATGGCGCTGGTAACTGCCTTTGTGGTTACCTTCCTCCTGATGCCGCCTCTGATTCGCTGGTTGAGGAAAAACAAAGTTGGTCAGCCTGTGCGTGATGATGATGTGCCGGAGCAGGTGGCCAAGACCGGGACTCCCACCATGGGTGGTCTTGCGGTAATAGTGGGTGTTGTTATTTCCATGCTGCTGTGGACCCGCTTCGATCAGCTCTATGTCTGGCTTGCGCTGGGTATCATGGTGCTGTTCGGTGCGGTCGGTTTTGTGGATGATTTCCAGAAAATTGTTTCCAATAATCCCAAAGGGCTCAGCGGTAAAATCAGGTTGGCTATCGAGATTCTTGGCTCTGTAGTATTTGTGCTTGTCGCTGTAACCTATGGAGACCTGGGCGCGGATCTTTCGCTGCCCTTTGTGTGGCAGTACACCTGGCAGGCAATGCCCGTTGCCCTGTTTGTTCTGTTTGCCGCCTTTGTAATGGTGGGAACCGGCAACAGTGTGAACCTCACCGACGGCATGGACGGTCTGGCTATTGGACCGGTGATTGTTTCCGCTGGCATTTTTACGGTTCTGTCTTACCTGGCCGGTCACGCCAATCTGGCATCGTACCTTGGCATTCCCTATATCGCCGGAGCCGGTGAATTGACCGTGTTTGCCGCCGCTATTGTTGGGGCATCCCTTGCATTTCTGTGGTTCAACTGCAGTCCTGCTTCGGTGTTTATGGGAGATACCGGTTCGTTGTCACTTGGTGGCGCACTGGGAGCCATGGCGGTACTTACTCATAATGAAGTGCTGATGGTTATCCTGGGCGGCGTGTTCGTGTTTGAGGCATTGAGCGTGATTATTCAGGTAACCTCCTTCAAGCTTACGGGCAAGCGGGTTTTCCTTATTGCGCCGTATCATCATTCCCTGGAACGACGCGGGTGGAAAGAACAGCAGATTGTGGTTCGTATGTGGATAATCAGCATTATTCTTGGGCTCGCTGCGTTGAGTACCCTGAAACTGCGCTTTAACATTTGGGGTTAATGCAATGGCTATGGATCTGCGGAACAAAACATATCTGGTTGAGGGGCTTGGTGTTACGGGTGTTGCGGCGGTGAGACTGCTAAGCGCTCACGGAGCAACAGTGCACGTCCACGATCTGAAAAGCGCAAACAATCTGCAACAACGACTCACTGAAATCAGCGGGTGCGCCAACTGTAGCGGAACCTATGGTGTTGAACTGGAAAATCTGCCGCCGAATCTGGACGGTATTGTAATGAGTCCCGGCGTTCCATTGGACAAGCCCTGGATCGCTGAGGCAAAGGCTGCAGGCATTGAAGTCTTTGGAGATGTGGAACTGATGTATCGCATGCTCCCCGAAGATGCGGTTGTTGTTGGTATTACCGGCACCAATGGTAAAAGCACCGTGACTTCCCTTATCGGACATATCCTTCGGGTGGCAGGCAAAAAAACTTTTGTTGGCGGTAATATTGGACGGGCTGCCCTTGATGCTTTTTCAACCGATGAGAAATACACCCACTATGTGCTGGAACTGTCCAGCTTCCAGCTTGATGTGATTCAATCCATGCACATGGATGTTGCGGTGTTACTGAATATTACACCGGATCATCTTGATCGCTATGGAGATTTTAACGCATACAAACAAAGCAAAGCCGCTATTTTCAAGAACCTGCGCGATGGTGACACCGCTGTTATCAATGCCGATGATCCCCACGCTATGACTCTGGCGCAGGGATTGAATGGCACCAGCCGCTATTTCAGCCGTACAACCGAAATGCCCAAGGGCGCAAACTGCTCAACCGGGGCCATCACCGTCTCTGTGGATGGTGCCCCTGAACAGTATTTCCTTGGTCAGTATCAACTGGTTGGCGCTGCAAATGTTGAAAACATGATGGCTGCCATTCTTGCTACCCGCGCAATGGGTATATCCCCGCAGATTATTGATCGCGCATTGGGCAGTTTTCACGGGTTACCCCATCGCCTGGAGTTCATCGGCGAAAAGCAGTCGGTGAAATATATTAACGATTCCAAGGCCACTAATCCGTCTGCAACGGTGAAAGCCATTCTGGGATTTGCAGAGCCTATTATCTGGCTGGCGGGCGGTTCCTCCAAGGGGTTGTCCTTTGATGAACTGAGAGACGTCGTAAAAGACAATGTTTCGCAGGCGTTATTGTTCGGTGAAAGCGCCCAGGCAATTGCCGATACTGTAGGCGATGTGTGTGCCTGCCGGATGTGTGAGAACCTTGAAGAAGCCCTTGCTATTGCAGCCGAAGATGCAGAGCCCGGAGACGTGGTGCTGTTATCTCCTGCATGTGCAAGTTTTGATCAGTTCCGTAATTTTGAACACCGTGGCGATATGTTCCGAAATATCGTAAAAAATCATATACTGTAGGGTCTACCGTGGCGAAGAAGGCATTGATATCACAAACCCGGGGAGTGGATACGGCGTTGCTGGTTAGTACGTTGTTCCTGATCGCCATCGGGGTTTTGATGGTCTACAGTTCCAGCGCCTTTTTTGCAGCACAAAAAAGCGGAGATCAATACATATTCTTCCGCAAACAGCTTGCCTTTGCTGGCATTGGCGGCGTGGTAATGTTCGTTGCCTCCAAAATTCCATACCGCTTCTATCATCGCACCATTCTGCTGTGGCTTGGGCTGGTGCTGGTGCTGCTCATTGCGGTGTTGATCCCCGGAGTAGGTAAAGAAGTGCTTGGAGCCCGGCGCTGGTTCAGCCTTGCTGGGTTCTTTGTGCAGCCTTCGGAACTGGCAAAGATTGTCATTATTGGCTATGTGGCCTTTGTGTTGGCCAGAGTGAAGGAGCCCTCCAAAGCATTTTTGTCTACCGTTCTTAAGCCATTGGTTCCAGCGGTTTTGCTTATTGCCCTCTTACTGGCTGAGCCGGATTTCGGTACCTCTGTAATTATGATCATGGTGATTGTTGCCATGCTGTATGTTGCAGGTACTCCGGTCAAATATCTGATGTATGCAGGTATTACAGTGGGTATTGCCGTTGTGCCGCTTATTCTTATGTTCCCCTATCGCCTTGAGCGCATCCGAGGATTCCTCAAAGGTTTAAGCTTTATTGGCAGCACCGGTGATTATCAGGATTTGTGCTATCAGGTGCGTGAATCCATTATCAGTTTTGGTTCCGGCCAGTTGTGGGGCGTGGGTCTTGGAGGCGGAAAACACAAAATGTTTTTTCTGCCACAGGCACATTCCGATTTCATCCTTGCCACTATTGGCCAGGAAGGCGGGTTCATGATGATTCTGTTTATCATGGCCCTGTATTCCATTTTTGTGTATCGGGGATTTCGCATTGCCTGGAATTCTCCCGATACCTTTGCCGGACTGCTGGCCTTTGGACTCACTCTGATGCTGGTATTACAGGTGTTTATCAACGGTGGTGTGGTGACTGGCATTCTGCCGCCAAAGGGAATTGTGTTGCCCTTTATCAGTTACGGCGGCAGTGCCCTTGTTGCTACCTGCGCATTGACGGGCATCTTGCTGCAACTGTCGCGGCATACGGCGGTGGATAAAGAAAAACAGGA
>Ga0070728_10001936_pt1 | contig 27900 bp, 26 predicted proteins | sample tdDd471_FD_66723 | JGI IMG/M metagenome (GOLD analysis project Ga0070728, IMG submission 66723) | Marine sediment microbial communities from the Atlantic coast under amendment with organic carbon and nitrate - tdDd47.1 | ecosystem: Environmental > Aquatic > Marine > Coastal > Sediment | place...
ACTAAGACGATACCGATTCGCGCCCACGCGCCAGGACGAGGCCCCCATTGCGCCAGGTGCCGGACAGCCCTCTCGCCGCCCAGACCGCGCGCCGTCCCTTCCCGGCCTGGCGGGCGGTCCTCGCATGCCTCGCCCTTCTCCTCGCCGCCGGACCCGCCGTCGCCGCGCCGGCCTCGGCATCGCGGACGGCGCTCTCCGAGGCCGACCTCAAAACCTACCGTCTGGCCTTCAAGCTGATCCGGGCCAACGACTGGGCCCGGGCGCGACGCCTTGCCGCGCGTGCCGCCGAGCCGCTGCCCGGCAAGGCGATCCGGTGGCTGGACATCACCCGCCAGGGCGGCAAGGCGTCCTTCGACGAGATCGCCGCCTTCATTCGCGCCAACCCCCATTGGCCCTATCAGGCGCTGCTCCACCGCCGGGCCGAGGAAGCGATGACCCGCGAAACGCCGGACACCGACATCCTCGCCTGGTTCGCGGAACGGGCACCACGCACCGCGAACGGCATGGAACGGCTGGGCGAGGCCCTGCGGGCGCGCGGCGACGCGGAAGCCGGGAACGCGCTGCTGCGCCGCGCCTGGATCGAGGGCCGGCTGAGCTATCGCGCGGAGCGCCGGTTCTACGCCCGCCACCGCCGCGTCCTGGACAAGACCGACCATGTCGCCCGCCTCGACCGCCTGCTCTGGCAGGGCAGCCGCCGCGCCGCCTTGCGCGCGGCGCGGCGCGTGGACTCGGGCTGGCGGGCGCTGGCCGAGGCCCGCCTGACGCTGCGCGCCTTTCGCGGCGGCGTGGATCGAGCCATTGCCCGGGTGCCGGCGAGCCTGCGCGATCATCCGGGGCTCGTTTACGAGCGACTGCGCTGGCGGCGACGCAAGGGCCGCGACGCCGACGCCTTCGCCCTCCTCGACCCGCCGCCCGACGACCTGGTTCGGCCAGAAACCTGGTGGCGGGAGCGAGCGATCCTGGTCCGTCGGGCCTTGGAGCAGGGAGAAATCTCGCGCGCCTATCGCCTGACCCAGGACCATCGCCTGACCGGGGGCGCCGCCTGGGCCGACGCCGAATGGCTGGGCGGCTGGATCGCGCTTCGCTTCCTGGACGATCGCGCGATCGCCCGCCGCCATTTCGCCCGGATGTATAATGGCGTGCGCTACCCGATCAGCAGGGCGCGCGCCGCCTATTGGACCGGCCGCGCCGCCGAGGCGCTGGGGGACGGCGCCCAGGCGCGGGACTGGTACGCCCGCGCCGCCGTCCATGTGACCACCTATTACGGCCAGCTCGCGGCCCAGAAACTGCCGGTCGCCGCTCGCCCGCGCCTGCATCCGCCACCCGCCGCCGACGCCGGCGCCCGCGCCGCCTTCGAGGCCCGGGAGCTCGTGCGGCTGATCCGCCAACTCGCAAGCCTCGGGGAAAGGGATCGGTTGCGGCCCTTCTTTACGGCGCTGGTCGGACCGACCGCCGACGCCGCGACCCAGGCGCGCGCCGTCGCGCTGGCCGAGGAGATCGGCCGGCCTGATTTCGCCGTCGCCGCCGGCAAGCGGGCGATCCGCCATGGCGTCGCCTATCTGCCGGGCGCCTATCCGCGCCCCGACATCGCGCCCACCGACGGCCTGGAGCCCGAATTTCGCCTGGCGGTGATCCGTCAGGAAAGCGCCTTCGACGCCGCCGCCGTCAGCCCCGCCGGCGCGCGCGGATTGATGCAGCTCATGCCGGCGACGGCGCGTCGGGTCGCGCGCCAGGAAGGCGTCCGTTACGTCCGCGACCGGCTGACCCGGGATCCGGCCTACAATCTGCGCCTGGGCGGCGCCTATCTGGCCGGGCTGCTGGCGGACCAGGACGGTTCCTACATCCTCGCCCTCGCCGCCTACAATGCGGGGCCGACCCGCGCGCGGCGTTGGATTCGCGCCTTCGGCGACCCCCGCGAGTCGGACACCGACGCCATCGACTGGATCGAATCCATCCCTCTGTCGGAAACCCGCGACTATGTGCAGCGGGTGATGGAGAACCTGCAAATCTATCGTCTGCGCGCCAATGGCGAGACTCTGCTCGCCCTGACCCTGGAATCCGACCTGCGGCGAACCGACCGCGCCGAGAAGGAGCGCCCCGCCAAATGACCGACGAAGACACGCCGGCCGCGCCGGGCTTTCGCGAACGCCATTTCTCGGCCCAGGACGGGCGGCGGCTGTATTTCCGCGACTATGGCGACCCCAACGCCGCGCGCCTTCCGCTCCTCTGCCTCGGCGGGCTGACCCGGAACTCGAAGGACTTCCATCTCTTCGCCAGCCGCCACGCGGCGGCCCGCCGCGTCCTGTGCCTCGATTACCGGGGCCGCGGCCGCTCGGAATATGACAGCGACTGGCGGCGCTACGACCCGACCGTCTATCTGGACGATATTCGCCATCTGCTGGCCGCGACCAATTGCCATCGGGTGGTCGTGGTCGGCACCTCGCTCGGCGGGCTGTTGGCGATGGGCCTGGCGGCGATGCTGCCGACCGCGGTCGCGGCGGCGGTCTTGAACGATGTCGGCCCGGCGTTGGAACAGTCGGGGCTGGCGCGCATCCTGTCCTATATCGGCGGCGACCGCCCGCAGCCGGATTGGGAGAGCGCCATCGCCGAGCTGCGCGGCCTGTTTCCCGACATGCGCTTTCAGACCGACGCGGAATGGCTGGCGATGGCGCGCAACACCTTCCGGCGCGGCGAGGACGGGCTGTTGCATTTCGACTGGGACCCGGCGATCGCCAAGCCCTTGGCCAAGGGCCATACGGTGATCCCGGACCTATGGCAGGTCTTCGGCGCGCTCGGCCCGGTCCCCACCCTCGCCTTGCGCGGCGCGCTGTCGACGGTGCTGTCGGAGGCGACCTTCGGGCGGATGGCGGCGGAGAAGCCCGACCTGGTCCGGGTCACCGTGCCCCGCGTCGGCCATACGCCCAGCCTGGACGAGCCCGAGGCGCGCGCCGCCCTGGACGCCTTCCTCGCCGAGCACTGACCCGCGAGCGGGCGGCGGCCCGATCAGGCGCCGTCGCCGCCTTTCTGGACGACCAGGCTAACCGTGCTGACGTCGCGCTCGGGCGTGGCGCCGGCGCCGGCTTCTTCCAGCCGGCGGCAATGCCCATCCAGCCGCGCGCCCGGATCGATGGCCAGGCTGTGATGCAGGATATCGCCGGTCACCCGCGCCGTCTTGGCGAGCAACACCTCGCTCGCTCGAATCTCGCCGACGACCGTGCCCGCCACATACAGGCGCTGGGCCGAGACCTTGCCCTGGACGATGCCGTTCTCGCCGACGGTCAGGGCGTCGCTGATCACGTCGCCCTCGACGACGCCGTCGATTTGCAGGTCCGCCTCGCAGCGGAGATCGCCGACGATCCGCAGACCGGTTCCGACGATCGAGGGCGCCAGCGCGCTTCCGCCGCCGGCGCCCGCCTTGCGGCTATCCTTTGTGAACATGCTTGCCCGCCTCCATGAATTTGAGGGGATTTCGCGGTACCCCGTTCACCAGCACTTCGTAATGGACATGCACGCCGGTGCTGCGGCCGGAATTTCCCATCTGCCCGACCACCGCCCCGGCGTCGACCTTCTGTCCGCGCTTGACCTCGATACGGTGCAGATGTCCGTAGCGGCTGCGGATACCGGTGCCATGATCGATCTCGACCATTCGGCCGAAGCGCCCCTTGCGGCTGGCGAAGACGACCGTGCCCGGCGCCGTCGCGAGGATCGGCGAGCGCAGCACGCCGGCGAGATCGACCCCATAATGCATGGCCCAGCGCCGGTTCAGTGGATCGCGCCGCTTCCCGAACCCGCTGGACACATAGTAATGCGCGGACGGCGCCCTCAAGGGAAGGCGCCCAAGAATGTCGCGCAGCGTGTCCCACCGTTCGATCCGACCGTCGAGATCGGCGAAATCGCGCTCCAGGGCCGTCGGGTGCGAGCCGTCGGCAGCCGCGGGGATGAAGGGACCGCCCTGTCCCGCCCCGTCCGAGACGCCCTGACCGCTGGCGCCCAACAAGCCGTCGACATCGAGCCCGGTCATGGCGATAGCTTGCTCGGCGGCCTCGATCCTGTCGGCGATGCCCGCCGACAGCCGGTCCAGAACTTCGCGCTGCGACGCGCCCAGACCGTCCAGCCGGTCTCCCGCCGCCACGAATTGCCGCATCAACTCGGCTCGCTCGGCGGCCAGGCGGCGGCCTTCCCCCGCCAGGCTGTCCGGCGCCGGCGCGCCCGCCAGAAGGTCGGCCGCCGCGCCCGGATCGGCGGCCCGGTCGGGACCGGCGATGGAGTCGCCGGCCGCGCCCTCGTTCAACAAGGCCAACAACCGGCCATGGTTGCGCTCCATGCGCCGGACGACGGCGTCGAGCGTCGCGCGCCCGCGCGCCATCTCGTCGCGCGCGTCACGCAGCGCGAGACGCGCGGCGCCGATCTCGACATCCCTTTTTTGGATTTCCGTTCCCCGGCTTACATAGCCGACGGTGGCGAAGACGACCCAGCCGCCCAGCGCCACGACGCCCAGCATCCCGGCGAGCTGAAGGCGGCGCGACAGCACGACATAGCCGACCCGCCCCCGCGCCCGGATCAGAATCTGGCGCTCGGGAAGCCGCCGCGCGATCCGCGCCGACAGGCCCGTGCGGCCGCTTGAACGATGTTGTCCCAGGGACATTCGACTACCCTTCGTCCGACGCGCGCGCCGTCAATCCTTGCCCCCCGGCGCCGCTTGCGAAGCGAGAAAGGGTATCGGTTCGGCGCCGGCCAGGCAAGCGCGCCACGCCCGAGCAAACCGCCCCGCCGAATCGCGCTCAAGTTGCGGTGAAATAGATTCCCGCCATGATCAGGACCACGCCGCCGGCATAGCGCCAGCCGACAGTCTCGCCGAACAGGACCCAGGCGCCGAGCGGCACGATCACGAAGCCCAATGCCACGAAGGGATAGGCGATGGCCAGCGGCATTTTCTGGAGGATGGCGATCCATAGATAGGTGGCGGCACCGTAAAGAAGCAACGCCAGCCAGAACCACGGATTGACCAGCAGCCCGCGCAGCCCCGCGATGCTGTTCAGCCCCGCCGCGGTGCTGGCCGCCGCCAGCTTGAACAGGATCTGGCCGGTCGCCAGCATCAGGGCGAAGGCACCGAGCTTGGCGAATTGCGCCAGGGTCACGGCGGTCATGGGACAGGTCTCCTTTCGCGCGCCGGCGTGGCGACCCGCAGCCAGGCGGCGCGGATCGCCCAGGCCGCGGCCACCGACAGGGGCGGGATCAGGATCAGGTTGTAGCGAACGATGCTGGCCGAGGCAAAGGCGTGGAAACCGACCATGAACCAGGCCGGCAGGGCGAAAACGATGAAATCGCTCCACCGCCGCCGGACCGCGACGGCCAGGACCGGCAGAAACAGGAGGATCGTGACCAGCCCCCAATATTTGGCGACCCAGATGCCGCGCCAGGCGAGCGCCAGGGTGACGGCCACATGCTTGACGGGCTGGGCCAGGATGCCCGTGTCGATCAGATAGGCGAGATGGGCCTCGCGGCTCCCGGCCGCCGCCAGGGTCTCGGCCCGCAAGGCCCTCTTCCCGATCTCGCTGAACCCCGCCGGACTGTCGATGTTCAGCCGGGCGAGCAGCGCCGGATCGAACAGCGCCGCCGCCAGCGTGTCGCCGAAGTCGGGCAGCCAATAGACGAAGGCCGCGGCCCATTCGCCCCAGCTCATGGCGTTGTAGGCGACACGCTCGACCAGGATGAAGGACGCATAGCCGCCGGTGATCGCCGCTTCGCCGAACAGGGCGTCGTTGCGCGCCATCCACGGCCCCGCGACGAGGACATAGCCGGCCGCGAGGGCGGCGACGCACAGAACCGTCCGCGCCAGGCCCGCCCGCTTGATCCAGGGCAGGGTCAGGGCCGCCAGCGGCAGCGCCGCGTACAGCACATAGGCGTAGGACGGCCGGGTCAGGGCGGCGATCCCGAGGGCCGCGCCGGCCAACGCCCAGCGCCCCCATCGCCCGCCGCCGCGCCAGGCGACAAGAAGCGCCAGGGATGCCGCCGCGAAGACGGCGAAGGCGAGCCCCTCGGTCAGGAAACGAACCGCGTAGGCGCCGTAGACCCCGGCGGCGAGAGCGATCGCCAGCGCGAGCCAGGACGCCGCCCGCGATCCGGTCAGAAGCCAGGCCGCCAGCCACACGCACAGGCAGGTCGCGGCGGCGAGCAGGGTCTGGGCGACCACCAGGGCCGTGTAATTCTTGGCGCAATCGGGCGGCGTCCCGCTCTTGTAGGCGGCGAAGGCGCACAGCACCTCTTGGGCGAAGCCGGGATCGGCGCGCATCAGGCCGGCGATCAGCCCCGGATACAGGGGCGCGAAGAAACGGCCGGGGACCGGCCCGTCGCGCACCGCCGCGCGGTCGGCCAGATTGCCGTCGCCGAAGACCCCGTGCAGATGAAGGTCCACCGCGACCGAAATATAGGTCAGCTCGTCCAGGACCGGATAGCGCGTCCCCTTGGCCGCCGCCAGCCCCCCGATGACGGCCGCGGCGACCAGGAAAGCGGCGAGCGCCTGCCGCCAGACGCCCGAGCGCGACAGGGCCTCAGCCATCGTCCGGCATGTCCGCGTCGGCCATGCTCTTCCGCCAATCGCCGAGCCAGAACAGGGCGCCGGGCAGCGCCGCGACCACGAGGCCCAGCCCGTAGATCACCGACAGGACGACCGCGTCCGCCGCCGCCACCCCGACGAAGCCGAGGGCGGCGACCATCGCCCCCTCGCGCAGGCCCCAGCCGGCCAGCGATATGGGGACGGTCGCCAGCATCAGGACCGGCGGAACCAGGGCGAAGCAGGCGACCAGCGCGATGTCGAGCCCCAGGCCGCGCCCGAGCAGGAACACGATGACGACGTTGATCAATTGAACCGCGACCGCCAGAAACATGACCGGCGGCGTGCGGCGCGAATCGAAGAACACGCGCCGCCCGTCGGCGGAAAAGGCGACCAGCGCCGCCAGCGGCCGCCATAGATGCCAGCGCGCCGGCAAGCGGTCGATCGCGAGAAACGCGCCGACCCCCGCCAGGCCGCAGAGATTCGCCAAAAACAAACCCCAATAGGCGGTCCGGTCGGCGATCATCTCGTACAGCAGCGGCTGGGCGATCAAGACCAGGACGAACATGCCGGTCACCCCCGTGACCCGGTCGATCAGCACGCCATGGATGACATTCTTCAAGGGCAGCCCGGCCCGGCGCAGGACCAGGATCCGAACCGCGTCGCCGCCCACCGTCGAGGGCAGCGCCTGGCTGAAAAGCTGACCGACGAACATGAGCCCGACCGCCCGCGCCGCCGGCAATGGCGCCCCGACGCGGGTCGAGACCAATCGCCATCGCATCCCCAGCATCGCGACCTGTAGGCCCAGCAGCGCCAGTCCGGCGACGATCGCCCACCAGGCGAGTTGGCTCACCCGTTCCGCCGCGCGGTCGAGATCGATATTGGCCGCGAGAACCGCGATCAGACCGATCGACATCGCCAGTTTCGCGCCGGTCACGAGCCATTTACGGCGCACGCCGCCCTCCCCGGCCGGCTTCGGTGACGTCTGGGACAGGGGTCCGCTCCTTTCGCGGCAATGTCGCGGGTTTGCGGTTGTTGCCGGATTCCGGCCTTGTTATAAGAAACTTAACCATATTTTGTGAAGTTTTCCGGACGAAGGGCTAGGGATAGCGGATGGACGGGTTGGCCAGAAACCGACGTCCGACGGGCTTCGGACGGATTCTTGCCCTTCTGGGCATGGGTTTGGTCCTGTGTGTCCTTTCCCCCGACCGCGCGAACGCGCGCTACGCCTCCATCGTCGTCGACGCCGACACCGGCCGCGTCCTTCACGCGGTCAACGCCGACACCATGAACTATCCGGCGTCGCTGACCAAGATGATGACGCTGTATCTGCTGTTCGAGGCGCTGGACGACGGCCGCCTGACGACGGCGTCGCGCTTGAAGGTCTCGCGCCGGGCGGCGGGACAGGCGCCCTCGCGGCTGGGGCTCGGGCGCGGCACGACGATCGCGGTCAAGGACGCGATCCTCGCCCTGATCACCAAATCCGCCAACGACGTCGCCGTCGTCGTCGCCGAGGCCCTGGCGGGCAGCGAGCGTAATTTCGCCAAGAAGATGACCGAGAAAGCGCGGGCACTGGGCATGCGCCGCAGCTATTTCCGCAACGCCTCGGGCCTGCCCAACCGGCGCCAGTTGAGCACCGCCCGCGACATGGCCGTTCTCGCCCGCGCCCTGGCCCGCGATTTCCCACGCAAATACCGCTATTTCGCGACCCGGGCCTTCAACTATTCGGGCCGCACCTACAAGAACCACAACAAGCTGCTCGCCTCCTATACGGGCACCGACGGGGTCAAGACCGGCTACACCCACGCGTCCGGCTACAATCTGGCGGCGTCGGTCGAGCGGGACGACGCCCGGTTGATCGCGGTCGTGTTCGGCGGCAAGACCTCGAAGTCCCGCGACCGCCACATCAAGCGTCTGCTGGACAAGGGCTTCGAAAAGATGGGCGAAATCCGGGCCGCCGAGGCCCGCGCCGCCGCCCGGCGCGCGGCGGCGGGCTGGGGGGTGCAAGTCGGCGCCTATTCGCGCTACGCGCCCGCCCATCTTGCGGTGACCCGGGCGGCGCGCCGGGTGCCCGAGCTTTTGCTGCGGGCCAAGGTCGCGGTCACCCCGGTCGCGACCGAGGACGGCACCGTCTATCGCGCCCGCCTGGTCGGGCTGTCGGAGACCCGCGCCCGCGATGCCTGCAAGCAGTTGACGGAGAAGCGGGTCGCCTGCATCGCGCTGTCGCCCAAGGACCTGTCGCCCAAGTCGGACGCCAGCTGATCCCGCCCCGCCGGCCCGCGCGATCTTGGCCCGGCCCCGTATTTTCCTTGATCGCCCCCGGCCGCCCATAGGAAACTCGCCGCCAACGCGCCCGACCCGGACGCGACAATCAAGAACGACAATTCCCAGGAGGAAAGCCCGATGAGCGATATCTTCTCGATGGAGAACATCCTCACCCCCGAGCAGATGGAGATCCGCGAGGGCGTCCAGAAGATCTGCGAGAAGTACGACGACGCCTACTGGCTGGCGCGCGACACCGACGGGAAGTTCCCCCATGATTTCGGCCAGGAGCTGGCCGACGCGGGCTATTTCGGCATCACCCAGCCGGCGGAATATGGCGGCTCGGACCTGGGCATCACCGAGGCTGCGATCCTCGCCATGACGGTCGCCGAATGCGGCGGCATGGCGGCGGTCTCGACCACGATCCACGCCATCTTCGGTCCCAACCCGATCCGGGTGTTCGGCACCGAGGAGCAGAAGGCGCGTTGGATTCCCGGCCTGGTCAGCCGCGAATTGAAGCCCTGCTTCGGCGTCACCGAGCCGAACACGGGGCTGGACACCACCAACCTGAAAACCCGGGCCGAGAAGAAAGGCGACAAATACATCGTCAACGGCCAGAAGATCTGGACCTCGACCGCCCAGATCGCCAACAAGATCATGCTCATCGTGCGGACGACCCCGAAGGAGCAGACCAAGCGCCCGGTGGACGGGCTGAGCCTGTTCTTCACCGATCTGAACCGCGACCATATCGAGGTGCGCCGAATCCCCAAGATGGGACGCAAGGCGGTCGATTCGAACCAGCTCTTCATCGACAACCTGCCGGTGCCGGAGGAAGACCGCATCGGCGAGGAAGGCAAGGGTTTCTACTATCTGCTGCACAGCCTGAACCCGGAACGAATCCTGGCCGGCGCCGGCACCGTCGGCATCGGCCGCGCCGCCATTCGCAAGGCCGCCCAATACGCCAAGGAACGCATCGTCTTCGACCGGCCCATCGGCATGAACCAGGCGATCCAGCACCCGCTGGCCGATTCCTGGGCCAAGCTGGAAGCGGCCAGCCTGATGACCTTCCAGGCGTCCAAGCTGTACGACGAGGACAAGCCCTGCGGCCATCTCGCCAACGCGGCCAAGTATCTGGGCGCCGAGGCCGCCTTCGAGGCGAGCACCCGGGCGATCATGACCCATGGCGGCATGGGCTATGCCAAGGAGTTCCATGTCGAGCGCTATTTCCGCGAGGCGATGATCCCGCGCCTGGCGCCGATCAGCCCGCAACTCGTCCTCAGCTACATCGCCGAGCGGGTGCTGGGCCTGCCCAAATCCTACTGACGCCCGGCGCCGGACGAACCCGCCAGACCAAGAAGAACAAGAAGAAAGGAAGACCCATGGCCGACATGTTCTCGATGGAAGGCATCCTCACGCCCGAGCAGCTGGACATCCGCGAGGCGGTGCAGAAGATCTGCGCCGATTTCGACGACGCCTATTGGCTGGCGCGGGACAATGACGGCAAGTTCCCTCACGATTTCGGCGACGCGCTGGCCGCCGGCGGCTGGCTGGGCGTCACCATGCCCGAGGAATATGGCGGCTCGAACCTGGGCATCACCGAGGCCGCGGTCCTCGCCATGACCGTCGGCGAGGCCGGCGCGGCGGCGGCGATCTCGACCACCATCCATGCCGTCTTCGGCCCCAACCCGGTGCTGCGCTTCGGGACCGAGGAACAAAGGAAGCGGATCCTGCCGCGCATCATCAGCCGCGAGGACAAGCCCTGCTTCGGCGTCACCGAGCCCGACGCGGGCCTGGACACCACCCGGATACGTACCTTCGCCAGGAAGGAAGGCGACACATACATCGTCAACGGCAAGAAGATCTGGACCTCGACGGCGCAGATCGCGACCAAGATCATGCTGCTCGCCCGCACCACGCCGATCGAGGAAACGAAGCGGCCCATCGACGGGCTCAGCATCTTCTTCACCGACGTCAACCGCGACCATATGGAGATCCGCGAGATCGCCAAGATGGGCCGCAAGGCCGTCGATTCGAACCAGGTCTTCTTCGACAACATGCCGGTGCCGGCGGCCGACCTGATCGGCGAGGAAGGCAGGGGCTTCTACCAGCTGCTGCACAGCCTGAACCCGGAGCGCATCCTGGTCGCGGCCGGGGCCATCGGCATCGCCCGCACGGCGCTGGCCAAGGCCGTCCAATACGCCAAGGACCGGGTCGTCTTCGACCGGCCGATCGGCAAGAACCAGGCGATCCAGCATCCCCTCGCCGAATGCTGGGCGGAGCTGGAGGCAGCCACCCTGATGACCTTCAAGGCCGCCGAGCTCTACGACAAGGACCTGCCCTGCGGTCCGATGGCCAACGCCGCCAAATATCTGGCCGCCGAGGCCGCCTTCAAGACCTGCACCCAGGCGGTGATGACCCATGGCGGCATGGGCTACGCCAAGGAGTTCCATGTCGAGCGGCTGCTGCGCGAGGCGACGATCCTGCGCATCGGGCCGGTGACCCCGCCGCTGATGCTGAGCCATATCGCCGAGAAGGTGCTGGGCCTGCCGAAATCCTACTGACCGGTCCCGCCGGCGCGGCGCCGGTCAGGCGAGCGCGGAGGCCAGCACGGCGCCGCGCGACGCGACGAAGTAGAGCCCCAGATGATGGCTCAATTCCTGGGGATGGGCGGCGGTCTCGGGCAGGCCGGCGGCGGCGGCCGTTTCGCGCGGCAGGTCGTAGGTCGCGCAGCCCGGCTCGTAGACGACGATGTCCGTCAGCGCCGGCGCCATGCCGTGATTGCGCGCCGACAGCAGGGTGAGGACGAAATCCATCACGCAGATGTCGGTGCAGATCCCGACCACGACCGCGGCCTCGATCCCGTTGCCGTTCAGCCAGTCGAGGATTCGGTTGGCGCCGGTCGCCGGGTCGATGGCGCCGACGAAGCCGTTGATGCAGTCCTTGCGGATCAGGGTCGCGGCGGGACTGTCGGCCAGCCAGGCGAGGTCGTCGACCAGCTCCTCCTCGCCGGTGCCGATCTCGCAATGGGGCGGATAGGGCGGTTCCGGCTTGCCCGGCTGGTGGCTGTCGAGGAAAACCGCGATCGGCCGGCCGGCATCGGCGAAATCCCGCGCCAGCCGATCGGTCTCGGCCACCATGCGCGCGACCTGCGCGTTCGGCGCCTGGGGCGCCAGGGCGCCGGCGCCGACGGTGGCGAAGCCGTTGACCTCGTCCACGATCACCAGCCCGACAGGACGGCCGCCGATTTCGAACGGCGCCGCCGCCACCGGCATCTCCCGGCGCAGCGCGGCCAGCAGGTTCGTCCGTGATATCGCTTCGGTCATCGCTCCCCTCCCGATGGATTCCCTTTACATATCGGCCTCGGGGAGACGGCCGTCCAGGGGGCTAGGCGTCCGGCGGGTCGATCCCGCTGGCGCGAAGCTGGGCGGCGAGATCGGCCTTCAGCCGCGCCAGCCCGCTCTCGTCCGCCGCCTCGCAGCGCGCCACCAGCACCGCCTGGGTGTTGGAGGCCCGCAAGAGCCACCAGCCGTCCTCGGTCTGGACCCGCACGCCGTCGATGTCGTTCACCTGGGCGCCGGCATCGCGCAGGCGGGTGCGTGCCTCTTCGATGACCGCGAACTTGCGGTCCTCGGCGCAGGGAATGCGCAGCTCGGGCGTATTGACGAGATGGGGCATGGCATCGCGCATGGCGGCGACGCTCTCGTCGGCGCGGGCGAGGATGCCGAGCAGGCGGACGGCGACATAGAGCGCGTCATCGAACCCGTAATAGCGGTCGGCGAAAAAGATATGGCCGCTCATCTCGCCGGCCAGCGGGGCGCCGGTCTCCGCCATCTTGGTCTTGATCAGCGAATGGCCGGTCCGCCACATCAACGGATTGCCGCCCATGCGGGCGATCTCGTCGAACAGCATCTGGCTCGCCTTCACGTCGGCGATGATCGTCGCCCCCGGATTGGCGCGCAGCACGTCGCGGGCGAGGATGACCATGATCTGGTCGCCCCACAGGATGCGCCCTTTCCCGTCGATCACCCCGATCCGGTCGCCGTCGCCGTCGAAGGCGATGCCCAGATCGCAGGCCGAGTCGGCCACCGCCGCCTGGATCTGGAGCAGGTTCTCGGGCACCGTCGGGTCGGGATGATGGGCGGGAAAGGTCCCGTCGATCTCCTCGTTCAGCAGCAGATGACGGCCCGGCAGGCGCGCGCTCAATGCCCGCATCACCTCGCCGGCGGCGCCGTTGCCCGCGTCCCAGGCGACGGTCAGCTCGCGCGACCCGTCATAGGCGCCGATCAGCGTCTCCACATAGGCGTCGAACACCGCGCGGGTTTCGGCCTTGCCCGTCCCCGTCGCGAAGGCGCCGCGCGCGGCGATCTCGCCCAGACGCTGGATATCGTCGCCGAAGAAAGGCGCCTTGCCGATCATCAGCTTGAAGCCGTTCTGGTCCGGCGGGTTGTGCGACCCGGTGATCATGATCCCGCCGGCAGCCTCCAGCTTGCGGGTCGCGAAATAGAGCATCGGCGTCGGCCCCAGCCCGATCCGCCAGGCGTCGACACCGGCGGCGGTCAGCCCCTCGACCAGCGCCGCCTCCAGATCCGGCGAGCTCAGCCGTCCGTCATAGCCGACGCAGACGGCACCGCCGCCGGCCTCTGCGACGATGGTGCCGAAGGCGCGGCCGATCGCCGTCGCGTCCGCCGCGTTCAGCGTCTCGCCGACGGTGCCGCGGATATCGTATTCGCGCAGGATCGTCGGGTCGAAGCGATGGCCGTCGCTCACGACGCGGCCTCCGCCGTCTCCACCGCTCGGACCTCGGCGCGGCCGACCGAGACATAGTGGAAGCCCGCCTCGCGCATTTCCGAGGGCACGTAGATGTTGCGCAAATCGACCAGCACCGGGGTGCGCAGCAAAGACTTGACCCGGCCGATATCCAAGGCCCGAAATTCGTTCCATTCGGTGACGATGACCAGCACGTCGGCGTCGGGCATGGTCGCGTAGGCGTCGTCGCAGAATTCGACCCCGTCGATCAGCGCCGCCGCCTCCGCCATCCCCTCGGGGTCGAAGGCGCGGACCCGGGCGCCGGCATCGACCAGGGCCGGCAGGATGTCCAGGCTGGGGCTTTCGCGCATGTCGTCGGTGTTGGGCTTGAAGGTCAGGCCGAGGACCGCGACGGTCAGCCCGCGCACCGAGCCGCCGCACGCGGCGATGACCTTGCTCGCCATGCTCTTGCGGCGCGCGGTGTTGACGTTGATGACCGTCTCGACAATCCGCAGCGGCGCGCCGACCTGCTGCGCCGTCTGGACCAGGGCCACCGTGTCCTTGGGGAAGCAGGACCCGCCATAGCCCGGCCCCGGATGAAGGAACTTGCGCCCGATCCGCCCATCCAGGCCGATGCCGCGGGCCACGTCATGGACATCGGCGCCGACCTTCTCGCACAGATCGGCGATTTCGTTGATATAGGTGATCTTGGTCGCCAGGAAGGCGTTGGCCGCATATTTGATCAACTCCGACGTCTCCAGCTCGCTGAACAGCATCGGCGTCTCGATCAGAAACAGTGGCCGGTACAGCTTGCGCATGACCTCGCGCGCGCGCTCGGAATTGGTGCCGATCACGACCCGGTCGGGGCGCATGAAATCGTTGATCGCCGACCCTTCGCGCAGGAATTCCGGGTTCGACGCCACGTCGAAATCTGCGTCGGGGCGGCGGGCGCGGATGACCCGCTCCACCTCGCGCCCGGTCCCCACCGGAACCGTCGATTTGGTGACCACCACCGTATAGCCGGTCAGCGCGTCGGCGACCTCCTCGGCGGCGGCATAGACATAGGACAGGTCCGCATGGCCGTCGCCGCGCCGGCTGGGGGTACCGACGGCGATGAAGACGGCGTCGGCGCCGTCAACGGCGGCGGCGAGGTCGGTCGAGAAGGTCAGCCGCCCGGCGGCGACGTTGGACGCCACCAGCTCGTCCAGGCCGGGCTCGAAGATGGGAATTTCGCCGGCCTCGAGGCGGGCGATCTTGGACGCATCCTTGTCGACGCAGGTCACCGAGACGCCGAATTCGGAAAAGCAGGCGCCGGAGACGAGTCCGACATAGCCGGTGCCGATCATCGCGATTCGCATGGGTCGATCCTATTCTTGATCCGGTTCGCCGGCGCCGAGCGCCTCGGCCAGCAGCCGGCGCACGGAGGCGGCCATGTCCGGCCGGTCCAAGGCGTAGGCGATATTGGCTTCCAGGAAGCCGACCTTGTCGCCGCAATCGAAGCGCCGGCCGGCGAAGCGCAGCCCGTGGAAGGGATGGGCGCCGATCATCCGCGCCATGGCGTCGGTGAGCTGGATCTCGCCGCCGGCGCCGCGCTCCTGGCGGGCCAGATGGTCGAAGATCTCGGGCAGCAGCACATAACGGCCGATGACCGACAGGGTCGAGGGCGCGTCGGCCGGGTCGGGCTTCTCGACCAGCCCCCGCACCTCGACCAGGCGGTCCGACTCGGCGCCAGGGTCGAGGATGCCATAGCGGTTGGTGTGCGCGCGGGGCACGTCCTCGACCGCCACCAGATTGCCGCCGGTCTTGGCGAAAGCATCGACCATCTGCCGCATGCAGCCCGGTTCGCCGAGCACCATGTCGTCGGGCAGGATCACCGCGAAGGGCTCGGCGCCGACCAGATGGCGGGCGCACCAGACCGCGTGGCCCAGCCCCAGCGGTTCCTGCTGGCGGGTGAAGATCACCTCGCCGGGCGTGCCCAGGGGCAATAGGATGTCGGCCAGCGCGTCGTCCTTGCCCTTGTCTCGAAGCTGGTCTTCCAGAGGGCCGTGATGGTCGAAATGGTCCTCGATGGCGCCCTTGCCCCCGGCGGTGACGAAGATGATCTGATCGATGCCGGCGGCGCGGGCCTCCTCCACCGCGTATTGGATCAGCGGCTTGTCGACGACGGGCAGCATCTCCTTGGGCACCGCCTTGGTCGCGGGCAGGAAGCGCGTCCCCATGCCGGCGACGGGAAAGACGGCCTTGCGGATGGGCTGGCTCATGGAAATCCGGTCCTAGAGGTCGGGACGCGCCGTCCGGGCGCGAGCGGGCCACCGGCCCCGCCCCACGACGCGCGGGGCAGTTTTGCCATAGGGCGGCGGCGCGGCACAAGCTTGCGCATGGCGCGGCCGTCAATCGCCCAGCAGAACGTCCTTGGCCCGATTGATCTTGGCGGCCAGGTAGGTCGAGCCGCCCTGGTCGGGATGCAGCTTGCGGATCAGGTCGCGATGGGCCGCCTTGATCTCGTCGTCCGAGGCGCCGGGGGCGATGCCGAGGACCTCGAACGCCTCCTCCCGGGTCATCGCGCCGCCGCCGGATGGCCCGCCGCTGGCGCCATTCCCGGCGCCGGCACCTTCGCCCTCGCCGGCTGCCCGGACCCGCTCCAGATAGGCGTCCAGGATCGCGGCGGCCTGCGGGTCCGCGCCGTCGCATTCGGCACGCAGGGCGCCCAACTCCTCGACGTTCAGTTCCTCCAGCCGGCGGCCGGCGAAAGCACCGCGCAGCACCTCGCCGGTCATCGCGCCGCTGTCATGGTCCAGCCGGGCGCGCAGAAACTCGGTCTCGACCGTCGAGCTTTGCCCGGCGCTCGGCCCGCCGGCGCTTTTCATCCGTTTCGCCATGGCCCGCCAGCGCAGGAGCAACGGCACCAGGGTCGAGGCGAGGATCGCGGCCGGCACCAGCTTGCCGGTGACGGCGAGGAAGGCCCCGCCGACCAGAATGACGGCGATCAGCGAGCCCTTCAGGACCCGCGCCAGGACCGCCGGATCGGCGGTCGCGAACCAGCGCCCGATCAGGACGAAGCCGACCAGCAGGGCGAGGCCGAGGATCAGATAGGGAAACACGCGCCGCCGTCAGCCGCCGGATGTCAGGTCATGGGTCAGGCGCAGCGCGGCGCCGCCCCGCTTGGCGGAGAAATCGGCCAGGGCGGCGCGCCCGCCGGCGGCATAGACGGCGACGGCGGACAACAGGTCGCGGAGCTGCTTGGCGCTGCCGGCATCGAAGCGGCAATGGGCCCCCTTGGTCAGCCGCGCGATCTGGGAAAAGGCCAGACGGGCCACCGGATCGTCGCCCTCCTGGAACAGAAAGACCGGCACGCCGCGGAGGCCGAGCTCGCCGGCGACGGCACACAGATCGTCCACATCCTCCTCCATGCAGTCGCCGACGAAGACGACGGCGTCGACCGGCCCGCTTTTCGATTCCTCGACCGCGTGGCGCAGCAGCTTGCCGATCTGGGTGTGGCCGCCCAGGCAGAACACGCCGGTCATCCGCCGCACCAGATCGTCGGAATTGCCGATCCAGGGAGCGGCGGAGAACTCGCCGAAACCCCGATAATAGACGAGCTGCACGTCCAGCCCGCCCAGCGCCGCCGTCTCGCGGAACATCTCGGCCTGGATATGGCAGGCATGGTCCCAGGTCGGCTCGCGGCTGGCGGTGGCGTCCAGGGCGAAGATCAGCCGTCCGCGCCGGCGCGCTCGCCCCGGGGCCGGCGCGGCGGCCAGCTTGGCGACGAACGCCTCGACCTCCTGGCGCGAGGATTTGCCCGATCGGCCCTTGGCGGGAAGTCCGTCCTTGCCCATTCCGACTCCGTCCAAACGACGCCGCCCAGTTTAGGGCAATCGCCCGCCGCGCGAAATCCCGCCGGACGGGACGGCGCGGCCTCCGGCCCTATTTGTGGATGGTGCCGTCGGGGCGGAAGGCGTGGAAGACGAAGGCGAAGCTGACATCATGGACCACATCCTCCCAGCCGTCGCCGGCGCGGCGCTGGACGGTGACGTTGCCGACATCGCGGCCCTCGGCGATGATCGCCGAATCGAGGGCCGAGTTCTGGCCCGCCGTCCAGCGGATCGTCAGATCGCCCGCGACGATCTCGCCCTCGCGGCGGAGCAGGTCGAAGCTCCAGGCTTCGTCGCCGACCGATACGACCCGCGACAACGGCGGGATGCCGTCCGGCAGATCGCCCGAATAGACGGGCGGATTGCCCCGACTGTCATAGCCGCCATACAGGTTCATGCCATAGGGCATGAAGCCGCTTGCCTCGACCTTCAGGACCTTGCCGCCGGCGGCGCGGGCGCGGAACCTGGCCCAGGATTCGACCCGCGCCGGCAGCATCTCGAGCCGCGCTCCGGTCAGCTCGCCGACGATCGCCTCGCCCAGGAATTGCTGCCACCAGCTTTCGGTCTGACGGTCGTACATCACCAAATCCGAATTGCGCAACTTGCCGGTGGTCCCGAACTCCAAGGTCCGACCGCCGATCCGGCGGTCGAAGACGATGGCCGAATTGCACAGGGGACAGAAGGTCACCGCCACCGGCACCTCGCCGATTACGTCATTGACGATCTCGTGGAACATCAGATAGCGCAGCGGGTAGGCGCGGGCCTCGCCGCCCAGGAGCAGGCCGATCACCGGCTCGGTATCGGGAATCGCCGTTTCCTCGGCGACCGGGATGAAGACGGGGGCGTCGATGGAGCGGATGCCGTCCTTGGGCGGTCCGCCATCGACGATCTCGTCCAACGCGATGGCGCGCTTGTCGAAATCGGTCTTCGACCAGTCGGCGAACCAATGTTCCGGCGGTTCGGCCGCCGCGCCCGACACCGACAGAAGAACCGCCGCGACCGCCAGCGACGCGACCCGCGCGGCGCGGCGCATATCCGGACTGCGCATGATTTCGGCCTCCCCTTCCGATGCCGGTCTGCTAGAAACCTGTGCCGGCGGTCGCATGCGCGCAAGCCACAACCCGTCACGTTTTGGTGAGGGCGCGGGCGGCGGCGTTTCGCGCGGGCCGAGGGGAAGGGATGTGACGACCCATCGCAGCCATGACATCGAGGCGATCGTCGTCGGCGCCGGCGTCGTCGGCCTGGCCGTGGCGCGCGCGCTGGCGCTGGCGGGCCGCGAGGTGCTGGTGCTGGAGGCCGAGGACGCCATCGGCACCGCCACCAGCGCCCGCAACAGCGAGGTCATCCATGCCGGCATCTATTACCCGGCCGACAGCCTGAAGGCGCGGCTTTGCGTCGCCGGGCGGGCGGCGCTGTACGCCTATTGCGCCGAGCGCGGCATCGGCCATGCGCGGACCGGCAAGCTGATCGTCGCGACATCCGAGGCCCAGGCCGACCAGTTGACCGCGATCCGCGCGCGGGCGGCGGCCAACGGGGTGGCGGACCTGGTCCTTCTGGACGGCGCCGACGCGCGGCGGATGGAACCGGCGCTGTTCGCCGTCGCGGCGCTGCATTCGCCCTCGACCGGGATTGTCGACAGCCACGGCCTGATGCTCGCCTATCAGGGCGACGCCGAGGAAGCCGGCGCCGCGATCGCCTTTCTGAGCCCCCTTCTCGCCGCCGATGCCGAGGAGGGCGGCTTCCGGGTCCAAGTGGGCGGCGCCCAGCCGATGGCGCTGCGCTGTCGTCTATTGATCAACAGTGCCGGGCTCCAGGCCCAAAAGGTCGCGCGCGCCGTCACGGGGCTGCCCGCCGTCGCCGTTCCGCCCGCCTTTCGCGCCAAGGGCTCCTATTTCGCCCTGTCGGGGCGGGCGCCCTTCTCGCGGCTGATCTATCCGGTGCCCGAGCCCGGCGGGCTGGGCGTCCATCTGACCTTGGACCTGGGCGGCCAGGCCCGGTTCGGCCCGGATGTGGAATGGATCGACGGTCTGGACTACGCCGTCGACCCGGACCGGGCGGACCGGTTCTACGCGGCCATCCGCCGCTACTATCCCGCCCTGCCCGACGGGGCGTTGCGTCCCGATTACGCCGGCATTCGCCCCAAGATCGCGGGGCCCGACGCGCCGGCCGGCGATTTCATGATCCAGGGCCCCGCCGACCACGGCATCGACGGGCTGGTCAATCTGTTCGGAATCGAAAGTCCGGGGCTGACCGCCTCGCTCGCCATCGCCGACGAGGTCACGGCCCGCCTCGCCCCCTGACCTTCGTCCCGCCAAAAAAACGGGCCCCGACATGCGGGGCCCGTTCGTCGGCCGGAACCGGTTCTTTTCGCGGGATCAGCTTTGTCCCGCCTTGGCGGTATTCAGAATCAGGTCGAGAAGTTCCTGGCCCGGATAGCCCTTCTCGGTGACCTCCTTGACCCATTCGTCCCACACCGGCCGGGCGCCGATCCGAATGAACTCGGCCCGAAGCTCGGGCCCGACCTCGACCAGCGTCAAACCGGTTTCCTTGAACAGGGCCTCCGCCTCGTCCTCGATTTGCTGATACTTGTCGGCCTGGACCTTGGTTGCCGGTTCAGCGACATCGTTCAGCAGCTTGCGATACTGTTCGGGAAGCGCATCGTAGGCGGATTGGCTGTGTCCGACATAGCCGGAGGGGCGGCCCATATCCATGCCCTTCGTGTACCATTTTCCGATGGTGTACAGCTTGTATGCCCGATGCGCGTAGTAGCCGAAGGCGACCGCGTCGAGGATGCCGCGCTCCATGGCATTGTAGACCTCGGAGGACACGAAGCTGACCGGGCTGGCGCCGAGCCTGCGCATGGCGTTGCCCAAACCACCGATCGCCCGCACCCGCATGCCCTTGTAGTCGTCTACGCCCTTGGGCGCCTCGCCGGTCCCCAGGAACTCATAGGACGGTACCAGGACCGGCATCGCGAAAACCGAATCCCAGGCCTTCATGTCGCGCTGCACGCCGGGATGACTGAAATAGGCGAAGCGAACGGCGGCGGACACATGCTCGTTCGGGATCGGCAGGAAGGGCAGGCTGGGCCCGCCCAGGCCCGGGAACTTGCCCGGCGCGTAATCAACGACCGCCAGGGTGCTTTCATAGGCGCCGATCTTCAACCCGTCGATCTGTTCCTTCGGCGGCGCCAGCGCGGCGCCCCAATGGATATTGATCGTGAAATTGCCGTCGGTGGCCTCGGACACCATCCGCGCCATTTCCTCGATATTGATGCTCAGCGCCCGGGACTTGCCCCACATGGCGAAGTTCCATTCGACCTTGGGACCGTCCACCTTGGCCGCCGCCGCGTCGCCCGCTTGGAAGGCGAGCGGCAAGCTGGCCGCCGCCGCGACGGCCGCGCCGCGCAAAAAACGACTTTCGAAAATCTTCATATTGGCCTCCCTGCACCAATTTGTTTTCGGGAACCGCCCTCGCGCGCGATCCTCTTCGCGACACATCGCCTTTACCGAACGAATGCCGCGTATTCCATGCCGCATGCATGGAATACCCCAGTGCTAATCTATCGCATATCTAGCTTCCGGGAAACCCGCACGCGACTTGCGGCCTTATCCCCTGTCGCGGCCGCGCTTCGGCTTCAGCCCGTCCCAATCCGCGTCGTCCAGCGCCGAGAGGAAGTTGAAGGTGCCGGCGCCCTGCAGCCAACGGCCGCCGTCGATGGTGACCAGTTCGCCATGGACATAGTCGGACCCGTCGGCGATCAGGTAGGCGGCCAAATCGACCAGTTCGGAATGCCGCCCGGCGCGGCCGAGCGGGTTGCCGGTCTCGAAGGTCTTGGCCAGTTCCTCGGTCGGCAGCAGGCGTTCCCACGCCCCCTTTGTCGGAAACGGCCCCGGCGCGATGGCGTTCAGGCGCACGCCCCGGGCACCCCATTCGACGGCCAGCGAGCGGGTCATGGCGACGATCCCCGCCTTGGCCATCGCCGACGGGACCGTGAAGGCGGACCCGTTGGTGGCGCCGTTGCTGACGATGCTGAGCACGGTGCCCTTGCGCGCGTCGGCCAGCCAGCGCTTGCCGCAAGCGACGGTCATGTAGAAGGTGCCATGCAGGGTCGGGTTGAGGATCGCGTCCATGGCGCCGGGCGACAGATCCTCGGTCCGCGAGATGAAGTTCGCCGCCGCGTTGTTGACCAGGATGTCCAGCGGTCCGTCCCGCCAGACCGCCTCGACGACCTCCTCGACCGAGCCGGGCACCCGAATATCGAGCTGGTGCCAGCTCGCGCGGCCCCCCATGCCGGTGAATTCCTCGACCGTTTCCTCCAACAGCGCGGCGCGGCGCGAACAGACGATCACCTCGGCGCCGAGTTCGATGAAACGACGGCCCATATGGCGGCCGACGCCGGAGCCGCCACCGGTGATCAGAATGCGCTTGTCCTTCAAGAGATCGTCGCGGAACATGGTCGCCTCCTTCCCTGTTTTTTGCGGCGGTCCAATCTAGACAGGGGACCGGCGGCGGTCGAGGCCGGGAAATGCGCGCGCCGGATCCCCATATCAATCGTTGAAATGGCGCACCGGGTCCGATAGGCACGAGGCGCCGTCCCGCCACTGATCGAGGCTTCGCATGTCCGTCTTTTCCGCGCCCGACTTCGACGCCCATGAACAGGTTCTGTTCTGCACCGACGCCGGTGCCGGGCTGACGGCGATCATCGCCATCCACAACACGCGGCTGGGGCCGGCGGTGGGCGGAACGCGGATGTGGCCCTACGAGACCGAGGCGGCCGCCCTGACCGACGTGCTGCGCCTGTCGCGGGGCATGACCTACAAATCGGCGATGGCGGGCCTGCCCTATGGCGGCGGCAAGATCGTCGTCCTCGGCGACTCCCGCACCGACAAGACCCCGGCCCTGTTCCAGGCGCTGGGCCGTCATATCGAGCGGCTGGGCGGCGGGTTCTATACCGGCGAGGATGTCGGGACCTCGCCCGAGGACATGGACGAGATCGCCCGCGAAACGGCCTGCGTGTTCGGCTGCGCGACCGGCGGCAGCGGCGATCCGTCGCCGGCCACGGCCTACGGCGTCTATCTGGGCCTCAAGGCCGCCGTCGAGCGCCGGCTGGGCCGCCGCGACCTGGAGGGGCTGCGCGTCGCCATCCAGGGGCTGGGCCATGTCGGGTTCAATCTGGGCAAGCGGCTCGCCGCCGACGGCGCCGTTCTGGTCGGCTGCGACATCGACCCGGCGGCCCTGGCCCGGGCCCGCGACGAGTTCGGCCTGGTCGCCGTCGACCCCGCGGACATCTTCGACCAGGAGGTCGACGTCTTCGCGCCCTGCGCGCTGGGCGGCGCGATCAACGACGATACCGTGAACCGGCTGCGCGCCACGGTCGTCGCCGGCGCCGCCAACAACCAGCTCGCCGAGGCCCGCCACGGCGCCGCCCTCGCCGCGCGCGGCATCCTGTACGCGCCCGACTATGTGATCAATGCCGGCGGCCTGATCAACATCACCTTCGAGAAACCCGCCTACGACCGGGATGTGGCCTTCGCCGCCATCGAGACGCTCTACGATACGACGATCGAGGTGTTCGATTACGCGGAACGCAACGGAATCCCCACCCACGAGGCAGCGGACCGCATCGCCGAGGCGCGGTTTCGCGCCTAGGCGCGCGGGCTAGATCAGCCCGAGTTCGCGCAGCTCCTCGGCCATCTTGTCCGGCAAGTCCGCCGCCGGGTCCGAACCGGCGCCGCCGGGCAGGTCCGGCGGCGCTTCGCCGGCCTCCAGATAGCGCCAGCCGCGCATGGGCCGGCGCCGTTGCGGCCGGGTTGCGATCAGATCGGGCGCGAGGCGGATTTCGCAGCCCCCGTCCTTTCCCGCGCGGCGAACGAAGGCGAGGATGGGCTGGCGCACCCGCACCCGACCGCGAACGATCCAATACAAGGACCCGCCGGGCAGAATCTCGTCGGCGCGCCGGGGCAGGAACCGGGTCCGATGGGGCACATAGGGCGCGCCGGATGCCGGGCGCCGGATTCGCGGAGCCAGCAAGGCGGCGAGATGATCCGGGTCTTCCACGCCGACGGCCATTTTCAGAAGATGCAACGGCATGACGGTCTCGAACGCCGAGCTTCGCCGTTGCGGCGCGCGCCGTCAACCGTCGCCGGCCGCGGCGACCGACGACGCCTATTTGGCAGCCTTGGCCGTCAGAAGGTCGAGGGCCTCGGTGATCTCGCGCCCCACCTCGCCGCCCTCGCCCGCGCATCGGTTGACGGCGATGGCGCGCAAGGCCTCGATATGGGCGCGCACGATCTCGGCGTCGCGGGCGCCCAAGCGGTCCCGCGCGGCGATCATGACTTCATCAGATCCTCGATCTCGTCCGGGGTCAGCCCGCCCTCGTCGGCGCCGTCGGCTTGCGCCGCCTTGCGACGGTCTGCGCCCCGGAAAGGCACCTGCTTGCGCCGGCGGTCGGGGCCGAAATAGGTCGGGGTGCGGACGAAGGGCCGCGGATTGTCGATAATTTCGATCATGCGCGAATACAGCCCGGCGGCCGACAGGGGCTTGCTGAGAAACTCGTTCACGCCGGCGTCGCGCGCCTCCTTGACGAGTCGCTCTTCCGTGTGGCCGGTCAGCATGATGATCGGCACGTACTGGTTGGGACTGTCCTTCGCGGTTCGCACCAGGCGCGTGAACTCGATACCGTCGAGCGGCCGCATTTGCAGATCGCAGACGACCATGTCGGCGGGAAACTTGCGCAGTTCCGTGAACGCCTGGGCCCCATCGCTCGCCTCGCGGACGTTCTTGATCCGAATCGAATGCAACAGGGTCTTGATCAGCAGGATCATGTACTTGTTGTCGTCAACGACGAGCAGATTGAGACGGGAGAGGTCATACCCCGTCAGCAATGATCCGTCGGTCATCATGGCCGCAATCCGCCGTCAACCCTCATAACGGGTGTCGCCTGATTTTTATACACGCACAACGTGCATTTTCGGCGACACCCGTAAAAGGAGGATTAACGTGGTGCTGATCCGCGCGACGGCCTTCAGGACAGCTTGCCGAGGAACAGCCACCACGCGAAGTTGAGCGGCCAGACCACGACGATCGTCACCGCCGCGACCGCGAGACAAAGGCGGATCCCGTGGCGCAGGGGCACGCCGCCCAGATGCAGGGCGATCATCAGCGGCCCGACCTGGTAGGGCAGGAAGATGGTCGAAAAGCCGACCACCTGGGTCATCAGCACGTCGGTCAGCGGAAGGCCCGTGGTCGCCGCCAGATCGCCGGCCAGCGGCCCGAGGATCGCCGGGACGCCCGGCATGGTCGATCCCGTCCCGAGCAGGGTCGCGACCGCCGACAGCGCCCAGAAATTCCAGCGCGGCGCGTCGGGCTCGAGCCCGGCGATCGCGAGCAGCCCATCGCCCATCACCGCCCCGAGGCCGCTATGGGCGATGGTTGCGCCAAGGCCGATCACCCCGGCGGCATAGAAGAGCGAGCTGTATTGCAGCCGTTCGTCGAAGGCGCGGGCGGGCAGGAAACCGGTGCCCGGCACCAGGCAGACCAGCCCCGCCCCCATCGCCACCCAAGCCGGCGAAACACCGTGCAGGAAATCGGTGATCCAGAGGACGAGCGCCAGGGCGAGGACGACGCCCAGGCGCTTCTGGACCGGCGTCGCCGGCGCGACCGCGGTCGCGGCAACGGTACCCGGCGTGTCGCGGAACATCGCCAGGATGAGGACCGCGATCACCGCCGCCTTGACGATCCCGAGGACCGGGAAATGCAGGATCAGATAATCGCCATAGGTCAGGGTCACGTCGTAGAGGCTGTCGGCGACGCCGGCGAGGATCACGTTGGGAACGTTGGCGGGCAGGATCGCCGCCGCCGGCATGAAGGTCCCGAACCCGACCGCCAGCGCCAGCCCCATGCGGCCCGGGCTGTCCGGCCCGAATCCGAGCCGGTCGGCGAGCGACAGCGCGATCGGCATCAGGATCAATAGCCGCGCCATGGCCGACGGCACCAGGAAGGCCAACGTGACGCTGACCAGGACGATCCCGACGATGATCGTGCGGTAGGAATGGCCGATATGGCCAACGATCGCCTGGGCGAAGCGCTCGCCCAGCCCCGTATGCTGGACCGCGACCCCGACGATCATGCCGCCGAAGATGAGCCAGAAGGCGGCGGAAACGAAGCCGGAGAAGACCACGTCCGCCGGCGCCAGGCCAAGCAGGATGGCGGCGAACATGAAGCCGAGCGCGGTGATATGGGTGGGGACGGCCCCTGTCGCCCACAGCCCCAGCGCCACGATCACCAGGGCGGCCAGATGCTGCTGCGTCGGACCGACCGACGCCGGCAACGGCACCAACAGCAGGGCCAGCGCCGCGACCAGGACCAGGCCGGTGACGGCGCCGCCGACGGTCAGCCGCATCGCCGGCGCCGTCCCGTCCTAACCGTCATCCGCCGCGTCGAGCGCGATCAGCTCCGCGCCGTCCTCCACCATGTCGCCGACCGCGAAATGCACCGCCGCGACGGTCCCGGCGACGGGGGCCGAAATGCCGTGCTCCATCTTCATCGCTTCCAGGACCATCAAGGTCTGGCCGACCTCGACCGCGTCGCCCGCCGCCGCATGGACGGCGATCACCTTCCCCGGCATCGGCGCCCGCAAGGAGCCGGCCGCGGCCTCCTGGCCCGCCGCGAGAGCCAATCGGTCGACCAAAACGAGCTCGTGGGTGCGGCGATCGGCGATCACCGTCAACCGGTCGTCGCGGCGGATCACGGACGCCGAGACCCGGGCGCCGCCGATATCGGCGATCAGCCCGCCTGAACCGTCCAGCTCGCCCCGGACCTCGACGGCGCCGCCTGGAAGCGACAGGCGGTAGCCGGCCGGCTGGAAGACGACCCCGACCTCGACCTCCGCCGCGCCGTCGCGGAAATGCAGCGTATCGCTTCCGATGCCGTTCAGACGCCAGCCATCGACCCGGGACCAGGGCGAATACGGGTCGGCCGAGCGGGCCGCGGCCGCCGCGCTCTCTTGCGCCCGCGCCAACAACACGCCCAGACAGGCGAGCGCCAGCACCTCGTCGCCGGCGGGCGCCGCGTCGGGCAGCAGATCGGCGCCATGACGGGCGATGAACCCGGTATCGACGCCGCCCGCGCGGAAGGCGGGATGGGCGGCGACGGCGGCCAGGAACCCGGCATTTGTCGTGACCCCGGCGATTTCGGTCCCGGCGAGCGCGGTCCGCAGGCGGCGCAACGCGGCGTCCCGGTCGGTGTCCCAGGCAATCAGCTTGGCGATCATCGGATCGTAATGGGGGCTGACCTCGTCGCCCTGGACGACGCCGGAATCGACCCGGATATGGGCGTCGTCGTCGGGCAGCCGCAGATGGGCGAGGCGCCCCGTCGCCGGCAGGAAGTCGCGCGCCGGGTCCTCGGCATAGAGCCGCGCCTCGAAGGCATGCCCCCGGCAGGCGATATCCCCCTGCCCCAAGGGCAGGGGCGCGCCGGCGGCGACGCGGATCTGCCATTCGACCAGGTCCTGGCCGGTGATCATCTCGGTCACCGGATGCTCGACCTGCAACCTAGTGTTCATCTCCATGAAATAGAACTTGCCCGACGAATCGGTGATGAACTCGACGGTGCCGGCGCCGACATAGCCGATGGCAGCGGCCGCGGCGACCGCCGCCGCCCCCATCTCGGCCCGGCGCTCGGCGCCCATCCCCGGCGCCGGTGCTTCCTCGATCACCTTCTGGTAGCGGCGCTGGACCGAGCAGTCGCGCTCGAACAGATGCACATGGTTCCCGTGGGAATCGGCGAATATCTGGAATTCGATATGGCGCGGCGCCTCCAGATATTTCTCGATCAACAGCCGGTCGTCGCCGAAGGCCGAGGCGGATTCGCGCTTCGCCCCCTCGACGGCGGCCGCCAGCGCCGCCTGGTCGGCGACGATCCGCATGCCGCGTCCACCGCCGCCGGCCGACGCCTTGATCAGCACCGGATAGCCGATCTCGTCCGCCGCCGCCGCCAGGGTCGCCATGCCCTGGTCCTCGCCGTGATAGCCGGGGACCAGCGGCACGCCGGCCTCGGCCATCAGCGCCTTGGCGGCGCTTTTCGATCCCATGGACCGGATCGCCGCCGGCGGCGGACCGATGAAGACGATCCCGGCGGCGGCGCAGGCCTCGGCGAAGTCCGCGTTCTCGGACAGGAAGCCGTAGCCGGGATGGACGGCGTCCGCGCCGCCGCGCCGCGCCGCGTCCAGGATGGCCTCGATATCCAGATAACTTTCGCGCGCCGGGGCGGGCCCGACCAGATAGGCCGCGTCGGCCTCGGCCACATGACGGGCGCGGGCGTCGGCCTCGGAATAGACGGCGATCGTCGAGATGCCCATGCGCCGCGCGCTGCGGATGACGCGCCGCGCAATCTCGCCCCGGTTGGCGATGAGGATACGGTCGAACATGGCGCCGGCTACATCCGGAAGACGCCGAATTCGGTGCG
>Ga0070728_10001938_pt1 | contig 27839 bp, 25 predicted proteins | sample tdDd471_FD_66723 | JGI IMG/M metagenome (GOLD analysis project Ga0070728, IMG submission 66723) | Marine sediment microbial communities from the Atlantic coast under amendment with organic carbon and nitrate - tdDd47.1 | ecosystem: Environmental > Aquatic > Marine > Coastal > Sediment | place...
ATCATAGGGCCGGCAAGCGGGCGCGGTGCGAGCTTGAGCGCAGATATCCTGCTGATCTGGCGGTTCAGGACGCCACCGACTGGCTCAGTCTTTGATGGGTTATCTTAGCCGAACGCTTGCGGAAGGGGATATCAACTGCCGCAACGAGGCGGAAGCTTTTTTGTATTCTCTTTCAAAGACTTAGGAGTCCGTACTGGCGCTGATACAGTCCATAGGTCGAGAGAACCGCGGCGTACAGAGAACCCTCAAAGGCAATTTCCCCGGCTGCGCAGTCCAAAGGTTTGCACCCAAATCGCGCGGTTCCTTGGCGTTTCATCCTACTCTCCTGGAGCGGAGAACGTTCGACAGGGTAGAAATGGCGGAGGGAGGGGGATTCGAACCCCCGATACGGATTGTCTCCGTATAACGGTTTAGCAAACCGCCGCCTTCAGCCACTCGGCCACCCCTCCGTTCCGTCGGGCCGCCGCGCGGGGCGGTGACGGACCGCCCTATCTAGCGAGCCGGTCGCCCCCCTGTCAAACCGCCCGTGCGCCGGGCCGTGGCGGCGGCGACAACCGCCCTTGGCGGCCTGGCCGCGAGGGCATGGGTCGTCCGGGTTCCAATCGAGGAAGTGACGATGGGCGGGTCTTGCCGGAAGCGGTATCGGCGCGCTAGGCGGCGACGTCGACGCGGGTGCCGCGGGTCTCTCCCTGCCCGGCGGCGCGCGGCTTCCCGCCGCCCGCGTCATAGGGCGCGGCGGCGGCCGGCGTTTGGGCGCCGGCGCCACCGCCGGAACCCTTGCCGTCCGCGGCATCCGACGGGCCGGCGGTGCCCGTCGCCCAATCCGTCGTCGCCGTGGCGAAGGCGGCCGGCGGTTCGGAGAATTTGGTGATGTCGAGCAGGGTCCGCGCGGTCTCGGTGGCGTGGGCGATCGGATCGATCCCGCGCTCGTCCGAGACCTCGCCCGCGAGCTTGTGGGTGACGTCGATCGAGACCCGGGTCGCCAGCCGGTCGCGCAGGGTCGCCGCTTCCGACGCCGCGCGGACCGTCGCGCCGTCGGCGGCGCCCCGCAGCCGCACCGCCCCGGCCGCCAGCGCGGCCCGCGCGCCATCCACCGAGGTCAGCGCGGCGTTCACGTCCGCCAGGGCCGTTGTCGCCGCCGCCACGGTAAAGAGGTCGGCGCCGGCCAGCTCCGCGTCCAGATCGGCGACCGATCCCGGTTCGATGGAGACCACGACGCTATCGCCGTCCCCGCCCACCGCAAAGGCGAGATCGAGCGACCCGCCGCCGACGCCGCCGGCCAGGATCGCGAGTCCGTCATGGGTCGTCCCGGCGGCGATGCCGTCGATTTCCGAACGCAGGCGGGCGAAGCTTTCCTGGAGGATGGCGCGTTCGACCCGGCTCGTCTCCGCCGGCATCGGGTCCGTGCTTTTCAGCTTCACTTCCGCCGCTTGGGCGGCCAGCCGCCGCATCTCCTCGAGCCGGGTTCGAATATCGGCGAAGGCATCGTCCGCGGCGGCGACAAGGGCGCCGCCGGCCCGCGCCGTCTCGGCGCCGCTTTCCAGACCGGCGATCCGCGCCGCCGACCGGGTGCCGGCCGCCGCCGCCGACCGGTCGCGGCCGACCGCCACGGCGCCGTTCTCGGACACCGGGTCGCGCGGCCCCGGCGCCGACAGCGCGGCGGGCACCGAGAAGCGAGTCCCGCCCGGACCGATCGAACTCGTAAGTATCCCTGCTACCGTCATGACCCCCCCTGGATCTTGCCGGTTCAACCACCCGTCTCCCCCAACCGTCCGCTGCCATGTCACGGCGCCGACGGTTTTCCGGAGACATCCGATTCTTCACCGCTACCGGAATACGTCAACAAGTATCGAATATATTTTGTCTCTAATATTAGAAAAACTTATATAAAACTCGATATTTATGTCTGTCCGAAGCCCCAGCCACAGACCACTTCTTGGTCACGCCACGCTTTCGGGAACGGCACGAAATCTTTATCGGCCGCGATCCCTTCGTTCGAATCGACTGCCGGATTAGATGGGCCAGCGGGGCCGGAAGTGCGCATCGCCGCCTGTTGGGCATTCAGGGCGATCTATGCCGAGCGCCGCTCGGGGCGACGCGGGGGATGTCGGATCAGGCGTCGTTCCAGCGCAGATAGGCGGCGCGCATGCTCTTCAGCGCCGCGTCCACCATCTCGGCGTCGGCGCCGCGGCGCCCGGCGAGATCTTGATAGGCGTTGCGCGCGTCGACGAAGGCCGTCCATCGATCCGCCTGGACCAAAGGCCCGCGGTCGCGGCGCTCGCCGTCGGCCGGCATGTCCTCGGAGTCCTTCAAGATGTCGCGCAACCGCGCCGCCGTCTCCGTTTCGCCGATGGCATAAGCGTGATTGAAGGCGCCGAGGATCTTGTCGCTGAGGCGGCGATTGTAGCGCGGCTGGCCGAGGCTGGCGGTCAACGCGGGCGCGTCGGCGGTGGCGGCTTCGCGGGTCGTGGCGGTCATCTCCCGCTCCCTGAATTTGAGCGACGGACGGAGTGGCGAACGAGCCGTCAGGATAGGCTCTTATGGTTTCCCGAACGTTAAGGCGCCGCCCGGCGTTCGCCTATGCGACCGAACCCGTCCCGCCCTTCATCGAATTTTAATCGAATGCCACCGATCCTGGTGTCGCGGAACGGGGGAACGAACCGAAGGAGGCCGATATGACATTGTCGAAAGCATCCCTTCAGCTTCTGGTCGATCTGGTCGAGATCAAGCTGAGCTGCATCGAGGTCATCGACCGCGAGGACGCCCGCGAATACAAGATGCTCGAATCGACCCTCGCGGGTCTCCAGGAAATGATGGCCGTGCCCGGCACCGTCCTCTCCTTCCCGCCCAAGGAGAACGCGGGAAGCGCGCCCAAGCGCGGCCGCGCCAACGGTCGGGCCGGCTAGGCCCCATTCGTCGGCGCGATCGCCGGGCGCGTGGCGCGGCGCCGCCGCGCCCGGCCCCGGTCAGGCGGCGGGCGCGCGGTCCGGCTGGAATCGCTGGCGGTGCATCAGGAGCGCCGATTCGCAGAGCATGGTCGGCTCGCCGCGCTGGTTGATCGAGCGGGTGCGGAACTTGCCGACGCCGTACTTGTCGTCCTTGTCCTGCTTGCCGATCACCTCGACCTCGAAACGAACCGTATCGCCGATGAAGACCGGCGTCAGGAACCGAATCTTGTCGATGCCGTAAAAAGCGACGGTGATCGCCGAGGAATATTGGGTCAGTCCGGCCATGACCGAGAAGACCAGGCTTCCCTGCACCAGACGCTGACCGAACCGCGTGTCCTTGCAGTATTCGGCATTGGAATGGATCTCCAGCCAATTGCCGGTCAGCATGCAGAAATTGACGACGTCCGCCTCGGTCATGGTGCGGCCGCCGGACACCCAGGTCTGTCCGATCTCGAGCTCGTCGAAGGGCGTGTCGATATAGGCCGTCATATTTGCGTCTCCTCTCTTTTTTATTGATTGTCCGTCGGGCGGACGGCGCCGTCCGCCATCCGGCCTTCGCCGCCGGCAAAAAGGACGGGCGAAACTGCCCGCCGTCACCCGTCCAGCTTCTTGCGCAGAAGCTCGTTGACCAGTTTCGGGTTCGCCTTGCCGCGGGTCGCCTTCATGACCTGACCGACGAACCAGCCGATGACCTTCTCGCCGCCCTCGCGGTACTGGGCGGCCTGGTCGGGGTTGGCGGCGACGATCTTGTCGATCTCGGCCTCGATGGCGCCCGTGTCGCTGATCTGGCGCAGGCCCTTGGCCTCGACGATCTCGGCGGCGCCGGCGCCGGTCTCGAACATCTCGTCGAACACGTCCTTGGCGATCCGGCCCGAGATGGTGCCGTCGGCGATCAGGTCCAGCAATCCGCCGAGGGCGGCGGCGGAAACCGGCGACTCGGTCACCGACTTCCCGGCCTTGTTCAGCCGCCCGAACAGCTCGGACACGACCCAGTTGGCGGCGAGCTTGCCGTCGCGGCCGGCCGCCACCGCCTCGTAGAAATCGGCGGTCGCGCGCTCGGCGACCAGGACGCTGCCGTCATAGGGCGTGATCCCGTAAGCGTCGACGAAGCGGGCCTTCTTGGCGTCGGGAAGCTCGGGCAGCGCGGCGCGGATCTCCTCGACCCAGGCCGGGTCCAGCTCTAGCGGCAACAGGTCCGGGTCGGGGAAGTACCGGTAGTCGTGGGCCTCTTCCTTGCCGCGCATCGTCCGGGTCTCGCCGCTGCGCGGGTCGAACAGGCGCGTTTCCTGGGCAATCTCGCCGCCGCCCTCGAGGATCTCGATCTGGCGCCGGGCCTCGTACGCGATGGCCTGTTGCAGGAAGCGGATCGAGTTGACGTTCTTGATCTCGCAGCGCGTGCCCAGCGCCGCCCCCGGCCGGCGGACCGAGACATTGACGTCGCAGCGCAGCGAGCCTTCCTCCATATTGCCGTCGCAACTGCCCAGATAGCGCAGGATCGAGCGCAGCTTGCGCACATAGGCGCCGGCTTCCTCGGCGCTGCGCATGTCGGGTTCCGAGACGATCTCCATCAGGGCGACGCCGGCCCGGTTCAGATCGACGAAGGTGTAGTCCGGATGCTGGTCGTGCAGGCTCTTGCCCGCGTCCTGCTCCAGATGCAGCCGGGTGATCCCGACCCGCCGGGTCGCGCCGTCGGCGAGGTCGATATCGATGGCTCCGGCGCCGACGATGGGCTGGCCGAACTGGGAGATCTGATAGCCCTGGGGCAGGTCCGGATAGAAATAATTCTTGCGGTCGAAGACCGAGACCAGATTGATCTCGGCGTTCAATCCGAGCCCCGTGCGGACCGCCTGCTCGATACAGACCGCGTTGATCACCGGCAGCATGCCGGGCATCGCCGCGTCGACCAGCGAGACCTGGCTGTTGGGGTCGGCGCCGAAGGCCGTCGAGGCGCCGGAGAACAGCTTCGAGGCCGAGACGATCTGAGCATGGACCTCCAGGCCCAGCACCACTTCCCAGTCGCCGGTTTCGCCCGCGATCAGGCTCATGCGCCGCCTCCCGCGACGAACGCCGGTCGGGCGTCGAACCCGGCCGCTTCCTCCAGCGCCCCGGCGACGCGCAGCACGGTCGCCTCGTCGAAGGGCTTGCCCAGGACCTGGAGGCCGAGCGGCAGCCCGTCCGCCGACAGCCCCCCCGGCACCGAAATTCCCGGCAGGCCGGCCAGGCTGGCCGGGACCGTGAGAACATCGTTCAGATACATGGCGATCGGATCGTCGCTCTTCTCGCCGGCGGCGAAGGCGGCGCTGGGCGCCGTCGGGGTCAGGATCGCATCGACCGTCTCGAAGGCGGTCTCGAAATCGCGGGCGATCAGACTGCGCACCCGCTGCGCCTTCAGGTAATAGGCGTCGTAATAGCCGGCCGACAGGACATAGGTGCCGATCAGGATCCGCCGCCGCACCTCGGCGCCGAACCCGCTGCCCCGCGTGTTGGCGTACATGGCCGCCAGATCCTCGCCCTGCTCGCGCAGGGCATAGCGAACGCCGTCATAGCGCGCGAGATTGGCCGAGGCCTCGGCCGGGGCGATGATGTAATAGGCGGGCAAGGCGTAGTCGGTATGGGGCAGCTTGATCTCGACGATTTCGGCGCCGGCCGCGCGCAGCCAGGCGGCACCCTTCTCCCACAGGGCCGAAATCTCGCCGTCCATGCCGTCGACCCGGTATTCCTTCGGGATGCCGATCCGCAAGCCACGAACCGATCCCGCCATCTCGGCCTCGAAATCGGGCGCCGCCATCGGCGCCGAGGTCGAATCCTTGGGATCGTGCCCCGCCATGTGGGTCAGCAGCAACGCGGCGTCGCGAACGGTGCGGGTCATCGGCCCGGCCTGGTCCAGGGACGAGGCGAAGGCGACGATCCCCCAGCGCGAGCAACGCCCGTAAGTGGGCTTCAGCCCGACGATGCCGCAGAAGGCCGCGGGCTGGCGGATCGAACCGCCGGTGTCGGTGCCGATGGCCGCCAGCGCCGCCCGCGCCGCGACCGCCGCCGCCGACCCGCCCGACGAGCCGCCGGGCACCAGCGCCCGGTTGTCGCTCTTTCGGCGCCAGGGATTCTCGACCGGGCCGTAATAGGAGGTCTCGTTGGACGAGCCCATGGCGAATTCGTCCAGATTGGCCTTGCCGAGGGTCACCGCGCCGGCGCCCAGCAGGTTCGCGGTCACCGTCGATTCGTAGGGCGGCACGAAGCCGTTCAGGATATGCGAGGCGGCGGTGGTCGCCACGCCCTCGGTGCAGAACAGATCCTTGATCGCGATCGGCAGCCCGTCCAGCGCGCGCCCGTCGCCCTTCGCCCGCCGGGCGTCGGCCGCCCGCGCCTGGTCCAGCGCCAGGTCCGGCGTTTCGGTGATGAAGGCATTCAGCGGTCGCGCCCGCTCGACGGCGCGGATATGGGCCTCGGTCAGCTCGGCGGCGGAAAGCGCGCCGGCGGCGAGGGAATCGCGGGCCTCGGCCAGGGTCAGGTCGGTCGGATCGGACATGGCGGGCCTTATTCGATGACCTTGGGAACGACGAAATAGCCGTCCTCGGTCAGCGGCGCGTTGGCGAGAACCTTGTCCCGGATGCCGCCGTCGGTCACCGCGTCGGCGCGCCGGGGCAGCGCCATCTTGGCGACGCTGGTCATCGGCGCGACATTTTCGGTATCGACCTCGTCCAGCCGCTCGACCCAATCGACGATCTTCGACAAGTCGCCGGTCAGGGCGTCGAGCTCCGTCTCGGCGATTCGGAGTCGGGCGAGGGCGGCGATGCGCGCCACGGTGGCTTTGTCCAACGACATGGTGATAGGTTCCCTGGATGCGCCCCGGCCCGGAACCCGTTGAAAAGCAAGGATTCCCAAGGCCGACGGGCGGCGAAAGGTAGCATCCGGCATGACGATCCGCAACCCCGCCGACCTGGCGAGTTCACTCGACCGCGGCCAATGCCTTCTGGGGCTGGACGTCGGCAAGAAGACGATCGGCGTCGCGGTCTCCGACCCGGGCCTTCGGGTCGCCTCGCCGCTGACGGTGATCGCCCGCAAGCGCTTCGCCGAGGACGCCCGGCGCATCGCCGAACTGATGGCCGAGCGCAAGGCCGGCGGGCTGGTCGTCGGCCTGCCGCTGAACATGGACGGCAGCGAGGGGCCGATGTGCCAATCGGTGCGCCAATTCGCGGCCAACCTGATCGCGGCGCTGGGCGACATGCCCGTGGCCTTTTGGGACGAGCGCCTGTCGACCGCCGCCGTGGACCGCGCCATGCTGGAGGCGGACCTGACCCGCAAGCGCCGCGCCAAGGCGGTGGACAAGCTCGCCGCGACCTACATCCTGCAAGGCCTGCTGGAACGGCTGCGGCAATCGTGAGGCGCGCGGCCCGCGCGCCCGTCCCGGCCATGGACTTTCGGCCGAGGCCGCTTATTTTGGCGAGAGCCCGCCACACCGCCGCCCGACCCGCGCGGCGCAACGACAACAGAACGCCATGAGCGCCGCCCTCGCCGCCCTGCCCGCCGTCTACGCGCTGATCGCCCTCGGCCACATCTTCCGGCGGACGAAGTATGTCGGCGATGCCTTCTGGCCGGCGGCCGAAAAGCTGTCCCATTTCGTCTTCATTCCGGCGCTTCTGGTCAACGCCCTGGCCCAGGTCGATTTCGCCAAGATGGATCTCGGGCCCATGGCCTCGGTCATCGTCGCGAGCCTGCTCGCCATGGCGGCGCTGACATTGCTGGCCCGTCCCCTGCTGCCGGTCGAGGGGCCGACCTTCACCTCGATTTTCCAAAGCACGACCCGGATCAACGGCATCGTCGGCATCGCCGCCAGCGCCGCGCTTTATGGCGACCACGGCCTGGCGCTGTCGGCCATCGTCATGGTCTCCTTCATCCCGCTCGCCAATCTGATGAACGTGATCGTGCTGGTCCGGTTCGGCGGCGGCGGCGCGTCGGGCATTCGCGGGGCCGTGATCTCGATCTTCACCAACCCGATGATCCTCGCGGTCGCCGCCGGGGTGGCGCTGAACCTGTCGGGCGTCGGCCTTCCCTTCGGCACCGACGTCATCATGGGCACGCTGGGCCGCGCTGCCCTGCCCATCGGCCTGCTCGCCGCCGGCGCCGGGCTGGAGCTCCGCGCCGCCCGCCGGGCCGGTCCCTACGTCGTCGGCGTGAGCATGGCCAAACTCGCCCTCATGCCCGCCCTCGCCTGGTTCCTGTGCGACTGGTTCGGCGTTGCCGGCCCGACCCGCACGGTGACGATCCTGTTCCTGGCCCTGCCCTGCAGCGCCAACGCCTACGTCCTGGCCCGCCAGATGGGCGGCGACGCCCCGTTCATGGCGGCGGCGATCACGGCGACCCATATTGCGGCGGCAGCCAGCCTGCCGATCGCCCTGTCGCTGGTCGGCGTGCCGCCGGGACCCTGACCCCGCGTCGTCCCCGCGCTTGCGCGCGATGGGTCGGCGGGCGTATATAGCCCCTTTAATGAACGCGGCGCCGAAATCGATCCGATTTTCCCACCGGCACCTGTTGGGAATCGAGGGGCTGTCGCGGGACGAGATCCTCGGCCTCCTCGACCTGGCGGAGACCTACATCGCCGAGGACGCGGCGCCGGCCCGCCGCCGGGATATCCTGTCCGGCAAGACCGTCATCAATCTGTTCTTCGAAAGCTCGACCCGGACGCGAACCTCGTTCGAGCTCGCCGGCAAGCGCCTCGGCGCCGATGTGGTCAACATGCCGGTCGAGGCGAGCGCCATCAAGAAGGGCGAGACCCTGATCGACACGGCGATGACCCTGAACGCCATGCGGCCCCACGTCCTGGTCGTCCGCCATTCGGACAGCGGCGCGGTCAAGCTGCTGTCGGAAAAGGTCGAATGCGCGGTCATCAACGCCGGCGACGGCAGCCACGAGCACCCGACCCAGGCCCTGCTCGACGCCCTGGCCATCCGCCGGCGGCGCGGCAGCCTGGAAGGGCTGCGGGTGGCGATCTGCGGCGACGTGCTGCACAGCCGGGTCGCCCGCTCCAATACGTTGCTGCTCAACACGATGGGCGCCCAGGTCCGCCTGATCGCGCCGCCCACCTTGCTGCCGCCGGCGGCGGAGCGGCTGGGGGTCGACATCTTCCATGACATGGACGAAGGCCTCGAGGACTGCGACATCGTGATGATGCTGCGCTTGCAGACCGAGCGCATGCATGGCGCCTTCGTGCCGTCGAGCGAGGAATACTACCATTTCTACGGCCTGACCGAGCGCAAGCTGGCGGCCGCCAAGCCCGACGCCCTGATCATGCATCCGGGGCCGATGAACCGGGGCGTCGAGATCGCCAGCGCGGTCGCCGACGATATCGAGCGCAGCCTGATCCATCAGCAGGTCGAGATGGGCGTCGCCGTCCGCATGGCCTGCCTCGACCTGCTGGCCCGGCCCCCGGCCGAAAAGCGACGCCCGATGAGCCCCGCCCGATGACCCCCGCGCCCCGCATCGCCTATGTCAACGCCCGGCTGCTGGACCCGGCCAGCGGCCTGGACGGGCCGGGCGCGCTCTTGACCGAGGGCGCGGCCGTCGCCGATCTCGGCCCGCGGCTCTTCGCCGACGGGGTGCCGGACGGGGTCCGGGAGGTCGATTGCGCCGGGCACTGCCTGGCGCCCGGCTTGGTCGACATGCGGGTCCATCTGCCGCGCCTGGACGAGAATTTCAGCGACGGGCGGGCGGCGGCGGCGGGCGGCGTGACGACCATGGTCTGCCTGCCCAACATGTCGCCGGTGATCGACACCGCCGCGACCGTCGAGTTCGTCCGCCGCCGGGCCGGCCGGGTCGGCGCGATCAACCTCCTGCCCTACGGGGCCCTGACGAAGGGCTTGGCGGGCGAGCGTCTGGCCGAGCTCGGGCTGTTGGCGGAGGCCGGCGCCGTCGCCTTCACCGACGGCATCCGGGCCCTGGCCGACGCCGCCATGATGCGCCGGGCCCTGGCCTATGCGAGCCGCTTCGACCGCCTGGTCGTGCAGCATCCGGAAGAGCCGAGGCTGGCCGCCGACGGGGCGATGAACGAGGGCGAGCTGGCCACCCGCCTGGGCCTGGTCGGCATCCCGGCGGCGGCCGAGGTCATTTTGCTGGAGCGCGATCTGCGGCTGGTCGCGCTGACCGGGGCGCGCTACCACGCCGCCCATCTGTCGACCGCGGCGGCGGTGGACGCGATGCGCCGCGCCAAGGCGCAAGGCCTGCCCGTCAGCTGCGACACCGCGCCGCCCTACTTCACCCTCAACGAGAACGAGGTCGGCGAGTACCGCACCTTCGCCAAACTGTCGCCGCCCCTGCGCGGCGAGACCGACCGCGCGGCCATCGTCGACGGGCTGGCGGACGGAACCATCGACGCGATCGCGTCCGACCATACGCCGCGCCACCCGGACAGCAAGCGCCTGCCCTTCGCCCAGGCGGCGAGCGGCATTGTCGGACTGGAGACCCTTCTGCCCCTGGCCCTCGGGCTCCACCACAAGGATCGCCTCTCCCTTCTCGACCTGGTCGCGACCCTGACCAGCCGGCCCGCCGACCTGCTGGGCCTCGCCGCCGGGCGCCTGGCGCCGGGCGCGCCGGCCGATCTCGTCCTGTTCGATCCCGGCGCCGCCTGGGTCGTCGATACCGATGCCTTCCACAGCCGGGCCAAGAACGCCCCCTATGACGGCCTTCCGGTCCAGGGCCGCGTCCTGCGCACGGTGGTCGCCGGCACGCCCGTCTTTCCCTTCGACAGGTGAGGCGGTCATGCCCGCGCCGCTCGGCGATATCCGGTTCGTCTGGCCCTACTACGCCGCCGCGGCGATCGCCTATCTGATCGGCGCCATTCCGTTCGGGCTGATCCTCGCGCGGCTCGCCGGCAAGGGCGATATCCGACGGATCGGGTCCGGCAATATTGGTGCAACTAATGTCTTAAGAACAGGCAATAAGACCTTAGCATTATTGACTCTTATTCTCGATTCGGGGAAGGGCGCACTGTGCGTGGCGGCAGGTGCGCGCCTTGGCCCCGACATGGCCGCGTTCGCCGGCGCGGGCGCCGTTCTCGGGCATGTCTTTCCAATCTGGCTCGGGTTTCGCGGCGGCAAGGGGGTGGCGACCGCCCTCGGCACCCTGCTCGCCGCCGCCTGGCCGGTGGGGGCGCTGGCCTGCGCGACCTGGCTTGCCGTCGCCGCCCTGTTCCGTTATTCTTCTCTCGCCGGGCTCGCGGCCCTAGGACTCGCCCCCCTCTATGCGTTTCTTTTCGCCGGACCGCCGATCCCGATACTTGCCCTATTCATCGCCAGTCTTGTGGCGCTGCGCCATGGCGGCAACATTCGCCGACTAATCGGCGGACGCGAACCGAAGATCGGCCAAGGCGGCGATCACCCCCCCAAATCCGCGCATACAACCGGCCTTCAAGGCGATTAACGCCTTGATCGACCGCCTGGCGGCCGCTATTGACCCTGCGGACCGTGATGCCTCGGCAGGCTTGCCGGTTAAAGATTTATCAGGGATTTTCCTGTAGGCACACAGGCTGGCGAAGACAAGCGCTTGATTTGCCAGACGGACCGAAAGGGGGGAGTCGGGAATGGCTGGAAGCGGCGAGCCGGACCGGTCGCCGAAACGCAACGCCGGCCGGGACATGGCGACGTCACCGGTCCTGACCGCCGAACGCGTCCGGGCGCTGTACCGGACGAGCCGGGGGCCGCTGCTCGGCAATCTGGTCGTCTCCGCGCTCGTCGTCGGCGTGCTGTGGAACGCCGTGCCGCTCGCCCATTTGATCCTTTGGGTCGCCCTCATATACGGGATGACCCTGTCGCGAATCGCCCTCGTCGTCGCCCATCGCCGACGCCTCCCCGACCGCGCGGCCGAGGCGCGATGGGGACGCCTGTATGTCGCGGGGGCGTTGGTGTCGGGGTGCGTCTGGGGATCGGCCGGGATCCTGTTCGTCGATTTGCAGGCGCTGGCGCCGTCCCTGTTCGTGGCCTTCGTGCTGGGCGGCATGTGCATGGCGGCCACCGCGTCGCATTCGGCGCTGATGCCCGCCTTCCGCGCGTACGTCTATCCGACCCTCGCGCCGATCACGGTCCATTTCCTCGCCTTGGGCAGCGGGGTCGAACTGGCGCTCGGCGCCATGTTCGCGATCTTCATCCTCACCCTGGAGATCGTCGCCCGGACCATCAATTCGATCGTGACCGATTCGGTGAATTTGCGCTGGCGCAACGACGAGCTCATCGACAACCTGCGCAAGGCGCGCAAGGAGGCCGAGGACGCCAATCGGGCCAAATCCGAATTCCTCGCCAATATGAGCCACGAACTGCGCACGCCGCTGAACGCCATTATCGGCTTCTCCGAGATCCTCAAGCGCGAGATGTTCGGCCCCCTGGGATCGGACAGCTATCGCAGCTACGTCTCGGACATCTTCGCCAGCGGCAACCACCTCCTGCGCCTGGTCAACGACATCCTCGATCTGTCGAAGGCGGAGGCCGGCCAGATCGACCTGCGCGAGGAGGCGGTCGATCCGCGCACCGTCACCCATGCCGCCTTCAAGATGATCGAACCCGAGGCGCGAAACGCGCGAGTCGCGGTCGAATGCGATCTCGACGCCGGCGATACCCTGCTCTGGGCCGACGAGCGGATGGTCAAGCAGATCCTGCTCAACCTGCTGTCGAACGCGGTCCGTTTCACCGAATCGGGCGGCCGGGTCACGGTCCGCGGCGCCACCGACGCCGCCGGCGGCTTCGCCTTGACGGTCGAGGATGACGGCATCGGCATGACGGAAGACCAGGTCCCGATCGCCCTGTCGAAGTTCGGACAGATCGACGGCGGCCTGACCCGGCGCCACCAGGGCACCGGCCTGGGCCTGCCGCTGGTCCGGCTTCTGGCCGACCTGCACGGCGCCAGGCTGAATATCGACAGCGCCCTCGGCCAGGGAACCCGCGTCACCGTCGCCTTCCCCGCCGAACGGGTGCGCCCGGCCCTCCCGGCGGCGGCCCTGTCCTGAACCGGCGGCGGCGCCCGGCGGCCGGGGCGGCACAGGAAGGATCGGACCATGGATAGACGCGCGCTTTCGGACGCCGAACGCCTGGACTGGCTTCGCTTGATCCGCAGCGAGAATGTCGGCCCCGTCACCTTTCGCCAGCTCGTCGCCCGCTTCGGGTCGGCGGCGGCGTCCCTGGACGCGATCCCGGAGCTCGCGCGGCGCGGCGGCCGGCGGCGGCCGATCAAGATCGCCCCCCGCGCCGAGGCGGAGCGGGAGATCGCCGCCCTCGACGAAATCGGCGCCCGCCTGGTCGCGCTGAGCGAGCCGGCCTATCCCGCGCCGCTGGCGGCGTTGGACGACGCACCGCCGGTGATCGCCGTCCTCGGCAACCCGCACCTGCTGGACCGTCCGGCGGTCGGAATCGTCGGCGCGCGCAACGCGTCGCTCAACGGCCGCAAGCTCGCCCATGGGATCGCCGCCGATCTGGGCGCCGCCGGCTATGTCGTGGTCTCGGGCCTGGCGCGGGGGATCGATTCGGCCGCCCATGCCGGGGCGCTGGAAACGGGCACCGTGGCGGTGCTCGCCGGCGGCGTCGATATCGTCTATCCGAAGGAGAACCGCGACCTGTACGACCAGATCGCCGCCCGGGGCGTCCTGGTCAGCGAGCAGCCCCCCGGCACCGTTCCCCAGGCCCGCCATTTCCCGCGCCGCAACCGCCTCGTGTCCGGCACCGCCCTCGGCGTCCTGGTCGTCGAGGCGGCGCGGCGGTCGGGATCGCTGATCACCGCCCGACTGGCCGGCGAGCAGGGCCGCGAGGTGTTCGCGATCCCGGGCTCGCCCCTCGACCCGCGCCACCAAGGCACCAACGACCTGATCCGCGACGGCGCGGTTCTGACCCGCGACGCCCAGGACGTCATCGACGCCCTCGCCGGCATGACCGCCCCGAGCCTGGAAGAAGGGCGCGGCGCCCCGCCGGCGCCGGCGGCCCCCGCCCCGCCCCTCGACCAATCGACGGTCGACGCGGCCCGCGCCATGCTGCTCGAACTGCTGGGGCCGAGCCCGGTAACGGTTGACGAACTGGTTCGCGAATGCCAATTGTCACCCGCCGTCGTCTCGATGGCCCTCCTGGAGCTCGATCTGGGCGGCCGCCTCGACCGTCATCCGGGCAGCCGGGTGTCGTTGCTGATCCAGGCGAATTGAAGGCAGTGGGGACAATGCGCCGCGCGCGACAGCGCCGGCGCCGGAACTAGGAACGCATGGACGTCGTCGTCGTCGAATCGCCGGCCAAGGCGAAGACAATCAACAAATATCTCGGCAGCGGATACAAGGTGCTGGCGAGCTATGGCCATGTCCGCGACTTGCCGGCGCGCGACGGGTCGGTCCAGCCGAGCGACGATTTCTCCCTGAGCTGGGAGGTCGATCCCAAGGCCGAGAAGCATCTGCGCGAGATCGCCACGGCGCTGAAGGGCGCCGATCATCTGTATCTGGCGACCGACCCGGACCGGGAAGGCGAGGCGATTTCCTGGCATGTGCGCGAGGTGCTGGCGGCCCGCAAGGCCCTGGACGGCGTCGACGTGAAGCGGGTCGCCTTCAACGAGATCACCCGCGACGCCGTCCTGGAGGCGCTGGACCATCCGCGCGAATTGAACGACGAGCTGATCCAGGCCTATCTGGCGCGCCGGGCGCTGGATTACCTGGTCGGTTTCACCCTGTCGCCGGTGCTGTGGCGCAAGCTTCCCGGCGCCAAGTCGGCCGGCCGGGTGCAATCCGTGGCGCTGCGCCTGATCTGCGAGCGCGAGGCCGAGATCGAAATCTTCCGGCCGCGCGAATACTGGTCGGTCGACGGCGCCTTCAAGACCGGCGCCGGCGACGCCTTCACCGCGCGGCTGACCCATCTGAACGGCCGCAAGCTGGACAAGTTCGACCTCGCCGACGCCGACGCCGCGGCCGCCGCCGTCGCCGCCGTCGAGGCCGGCGCCTACCGGATCGCCAAGGTCGAGAAGTCCAAGGCCAAGCGCCACCCACAGCCCCCCTTCACCACCTCGACCCTGCAACAGGAGGCGTCGCGCAAGCTGGGGTTCAGCGCCACCCGGACGATGCGCACGGCCCAGCGCCTGTATGAAGGCATCGATATCGGCGGCGAGACCGTCGGGCTGATCACCTATATGCGGACCGACTCGACCCAGATGGCCAATGAGGCCATCGCCGGCGCCCGGGCCCTGATCGCCGAGTCCTACGGCAAGCCCTACCTCCCCGATCAGCCGCGCGTCTATCGGCGCAAGGCCAAGAACGCCCAGGAAGCCCACGAGGCGGTGCGGCCCACCGACATGCGCCGCCGGCCCGACCGGATGGCCGGCCATCTGGACGACGACCAACGGCGCCTGTACGAACTGGTCTGGAAGCGGGCGGTGGCCAGCCAGATGGAAAGCGCCCTGTTCGACCGCATGGCCGTCGATATCGAAAGCGCCGACGGCGCCGCCGTCCTGCGCGCCACCGGCCAGGCCGTCGCTTTCGACGGGTTCCTGCGGCTGTACGAGGAAGGGCGGGACGATCCCGGCGAAGGCGAAAATGGCCGTATCCTGCCGCCGCTCGCGGAGGGCGAGACGCCGACCCTGACGAAAGCCGCCTCCGAACAGCATTTCACCCAGCCGCCGCCGCGCTACAGCGAGGCGAGCCTGGTCAAGAAGCTGGAGGAGTTGGGGATCGGCCGGCCTTCGACCTATGCCTCGATCCTGGACGTGCTGCGGCGGCGCGACTATGTGCGGATGGAGAGCCGCCGGTTCCTGCCCGAGGACCGCGGTCGGCTGGTGACGGCCTTCCTGTCCGCCTTCTTCCGCCGCTATGTCGAGTATAATTTCACCGCCCAGCTCGAGGACGGCCTGGACGAAATTTCCGACGGCCGGATGCCCTGGAAGCGCCTGCTCAGGGATTTCTGGGACGCCTTCAGCACGGCGGTCGACGGCACCAAGGACCTCACCATCACCCAGGTGATCGACGCCCTGGACGAGGCCCTGGGGCCCCATTTCTTCCCCGAGAGCGCCGACGGCGCCGACCCCAGGCGATGCCCCCAATGCGGCGACGGCCGCCTGGGCCTGCGGCTGGGCCGCCACGGCGCCTTCATCGGCTGCTCCAACTATCCCGACTGCAAGTTCACCCGCGCTTTGGAAGTGCCGGCCGAGGGCCAGCCGGGGGCGACCGGACCGCGCGAGCTGGGCACCCATCCGGACAGCGGCGAGCCGGTCTCCCTGCGCAAGGGACCCTATGGTTTCTACGTCCAGCTAGGCGAGGAAGCCGAAGACAAGAAGAAGAAACCCAAGCGGGCGTCGCTGGCCAAGAGCACCGATCCGGCCTCGATCGACCTGGAGACCGCGCTGAAGCTCCTGTCGCTGCCGCGCGAGGTCGGCCGGCATCCGACCGACGGCGAGGCCATCGTCGCCGGCATCGGCCCCTACGGTCCCTATCTGCGCCATCAAAGCCGGTACGTGTCGCTGCGCGGCGACGACGACGTGCTGACCATCGGCCTCAACCGGGCCGTGGCCCTGGTCGACCAGGCCCATGAGAAGGCGCGCGCGTCCCTGCTGCACGAGGTCGGCGCCCATCCCAAGGACGGCAAGCCGATCACGGTGAACAAGGGCCGCTTCGGCCCCTACATCAAGCATGGCCGCGTCTTCTGCCCGCTGCCCAAGGGCCGCGAGCCCGACTCGGTCGGCGTCGAGGAAGCGGTCGAGCTTCTTGCCGCCAAGGCCGCCAAAGGCAAGGGCAAGGGCAAGGGCAAGGGCAAGGGCAAGAAGGCGGCCAAGAAAGCGCCGGCGAAGAAAGCCGCCAAGAAAGCTGCCAAGAAGGCCCCGGCGAAGAAGGCGCCCGCGAAGCGGGCCTGACGCCCCCGTCTTGACCGACCGCAGACCCAAGAAAAACCCGCTGCCGACCAAGGCCGAGCTGCTCGACTTCATCCGCGAGAGCCCGGCGCCGGTCGGCAAGCGCGAGATCGCCCGCGCCTTCCAAATTCGCGGCGACGACCGTCAGGCCCTGAAGACGATGCTGCGCGAGCTTGCCGAGGAGGGCGAACTGGGGCGCCGCCGCGGCGGCCGCCTGGCGCGCGGCGACGCGCTTCCCGAGGTGACCGTCCTGGAGATCGTCGGCCCGGACAGCGACGGCGAGCTGCGCGCGCGCCCCGCCACCCGGCCGCGGGATATCGACGAAGACGCCGAACCCGCGCCGATCTTCATCCATCGCGACCGCCGGCGCGGGCCGGCGCCGGGTCCGGGAGACCGGGTGCTGGCGCGGCTTTCGCGTCTGGACGGCGGCGCCTACGAGGCGCGGATCATCCGCCATCTGGGGGGCGCGCCGCGGCGCCTGGTCGCCCTGTTCTCGCGCGGCGACGCGGGCGACCGGCTGCTGCCGGTGGACCGCCGCGACCGGCACGAACTCGTCGTTCCCGCCGGATCGGCGGGCGGCGCCAAGCCCGGCGAGCTGGTCGAGGCGCGGCTGCTGCCCGGTCGCCGCCTCGGCCTGCGCGAAGCGGCGGTCGTGGCCCGGCTGGGCAAGGCCGACGACCCGCGCAGCGCCAGCCTGATCGCCATCCACCGCCACGAAATTCCCGTCGAGTTCGACGCCGCCGCCTTGCGGGAGGCGGAAACCGCGCCGCCCCCCACCCTGGACCACCGCGAGGATTTGCGCGCCCTTCCCCTGGTCACCATCGACGATGCCGACGCCCGCGACTTCGACGACGCCGTCTTCGCGGAACCCGATTCCGACCCCGAAAACGCCGGCGGCTGGCATCTGGTCGTCGCCATCGCCGACGTCGCCTGGTATGTCCGCCCCGACGGCGCCCTGGACAAGGCGGCGCGCCTGCGCGGCAATTCGGTCTATTTCCCGGACCGGGTCGTGCCCATGCTGCCGGAACGCCTGTCCAACGACCTCTGCTCGCTGCGCCCCGACGAGGAGCGGCCCTGCGTCGCCGTCCATATCTGGATCGACCGCGACGGCCGCAAGCGGCGCCATTTCTTTACCCGCGCGCTGATGCGCTCGGCGGCGCGGCTCACCTATCTACAGGTCCAGAACGCCCGCGACGGCCGTGCCGACGCCGACACGGCGCCGCTGGTCGAGCCGGCACTCGCGGCGCTGTTCGGGGCCTACGATGCCTTGCAGGCGGCCCGGGCCAAGCGCGGCACCTTGGAGCTGGACCTGCCCGAACGGCGCGTCCGGTTCGCCGAGGACGGCGCCGTCGCGGCGATCGAGCCCCGCCCCCGCTACGACAGCCACCGGCTGATCGAGGAATTCATGGTCGCCGCCAATATCTGCGCGGCGGAGACCCTGGAGCATCGCCGGCAGCCCTGCATGTACCGGGTGCATGAAGAACCGGCACCGGCGAAGATCGAGGCGTTGCGCGAGTTCCTCGACGGGCTCGGCCACCGCCTGGCCCGCGGCCAGCGCCCCCGTCCCGGCCAGTTCACCGCCCTGTTGCGCAAGGTGGAGGGCACGCCGCACGCGCCGGCGGTCAACCAGGCCATTCTTCGCGCGCAAAGCCAGGCCGTCTACAGCCCCGAGAATCTCGGGCATTTCGGCCTCGCCCTCGAACGGTACGGCCATTTCACCTCGCCCATTCGCCGCTACGCGGACCTGCTGGTCCATCGCGCCCTGATCCGCGCCCTGGGGGCCGGCCCCGGCGGCCTGCCGAAGACCGCCGACGCGGCCTTCGCCGAGATCGCCGCCCATATCTCCGATACCGAGCGCCGCGCCGCCACCGCCGAGCGCGAGACCATGGACCGATACGTCGCCGCCTTCCTGGCCGACCGGGTGGGCGCCCAGTTCGCCGGGCGTATCTCCGGCGTGACCCGCGCCGGCCTGTTCGTCGCCCTGGACGAAACCGGCGCCGATGGGCTCGTGCCGCTGAGCAGCCTGACGGACGATTACTACCTGCTGGACGAAAAGACCCAGTCGCTGGTCGGTCGCCATGCCGGCCGCCGCTTCCGCATGGGCGAGGCCGTGCGGGTGCGGCTGATGGAGGCCGTCCCCCTCACCGGCGGCCTGATCTTCGCCCTGGCCGACATGGCGCCGGGCGCCGACCGCCGGCCAGGCCGAAATCCGCGCGGGCCACGGTCGGGCAAGGGCGGGGGCAAGGGCGGGGCCAAGGGAAGGAAGGGCAAACGGCGGCGCGGCTAGGGGCTGTGCGGCCGGCAGGAGGCCTCGATCAGGTCGAAGCGGCGCAGCGCCGCGTCCAGATCGTCCTCGAACCGGGCGCCGGCGCGCAGGACCGCCGCGCAATCGGGCAGCTCGTCCAGGCTTCGATGATCCGGGGCATGGCTCGTCGGCAAGGCGAAGGGCAGGTCGCGGGTCACGCGCATGGCGGCGAAGGCCCGCGCGATATCGACCCCGCTGACCGGCTGCTGGACCGAGGAGACGATGACCAGGTCGGGACGCGACGCCACCGCCAGGAAGATCGCGCTGGCGGCGGAATGGCTGGCCACCACGCGGAAGCCGCGCTTCTGCAACAGCCGTTCGACCACCGCGCCCGTCACCTTGGAGGGCGTGACCAGCAAGACCTCGAAATCCGCGAATTGAGCCGCCGGCGCGCCCGGCGACCATTTCGCCGGCAGCGACCGCAAGAGACGCTCGCGGGCCGCCCGGTCGGGGTTGACGCCTTCTTCCAGGACCGCGCTCAAGGCGTCGACGAACCGCTGGGCATCCTCCACCTGGCGCGGCTCCAGCGCCGACGTCTCGGCCAGATAGTCCTCCGGCCTGTGCGCGATGAGGGTGACGACCGGGAAGCCGAAAGCGGCGCCGGTTCCCTTCAAGTTGTGGGCCTCGCGGCACAGATGGGTGACGGCGTCGCCGTTATCAAAGCGTGTGGCGAGTTCGTGTTTTTCCCTCATGGCGCGTATGCCGCCGGCCATATCTTAACAAAATGCCTATGCCGCCGATTCGGCCTGGAAAACGTCCGGGAAAGGACCCATAAAGGATTATTCGGGATATTTCGGGCATGAAGATGATCGATCCGCCGCCGGATTCCGCCGCCTTCACCGCCACCACCGCACCGGTCCGGTCGCGCCGCCGAAGCTTGATGCGTGGATTTCGCCGCCGCTGCCCCGCCTGCGGCGGCGGGGCGCTGTTCGCCGGCTATCTGCGGGTCCGCCCCGCCTGCACCGATTGCGGGCAAGTTCTGGAAACCTTCCGGGCCGACGACGCGCCGGCCTATTTCACGGTCGCCATCGTCGGCCATGCGGCGGTGTTCGGCGCCTTGCTGTCCGAGCAGAATTTGGCGCCGCCGCTTTGGGCGCAGGCCGGGTTCTGGCTGCCGGCCACCTTGATCGCGACCCTGGCGTTGCTGCCCCGCGTCAAGGGCGCGCTGATCGGCCTGCAATGGGCGCTCGACCTCAAGCCCTACGCCGCGTTCGACGCCGAGGAGTAGACCGATGCCCCGCCGATATCGGGCCGGACACCGGCGCTTGGGCGTCGCGGGCCTCGGCCGCCTGTTCCGGGCCGCGGCGATCCCGCTGCTGCTCGCCGCCTGCGCGGTCGGCCCCGGCGACGCGCCGACCGGCGACGCCCTGGCGCAGAAGATGTTCGCCACCGGTTACGGCCATGTGGCGGACAAGTATCTGGAGCCGGTCTCCCTGGCGCCGCTGGCGCTTGCCGGCCTCAACGGGCTGCGCGAGATCGAGCCGGCGCTGGCGTTCGACGCGCAAGACGGGTGGGTTCGCGCCACTCATCGCGGCGCGGAGGTCGATCGGATCGCGGCCCCCGGCGACAACGACATGGACGGCTGGGCGCGGGCCACGACCCGCCTCATGGGCGCGGCGCGCGCCGCCTCGCCGCGCGTCGGGCTTACCGACCAAGAACGGCTGTTCGAGGCCGTTTTCGCCGGCGCCTTGGCGACCCTGGACGGACCGTCGAAATATGCCGGCCCCGCGCGCGCCGAACGGCAACGCGCCGCCCGCAACGGGTTCGGCGGCATCGGCGTCACCATTCGCGTCGCCAGGGACGACGAGCCGTCGGGACCGGTTCTGGTCGACGTCATGGCCGGCGCGCCCGCCGACCGCGCCGGCCTGTGGCCCGGCGACCGCATCCTTGCCATCGACGGCGCGCCGACCGGGAATATGACCCTGGACGACGCCGTCGACCGGCTGCGCGGCGCCGCCGGCTCGGGGCTCACGCTGCGCGTCGGGCGCGACGGCGAACCGGCCCGCGAGGTGGCGCTCATCCGCGAGCATGTCATCGCCCCGACCGTGACCTATCTGCGCGACGGCACCATCGCCCGGATCGTCGTCTCGCGGTTCAACCAGGGAACGGCGCGGGGCGTCGTCGCCGCCCTCGAGCGGGCCGAGCGCGAGATCGGGCATGCCTTGTCGGGCTATGTCCTGGATCTGCGCGGCAACCCGGGCGGGCTGCTCGATCAGGCGGTGACCGTCGCCGACCTGTTCCTCGTCGACGGGCTGATCGCCACCACCAGCGGCCGCCATGCCGGCAGCAACCAGACCTTCCGGGCCGGCGGCACCGATTTCGCCGGCGGCCTGCCCCTGGCCGTCCTGATCAACGGCCGCTCGGCCTCGGCGACCGAGGTCCTGGCGGCGGCGCTGGGCAATCGCGGTCGGGGCGTTCTGATCGGCACCACGACCTACGGCAAGGGCACCGTCCAAACGGTCCTCGCCTTGCCCAACGACGGCGAGCTGACCTTGACCTGGTCGCGCCTTTTCGGGCCGGCGGGCCGCACCATGGACGGCTACGGCGTCCTCCCGGCGATCTGCACCAGCGCCGGGCCGGGGAAGGCCGGCGACCTGGCGGGCGCGCTTCGGGCCGGGTCCGAGGGGCTGACCGCGGCGCGACGGCTGCGCGCGCGGGCGGCCGACCGGACAACCGAGGAGACGACGCGGCGGGACCGCTTCCGCGCGCTCTGTCCGCCGCGCGACACATTGGCGGAGGGCGAGGATCTGCTAGCTCGGGCGCTGCTCGCCGACCCGCGTCTCTATGCCCGAGCCGTGGCCCAGGGGGTGGCCGCCGTCGCCCAAACATCCGCCGGCGATACGCGCCGCCCTTGACAGAAACACCGGGCGCTGTATCTTGCGCCGCCGTCCCCGCGGGGACCGATCTCATCATTGCGGAGCCGATTGATGGCCAAGGCGAACACCGTTCTGATCAAGCTGGAAAGCACCGAGGGCACGGGATTCTTCTACGTGGCGAAGAAGAACCCGAAAAAGACGACCGAGAAGCTCGAGTTCCGCAAATACGATCCGGTCGCGCGCAAGCATGTGCTGTTCAAGGAAACGAAGATCAAATAGCGCCGAGATACGCGCGGCGCGCCGAGCGCCGCCGATCGCCGAAGGGCCGCCCATCGGGCGGCCTTTTCGTTTGAGCGGGTCCCGGAAGACCTAACCGACGGGCGCGCCGAGGACGACCTCGCCCTCGACGGCGGCAAGGGTGGCGACGCAGTTGCGTCCACGCCGCTTCGCCTCGTACAGGGCCTCGTCGGCCCGCACCAGGCTGGCGGCGACATCGTCGCCGATGGTGTCCGCCTCGGCGACGCCGACGCTCGCGGTGATGGCGAGGGTCTCGCCCTTGGCAAGGGTCACCGGCGCCTCGATCAAGCCGGCATGCAGGCGTTCCGCCGCCGCCACCGCCTCGTCGAGGGCGCTGCCCGGCATGAGGATCACGAACTCGTCGCCGCCGATCCGCGCGACCGTGTCGAAAGTCCGCACGTTGGCGTTCAGGCGGCGCGCCGTTTCGCGCAGCACATCGTCGCCGGCGCCGTGCCCATGCCCGTCATTGATGGACTTGAACTTGTCGATATCGAGCATGATCAGCGACAAGGGCCGGCCCGCGGCGCGCGACCGGTCGAGCAGGGTCTGCAGATGGGTCTCGAAATAGCGCCGGTTGTAGAGCCCCGTCAGCCCGTCGGTCAGCGCCATCTCGATACTGCGCTCGTAGCTCGCCCGCAGCCGATCCTGATAGCGCTTGCCATGGACCAGGGTGCGGGCCCGAGCCAACAGCTCGTGGCGGTCGACCGGGGTGAAGATGCTGTCGTTGACGCCGAGCTCCAGCCCCTTGGTGAGGCGGTCGATATCGCCCTCGTCGACGATGGTGAGGATCGCCATATGCCGCGTGGATTCGGTGGTGCGCAACTGCGAACACAGGCGCAACCCGTCCTGGCCGTCCAGCAGCAGCGTCACCACGACCAGATCGAAATCACGTCCCTCGAGCAGCTTCAGCGCCTCGTCGCAGCGGGCGCAAACGACGACGCGATGATCGTCCTCGCCCAGCGCGGCCTCGATGTTGGCGGCCAGCGGCGCATTGTCCTCGACCAGCAGAATATCGGCGCCGCGCCCGTCGGTTCCCAACGCGTCTCCCGGCGCCGCGATGGCGTCCAGGCTTTCGCGGCTGGTCTCGCGCAGGCGCCATTCGTCCATCGCCCGCTTGAGGCGGACCAGGGATTCGATCCGCGCGAACAGCACGACGTCGTTGACGGGCTTGGTCAGGAAATCGTCGGCCCCCGCCTCCAGGCCGCGCAGCCGGTCCGAGCGGTCGCTCAGGCTGGTCACCATGATCACCCGGATATGGCTGGTATCGGGCGATTCCTTGATCCGCCGGCAGACCTCGAACCCGTCCATGCCCGGCATCATGACGTCGAGCAGAATGATGTCCGGATCGCGGTCGCGGGCCAGCTCCAGGGCCCGGGGTCCGTTCTCGGCGGTGATGACGTCGTAATATTCCCGCGTCAGACGGACTTCCAGCAGCTTGACGTTATGGGGAACGTCGTCGACGACAAGGACGCGAGCCGACATCGGCGGGCTACCCGATGAACTGCTGGACCGTTTCCAAGAACTCGGTGACGGAGATGGGTTTCGCGATATAGGCCTCGCAGCCGCCTTCCCTGATCTTTTCCTCGTCGCCCTTCATGGCGAAGGCCGTGACCGCGATAACCGGAATGGACCGCAAGGATTCATCGTCCTTGATCCAGCGCGTAACCTCCAGGCCGGAGACTTCGGGAAGCTGAATGTCCATGAGGATCAGGTCGGGATGATGCTGGCGGGCCAGCTTCAGCGCCTCCTCTCCTTCGCGGCTCTGCAGCGTCCCGTAGCCATGCGCCTCGAGAAGATCATTGAAGAGCTTCATGTTGAGGTCGTTGTCTTCGACGATAAGCACGGTCTTTGCCATCGACCTTCCTCTTCTCTCTGTCGCGCCGCGTTCGAACGCGCCCAGGCGGGCTCACCCATATCGGAAATTCCCCGGATTTCCAAGGACGTCGACCGAAAAGGCGGGGGCGACCGCTGGCGTCCCGGCAGCCTAGGCGGCGAAGGTTAACAATTGGTAAGGTTCGCTGCCGCCCCTTCCCGCGCGCCTCAGCGCCCCGACGGCGCGGTGGGGCTCGGGCAGTCCGGGCGGGCCAGCGGCACCACCCGTTGCAACCCGCCGGCCAGCGCGTAATCGCCGTAATCGATGACCAGGCTCTGGGCGACGCCCGTGTCCCACAAGCGAAACGCGGTGCGGTAGACGGGCAGCTCGACCGCGCCCGACAAGGGATAGAGGGCGGCGGACACCCGCCAGGACGCGCCCTCGCGCAAGGGGCCGGCGGCGCCCTCCTCGGGCGCCGGCAGCCGGCGACCGACGAAGACGCTGGCCAGCAGCGCCCCGTCCGCCGACGACCCGTCGAACAGCGGCGCCGAATGGAGCGTTTCGCCGGCCGCGGCGCGGGCCAGCAGTTCGGCCATATGGGCGACGGGCAGCAACGTTCCCGTCGGCAGCGGAACACGGCGCGCCGCCGGCCGGGAAAAACGGGCAACGCCGGCGCCGCCGGCCGCCTCGAACCGGGCGCCGCCCTTCACTTCCTCGACGGTTTCGTCATCGGCCCGGATTCGCGTATGGAAGGCGAAGTCGCGCCCATCCTTGCCTTCCCAGGCCGTATAGGCGATGTCGCTGGCATGGCCGCCGCCGCGATCCGTGCGGGTCACGAACAAAAGCCGCTGGGTCAGGACCCAGGACTCGCAGCTTTCCTCCAACTCGAAGCTCATCACCCCGGAAACGGACTCGATCCCGGTGCCGGGCGCCGCCCGCGCCAGCGACAGATCGTAGAAGGCGCGATGCGGCGCGACGCCGACATCGGCGGCCGGCGCCGTCGTCGGCGGCAACAGGCACAGAAGGCCGGCCGCGATCGCCGCGCGCCAACCCGGCCGCGCGCCGGCCGCCCCGGTCACGCACGCCCCGGTCATGAATGCCCCGGTCACGGACGTAACGGCAGGACGACTTCGATCTCGCCCTTGTCCGCCTCGCGTTCGACGAATCCCAGGCCGGCCGCCAGCCCGCGCATCTTGACATTGTCGGCGAGGATCCGCCCGACGATCTCGCTCAATCCGCGTTCCCGCGCGTAGCGAACCGTCTTCTCGAGGAGCAGGCGGCCCAGCCCCCGCCCCTGGGCCGCGCGGCCGACGATCACGGCGAACTCGCCCCGCACGCCGTCGGGGTCGGCGATCAGCCGGGCGACGCCCAACGTCCGGGCGCCGCCCGCCGGCGCCGCGTCGGGAAGGGCGATAAAGGCCATTTCGCGATCGTAGTCGATCTGGGTGAAGCGGGCCATCTGGGAATGGTCCATCTGGCGGCGGAAGCTGAAGAACCGGAACCGCACATCCTCCGGCGGCAGGCTCTCGAAGAAGGCGCGGTGGCCGGGCTCGTCCTCGGGCCGGATGGGGCGGAGAAGGACCTGGCCGCCGTCGCCCAGCACCGCGCGTTCTTCCAGCTCGCGCGGATAGGGCGAGATCACCAGCCGGTCCGCGCCGGCGCGCCCGCGCTGGGTCGCGTCGAGACGCACCCGCGCGTCCAAGGCGAGCACCCCGTGGGAATCGGCGAACAGCGGGTTGATGTCGAGCTCGGCGATCTCGGCATGGTCGGTCGCGAGCTGGGCGACACGAACCAGGGTCAGGCAGATCGCCGTCATGTCGGCGGGCGGCCGGTCCCGATAGCCGGCTAGGAGCCGGGCGACGCGGGTCCGGTCGATCATGCCCCGGGCCAGAACCATGTTGAGCGGCGGCAACGCCACCGCCTTGTCGGCGACGACCTCGACCGCCGTGCCGCCCTGCCCGAACAGAACCACCGGCCCGAACAGGGGATCGGTGGACAGGCCGACGATCAGCTCCTGGGCGCCCGTCCGGCGGGCCATCGGCTGGACCGTAAAGCCCGCCAGGCGGGCGTCCGGTCGCAGCCGCGCCAGCCGGTCGGCCATGGCCTCGGCCGCCGCCGCCACCGCCGCGCCGTCCTCCAGATCGAGCGCCACGCCGCCGACGTCGCTCTTGTGGGAGACCTCCGGGGACAGAACCTTCACCGCGACGGGAAAGCCGATTTCGGCCGCCAGGTCCGCCGCCGCCGTCGGATCGGCGGCGATCCGCGTCTCGACCACCGGCACCCCGTAGGCGGCGAGCAGGTCCTTGGCCTCCGGCTCGGTCAGGATCTCCCGCCCGTCGTCCAGGACCGCCTCGACGATCGCCCGCGCCGCCGCGCGGTCGACCGCGACCTCCTCGGGAATGGAGGGCGGCGTCTGCGCCAACCATTCCTGGTTCCGGCGATAGGCCGCCATCTGCAGGAAGGCGGTGACGGCCTCGTCCGGACTGTCGAAGGTGGCGATCCCCGCCGCCTCGAAGATCCGGCGCGCCTCGGCCACCGCGTCGGCGCCCATCCAGGAGGTCAGCACCGGCTTGCCCGCGGCGCGGATCGGTTCGATCAGCCCCTGCGCGATCTCGCTCGCGTCGGCGACCGCGACCGGGACATGCAGGACGAGAACCGCGTCGACGCCGGGATCGCGGGCGAGGATGGCGAAGGCATCCAGATAGCGCCGCGGCGGGGCGTCGCCGACGATATCCACCGGGTTGCCCCGCGACCAGTTGGCCGGCAGGCAGGCATCCAGCGCCGCGACGGTGGCGGGCGCCAGCTCGGCCAACCGGCCGCCCCCGGCGATCAGACTGTCCGTCACCATCACCCCCGGGCCGCCGCCATTGGTCAGGATCGCCAGCCGCTCGCCGCCCGGGGTGGGCAGGCGGGCCAGGGTCTCGACCGACGCGAACAGCGAATCGATGTCGTCGACCCGCAGCATGCCGGCGCGGCGGATGGCGGCCGCGTAGACGTCGTCGGCGCCGGCCAGCGCCCCGGTATGGGACGCCGCCGCCCGCGCGCCCTCGTTTTCGCGACCGGCCTTGATCACCACGACCGGCTTGTTCCGCGCCGCGGCGCGCGCCGCCGACATGAATTTGCGGGGCTGGGTGATCGCCTCGACATACAGAAGGATCGAGCGGGTGCCGGGGTCCGACGCCAGATAGTCCAGCAGATCGCCGAAATCCACGTCCGCGGCGTCGCCCAGGGAGGCGAAGGCCGAGAAGCCGATCCCCCGCGACCGCGCCCAGTCCAGCACCGCCGTGCACATGCCGCCCGATTGGGACAGGAAGGCGATCGAGCCTTTCAAGGCGTCGGTATGGGCGAAGCTGGCGTTGAGCCCGACGGTGGGGACCAGCAGCCCGACGCAGTTCGGCCCCAGGATGCGAAAATTATGGGGGCGCGCCGCGGCGAGCATGGCGTCGCGAAGGGTTTCGCCGGTCTCGGTCCGTATCCGGCCGAGGCCGGCGGTGATGACCACGGCGGCCCGGGTCCCGCGCGCCGCGAGGTCCGCCACCAGCCCCGGCACGGCCGGCGGCGGCGTGCAGATCACCGCCAGGTCCGGCGCCTGCGGCAACGCCGCGACCGACTCGTAGGCCAGCACGCCGGCGACCGCGTCGGCCCGGGGATTGACCGGCATGATCGGCCCCGCGAAGCCCCCCGCGACCAGATTCCGCATGATGACCGCGCCGACGCTGCCCGGCCGGTTCGAGGCGCCGATGACGGCGACCGAGGCGGGCCGAAACAGACTGTCCAGATGACGCACGCTCATCGCCCGGCTCTTTGTTCGTTCCCAA
>Ga0070728_10001939_pt1 | contig 27791 bp, 28 predicted proteins | sample tdDd471_FD_66723 | JGI IMG/M metagenome (GOLD analysis project Ga0070728, IMG submission 66723) | Marine sediment microbial communities from the Atlantic coast under amendment with organic carbon and nitrate - tdDd47.1 | ecosystem: Environmental > Aquatic > Marine > Coastal > Sediment | place...
CCCCACAGGGCCACCGACACGCTGTCCAGCAGCGTGATGCCGAGCTCGGCCTCCAGCCGCTCGGCCAGCCGCGCGCCCCGCAGGTTGGTGCACAGCACCACCACCGCCGGCGCGCCTTCCTGGGAGACCTCCCGGATCATGCCCTCGATGGTCGCCTCCGGCACCTCGGAGAAGGCGAAGTTGTCGGTGATGTCGAGCCGTCGGTCGGCGACGCAGGCGAACCCCGCCGCCTCGAAGTTCTCGCGCACCCGCTCCTGCACGTCGGCGACGTAGGGCGTCACCAGCCCGAAGCCCGACACGTCGAGCAGCCGCAGCGCCTCCAGCGTGTCCAGCACCGCCGAGGTCGCCGGGATCCCGGTCTCGGCGGTGACGTCGCCGAGGATCGCCCGGTCGCGGTCCGGCCCGAGCCAGCCGGCCGAGGTGCCGTTCCAGCAGATCGACCCGACCTTGGCGTCGGCCAGCAGCCCGGCGGCCTCGCGCATCGGCGCGGTGTCGAACTGCGCGGTCGAGCCGCCGCCCATCGAGATCGAGGTCACCCGGATACGCGCCGAATGCGACGAGATGTGCGGCGCGCCGGCCAGCAGCGCCGCCGTCATCGGCTCCAGCACGGTGTTCGACGACGGCGTGATCATGCCGAGGCGGATCGGTTGGGGCATGCGGGTCACGGCTCCTCGTCGCGGATGGTGCCGGACGATAGTGGCTGTTCCCCGTGCCCGGCTGCAAGGCGTTGGCGGACCTGGCGGCGGACCCCGCTTGCCCCGAGCCCGTCAGCGCCTGCCGATCTGGTCGGCCTTGGCGCCGCCGGCGACCGAGTACTGGATCGCCACCTTGCGGGTCTTCATGAACTCCTCGAGGGTCTCGCCGCGCATGCTGGCGTAGACCTGCGGGTTGGAGATGCCGATCACCGCGGCCATCTTCTCCAGCACGAAGAAGCTGACGCCGCGGCGGATCATCTCGATCCACTTACGGCCCTCGATCAGCGCGCGCTCCTCGGCCGTCAGCCCGTACTCGTCGGCCAGGGCCGCGAAGTCGTTCAGAAACCGTTCGCGGTGCGCCGGCTCGACCAGGCGGTGCAGGAAGTCGTTGATCCGGAAGTTGTCCAGGCTACGCTCGAGGGTGAACGGATAGGTGCCCTGCAGCGCCTCGGCCCCGGCCATCTGGTAGCCGATATGGGCGCGGTACTCCTCGAGCGCCTGCTCGGACGGCTGGTCGCCCTGGTCCTCGAACACCGCGGTGGCGATGTTGGCCACCGACGGCGCGTAGGTCGCCGAATGCACCTTGGTGACCCTGTCCGACAGCGCGCCGCGCATGACCAGCCACATGATGACCTCGGAGCCTTCCATGCCGCCGAGGGTGGCGTACTCGGCCAGCCGCTTCTCGACCAGCTTCTCGGGCGCGGTCTCCAGCAGGTCCAGGAACTCCTGGTCCCAGGCCTCGTTGAGGAACCCGGCGCGCTCGCCGTGGACCTGGTGCGACAGCCCGCCGGTCGCCATGACCGCGACCTTCAGGTCCTCCGGGAAGCTCTGGATCGCCTTGCGCAGCGACTTGCCGAGCTTGTAGCAGCGCCGGGCGCTGGGAATCGGCATCTGCAGCACGCCGACCTGCAGCGGCACGATGCTGCCGGGCCACGGGCCGGTCTCGTCGCCCATCATCGACAGCGGCGACAGGCAGCCGTGGTCGAGCGGCTTGCCCTGGAAGAACGCCATGTCGAACTCGTCGGCGACCAGCGCCCGGCCGATGTGCCGGGCGAGGGCGGCATGGCCGCGCGCCGGCGGGACCTCGCGCGGGCCGCCGCCTTCGTCGGCCGGGGCGTAGGTGTCGTCGACGCCGAGCGCGAAGGCCGAGTAGTGGTCGAAGAAGAACGACGTGATGTGATCGTTGTAGATCATGAACAGCACGTCGATGTCGTTGCGCTTCACCCAGTCGCGGACCGCGGCGAAGCCCTCGAAGATCGGCTTCCAGGCCGGGTCGTCCTGCTTCCTGGTGTCGAGCGCGAAGCCGATGGTCGGCGAGTGCGAGGCGCCGATACCGCCGATGATCCTGGCCATGACCGTGTCTCCTCCGGTGCCTTGTCTGGCGGCCGTGGCGGCGCGCCGACGACCCTCCCGACCCGGACGCCGTACCACCCAGCCTCCGCAGACGGTAGCCGGTTCGCGTGACGATACAATCGGCGTTGTGCTGACGCTGTGTTCAGATAACTGAACAATGAGCCTGCCATCTGGCGCAGACCGAGCTCGGCGAGGGCGTCGACGACCTGCTGGCGCACATCGCGATCTGCGAGACCCGCTACGCGCTGCCGCGGATGCCGGTCCGGGTGAACGGAGAGCCGGCCGTCCTCGCCCTGGTCAGCGGCGTGATGCGCGCCAACGACCCGGTGACGGTGCGCGAGGCGGTGCGGCGGGGCGGGCCTCTCGTTCCTGCCGGACCGCTACTGCACCCAGCATCTGCGGTGCGGCGATCTGATCGAGGTGTTCCCGCACATCCAGTTCGAGATCTCGGCGGCGACCCTGTCGGCGGTGTTCCCGTCGCGCCGCCTGATGTCGGCCTGGCTGCGAGTGTTCCTGGAGTTCTTGGAGGAGATGTGCCGGGAGACGGCGGGCTGAGGGCGGGGCGCCTCGCTACGACCTGGGCTTGCGCAGGTGCGGGCAACCCGACGGCTTGTCTGGCTCGCCGACGTAGCGCGTGAGCAGCGGGTCCTCGGCGCGACCGACGATGGTCGCGGTGTAGACCATCGGCTCGGTCGCGCTGAGATTGTGGATCTGGTGATTGACGTGCGGCGGGATCGTCACATGGGTCCCCGGCGACAGCGCCAGGTCGCTGCGGCCCTCGATCGTCAGGGAGCCGTTTCCGGACACCACGGCGAAGTACTCGGCGGCGGCGTGGAAATGCATGTGGCTGTCGTCGTCGGCGGGCACGGTCAGGCGCAGGATCGTCAGGTAGGTGCCGTCGTCACCCGGGACCTCTGCCGCCGGAACCAGCACCTCGCAAGCGACGTGCATCCCGCGGGCCTCGGCGGCCGACGGTGCGGCTACCGCTGTCGCGGTGGCCGCCCCTGCGGTCACCATCGCAAGCCCGAGCCTCCTGAACCGGTGCATTCTCGATATCTCCTTGGTGGGACAGGCAAGGACGACCGTATAGGACCTGCGCGCCGGGTGGAACGAGGCCGCGGTCGTGTGGTCTGTCGGATCTGTCATAAGCGATAGCTTGAGAGTGCAGTTTTTGCACTATATGATCATCCGATGCCGACGGTTCACAGGCAGCAGAGCTGGAAGGTCCAGATCTTCGCCAACGACCATGCGCCGCCACACGTTCACCTCGTTTCAGCGGAGCACAAGATCGTCGCCGAGATCGCAACAGGCCAAGTCCTCAAGGGTAGCGAGGCGTCGGTGCGGGCCCTGGCCGAAGGTCTGGCGTGGGTCCTCGGGCACCGGGAGCGACTGCTGGCCGAATGGAATCGGATCGTGGAGCGTGAGGATGAATGAAGCGCGAGTGACAGAGCCGTTCGAGTTCGTGCGGAACGTCGAATACGTCGGGCCGGAGTACCTGCTCTCGGTTACGTGGCGGGACGGCCGGACCGAAGAGGTCGATCTTGCGCCGCTGGTGTTCCGCTACAAGATTCTCCGGCCGCTACGCGATCTGGAGAGATTCCGGCAGGTGGCTGTCGACGAGTACGGCAACGGCCTTGTCTGGGGCGACGATCCGGACCTGGAGGTGAGTCCAGAGCAGATCCGCGAATTGATCGAGAGTCAGAAGGGACCCCGACTGCGCACCAGCTTCTTCCGGCGGTGGATGGCGACCCGCCACCTCAAGCAGGACGACGTGGCCGGTCTGCTCAACGTCTCGAAGCGGACGATCGCCGGCTACGCGACAGGGAGTGCCGCGATCGATACTCCGACCAGTCTGGCAGTGGGGCTGATCGTCGGGTACGCCAAGGCAGTGACAGGGCCCGAAGTCTTGATTGCTCGGGTTCGGGAGATCGAGCGCCATATCGCCGCGTAGCCCTGCGGACACAACCGCTACATCGGCAGGCTCCCCTGCAACTCCCCGCCCGTCGCCTCCGCCACCAGTTCCTCGGTCAGCTCGTCCATCAGGATGTCGACGGCGCCGCCGGCGACCTGCTCGCGGCCGATCTCCAGCAGCACCGGCACCGCCAGCGGCGACACCCGGTCGATCCGGCGGTGCACGATCCGGCCCTGCACGCGGGTCAGCAGGCCGGCCAGGCGGGAGATGTCGGTCAGGCCGCGGGCGGCGTCCTCGCGGGTGGCGCGCAGCAGGATGTGATCCGGCTGGTGGCGGCGCAGCACGTCGTAGATCAGGTCGGCGTTGAAGCTGACCTGCCGGCCGGTCTTCTCGTGGCCGGGCAGCTTGCGCTCGATCAGCCCGGCGATCACCGCGACGTTGCGGAAGGTGCGCTTGAGCAGGCTGGACTCCGCCATCCACTCCTCGAGGTCGTCGCCCAGCATGTCCTGGTCGAACAGCGCGTCCATGTCCTCGCACGGCTTCACCGACCAGACCGCGATCACGTAATCGGTGGCGACGAAGCCGAGCGGCCCGAGCCCCATGCGCTCCATCCGCCGGGTCAGCAGCATGCCCAGCGTCTGGTGGGCGTTGCGGCCCTCGAAGGTGTAGGCCACCAGATACTGGCGCTCGGCCCGCGGGAAGCTCTCGATCAGCAGGGTGTCGGCGCGCGGCAGCACCGATCGCCAGCGCTGCAGCTCCAGCCACTCCTCGACCGGGCCGGGCAGGGTGGCCCAGGCGTGCGGGTCCTCCAGGATCGCCCGGACCCTGGTGGCCAGCCGGGTGGTCAGCGGCAGCCTGCCGCCGCCGTAGACCGGCACCGCCGGCTCGCCCTGGCCGCCGGGCGTGGCCTCGACGAAGCGCTCGCGGATACCCTGGAAGGTCAGCAGCCGGCCGGAGAACATGAAGGTGTCGCCCGGCCGGAGACCCTGCACGAAGAATTCCTCGATCTCGCCGAGGATGCGGCCGCGCGACAGCCGCACCTTCAGCACCTCGGCCTCGACGATGGTGCCGACGTTCATGCGGTAGGATTGGGCGACCCGCGGGTGGGAGATGCGCAGGCGGCCGTCGTCGGTCGGCCGCAGCCGCTGCCAGCGCTCGTAGGCCGACAGCGCGTAGCCGCCGGAGCGCACGAACTCCACCACCTCGTCGAAGGTCGCGCGGTCGAGGTCGGCGTAGGGTGCGGCGGTCACCACCTCGGCGTACAGCTGGTCCGGGTCGAACGGACCGGCGCAGGCAGTGCCGAGCACGTGCTGGGCCAGCACATCGAGCCCGCCGGGTCGCGGCTCGTCGCCGTCGAGGTCGCCGGCCCGCACCGCGTCGAGGGCGGCCTTGCACTCCAGCACCTCGAACCGGTTGGCCGGCACCAGCAGAGCGCGGCTCGGCTCGTCGAGGCGGTGGTTGGCGCGGCCGATCCGCTGCAGCAGCCGCGAGGCGCCCTTCGGCGCACCGACCTGGATCACCAGGTCGACCGCGGCCCAGTCGATACCGAGGTCGAGCGACGAGGTGGCGACCACGGCACGCAGCGCGCCGCGGCTCATCATCGCCTCGACCTTGCGACGCTGCTCGGCCGCCAGCGAGCCGTGGTGCAGGGCGATCGGCAGATGGTCCTCGTTGGCGTGCCACAGCGCCTGGAAGATCAGCTCGGACTGCGCCCTCGTGTTGACGAATACGATGGTGGTGCGGTGCGCTTTGATGGCGGCGTAGATCCGGTCGACCGCGTGCAGGCCCATGTGCCCGGACCACGGCAGCCGGCCGTCCGGCATCAGGATCTTGACCTCGGCGCGCGCCGCCTCGCCGCCCCGTACCACCGCGACGTCGCTGGGAGCGGCCCGGCCGGCCGATGGGTGCCCGGATCGCGCCAGGAACGCCTCCAGCGCCGCCGGGTAGGCGACCGTCGCCGACAGCCCGACCCGTCGGGCCTGCGGGGCCAGCCGGGCGAGCCGGGCCAGGCCGAGCGCCAGCAGCTCGCCGCGCTTGGTGCCGGCGAGCGCGTGCAGCTCGTCGATCACGATGCAGCGCAGACCCTCGAACACGTGGCGCGCGTCCGGGTAGGAGATCAGCAGCGCCAGGCTCTCCGGCGTGGTCAGCAGCAGGTTCGGCGGCCGCTGCCGTTGGCGCTGGCGCTTGCCCTGCGGGGTGTCGCCGGTCCGGGTCTCGGCGGTGACGGCGAGGCCCATCTCCTCGATCGGCACCGTCAGGTTGCGGTGGATGTCGACCGCCAGCGCCTTCAGCGGCGAGACGTAGAGGGTGTGCAGCCCGTCGCGCGGGGTCTCGGCCAGGTCGACCAGGCTGGCCAGGAACCCGGCCAGGGTCTTGCCGCCGCCGGTCGGGGCGATCAGCAGGGCCGAGCGGCCGGCACGCGCCGCCGCCAGCATCTCCATCTGGTGCGGGTGCGGGGCCCAGCCCTTGGCGGCGAACCAGTCCTGGAAGGCCGGGGGCAGGGCGGTCTCGGGGAGGCTGCCGTCCATGCGGCCACTGTATCAATTCACGCCGAGGCGGTCAGAATCGCCGGACCGAATCGTAGACGACCGCCATGCCGAGACCGGCGAACACCACGCCGAAGACCGCGGTCGCGGCGCGGCGCATCCGGTCGAACGCCCGGACCGCGCCGCGGGTCGAGAATACCGTCGCGGTGATGCTGTGGCAGGCCACCGCCAGAACCGCGCAGAGCGCCACGATCCCGACGAGCATGAGCTGCGAGGCGTCGTGCGGGACGAAGGCCGTCAGGACCGAGCCGAAAAACAATGCCGCCTTCGGATTGGTGAGGCTGACCAGAAGTCCCGTGCGGAACGCCCGCCCGGTTCGGGCGACCCCGACCGCGGCCGCGAGCCCGACCGGGTCGGGACGCAATGCGGCGCGAATCGACTTGAAGCCCAGCCAGAGAAGATAGCCGGCGCCGGCCAGGCGGAGCGACAACAGGGCCCTCGGGAACAGCTCGAACAGGGTTGCGACACCGAGCAGCGCAAGGCTGGCCCAAATCGTGGCACCTGCCGACAGGCTGAGCCCGGTCAGCAGCCCGGCCCGGCGGCCCCGGGTCAGGGACGCGCTCATCACCGCGATCATGTTCGGCCCGGGCGTGATCCAGGCGAGCAGGTTCACCAGGACGACGGAACACAGGATCGGCAGAAGGTCCATGGACGGCTCTCGCTGCAGCGCTGCCGGGCGATGCAGTCTGCGCCACGGTCCTTGCGCCGGCGCGGGCGCAATTCCGCAAGGCGGTCACTCGGAAATGCGCGTCAGTCGATCGCCGCGGTGGACAGCCACCAGCCGTCGCCGACGGCCCAGGCGGTCTCGTCGGCGGTGTCGTCGAGGCGCAGCGACCGGACCTCGCCGCGGCTGTCCCGGAAGGCCTCGTCGAGGGCGGCGGCGTCGTGCGGATTCTGGGCGCCGGCGCAGGGGATGAACCCGGCGGTGCAGACGAAGCGGGCGCCGTATCCGGTGGCGTATCGGGCGACCAGCAGCATCCCGCCGCGGCCGTTGCTGCCGACCAGCGGAAACAGCAGCCGGCCGTGCGGCCGCAGGGCGTCGATCCACTGCCGCATCGGGGTGGTGGCGCCGGCACTGACATAGACCGCGTCGACCTCGGGCAGTGGTCCGGCAGTACCGGACCTTGGGACCACCGTGACGTTCGGCCGGTCCTGCAGGTTCTCGACGGCGATTTCCGCCAGGGCCGGTTCGACCTCCCAGCCCTGGACGCCACCGTCCGGGCCGACCAGCTCGGCGATAATCGCCGTGTAGTAGCCGGTGCCGCTACCGATGCGGATGACGCTCTCGCCGGGCCGAAGGTCCAGTGCGGCAAGGCTGACGGCGTGCAGGGAAGGTTGCCCGTTGTTGATATCGGCCTCGGCGTCGAGCGCTACCAGCACGTCCCGGTAGATGTGCGCCGGGTCGGCATCGGGGGTGCGGCTGTAGCCTGGGAGCGCGTTCCGGACCTTCCAGGGGCCGGGGCCGAGGAATCGCTCGCGCGGGACCGCCGCGAAGGCCTCGCGGACGGCCGGCGAGCCGGCCCTGGCGGTCACCAGGTCCGCATAGCGCGCCCGGAGCGCGGCGATCGACGAAGCCCCCGCGATCGATGGCCGGGGCTCAGGTGACGTCGATGGAGTCCACCCGGTCCGGGTAGAACGCCACGTGGCCGCGGATCGGCATCGCTTCGTCGTAGGGCAGGTCGTAGGACCAGGCCACGTCGCGGCCCTCGACCCCGCCGGCGGTCACCGACCAGTAGCTGGCCTCGCCCTTGAACGGGCAGTAGCTGCGGGTCGCGGTCGGGCGGAACAGATGGGCGCGGGTGTCGGTCATCGGCACGTAGTACACCGGGCCGTGGCCGGTCTCCTCGCACAGCACCGCCTTGTCGGTCTCGGCGATCACCTCGCCGCCGAGCCTGACGGTCACGCGCTTGCCGGCCGGCTGGAACGCGACCACGTGGTCGGGCTTCCTGGCGAAGCCGGGGGCGGGGTTGGCGACGGCTGTCGGCGACATCGGGGCCTCCTCGCTGGGATCGGACCCTTGAGGTTGGTGCGAACGCCCGCCGGCGCAACCCCGGCGGGCGGCCTGCTCACCGGGCGGTGATGTCGCCGATGATGTCGGTGAAGCGGCCGAGGAAGCTGCGCAGGCGGTCGGACGACGGGTTGCGGAACACCGCGTGCGGCTCGCCTTCCTCCAGGATCCGGCCCTGGTCGAGGAACACCACATGGGTGGCGACGTCGCGCACGAACAGCATCTCGTGGCTGACCACGATCATGGTCATGCCGCTCTGCGCCAGGTCCTTCATCACCCCCAGCACCTCGGCGACCAGCTCCGGATCGAGGGCCGAGGTGACCTCGTCGAACAGGATCAGCCGTGGCTCCATGGCGACCGCGCGGGCGATCGCGACGCGTTGCTGCTGGCCGCCGGACAGCTGGAACGGATAGTGGTCGCGCCGCTCGGCGAGGCCGACCCGGGCCAGCCAGTGCTCGGCGATCGACCGGGCCTCGGCCTTCGCCATGCCCTTCACCTTCACCAGGCCGAGCATGACGTTCTCGGCCGCGGTCATGTGCGGGAACAGGTTGAAGCTCTGGAACACCATGCCGATGCGGGCGCGCTGGGCGGCCAGCCGGGTCTCGGAGATGCGCCGGCGCGCGCCGCCCTGCTCGACATAGCCGACCGGGTCGCCGTCGACCGAGATGCTGCCCTGCTGGAACTCCTCGAGCAGGTTGATGCAGCGCAGGAACGTGGTCTTGCCGGAGCCGCTGGCCCCGATCAGCGCGACCACCTCGCCCTCGGTCACGGTCAGGTCGATGCCCTTGAGGACCTCGGTCTTGCCGTAGCTCTTGTGGACGTTGCGGGCGACCAGCAACTCGCGCGGGGCGGGGGCGTTTTGGGCAACGGACATCGGACGATCCCCCGGCATCAGTAGCGGATGAACCCGAACCGGCGCTCGAAATAGGCGCCGATCCGGGACAGCGTGAAGTTGAAGATGAAGTAGAAGGCCAGCGCGCTGGCGTAGAACTCGATCACCATGTAGTTGCGCGCGATGGTCTGCTGGGTGGCCAGCAGCAGCTCGGACACGCCGATGATCGACAGCAGGGTGGTGCCCTTGACCATCTCGACCGCGGTGTTGATCGCCGGCGGCGCGATCCGCCGGGCGGCCTGCGGCAGCAGCACGTAGAAGAAGCGCTGCCAGAAGGTCAGGCCGATCGCCTTGGCGGCCTCGGTCTGGCCGACCGGGATCGAGTCGATGGCGCCGCGGAAGGTCTCGGACATGTGGGCGCTGCAGAACCCGGCGAGCGCCACGACGCCGGCGGTGAACGCCGAGATGTCGATCCCCATCAGCGCCAGCCCGTAGTAGCTGAACAGGATCAGCACCAGGATCGGGATGCCGCGCAGGATGTCGACATAGGCGCGCATCAGCCAGCGCACCGGCCGCGGGCCGTAGACCAGCAGCAGGCCGCCGATCACGCCCATCGCCAGCCCGATGGCGATCACGATGAGCGACAGCTCGACGGTGGTCAGGAAGCCGTTCAGCAGGCTCCACTTGGCCTTCCAGAACTCGCCGGCGAAGGTTCTCTGCATGACCGCCTCCGCCTACTTGATGACCGAATAGCGCTTCTCGACCTGACGCAGCAGCAGCGCGATCAGGTACGAGGCGGCGAGGTACAGCAGGCTGGCGGACAGCCAGGCCTCCATCACCCGGAAGGTGTTGGCGTTGATCTGGCGGGCCGTGAAGGTCAGCTCGGGGATCGCGATCGCGGCCGCCAGCGAGGTGTCCTTGAACAGCGAGATGAAGTTGTTCGACAGCGACGGCAGCACGATCCGGAAGGTCAGCGGCAGCACCACGTAGACCTGGGTCTGCCAGGGCCGGAGGCCGATCGCCTTGGCCGCCTCGACGTAGCGCTCCGGCACCGAGGTCAGGCCGGCCCGGAACACCTCGGTCAGGTAGGCGCCGGCGTAGACCGACAGGGTGATGACGAAGGACTCGTACTTGTCGAAGGTCCGGATGCCGATCGCCGGCAGGCCGAAATAGAAGAAGAAGATCAGCAGCAGCAGCGGGACGTTGCGAATGAACTCCACGTAGCACCAGACCGCGGCGCGCAGCGGCTTGTTGGTGGTCCGGAACGCGTAGCCGCAGGCCAGCCCGATCGCGGTGCCGACCAGCAGCGAGATCGCCGCCAGCAGCAGACCGAGGCCGAGCGCCTCGAGGAGCAAGTCGTACTGCCGCCAGATGACGGCGAAGTTGAAGTTGTAGGACATGGCGTACCGGTAACGCGGGCGGGACGGCGAAAGACCGGACCGGCCGGCCCGTGCCCCGGTGCGGGGCGGGCCGGCCGGCGCGATGGCGTTACTGGAACTCGGTCGGGAACCCGACCTTCGGGGTCGGCAGGTCGATCCCGAACCACTTCTTGTAGGACGCCTTCATGGTGTCGAAGTCGACGCCCATCATGGCCTCCTTGTAGACGGTGTTGACCCAGTTCAGCCAGATCGGGTCGCCCGGGCGGACCGCCGAGGCGTAGGAGTTCGGCAGCCAGCCGTAGCCGGAGTCGACGTAGCGGCCCGGGAACTGGCCCATCAGCCAGCGGATCGCCGACTGGTCGCCCAGGTAGCTGTCGATGCGGCCGGCGTTCAGCGCCTGCAGGGTGGAGTCCGGGCTGTCGAACTGGTCGACCTTGGCGTTCGGCAGGCCCTTGTGGATCCAGTCCTCGATGAAGACGTTCTGCATGGCGCCGACGGTCACGCCGTCGCCGGCCTTCAGCAGGTCGTCGAACGTCTTGTACTTGCTGTTGTCGGCCATGATCAACAGGCCGACGCCCTCGCGGTAGTAGGGGACGGTGAACTCGACCTGCTGGGCGCGGCCCGGCGTGATCGTCATCCACTGGCAGATCACGTCGACCTTGTTGGTGATCAGGCTGGGGATGCGGGCGTCGGATCCCTGGATGGTGAATTCGACCTTCTCGGGATCGTCGAACAGGCTCTTGGCGATCAGCCGCGCCATGTCGATGTCCATGCCGACCAGCTTGCCGGTGTCGTCCTCGAAGTGCCACGGCGGGTTGGTGCTGCCGGTGCCGACCCGCAGGACGCCGCGCGACAGCACCTCCTGCAGCTTGCTCTTGGAGGAGTCCATCATCTGCGCCTGGGCCTTGCCGGCACCCATGACCGAGCCGACGGCGCCGGCCGCGACCGCGGTCCCCAGCGCACCGACGAACAGGTTGCGTCGGCTGGTCGTGTCCTCTTCGGTCGTCGTCGTCCGATCGTCGGTCATGGCGATTGCCCCTCTGTTGCGTTGCGGAAGATGTGCCAGGAAATATGGCCGATCGGACGATCGGCCATGACGCACTGCACGCGTTAACCAGAGGGTATCCTGCGTCGGTTGTGAGCCGCCTGTCGAGGGTCGTTGGATGGGTGAGCGATTTCCCGTCGCTCACCCCCAAGATCAGGTCCCGTAGATCAGGTCGACCAGGAACATCGGAACCGCCGGCACGTAGGTGCAGATGAACAGCACCGCCAGCAGCACGCCGATGAAGTGGATGTTGACCTTGGTGGTCTCCCAGATGTCGGCCTTGGCGATCGAGCACGAGGTGATCAGCACGCTGGCCACCGGCGGGGTCTGCTGGCCGATCGCCAGGTTCAGGGTGACGATCAGCCCGAAATGCACCGGGTTGATCCCGACGGCCTCGATCAGCGGCACGATGATCGGCACCACCAGGATGATCGCCGCCGCCGAATGCAGGAAGAAGCCGATCACCAGGAAGAACACGTTCAGGATCAGCAGGATCAGGTACTTGTTGTCGGTCAGCGAGACCAGGCCCTGGGCCAGGTGCTGCGGCACCTGCGAGACCGTCAGCAGGTCGCCCATCAGCACCGAGGCGGCGACCAGGATCATCACCACCGCGGTCTGCAGGCCGCCGTCGAGCATCGACTCGCGCAGGTGCTTGAGGTCGAAGTCGCGGTACCAGAGGCCGACGACGACCGAGGCCAGCACGGCCAGCCCGGCCGCCTCGGTCGCGGTCACCAGGCCGGAGAAGATGCCGCCCAGGATGATCACCGGCAGCATCAGTGCCGGCAGGGCGTCGACGAAGGTGGTGCGCAGGTCGTGGAGGTTGAACGCCTTCTCGACCGGGAAGTCGTAGCGGCGCGCGAACAGGTAGGCCACGCCCATCAGCCCGAGCCCGCCGAGCAGGCCCGGCACCAGGCCGGCGACGAACAGCTGCTCGACCGAGGCGTTGGCCGACACCGCGTACAGGATCATCGGGATCGACGGCGGGATGATGATGGCGAGCGAGGCCGAGGACGAGGTGACGGCCGCCGCGAACGGCGCCGAGTAGCCGCGCTTCTTCATCTCCGGGATCATCACCGAGCCGAGGGCGGCGACGTCGGCGACCGCTGAGCCGGAGATCTCGGCGAAGAACAGCGACACCCCGATGTTAACCATGGCGAGGCCGCCGCGCACGAACCCGATCATCGCCGCGACGAACGCGATCAGCCGGCGCGAGATGCCGCCGGCGTTCATGATGGCGCCGGCCAGCACGAACATCGGGATCGAGATCAGCGCGAAGCCGGTGGCGCCGCGGTACATCTCGATGCCGAGCGACAGCAGGCTGTCGACCCCGTGGAACGCGGTCTGGCCGATCAGGGCGGCGATGGCCAGCGCGATGCCGATCGGCACGTTGATCAGGATCATCGCCAGCATGGAAAAGAACATGAGCGCGAGGATCATGGCTCAGCCCTCCGCCGCTTCGGGATGCTCTAGCGAGCGGCCGGCACGGGCCGATCGCCACGCCTCCGGCAGGCTGAGCAACTCGCACACCACGAACAGGGCGGCACCGACCGGGATGACCGACTGGGTGAAGGTCACAGAGATCCACGGCAGGCTGATCAGGTTCTCGTCGCCGACCACCTCGAGCACCTTCCAGCCGGCCCAGGCGAGCAGGACGAAGAAGCCGATGACCAGGGCCTCGCCGACCGCGACGGCCGGCATCCGGATCTCGCGCGGCAGGCGGAGCAGCAGCCCGTCGAAGCCCAGGTGCTGGCGCCGGAGCGCGGCCAGGGCGGCACCGTAGTAGGTGATCCAGGCGAGCATCACGGAGGCGACCTCGTCATACCAGCTCAAGGAGGCGCCGAACTTCCGGTAGAAGACGGCGAGCAGGACGATCACGGTCAGGGCGATCATCAGGCCGATGACCACCCATTGCAGGGTCACGTCGAGGGTCTTGCGACAGCGGGAGAGCATGGCGTCGAGGGGCTCCGGACAGCGGGCTGGCTAGGGAGAGGCCGGCGGCCGCCCGGATGAGCGGCCGCCGGTTGTCGCGTGGTCGTCAGCCGGTCAGTTGCGCAGCGCCGAGATCTGGTCGATCAGGGCCTTGCCGCCTTCGACGGACGTGCCGAACTCCTCGTAGATGCCCTTCGAGGCGGCGACGAAGGCCTCCTTGTCGGCCTCGTTGACGGCCATGCCCTTCTCCTTGAGCTTGCCGAGCAGGTCGTCGTCGAAGTTCTTGCCGGCCTGGCGGGCGAACGGCTCCATCTCGACAGCGGTCTCGCTGATGATCTTCTGGACGTCGGCCGGCCACTTGGCGAAGGTCTTCGGCGAGGTCACCAGGTAGGCCGGGATGTAAACGTGCCCGGTCATCGAGAGGTACTTCTGGACCTCGTAGAACTTGGCGCTCCAGACGTTGATCAGCGGGTTCTCCTGACCGTCCATGACGCCGGTCTTCAGCGCGGTGAACACCTCGGAGAACGCCATCGGCGACGGGTTGGCGCCGTACGACTGGAACATCTTCACGCGCCACTCGCCGCGCGGGGTCCGCAGCTTCACGCCCTTGAGGTCTTCCGGCTTCACGATCGGTCGGACGTTGTTGGTGATCTGGCGGAAGCCGTTCTCCCAGAAGCCGAGGATCTTGACGCCCTTGGCCTCGGCCGCCGGCCGGAACACGCTGTCGCCCATCTTCGCCATGACGCGAGCGGCATGCTCGCGGTCCTTGATGATGTAGGGCATGTCGAACACGCCGAACTCCGGCGTCACCGACGACATGATCGAGGACGGCAGGAAGAAGTCGATCTGGCCGAGCTTCATCTTCTGCAGCATGTCCTTGTCGTTGCCGAGCTGGCTCGACGGGAACACCTGCACCTCGATCTTGCCGCCGCTCTTCTCCTTGACGCGCTTGGCGAACTCGTTGCCGGCGACGTCGAAGTGGCTGCCGACCTCGCCGACGTGGCCGAGGCGGAGAACGGTCTGGGCATGGGCGGCGGCGGTCAGTGTCATCGACACGGCGAGCGCGGTCGCACAGAGCATCATGGATCGCATGGGCTTCCTCCTGGGGTGAGATTGCCTGGTTTTTCTTGTGATTGGGCCGGACGGCCGGGGAGATCGGGGAGAACCCCCGAATCTCAGTATCGTCTCATTTTCGTTGCCTAGACAGCGGTCTCCTTCGGGCTCAGACGGCCTTGAGGCGGTCGCGGTACAGGTGCATCCGCTCGATGTAGCTGCGCACGCCCTGGCGGATCCGCTTCAGGTCGTCGTCGCTGACCTCCCGGACGATCTTGCCGGGCGCGCCCATGACCACCGAGCGCGGCGGGATCTCCTTGCCTTCGGTGATCAGGGCGTTGGCGCCGATCAGGCAGTTCTCGCCGATCTTGGCGCCGTTCAGGACCACTGCGCCGATCCCGATCAGGGTGCCGTCGCCGATCGTGCAGCCATGCAGCATGACCAGGTGGCCGATCGTGACCTCGGCACCGATGGTGAGTGGGATGCCGGGGTCGACGTGCAGGACCGAGCCGTCCTGCACGTTGCTGCCGCGGCCGATGTGGATGCGGTCGTTGTCGCCGCGGACGGTGGCGCCGAACCAGACGCTGGCGTCCTCCTCCAGCACCACGTCGCCGATCACCGCGGCGGAGTCGGCGACCCAGCTCTTGGTCGGGTCGCAGACCGGGCGCTTGCCGTCGAGCTCGTACAGCATGGCGGTCAGGCTCCGATGAAGTTGGGCTTGCGCTTCTCCATGAAGGCGCGCCGGCCCTCGATGTAGTCCTGGCTGTCGAAGCAGGCCTTCACGAGGTCGGCGCACTTCTGCAGGTCGCGCTCGGACTCGGCCTTCACGGTCTCGCCGACGATGAACTTGACCGAGCCGACGGTCAGCGGGGCGTTGCCGGCGATCCGGTTGGCCATCGCGGTGCAGAACGCCTCGACCTCGCCGTCCGGGACCACCCGGTTGACCAGCCCCATCACCTTGGCGTCCTCGGCGCTGAACCGGTCGGCGGTGAAGAAGATCTCCTTGGCGAAGGCCGGGCCGACCAGGGCGACCAGCCGCTCCAGCCCGGCATAGGCGTAGCCGAGGCCGAGCTTGGCGGCCGGCACCGCGAACTGCGAGCCCTCGCCGCACACCCGGATGTCGCAGCACACCGCCAGTGCGGCGCCGCCGCCGACGCAGAACCCGTCGATCTGGGCGATCACCGGCTTCGGGAAGCTGTGGACCTTGGTGTACACGCGCGCGGTGGTCTCGTTGTAGTGCGCCACCGCCTCGGCGCTGGCCCGCTCGCTCTCGAACTTCGAGATGTCGGCACCGGACACGAAGGCCTTGCCGCCGGCGCCCGACAGGATGACGACGCGGACGTTGTCGTCGGCGGCGTAGCGGTCCAGGGCGGCGTCGACCGCCAGCCACATCTCGAGCGAGACGGCGTTCCGCTTCTCCGGCTGGTTGAAGACGATCCGACCGATCGCACCGTCGATGCTGGTCAGGATTTTGTCGGTCATGGGTGCACTTCCTTTTCCGTCAGATCACGCCGCCGGCGCGCAGGCCGGCGATCTCGTCGTCGTTGTAGCCGGCTTCGCGCAGGACCTCGTCGCTGTGCTCGCCGGCGGTCGGCGGCGGCGAGGCGATCCGACTGGGGGTCCGGCTCATGATGATCGGCTGGCCGACCAGATGGCTGGCGCCGCGCTCGTGCGAATTGACCGGCTGGGCGATCCCGAGATGCTTCACCTGCGGGTTCTCGAAAGCCTGGTCGATGTTGTTGATCTCGCCGCACGGCACGCCGGCGGCGTTGAAGCGCTCGACCCAATCCGCCGTCGAGCGGGTACGGGTGACCTCGTCGATCGCGGCGTTCAGGGCGTCCCGGTTGTCCGAGCGCAGCTTGCCGTCGGCGTAGTCGGGGTTCTCGGCCAGGTCCATCCGGTCGATCGCCCGGCAGAACCGCAGCCAGATCTCCTGGCCGGCGACCGCCAGGTTCATGTAGCCGTCGGCGGTGGTGAACACGCCGGTCGGGATGCTGGTCGGGTGGTTGTTGCCGGCCTGCTTGGGAACCTCGCCGTCCATCAGCCAGCGCGATGCCTGGAAGTCGAGCATGAACAGCTGGGCCTGCAGCAGCGAGGTCTGGATCCACTGGCCCTTGCCCGAGACCTCGCGCTCCAGCAGCGCCAGCATGATCCCCTGGGAGGCGAAGATGCCGGCGGTCAGGTCGGCGATCGGGATGCCGACCCGCATCGGGCCCTCACCGGGCTTGCCGGTGATCGACATCAGCCCGCCCATGCCCTGGGCGATCTGGTCGAAGCCCGGGCGGTCGCGGTACGGCCCGTCCTGCCCGAAGCCGGAGATCGAGGCGTAGACCAGGCCGGGGTTGTCGGCGCTCAGCGTCTCGTAGTCGATGCCGAGGCGCTTCTTAACGTCGGGGCGGAAGTTCTCGACGATCACGTCGGCGGTCTTGGCCAGCCGTCGGAAGACTTCCAGCCCCTCCGGCTTCTTCAGGTTGAGCGTCAGGCTCCGCTTGTTGCGGTGCAGGTTCTGGAAATCGGAACCGGCGCGGGGACCGCCGAGCTGGCCGGCGTCGTCGGTCACCGGCATCTCGATCTTCACGACGTCGGCGCCCCAGTCCGCCAGCTGGCGGACGCAGGTCGGCCCCGACCGGACACGGGTCAGGTCGAGCACCTTGAACCGGGACAGCGCCGTGCTGGCTCGCTCGATGGGCATTCGGGTCTCCTCCGGGAAGGCTTGTTCTGACACCCAAGGTGAGCGCGGGTGGGGGCCTTTGCGCAAGCACCGTATCGCCTTGGCAGATTGTTGACAATAAACTGTCTGGAATCTACCGTTCCGGGCAATATCTGGGAGGGTCGATGACCTCGGACGCCGACAAACCGTTCCACGCCCGTGCGTTCGAGACGCTCACGACCCAGGTCCACCGCGAGATCGAGCGGCGGATCCTGACCGGCGAGATCAAGGCGGGCGAGAAGATCGGCGAGGCCGCCCTGGCCGACAGCCTCGGGGTCAGCCGCGGCCCGGTCCGCGAGGCGATCCGGGCGCTGGAGCTGGCCGGCCTGGTCAGCGTGGTCGCCAACCGCGGGGCGATCGTGCGCAGCATCGGCCTCGACGAGGTGGTCTGCCTGTACGAGCTGCGCGGCGCGATCTTCGCCTATGCCTGCGAGCGGGTGGCGCGACGGCGGACCGACGCCATGCTGGCTGCCCTGCGCGACCAGGTGGTCGGTATGGAGGAGGCGGTCGCCCGCGACGATCTCGCGACCTACTACCGGCTGAACGTGGAGTTCCACGCCTGCCTGCTGGAGATGTCCGGCAACGCCCGTGCCCGGTCGACCTACGAGGGCGTCGTCAAGGAGATGCACCTGTTCCGCCGGCGCAGCCTGTCGAAGGTGCCGAACGTCGACGCCTCGCTGGCCGAGCACCGCGACATCCTCGACGCCATCGAGCGCGGCGACGCCGACGCGGCGCGGGAAGCCGGACGCATCCACGTGGTGCACGGCTGCAGGCGCTTCCTGGACACGCTGGACGAGGCGGATGCCTCGGGGCGCCGGCCGGCCCGGGCCACCGAATAGCCTATGGCCGTCAGCCGGTTCCGGCCGGACGGCAGCCTGATCTCACGGGCCCGCCCAAAAGGGTCCGGCGTCAAAGAGGAGGCGGCCGTTCCGGCACGTCTCCGGACCCAACGGAGGAGGAAACCATGACGACGACACCGTTTCGACCGTCTCGACGTGCCGTGCTGGGCGGGGCCGCCGCCGGTGCCGGCTCGCTGCTGCTGCCGAGCCTCGGGCGCCCGGCCTTCGCGGCCGAGGCGTTCCCGTCGCAGACCATCAACGTCGTCACTCATGCCGGTCCGGGCGGCGGCACCGACATCACGACCCGCATGATGATGCTGCGCGGCCGCAAGGAGTTCGGCCAGGACCTGGTGGTGGTGAACAAGCGCGGCGGCAGCGGCTCGGCGGCGCTGATGTACACCAACAGCCAGCCGCGCGACGGCTACACGGTGATGACCATCACCCAGTCGCACATCTTCCAGATCATCCAGAAGAAGGTGCCGCTGACGATCGACAACCTGGTCGGGATCGCCCGCGCCACCGACGACCCGACGGTGATCTCGGTCAACGCCAACAGCAAGATCAAGACCCTCGATGACCTGATCGCCGCCTCCAAGGACGCCAAGGGCGGCCTGAAGTGGGGGACCACCTTCGCCGGCGGCGCCGATCATGTCGGCATCCACAACTTCGCCAAGGCGGCCGGCGGCATTCCCTACACCATCGTGCCGTTCAAGGGCGGCGGCGACATCGTCACCAATCTGGTGGGCGGCAACGTCGACGTGGCGCTGCTGAACTACGCCGAGGGCGAGTCGCAGTTCACCGCCGGCGAGATCCGCGGTGTCGCCAGCCTGTCGGAGGAGCCGATCGCCGCCCTCAACGGCGTGCCGACGGCGCGCGACAAGGGCATCGACGCGCTCGCCTCGACGGTGCGCGGCTTCGCCGTGCTCTCGGGCGTGCCCGAGGACCGCATGGCACGGCTCGAGGCGGGCATGATCAAGGCCATGAAGCACGGGGTCTACCAGAACTACCTGACGACCAGCGGCATGCCGCTGTCGAGCGTGGCCGGGCGCGAGGTCTGGAACAGGCAGATCCGCCGCATCCACGACGAGAGCGTGACCGCGCTGACCGAGCTCGGCATGCTCTGAGGGTCGGTCCGATGGGCATGTCCCATGGCGAGGGGAGGGCCGTCATGCCGGCGGCCCGGCTCCCCCGCGACCTGATCGTGGCGCTCGCCATCCTGGCGTTCTGCGCCGTCGCCTACGCCATCACCCTCGGCTTCGCGAAGGCGCCGGCGGCGGTCGCCCAGAACGTCCAGCCGGCGACCTTCCCGCGCCTGGTGATCGGCGTGATCGCGGTGCTGTCGGCGGTGCTGGCGGCGATGTCGTTCCGCGTCGACTCGGCGCGCAAGGGGCCGGTCCGGCCGATGGTCCCGGTGACCGCCGCCATGATGGTGGCGTTCGTGATCGCCTTCGACACCCTCGGCTTCATCGCCGCCATGGTGCTGTTCGCCGCGGCCATGCCGGTGCTGTGGGGCGAGCGGCGCTGGGCACGGGTCGGGGCATTCGCGGCGCTGTTCCCGGCGGCGATCTACGTGGTCTTCGTGCTCGGCCTCGGCGTGCATTTCGACGCCGGCCTGCTGGGCATCAACTGAACCTCATTCCGGGTCTCGACGATGGACGCGTTCCTGGCCGCCGGTGCGGCGTTTCTCGACCCCTATCTGATCGGCCTGGTGCTGGTCGGCACCCTCGGCGGGGTGATGGTGGGCGCCATGCCGGGCCTCAGCTCGACCATGGCGACGGCGCTGCTGCTGCCGTTCACCCTGACCATGGAGCCGATCCCGGCGATCGCGCTGCTGAGCGCGCTGTACTGCGCCGGCACCTACGGCGGCTCGATCACCGCGATCCTGGTGAACGCGCCGGGCGCGCCGCCGGCCGCGGCGACGGCGTTCGACGGCTATCCGCTGGCCCAGCAGGGCCGGGCCGGGCTGGCGCTCGGGATGGCGGCGGTGTCGAGCGTGATCGGCGGCATCTTCAGCGTGATCGTGCTGATCGTGGCGGCGCCGCTGCTGGCCCGGGTGGCCTACGACTTCGGGCCGCCGGAATACTTCGCCCTGGCGCTGTTCGGGCTGTCGATGCTGGCGACCATCAGCGGCGAGTCGGCGATCAAGAACCTGATCGGCGGCGCGTTCGGCGTGCTGCTGGCGACCGTCGGCATGGACTTCACCACCGGCGTCGACCGCTTCACCTTCGGGTTCTGGGAACTGTCCGAGGGCATCCACTTCATCCCGGTGATGATCGGCCTGTTCGCCGGCTGCGAGTTCCTGACGCAAGCCGGCCAGCTCGACCGGGTGAAGGTCAGGGCGGTGCTGGACGCGGTGCGGCTGCCCTCGCTGGACGACTTCCGCAAGTGCGCCTCGACCATCCTGCGCTCGTGCGGCATCGGCACCTTCATCGGGCTGCTGCCGGCCGAGGGCGGCACGGTCGCGGCGATGATCGGCTACAACGAGGCCAAGCGCTGGGCCAAGGACAAGTCGCAGTTCGGCAAGGGCGACATCCGCGGCATCGCCGGGCCTGAGACCGCCAACAACGCTGCCACCGGGGCAGCCATGGTGCCGACCCTGGCCCTCGGCATTCCCGGCAGCGCCACCACCGCGATCATCCTGGGCGCCCTGCTGGTGCATGGCCTGCGGCCGGGGCCGCACCTGTTCACCGAGACCCCGACGCTGCTGTACGCGATCTTCCTGGCGATGCTGCTGGCGAACCTGGTGTTCGGGGTGTTCGGCCTGATCGGCGCCAAGCTGTTCGCACGGGTGACCCTGATCCCGATCACCTTCCTGTGGCCGTCCGTCTTCGTGCTGGCCTGCATCGGCGCCTATGCGCTCGAGCAGTCGGTGCTCGACGTGTGGATCATGGTCGGGGCCGGCCTGCTCGGCTTCGTGCTGAAGCGCTACGGCTTCGCGGCGGCGCCGATCATCATGGGGCTGATCCTGGGCGAGCTGGTCGAGAACAGCCTCAAGCAGTCGCTGATCATCTTCGACCACGAGTGGCTGCGCTTCCTGGAGCGGCCGATCGTCGTGGCGTTCCTGGCGCTGACCCTGCTGTCGGCGGTCTGGCCGCTGGTCTCGGTCCTGCGCGCCCGCCGGGCAGCAGCGGCTGCTGCGGCGGAGTAGGGCGAGCGACGAGCGCTCGTCGCTTCGTGGGTTCCGGCTCCGTCCCACCGCTGGCGGTCCGGTCCGGAATGACGACAAAATAGAGGATTGCGACGGCTCCACCCCCTCCTGTCGTCATTCCGGACGGACGCGCGCAAGCGCGGCCGATCCGGAACCTACCAGGCGACGGGCGTGTCGGCCTCAGAAGTACTTCGCCAGGTTGCGCCGGATCCGGTCGAGCACGGTGCCGTCCATCGCCGGGATCTCGAACTCCCGGCCGGTGATGGTCTCGTAGGCCTGGATGTAGACCTCGGCGGTCTGCAGCACGACCTCCTGCGGGATCTCCGGGATCGGGTCCTTGTACGGGTCGCAGCGCGCAACCACCCAGTTGCGCATGAAGTCCTTGTCGAAGCTCTCCGGCTTCTCACCGCGGGCGACCCGGTCGGCGTAGCTCGCCTGGAACCAGTAGCGGCTGCTGTCCGGCGTGTGGATCTCGTCGGCCAGCACGATGTTGCCGTCGGGATCGGTGCCGAACTCGTACTTGGTGTCGACCAGGATCAGGCCGCGCTCGGCGGCGATCGCCCGCCCGCGGGCGAACAGCGCGAGCGCGTGACGGCACACCGTGTCCCATTGCTCGGCGGTCAGCAGGCCGCGGCCGAGAATGTCGTCCGGGGTCAGCGGCTCGTCGTGGGCGCCGTAGGCGGCCTTGCTGGTCGGGGTGATGACGGTCTGCGGCAGCCTGGCGTTGTCGGCCAGCCCGTCGGGCAGGCGCACGCCGTACATCTCGCGCTTGCCGGCCTTGTACATCGACAGGATCGAGGTCGACGTCGTGCCGGCCAGGTAGTCGCGCACCACGACCTCGACCGGCAGGATGTCGAGCCGGCGGCCGACCACCACGTTGGGGTCGGGGTACTCCAGCACATGGTTCGGGCAGATGTCGGCGGTGGCGTCGAACCAGTACCGCGCCGTCCGGGTCAGCACCTCCCCCTTGAACGGGATCGCCGCAAGGGAAACGTCGAAGGCGCTCAACCGGTCGGTGGCGATGATGATGCGGCGGCCGTCGGGCAGGTCGTAGTTCTCCCGGACCTTGCCGCGGTAGTGGTTCGGAAGCTCGGGAATCGTGACCTCGTCGAGGACGCGGTCGGCGTGGGTGTACAGGGCGTTGCGGTCCATCGCTTCGGTCCGGATGTGGCACGCCGGCGTCGCCGTCGGCGGGCCCTGTTATGACCGGTATCGGCGCGTCTGTCTCCCCGTCGCGAACTGACATATCCGTCCATGCGTTGACCGGACGGCAACACGCCCGCATTACTCGTCGGGGTTACCGGCCTGCGAGGAGCAAAGCCATGGACATTCCGGCCCGTGTGTCGGTGCTGGAGCGGGTTCCGCTGTTCAAGGGGCTGCGGCTCGACGAGCTCGAGGCGGTCGCCCGCGAGGCGCACGAGCGCAAGCTCGAGAAGGGCGAGGTGCTGTTCCGGCAGGGCGAGGACGCGGCCCACAGCTACGTCCTGGGCTGGGGCCGCCTGCGACTCGACCAGAACACGCCGGACGGCCAGAACGTGGTGCTGCGGTTCATGGGGCCGGGCGATATGGTCGGCACCGTCGCGGTGCTGCGGCGGATTCCGTTCCCGGCCACCCCGCTCGCCATCGAGGACTGCGTGATCCTGGCCTGGAGCGCCGGGCGCACAGCCGAGTTGATGACCCGGTACCCGGCGATCGCCCTGAACGCGGTCGCGGTTGTCGGCGGCCGGGTCGAGGAGTTGCAGGCGCGGCTGAGCGAGATCGCCACCCAGCGGGTCGAGCGGCGGATCGCGTCGACCCTGCTGCGCATGGCCCGGCAGTCCGGCCGGCGGGTCGAGGGCGGGGTCGAGATCCCGTTCGCGATCTCCCGCAACGACCTGGCGGAGATGACCGCGACCACCCTGCACACCGTCAGCCGGACCCTGGCGGCCTGGGAGCACGAGGGAATCGTCTCCGGCAAGCGCGGCACCTACCTGACGATCGCGCAGCCGCACCGGCTGGTGGAGATCGCCGAGCAGGCCTGAGCTTCCGGAAGTTGCGCCAGCGCAACGCCGTCGACCGCGAGGTCGATAGGGTGATCGTGCTGCATTCGGCTGTCGGATGAGGCGTACGATGACCCGCCCCGAGTTGCTGTCGATGACCGTCGACGACGTGATGGCGCGCTGGCCGGAGACGGTTCCGGTGTTCCACCGCCGCCGCATGGCGTGTCCCGGCTGCGTGATGGCGCCGTTCATGACGGTCGCCGAGGCGGCCCGGTCCTACGGTCAGCCGGCGGACGAGCTGGCGGCGGACCTCGCACGAGCCATTTCACCGGAACCCGACTATTCTGCACGGAGAGTGCCATGACCGACGCGTTCGCCACCCGGCCCCGGCCGGCGCCGCCCAGCCTCGCGGTGCTGGAGGTCGGGTTCCGCCCGTTCTTCCTGGTCGGTGCCGTCTGGGCCGTCGTGGCGCTGGCGATCTGGCTGGCCGCGCTCGACGGCCGGCTGTCGCCCGGCGGAGCCGTGTACGGGCCGCTCGCCTGGCACGCCCACGAGATGGTGTTCGGGGTCGGCGCCGCAATCGTCGGCGGCTTCCTGCTGACCGCGGTCCCGAGCTGGACCGGTCAGCCGAAGCTGGTCGGTGGCGGGCTGGCGCTGCTGGTCGGGGTGTGGGCGCTGGGGCGTGCCGTCATGCTGCTGCCGGACGCCGTCGGGCTGCCGGCGGCGATTGCCGTGGACCTGGCGTTCCTGACGGTCCTGGCGGTTCGCACCGGCTGGCAGGTGCGGGCCAGCCGCAACTGGCGGAACCTGCCGGTGGTGGCCGGGCCGTTGCTGCTGCTGGCCGGCAACCTGCTGTTCCACGCCGAGGCGGCCGGCCTGCTGACCGCCGGCGGGGACTTCGGGGCCGAGCTCGGGCTGGCGGCGATCGTGCTGCTGGTGGCGGTGATCGGCGGGCGGATCATCCCGGCGTTCACCCGCAACTGGCTGGCGAACACCGGTCGTGGCGGCCCGCTGCCGGTCGAGCCGGCCCGCTTCGACGTCGCCGTGCTGCTGGCGACGGCAGTCACGTTCGCGGCGTGGCTCGGCTGGTCGACGTCGTTCGAGACCGGGATCCTGGCCGCCGTCGTCGCCGTCGGGCACGCGGTCCGGCTGCTGCGCTGGCGCGGTTGGCGGACCGGGGCCGAGCCGCTGGTCTGGGTGCTGCACGTCGGGTACCTGTGGGTTCCGCTCGGCTTCGCGCTGATGGCCGGGGCGGCGCTGGCTCCCGCGGCGGTGCCGGAGGCGGCGGTGCTGCACGCCTTCGCGGCCGGCGCGATGGGCACGATGATGCTGGCGATGATGACCCGGGCGACCCTCGGCCACACCGGCCGGCCGCTGACCGCCGACCGCGCGACCACCGCCGTCTACCTGCTGATCACCGTTACCGCGGCGTTGCGGGTCACCGCCGCCCTGGTGCCGGACCTGTCGGGGACGGCGATCGCCTTGTCCGGGGCCGGGTGGATCCTGGCGTTCGGGGTCTATCTGCTGGCCTACGCGCCGAAGCTGTGCCGGAGGCGGATCGGCGCCGGGGCCTGATCGAGGATCGTTCCGATCCCTCTGGTCTTCGGTGGCCGGGGCGCTCTACCATCTCGGCAAGCACGCCGACCGTCGGGCGCTGCGGGTCTCGGACATCCTGTCGGGCCCGCCCCCGTCCTTTCCGAACGAACCCCTGCCGGAGACCCCGATGCCCATCAACAATCGCATTGCCGACTTCCACGACGAGATGACCGAGTGGCGACGCGACTTCCACGCCAATCCGGAGATCGGTCTGGAGGAGTTCCGGACCTCGGCGATCGTCGCCGAGAAGCTGGAGTCCTGGGGCATCGAGGTGCACCGGGGCATCGGCGAGACCGGCGTCGTCGGGGTGCTGCGCGGCACCGGCAGCGGTACCGGGACCGTCGGCCTGCGCGCCGACATGGACGCCCTGCCGATGCAGGAGGAGAGCGACGTTCCGTACCGCTCGACCATCGAGAATCGCATGCACGCCTGCGGCCACGACGGCCACACCACGATGCTCCTGGGGGCCGCCAAGTACCTGGCCGAGACCCGCAACTTCGACGGCACCGTGCACTTCATCTTCCAGCCGGCCGAGGAAGGCCGTGGCGGCGCCAAGAAGATGGTCGACGACGGGCTGTTCGAGCGGTTTCCGTGCGACAGCGTGTTCGGGATCCACAACGCGCCGCACCTGCCGGCCGGCACCATGGCGTTCCGCGGCGGCCCGATCCTGGCGTCGGCCGACCGCGCGACCATGACCGTGCACGGCAAGGGCGCGCACGCCGCCCGGCCGCATGACGGCATCGACCCGATCGCCGTCGGCGTCCAGCTTTACCAGGCGGTCCAGACGGTGGTGAGCCGCAACGTCGACCCGCTGAAGTCGGTGGTGATGAGGATCACCCAGTTCCACGCCGGCACCGCCAACAACGTCATCCCGGCGAGCGCCCAGCTGATCGCCTCGATCCGGACCTTCGACGCCGAGGTGCAGGACCTGGTCGAGAAGCGCCTGCAGGAGATCTGCGACGGCGTCGGCCGGATGTACGGCGCCCAGGTCGAGCTGGAGTACATGCGCGGCGTGCCGCCGACCATCAACGCGGTCGACGAGGCCGCCTTCGCCGCCGGGATCGGCGACGAGATCGTCGGCGGCGACAAGGTCGACCGCGAGCCGGAGCTGGCCATGGGCAGCGAGGATTTCTCGATCATGCTGGCCAAGCGCCCCGGCGCCTTCGTCTGGCTCGGCGGCGGCGCCCCCGGCAAGGACTACGGCCTGCACCACCCGAAGTACGACTTCAACGACGAGGTCCTGCCGGTCGGCGCCTCGTTCTTCGCCAAGGTGGTGGAGAGCAAGCTGCCGCGACAGTAGCCGTTTCTTCTCGCCCTCATCCCGGACGACTGCGCCGCCCCCGGCGCGGTCGATCCGGGACCCCGAGGGACCCTGGACGATAGGTCCCGGGTCGCGCTTCGCTCGCCCGGGATGAGGGGAAGAAGGGAGCGCTGACCCTCACCAGCTCCAGAGCGTGCCGTCGGGCAGCCGGGCGACCGGCAGCTGGGCCGGCTCGTAGGGGTATCTCGCCGCCAACGCCTCGTCGATCTCGACGCCGTGGCCGGGCGTCTCGCCCGGGTGCATGTAGCCGTCCTCGAAGCGGTAGGCGTGCGGGAACACCTCGTCGGTCAGCGGCTCGTGCGCCATGTGCTCCTGGACCCCGAAGTTCGGGACCCAGAGCGCGAAGTGCAACGCCGCCCCCATGCACACCGGCGACATGTCGGTGGCGCCGTGGCAGCCGGTGCGCACGCCGTGCAGCGAGGCCAGGTCGGCGATCCGGCGCAGGTGGGTGATGCCGCCGGCATGCACCACCGAGGCGCGGATGTAGTCGATCAGCTGTCCCTCGATCAGGTCCTTGCAGTCCCAGATGGTGTTGAACACCTCGCCGACCGCGACCGGGGTGACCGTGTGCTGCCGGATCAGCCGGAAGCTCTCCTGGTTCTCGGCCGGGGTCGGGTCCTCCATCCAGAACAGCCGGTACGGCTCCAGGCTCTTGCCCAGGCGCGCCGCCTCGATCGGGGTCAGCCGGTGGTGGACGTCGTGCAGCAGGTGCGGGTCCATGCCGTACTTGTCGCGCAGCGCCTCGAACAGCTTCGGCGTGAAGTCCAGGTAGGGCTCGGTCGCCCAGATCGACTCCTGAGGCAGCCCCTTGGTCGCCGGCTCGTAGTGGCCGTCCTTCTTGCCGATGCCGTAGACGCCCGCGACCCCGGGGATGCCGGACTGGGCGCGGACCGCCTTGTAGCCCTTCTCCAGGTACTCGCCGACCCGGTCGACGGTCTCGGCCAGGTCGCGGCCGTTGGCGTGGGCATAGACCATGGCGCCGTCGCGGCTGCGGCCGCCGAGCAGCTGGTAGAGCGGGACGCCCAGGGCCTTGGCCTTGAGGTCCCACAGCGCGGTGTCGACCGCGGCGATCGCCGCCATCGTCACCGGCCCGCGCCGCCAGTAGGCGCCCTTGTAGAGGAACTGCCAGAGGTCCTCGATGCGGTGGGCGTCGCGGCCGATCAGGCACGGGATCACGTGGTCGGTCAGGTACGAGGCGACCGCCAGCTCACGCCCGTTCAGGGTGGCGTCGCCGATCCCGTGCAGACCCTGGTCGGTCTCGATCTTCAGGGTGACGAAGTTGCGGCCGGGGCAGGTGACGATGACGCGGGCGCTTTCGATCTTCATGGTCTTGTTGACTTCTCGGTGGCGGGGGCGACGGGGGAGCGGCGGGCGAACGCCGTCGCATGGGTCCCGGCTCTCCGCGGCTTTGCCGCTACGGCCGGGATGAGGTGAGACGGAAGGCTC
>Ga0070728_10001942_pt1 | contig 27760 bp, 24 predicted proteins | sample tdDd471_FD_66723 | JGI IMG/M metagenome (GOLD analysis project Ga0070728, IMG submission 66723) | Marine sediment microbial communities from the Atlantic coast under amendment with organic carbon and nitrate - tdDd47.1 | ecosystem: Environmental > Aquatic > Marine > Coastal > Sediment | place...
TGGCAGAGCAGGATCACCTGCTGGAAGCGTACATTCAGCTGGCAGAGCAGGATCACCTGCTGGAAGCGTACATTCAGCTGGCAGTCACCATACAGCTTCTAGTGCAGGTTCTGCGCATGTGGCGCCAGTTGTTGCTGAGGGTCTTGTTCAAGCACTTCGCGAAGCACAAACTGATGCTGCTCGACAGGAAGCCCTAGTTGGTGCTTTTGCAGATGCGGCATTTGCTGCTGATGCAGCTACTCGTGAACTTGCGGCTGAGCTTGTTAATGCTATGGCTAATGCTGGTCCTGTTCACGCAGCGGTATTTGAAGCGGCTGGTTCGCCAGAGCATGCCGGACCTCATTTTGGTCGTGAGAATCTTGTAGCACATATCCACGAGGCTGCAGTTCAGCAAGCTGTTCGAGATCTTGTGGTGTAAGCCTCAAAATCTATTGATTTCACTTGTTGAAATAAAAACGCTAGAGCCTATCTAGCGTTTTTTTTTGCACTTTGTGTTTTGGCAAAGTTCGCAAGACTTTTTTTCTGTCTTTTCTGGATTGCCACACCGTTTACAATTGAGTTTGTTTTTGCCTGTAAGAAGCTTGCCGATACCCATTCCGATGGCAGCTAGTAGAAGAAGCGCAAAGGCGAGGACTATTGTTATAAGAGTGGTTTTCATGATACACCTATTTGACGTCGTTCTACACTAAAATAGCACGCGATAGTAAATCTGTCTTCAGACAGAGGAAAAAATAGAGAGGAAGTTGAGGTTTAAAAACAGCAAAGGGAATTACTTCGCTGTTTTCTTTCTCGCTCTTTTGGCTGGTTTTACTTCGTCCATAAGGTCAATCCAAATTGGAGAAGACCATGCAACGTGTCCATCCTCTTGTTGAGCCCGGACGTAGTAATAGGCAAACGCTGGCTTTTCACCAGATGCCTTAAATACTGCGTTATGGAGTGATTCCGAATCATCAAAGGTAAATGTATGTTGTGTATTTTCACCTTGAACCGAGTGGATTACTTTGCCGTTACGGATGATTTCAACTGAGGTAAGCTTTTCTGTTCCCACAGCTGTAATTTCGATATGTCGATTGTAGGAAAGGCCAGGCTTTTCTTTTGTCGATAGCTCTGATCCCATCGGCATTCGAGCGATTTGGATACCTACGATCATTTTTGCACCTGTTGTGGCAAAACATGATTTGCGTGCCAAAGCAGCGCTCAATTGGTCACGTGTGTGTCCAGTCGCTAAAATTGCAGTAAGGCCAGGTGTATATTGTAGCTGATCGGTTTCGAAAAGGTGAGAGAAAACACCTCTATCATCATAACCACCGGCTACAAAACCAAATCGGCAGTTTTTCTCAAGACCCGATCTAATCGAACCTTCTGCTATCTCGTTGTATCCTTCTTTCGATTTAGAAGCGATTGGCTTAAGGTTACCCTCTTTCGTTGTACACTCAGAGCTTCCCCAGGCGTTATAGATTTCAACAACCTTTTCGTATTCAGGGGTGAAATCATCGAAATTGTAATGGACACCCTTAGCCATTGTAAATGATGGAATAGAGAAGAAATCTTTTGGGGTATGGCTTCGGTAAATCTTTTTGAGGTTATTTGCCTTTGTGTCTTTTCTTCTGAAGATTGATTTATTGTCCTTCAAAAAGACAATGGTTCGAAGACCTTCTGAACCCTCATCTCCAGACCATTGTTGGCCTTGGAATGTGGTAAAGCGTTCGTCTTCATTAAATTCTGCGACTTGATTTGCAACATATTTCCAAATTTCATTCGGCGTTTCTTCTTCTGACTCAAATCCAGAAGATCCGTAAAACTGGTATGATTTATCGTCACGTGCGAATCGAAGCGCATTTTCGGCATTCTCACCGCAGTCATACAATTGAAATTCGCCTCTAAAGGTTCCCCAAAATATTTCGTTCGGTGAATCAGGAACACATTGAATTGGAGGTGAGAAGAAGATATCTCCAGAGGTAAGGTTTTTGAGTTGGATTCTATAGATGCCTTCTTCATTGAAGTAAAGATTTGGGAGGGTAATAAAACCAGTTTCAGGTACGAAGAGCTTCCAGTTGATATTATCACGAAGCTGTTCGTATGAAAGTTCTACAAGAGTTCCTTCTGGTGCATTTCCGGTCAGGTTGCCAAAGGGATCTTCAAAGCGGATGACGATGTCAAAACGTTGGTTTTTGGAAAGAAACGAGGGAACAACAATTTTGATGTCAGACAGGACATTTCCGCGTACATCGATTGTGAATAGCTCAGTATCTTTATATTCCCCCTTTCCTTTTGGATCGATCGAGAGGTAGAAAGATCGACGACGTTGAACGTTTGTTTGCGCTCTGTTGCCGCTTTCTTTTGCTTTTGATGGATCTGGACATCCCATGACGATGGTGAAAACATCATCCTCATTCAAATCTTTTGGAAGTACGAATTCATAGAGAGGAAGTTTTGTGCCGTCATGTTCTAGCTGTTCGGGGTGCACTACGCCGGTTGTTTCTGATTCAAGCCAAATGGTATTTTGTTTTTTTCGAGCGCCTGCTTCCGGGATTTCCCAATCGATGTCTCGACCACGTGAGAGGAGGTCAAATTTCAGCTTCGTTCCCTTAGGGAGTGCAGTAGAACATTGGTAGTGGAATTTCCAATTGTTAACTTGTCCCGCTAGTGCATATTTTGGTTCGCTATAACAGATCGCTCGTCGCATTCAGGTGTATCCTACGTAGTTTCCATTAACTCCATGCAATTGTGCATGAGAATGCTATTCATTTCAACGAGTTTTTACGTGTGGTAGGACGGTAATAATTAGGGGAAAGTGGATCCCGACTATTCGGGGATCGATTCAGTTTTTTCAGGAAGGATTATCCAGACTTTATCGATACTTCGCTCAGTTGAAGAGAGTACCTCAACGTTATATTCGTCAGTGTGGATTCTCCATCCCTTGCTCGGAATCGTGCCCGCCTTATGGTAGATGAATCCGCCTATGGTGTCGTATTCTGGGCTTTGATGGATAAGTACTCCAAGTTCCTTTTCGATATCGAGGATATTCATCCGCGCATCAACAATCCAGCCTCCAGATGGGAAGGGTTTGTAGAGACGCTCTTCGTCAAAGTCGTACTCATCGGCAATTTCTCCTACGAGCTCTTCGAGAATGTCCTCGATCGTCACGATCCCTTCCGTTCCCCCATATTCATCGACGACAATAGCCATATGTGACTGCTTCGCCTTGAATTCCTGGAGTAGTTTAGAGATTCGCTTCGTTTCTGGAGTGAAGAGGATAGGGGTTAGGTGTGCTTCGAGTGTTTGGTTCAGCATTTCGGGTTGATTCTTTTCAAAGGCGTCAGTGTAGATCTTGATGACGTCCTTGTAAAGAAGTACGCCTATCATGTTATCAATCGATTCTTTATATACGGGTATTCTGGAGTATTTCTCAGGAATAATTTCTTTTGCCGCCGCATGTATTGGCGTCGATACGTCGAGCGCAAAGATATCGATTCTGGGTACCATAATTTCTTTCGCGATTCTATCCCGAAAGGAGGCCATTGAAATAAACAGGCGCCTGTCAGTCTGGTCAAAGTACTTGCTTACCTCTGATTCAGTCACAAATTCATGGAGCTTATCTCTAATCCTCTCTGGTGTAAGCGGGTCCTTATGTTTCCTTTTTGAGGGAAAAATGAGCTTTTGCAACTGCAGCAGTAGAAAGTTGATAGGACTGAGCACTACGAGGAAGATAGTAGTGAGTATGCTGGAGATTTTCACAGCTGATTTGGGCTGCGCAATTGAGAATATCCGCCCAACTACATCGAAAATGAGGCCAATCACACTAATGATGGCGATCTCGAGAAGTACCCAGCCGACTGCTAAAAAATGGTTGTCTTGGTCAATGATGGCATGTTTTGCAAAAGGAAAGTTAATAAGATAGAGAAATCCTGTGATCGCATAGAGCATCCGAAGAACATGTTTCGTGGAGCTCATGAGAAAGAAGAGGTTATCCCAAGCATTTGCTGGAAAAAGCTTCTTTTGGAAAAAGAAGAAAAAGAAGTAGTACGGATTCTTTTTAAAAAGTTTTTTCGACTGAATTTTTCCTAGCACCTGCAAAGACTTCATCTTCATAGTGCAAGACGTTGCCCCCAAGAGAAAAAGGAGAGGAAGGAGAAATGACTCGACTTCTAGACCCATTGTACCAAGGCTGTTTTCTTCATCTTACTATAAACAAAGATTTATTAGCTAGAGCTCCCCTTGGATAGCTGGTCCCAAAGGAGTGTTGTTCTAAGAAAGTCGATTTTGGGTTTGTCTTTACGAAAGATGCAGTAGGTTTTCTTTTTTGAGGTGTTCCATGAGAAATGCTTCGTATTTTCGCATCTCTTTTTGGTCCTTTTCCTCAATATCATCGTAGCCAAGTAGGTGGAGAATTCCGTGGCAAATGTAGAGGATCGTTTCTGTTTGTGAATCGCCTCCATGTTCTGCTGCGTACTCTTGCGCTACTTCAGGGCATACAAAAACTTCACCAAGTAGTGCTTCTGGACCCGGGGGGTCAATAGGAAAGGTGATGCAGTCTGTAGGAGAAGGGTCATCAAAAAAGTCCTCATGAAGGATCCCGATTTCTTCTTTTGTAACAAACTGGATAGATATCTCAGCACAAGTAGCATTCATATGCTTCAGAGCAGATGAAACTATCGGTGTAACGCAAGAAGGGTTAATAGGGAGGGTGTCTTGATTATTTGAAATGAGAATGTTCATATAAAAAGTGGTGCACACCGATGATCAAGCGGCGTGCACAAAGCTGTCTTTACTGGGAAATTGGCGTTTTTGGAAGTCCAGTTACTTTTTTATTTGCACTGTCGTCCCATTTACCGAGGTTACGTAGTTTGTCGATTCTTTCGTATCGCTTTAGTACGTTTCTCTTTTTTCCGCCTTTATTCGCTTTCCCGTAACTTGGATGTCTAGACATAGTGATTCTCCAATTACGCTATCTTTGGTATGAACATATTTTCGACTTGAGCACAGTTTGCATGCTCTTTAAAGCCTTTATTTAAATTGTCTTTTTTTGGCCCAGTTTTTTCAGAAGCAGGCTTTCTCTTTCTGGGACAGTTCTTCAAACGGTCTTTTTTGCTTATGCGTGTCATGTTTAAAACCCCAAAATTTTAGGTAGAAGTATATATTTAATGAGAGAAACCTTCAAGGGATTTATTCAGCTTCTTCTGGAAAAACAACGGATTCCATCGACAATATTTTTATTCAAAGCCCTGTTTGAGTCCTTTACTCGCTTGAGATGACAGTAAAGCCCCTTTGCGTGTAGTAATGAAATTTTTTCATGAATATTTTTTCACCCTCGGTATTTTTTTCTTCAAACTCGTATAGGGTGGTAAAATATTGTTTTGGATCATTGAGCGGTGTTTTTGTGGTGTTGAGGACATGGAACACATCATCGGGTATGGTTGTATTTCCTATGGTAATGAGTTCTTTTGGTCCATGAGGGATAAAGCTATCACTCGGTGTTGACCACAAAAGAGAGTCTATAAATGAGGCTGCTTTCTCTGAATCTACGATGATATGTAGGGAGTCTTTTTTTTTGAATGATTCATGTACGATTCGGATGAGGGTCGTTATTTTTTCAGCAGGTTTCGTTATCGAATGAAAAAGTACTTTTGCTTGCATGTAAATCCCGGTAGTTACACGCCAGAGAAAAGGTTATTCTTTTTCCTGTTCTGATCCTGGCGAGTAGATGCCACAGGATACCAGAACTTTGAAAACTTCTTCAACAGAAAGTGGGATTTCTACCGAGTCATCTTTCTTTGTGATCATTACAAAACCACAAATAGGATGGGGAGAGGTTGGAACAAAGATGGTTTCGAGCTCTTCGACAGGGACGTTGAGCTTTTCACCGGCCTCTTTTGGGAGAAAGCCAGCTTGAAATCCGAGTGCAAGCGCGTTTTTGTGAGGGAAACGAGTTAACACCGTTTTTTTGAACAGTTTTGTACTATTTTCTAGTTCGAATACTTGGTGAGTGATCTCTTTCGTTACTTTATACACCGTTCGAACAAACGGAAGTTTAGAAAAGGTCCAGTGCATCATGTTAAAGAGGGTTCTGAACAGAAGCTTTCTTCCAAAATAACCAAGAATGATAGTCACAAAAAAGAGAAGAATGAGCACGACGATTCGACTTATGAACTCTACGAGGTCTTTATGCTCGGTTACTTCAACATATTTTGATGAGAATAGATCGATAATAGAGTCAATCATACCATTGAATGGTGCGGTCAGGAGATCGATGAGGAAAATGAAAATAAGTATCGTAATGGTGATAGGCAGGAGCATGATTAGCCCCGTGAGAAAATACTTTCTCATGCTTCTCCGGGGTTTATCTCTGGTATCTTTTTCGGATGCTCAGGTGTAATTACACCGCATGAAACTATATACTTGATCGCGTCTTCCGGCTTCATATCCAAGAAAATTAGGTCTTCTTTTTTATACATAAGCAGAAACCCAGTCGTTGGGTTTGGCGTTGTTGGAATGAGCACTGAAAAAAGACTTTCACCTGCTGCTGAACTACACATCGTAGGAGATTCTCTTGAGACAAGTCCTAAAACATATGATCCACCTCGTGGGAACGGGGCCATAACAACCTGCTGGAACGAGTTTTTGTCCGCGTCGAATATCGTTTTGATAATCTCTTGCGTTGTCTTATAAACCTTGTTGACCAGAGGAATTCTGTGAAGGATTTTGTCACTCAAGCTGATAAGGAATTTAATAAAAAACCAGCGAGCGAAGAGGCCAAGCAGGAGTGTAAAAAGAAAGAGCATAACGAGAATAAGGAGCTGGCTTCCATATTTTATCGTTTGCTCAGGGGAAAGGAAAAGAAATCCACGGTTAATGATATCAAATCGAGCGAGGAATGAGGAAACCATTCCTACAAACGGTTTGGTGAGGAAATTAACTATAAAAATTAGGATACCAATCGTGACCGCGAGGGGCAAAAGGATCACTAAACCTGTAACGAAATACTTCTTCATAGCATCTCTATGGTGATAAGGTTAGGGGCTATTTTCGAGACGATTTTCGCCTGCTTTTTTTATTCTTTTCGTTTTTCTTTTTACTCTTCTTATCACTTCTCTTTTTTTCTACTTGAAGTAGCTCCCATTCTGTTTCACAACGGATCAAGTCAATTCTTAAGAGCTGTAATTGTATCTTATCTCCAAGGGTCAGCTCATGCCCAGAGTGAGCTCCGTACATTAGGTTTCGATCATCCGCATATTCATAGTAGTCATCACCTAATTTAGAAATGTGTACATACCCTGAATAGTTAATGGGTTGTAATTCGAAGTAGATACCGTGCGGTTTCACATTTGAGATAATTCCCGTGAAAATGTGGTGGGGATCTTCGTCAAACTGCGCGAAAATCATTCTGAGTTTTTTTAACTGTAAAACACTTTGTTCTGCTTTGAATGAATTACGCTCTTTTTCTGAACAATGCTCTGTGATTTTTCGAAGATCTTTAGGCTCCTCTTTGGTGAAGAGCATTCGATGGACGATAAGGTCTGCATACCTTCTAATCGGGCTGGTAAAATGACAGTAATGCTCAAGTGACAAACCGTAGTGGCCGACGTTTTCACACGAGTAGACAGCGAGTTTCATGCTTCGAATGTACGCAACAGCGATCCGGTCAGCAAATTCTGTGTGTTTCGCAAGGTTAAACATTCGCTGCACTTCCGGAATGCTTGGCTCAGCGGGCAATTCAAATCCTAAGAAGCGAGCAAGGGCAAAGAATTCTTTCATGCTTTCTTCTAGCGGCTCTTCATGAATTCGAAAGGCAGTCTGCATCCCAGCTTTTACAAATACAGATGCTACAATTTCATTTGCCTTCAGCATGAATTCTTCAACGAGCTGGTGGGTGATATCGTATTCGACAGCTTCCGTACCTGTTGGATACCCATCCTCATCTACAATAATCACCGTTTCTGTAAGCGCTAAGTCAACAGATCCTCTTTGAGAGCGCTTTACTTTCAGGATCTGGCAGAGGCGCACCATGTTGTGTAGCGTGTCTGCATGCTTGCTTCGCTTCGTTCCTTCGAGGATTTCGAACGCTTCTTCATAGGTAAATCGCTTGTTACTCTTAATGAAAGAGCGATAGATATCATAGTTAACCAAATCGCCAGTTGCCGAAAATTCCATTTCAACAGTAAGTGTTAGTCGAATCACACGTTCTCTCAAACTACACAGGTTATCGGAGAGCTCGTGAGGAATCATCGGAATACATTTCCCAGGGAAGTAGGTTGAGTTACATCTCAGCTGTGCTTCTTGGTCGAGTTTAGAGCCTTCCTTCACGTAATGGCTTACATCTGCGATGTGTACGTAGAGTCTGTATCCGCCATTTTTTTCGATTTGCAATGAGAGCGCATCGTCAAAGTCTTTTGCCGTCTTCGGATCAATGGTAAATGTTTCGAGTTCTGTGAGGTCTTTGCGACCTTTCATGTCACTTTTATTGACACTTGTCCCAAAAGCCTTTGCTTCCTGGGTTGCTTTCTGTGGAAAGACGTGAGGAATCTTAAATTCATACAGTGCAGTAGGGATGTCGGTTCGCGCGTCCGAGATGTGTCCAAGGTGTTCAAGGATTTCACAGAGTACAGGAGCATTTTTTTCTCCCCAGTCATTTACTTTAAGGAGGAGTCGATCACCAATCTCGAGTTTTTTATGAGGCTTAGGGTCAACAAGCACAAGCTTGTTAGCACCGAGTGCAGGAGCATAGGCTTGGTATAGCCCTTTTGAATGAAGCGCATCGATTGTCGCTGCAATTTCCGACCGTCCTCGATCGAGAATTGATACAACACCGCCCTCAGGACCTTTTTTGGACTTGCTATTCTCATCTATGTAACATTCAACCCTATCTCCATCAACAGCCCCATTGATTAACGGCTTGGGTATAAAAATATCCTGTGGGTACTTTTCGCCGTCATCAGGGATGACAAAACCAAACCCCTTTTGGGTAACAGTGATTTTTCCTGTTACGGTATCTTCTGAGCGTTGTACTGTGCGTTTTCGAGAAATAATGCCCTCTTCCTGAATTGTAATGCAAAACCTGATGATGCTTGAGCGAAGGAATAATTACAAGACAGAGTAGGCATGTAGAGCAGTATTATTCCTAGGAGCACCGTAGTCTTGCAATCGCAAGTTGAGGTAGATCAGCAAGTGGGTCTGTTTCGATGGTTCTATCTCCAAACCTAAGGTCTGTACTTCTTTCTCCATCGAGTTCATAAATCTTCTTGCCAATTGTAGCTCTTATCTCGTCAGAAAGTGCTGCATACTGTGCACGCAATTCTCCCTTCAGTGTCTCAATATCCATCGAGGCATCAGGGCGAACCGTCATAGCTTGGTAAAATTTCATTTCAGAAGGCAATTCAGCAGAACCGGTTATGGCAGTCATTTTTTCTCTACCAGACATTCCATCGGTGAAGTAAACGCGAGGTGCTTCTTGTATTTTTGGAAGTATTTCTCGTAGTTCATAGCCTGTTTTATGTTCCTCAATGATCTTTGATACATCATCTCCGTCACGTTTCCCGCGAAATATCCAAAGTTTCATTGCGATGTCATTTTTAAGATCTGGATCGAGCCTGTCATACATTTCTTGTGCGTATCGTTCTAGGGTAACCTTTTGATTCGCTGTGAAAAATGGGAGTCGATTCGTAATAAGTAGACTATGCAGTTGCTTAAATGCTTTTTCTGATGAGTTTTCAACAGTGTCAAATTCGACCAGTGCACTTTCTGCGGCAACGTATATCTGCAATCCCTTTTGAATCGCCTCGTGACCCATATCACTTCGAATAAGATCGCCAGATGTATCAGCTCCAGCTGTATCAGGGCAACCAAGTTGTTCCCAGATGCAGTGTTTGATCTTTCCTAGTTTCTCTTCCGGCAGCGCAAGCACCATTTCTCTACCTAGAATTTTTCGAAGGATTCTTTCCCCTGCGCTTCTCGATGAGGAGAAATCAGAGCGAGTAAGACGTTGTACACTGGTTTCCACACTGAGAGGTTTTCCTGAGGGCGCTTTGTACAACTCTTCATAGACACGAAGAACGGCAACAGGGTGAATAGAAGGAACGAGCTCTGTTGAGTGTAGATAGAATGTTTTGACGGGTGAATCACCTTCCTGCTGTCTTATCCGTTTATCAAGTAATACGGCCATTTTATAAGATTTGCCGAGGTTGCTTGCAGCGATTTTCGGAAAACGTTGCTCTCCTGGATCACCTAGGAACGTATTACTACTTATGAGCGTATCAATTTCCTCAAGTATTTCAGTGTTTAACTCTCTGTCATCGATCTTCTGCCCAAACGGAAGCGCGCAAGCAAGCAATGGATGCGCCCAAGGCTCATCAATATTCTCTCTTGCTTTAGGTAGATGTGACAAAAGGAATTCCATAAGCAGTTCTGCTTTTTTTGCAAAATCGGATTCAGCAGATACGCGTAGCTGTGTAACTGCTGCTTCTCGAATGATAGCTGGATCAATATCTGATCGTTCGATATTCAGTAGCGTCGGTAATCCGTGTTGCTGAAATATTTCAACTTCCTTTCTGGTTAAACGTTTTTCAGCTGCAAGTATTTCGGTGAGGGAAAGAGGATGTTTTTGTAAACAATTTTGGTATCGAGCAGCCCATGTGGCATCTGATCTTGTAATGAAATGAGCTAGTGGTATAAGGAGTGTGTTTGCATCTTCAGGCTCTTCTTCAAGTAGGGTAAGAGCACGGGGAATAAGGAATCGTACGCCATGTTCACCGAAGGTTTCTCGCCCCAGAGTTATTGTTTGATCTCTTCTGATAGCAACAGTTCGCTCTCGAAATATATCGTTTAAGAAAGCAATTTCCTCACTCTTCGTTGAAGCGCCTCGTGTTTTTTCCCAGATCTTCTGCCCCTCGACAAATTGAAGAGATACCCCTGAACTTCTTGTAAGAGGTACGCTTTGTGTAAATGGTAAAAGAAGTGCCATAAGGTTGTCATAGAAAGGCTCTCGATAACTGTTAGCTTTAGCAAGTGTAACGGCTTCTATGAGAAACTCATAAAGGATCTCTTCTTTTTTATCGGGTGTCGTTGCGTCAATCAGTAGTTCTTGATGCGATCTCAAAAGCTCAGTAAATTCTTCTGGTATTGCATGTGTATGTGAAGCGCCTGCTCTGCCGGCACCGGATGCCGCAGCTGCAGCTCCACTTGCTTCCGCAGGATCTGAAGAAGAGGGGGATGCGGTAAAAAACTCTTCTGGCTTCATTTCCTGAATAACTCGTGGCGTAAGGGCATTATTGTGCATGACGAGGAATAAAATAGATGGTTCATCCCATTTTCTCATGATTGTATGAGCTATGTCTACCATAGAAGATGGATTTGTTTTGGGATTTGTATTCTGAAGCACGTTGTGGACATCAGCAAGTGTAGGTTTTAATTTATTTTCGAATTCATGAGCTCGATAAATCCCATTCATACGCTCAAGGGACGTTGAAAACGATTCAGTTTTGAGATTTTCTAAAAATGAACCGTCGTATCCTTTTCTCGCTAAAAGCCCTATTGTGCTTGGGTCCATTTTTTCAACGTTATGTAACAAATCCCGAATTATGACAATGTACTGTCTGTCGAAGAGACCGATAACTGATTTTGGTACAACATATTCTGTGACCTTCTCTTTATGAAGTACACTTACCAGTGTGAGGAGACGAGAAAGCGAAATACCGTTACCTAAATGAGTTAAGAGCCCCGTTAGTTCATTTTTAAAGGTCGTTGTAAGGAGTTCTCCAAATATAATGGCTTCAGGAAGTACCTTTTGTGCCTGCTCTGGAGTTAATTTGTGATGCGTTTCCAACACTTCGAGATAGGGGCTGGTAGCATCAGGATATACGGTATTGTGTAAGGTTATAAGCCTTGGAATCACGTATGAGGTGAGGATATCATTCTCTCTGAATAAAAGAGAATGGGCCTTTATTGGTTCGCCCAATTTTCTTCCTCTTTTTTGTGTGCCTGGAATCGGAATTTTACTTTCTGAAATGATAAAACTAAGAAGTCGAGCAAAGTCACGTTTTGCTTTGACAGTCTCTCGAGCTGTTAGTGGAGCTGCAGGTCGAGCTGCACCTAGAGTTGCAAGTAGAGTTTCGGGTCGAGCTGCCGCTTGCCCTCCTTGTCGAGGTTCACACGTTCTCATTAGGCTATCAATTTCTGTCAGTACACCAATAATCGGAATATATTCCTTGAGGCTCGCTTGCTTTTCCTCTAAACTATCGCTTGTTACAGGAATCTCAAAACGCGTTAACACATCCAAGCTTTTATCGATAAAAGCCTCATCTAAAAGTGCTTTTTCTATGAGAGCTTCTTGTGTCCCATTTCGTTCGGCATGAAAATAGTGTAATTGAAAATTGCGAGGATCGCGCGGTACAGCAACAGTAGTTGCTCTACCACTAGTAGCAGCCAAATGACTCATTAAAGTGCCCGGAGAATTGGTTGCACCAACGACCTCAGCCTTAAATCGTAATTTTCCACTAGATGGTGAGCCTCGGCCGCCTTTTAGTGAGGATTGGAGGACAGAAGCAGCTACTTCGTGATGCCTTGGTGAATGGCGCACAGGAGTATCTGTAGCCTCTGCTTGAGCAGCATGATCGCTAACACCTTCTGTTTCAGGAGATTTTGGAGACTCAATAGGTTTATACCCGCCTAATTGAGATTGACTGAGGGATGCCATAAAAATACACTTTATTTGTTTTTGTCACAAAATTGTAACATATAAGACTCTTTTTTTAAAGAGATCTTAATGTAGTAAAATATTAATTATGAATATGATAAGAAATGTTTTGATCTAGTTGTCCTTCGTTGCAGAGTAGTGCTGTAGCGAGCGCATCTGCCATAGCACAGGAGGGACCTTCTATTGTGAGGGAAAGGGGGCGGTTTGCCTGAAGAGGCTGAAGGGTTTTGGGGTTGATAATATGGGTATAGGTTGTCCCGTCAATTTCCCAGTGTTGCGCTTCACTTCCACTGGTCGCAAGGGCACAATCGGTTAACTCGATTTCTTTGCAGAGTGCTGGAACCCATACCTTCCATTTTCTTCCCTCAGGGTGGAATCCTGCAGCATAAATATCTCCTGACCAGTTAATTAAAAAATTATTATGTTTTAATTTTTTTAATTTATCACGAAGTAAATCGACAATATACCCCTTCACAATTCCGTCAAAATCGAGTGTGATTTTTTGTGAAAAATGGAGTTTCGATCCCAGATAGATTTTACTGAACCCTTGGGGAGAGGTGGGGGGCATTGGTAAATAACCTGCTTTCATTGCTGATTTTACCCGTTGAATATAGTCGCGCATACCTGGGTCAAAGTACCCCTTCGTCAAGGTATGGGCAGTTGCAGCAACTTCAATAATTGCCCTCAGTTCTTTTGATATGGAGTGGCTCAGTAAATCCGATCTATTAATCGTTGCTATTTCAGAGTCAGGATTCCAATGATTGAAGCATGTATCTGCGAGCGTAAAGGTGTCACAGATCGTTGATTGTATTTGGTTTTTTTGCTGGGTTGAAAGAGGTCCTTCAATATGCAGTTCGAAAGGGATATCAAAAAAAATTCCCTGCCAGCTTACCAACTTCTCTTGTTTTGTTGAGCACGAAAGAAGAGTTAAGAAAAACAGGGCAAATAGTCTCATATGCGCTGCTTAAAACTCTTGAGGGTATTAAAGAGGAGCATTGCAACGGTCATCGGCCCAACACCGCCCGGCACCGGGGTAATGTGAGCGACTACTTCATCAATTTCTTCTGGAGCAACATCACCAAAGAGGCCATCTTCTGTACGGGTAATTCCAACATCAACCACAATCGCTCCGTTTTTGATCATATCGGATGTGATTGAGTGTGGCTGACCAATTGCGACAACGAGGATATCGGCAAGCCTTGTCAGTTTCTCCTTATGGGGCGTTTTTGAATGAACAACTGTTACGGTTGCATCAATCCCTTTTTGCAAAAGAAGGGCTGCTAATGGTTTTCCAACTATACTGCTTCTGCCCATGATAACGATGTGTTTGCCTGAAAGGGAAATATCGTTTTCGTGAAGCAAAACGAATATACCAAGTGGCGTACACGGCACAAAACCGGTATTGTCTTCAGTGAGTAGTTTACCTGCATTGACAGGGTGAAATCCATCGACGTCTTTTTTTGGGTCGATTGCTTTAATCACTTTTTCTAGCGATATGTGACTGGGGAGTGGTTGTTGTACAAGGATTCCATCGACGTGCTTATCTAGGTTTTGTTTTTCGATTTGAGCTAAGAGTTCTGCTTCAGTCGTAGAAGAAGGTAATTCAACGATTTCTGAGATCATACCAACTTCTTCGCATCGCTTTTTCTTCATCCGGACATAGGTCATTGATGAGAGGTTGTCGCCAACTATGATGCAGACAAGTTTTGGTTTGCGAAAGGTGATCGCAGCGACTTCTTTTTTGATTTTTTCTATGAAAGTCGTAGCTGTTTTACGACCATCGAGGACTTTATTCGACATAGCACTCAAATTTTTTGCGCTGAGTATATCAGAGAGGGAAAATTTTGTCCTGCAGCAATGCAGGACAAAATTGTTATTATACTTCTAGCTTCACAAAGAAGTAAAAATTGCCGGCTTAAAACGCCGTCAAAAAAAAGATACGTTAAAGTGAAAAATTTTGTAAAGGATGTTCAAAAAAAGTATGTAATTCGTTGTGCTATTCGGCTTCTGAAATATCTACAACATGAATGCTTTTTGTCACCTGGTCGTGTAGTTTCCCATTGCTGGCAATCACAGTCCCTTCATTCAAATCGTTGATGGCTGTTCCGTCAAAACGGGTAATTTTTCCGCCAGCCTCTTCGATGAGAAGCTTACCTGCGCAGATGTCCCACGGTTTTAGGCTTACCTCCCAAAATGCATCAAATCGACCCGCAGCGACGTAAGAGAGGTCAAGTGCTGCAGACCCAATCCGTCGAATTGGTGTACCCATTTTTGCGAAACTACTGAAGAGTTCAATACAATGGTGTGGATTTTCATACACATTGTATGGAAAGCCTGTCGCGATAAATGATGTTTCGAGAATATCAGACTTTGTAACACTAAGCCTTTTCCCATTGAGAAATGCACCTTTTCCACGCTCTGCAACAAATAACTCATTTAGGAGCGGGTGAAAAACTACCCCTGAAAGCACCTCTCCATTAAATGTCGCAGCGACACTGATGGAAAACATGGGAATGCCGTGAACAAAGTTAACTGTGCCGTCAAGTGGATCAATAACCCAGCGAATTGCAGTTGGATTTTCACCTTCTGAGCCACCTTCCTCGCAGAGGAAACTATGCTCTGGAAAGAACTCTTTGATGCAGCTTTTGATCTCGTTTTCTGAGGCAATATCGATCTCTGTTACGAGGTCGTAACGACCCTCTTTCGCATTGAAAGAAAAGGTGTTGCCATACCCTCTGCGAACGACATCACCCGCACGTTGTGCGGCTAAGATTGCAACAGTAGTAAGACGAGAGAAAAGTGCAGTCGGTAATTGAGATTCATCCATGTCTTCTCTTTTTAACGCTTTTCATAATTATTTCAATGAAAAATTTCCTTTTTACTAAAAAGGGAAGGGTTACAAGCGTGAAAAAAGCAATGGCTGTATCAAATATTGGCAAAGCCAAAACATCGAGCGCAAGGTAGGTACTCGAATAGCGAAGGGGATTTCCGAAAATATTTGCCATGATGAGAAGAAGGATCATGGTGGCAACTGAACTCAGATAGAAAAAAAGAAGCATTGGTAAGGGTTTGTAAAAAGCTATCATTCCTTTTGTTTTGATCAGGGCCAAAGAGATAAGAAAAAATGGTACCATGTAAAATCCGATTGGGAAGGAAAAAGAAATGAGATCGATACTTAACCCCAAAGTAAGTCCTACTAGAACTGTATACATCCATCGAGAGGTATCTGCAAAAAGTACAAGTAAGGGAACAAACAAAGAGAGTTGAAAGACGGGGAAAAATAGGGAGGCTAGGATGAAATAAAGGAAAAAAAGAATGACCCGCAGCCTATCTGTTCCAAGAAATTTCATTGAGTCCTTTGCAAAAGAAAATTGAAAAGGGGTTTCAGACTACTTGTATCATCAAAAATATCTTCGAGCTGTGCTGCAGCTTCATTATGAAGGGAATCGGCAAAGGCGTATGCTTCTTCGATGGTATGGTTCGATAAAATGGTAAGCTTTTGGTTCTTTGCATCTGAACCCGCTGGTTTACCAAGCTCTTCGCTGGTTTTGGTCTGGTCTAAAATATCATCGATAACCTGAAAGGCAAGGCCGATGGTTCTTCCAACTCGTGAGAGTTTTTCAATGTGTGGATATTCGGAAATAATCCCAGCTGCGGCAAAGGAATATCCTAAAAGGGCACCTGTTTTTCTTGTGTGAAGTTGGATAAGATACTCATTAGAATATGCATGTGATGAACCGAGAAGGTCAAGCATTTGTCCACCAATCATTCCTTCTCCGCCCGCTGCTTGAGCAAGTGCTGTTATAAGCATATTCTTTTTGCGGTCATCGAGGTTTGGGGCAGTTGAGATTAATTCAAACGAGTGCGTAAGAAGAAGATCACCGGCAAGAAGCGCCGTTGCTTCGTCAAATGCAAGATGAAGAGAAGGTTTTCCTCGTCTCATATCATCATCATCCATACATGGAAGGTCGTCGTGGATGAGAGAGTAGGTATGGATCAGTTCGATAGCACAAGCAGGTTGAATAAACTGCATAGCAGAGTGGCCAAACGCTTCAATTGCAAGGAGGGTAATAAGGGGGCGGATCCGCTTTCCAGGCAGCATCAACGTATATTTTGCAGCCTCATATACGTTCGTTTTCGGAAGCGTGCTGATTGCAAAGAGTTGTTCCAAAAAAGAGGAAATCTCTTTTTGGAGTGTTGAGTTTATCTCTGTATCGTTGGTCCTAGTAATGATAGTTCCTCGAGTAGTTGTGATGGTGGCCGAGCTTTTCCAATACCATAATAGGTAAACCCATACTTTATCAACTCATTACTATCGTATTGGTTTCTTCCATCAAATATGACAGAGCCCGACATTCGTTTTTTTAGTTCGTTCAAATCGGGGAACCGGAATTGTTTCCACTCGGTTGCTAAAATGAGCGCGTCTGCATCATCCGCTGCATCGTATTGAGTTGATGCAAAGTGAAGATTTTTGTGCGGTGGTAGGGCCTTTTTAGCTGTGTCCATAGCAATTGGATCAAAGGCTTTTACCTTTATGCCAGCATTGAGAAGCTGCTCAATCAAGGTAAGAGCAGGGGATTCGCGGACATCGTCAGTATTTGGTTTAAAACTCAAACCCCAGACACATACTGTGATATTTTCAAATCCGCCTCGTTTTTCGAAGTGTCTTTTCACTTTTGAGAAAAGCACTTTCTTCTGCCGGTTGTTTGCTTCATCGACGGCTTTAATAATACCGAGGTCAATCTCAAAGGAATCGGCGGTTTTCGCCAGTGCCCTAATATCTTTAGGAAAACATGAGCCCCCAAAACCAGGTCCTGCATACAGGAAATCATATCCAATCCGCTCATCAGAACCAATTCCAGTGCGGATTTTTGTTATGTCTGCACCTACCAGTTCACAGAGTTCTGAGAGTTCATTCATGAATGAAATTCGGGTAGCTAGCATTGCATTTGCCGCATATTTGGTGATTTCTGCGGAGGGGACATCCATAAAAAGGATTCGGTTATGGTTGAGGGTAAATGCAGAGTAAATCCGCTCCATCACTTGTCTTGCTCGATCGGACTCAACCCCTACAACGATCCTACTTGGCTTCATGCAGTCTTGAATTGCTGATCCCTCCTTGAGGAATTCTGGATTAGCAACCATATCAAATTCAATGGCAGGACTTATCGTTTCGATTGTTTTCCGCACCTTTTTTCCCGTCCCGACAGGTACTGTCGATTTCATTACGATTACGGTGTAGCCTTGAAGGTGTTTTGCAACAGTCTCTGCTGCTGCTAGAACATAGGACACATCACAACTGCCATCTTCGTTTGATGGTGTTGGAAGCGCGAAAAAACAAGCATCTGCTTGGGGGATACATGAAGCGTAGTCATCAGTGAACTGAAGTCGCCCATCTTTCGCATTTCTCGCAACAAGCTCATCTAGACCAGGCTCGTAGATTGGAAGAACACCCTGTTTTAACTTTGTGATTTTTTCTTTATCGATATCGAGACAGGTAACGGTATGTCCCATCTCGGCAAAGCAGCTGCCTGTTACGAGGCCAACATACCCGGTTCCAATGATTACTATGTGCATAGGTGTCCATTATCTAATTGTAATACCACATCACATCTCTTTGCAAATGAGTGATTGTGGGTCACAATTATAACGGCTTTACCCTCTTTTTTTGCAACTGAGAGCAAAAGATCTTGGACGGCTTCTGAGTGGGTTGGATCTAAATTTCCGGTTGGCTCATCAGCTAAGATGATTTGGGGGTCGTTACATAGCGCTCTTGCTATTGCAACGCGCTGCTTTTCACCACCTGAAAGGTGTTTAATATCTGTATGTATCCGATCGTCTAGCCCAACATACTTCAAGAGGGTGCATGCTCTTTTATGCGATGCACTTCCATTTCGGGTGCTTTGTCTAGCTATCAGTGCTGGCATGAGGACATTCTCGAGTGTCGTCGCTTCTTCGAGGAGATGAAACGATTGGAATACATACCCAACTTCTTTGTTAAGGATATTTGGAGAAGTTTCTTTAGAGATTATCGTTCCATCGATGAAAATCTCTCCTGAGTCAGGAAGCTCGATACCGCCGAGCATATGCAGGAGGGTGCTTTTTCCAGAACCAGAAGGACCGATGATAGCCATCGATTGCCCCTTTTGCACGGCGAGGCTGGCTTCTTTCAGAATAGGAATCTCGTTTGGATCATAAAATGACTTTGAAACAGATTTCATTTCGAGTAGCGTCTTCATCCATCACCTCTCAAAATAGATGCTGTTTTTAGTCGACATGCCTTTACTGCTGGAACAAGCCCTGCACAGAGCGCGATGAGCGGGGTGATAATACCCACAAAGAGAAGTGCATTGGTTGAAAGTGTGTTAGGGAGGTGGGTGCCGAAAAATGCCTCAGAAAAAAGTTGATGTCCCTGTACAGCGCTGAGGATCTGAATCAGTGTATCGATATTACGAACTGTGACGTACGCAAGCGCACAACCGAGGCCAGTACTGAACAGCCCCATCAAAGCGCCACAAAGTCCAAATATTAGTGCAATGCTTCTTGTTCTCGCTCCCATTGATCGGAGGATTCCAATCTCCTTTTTCTTGTCGTTCACAAGAAGAACGGAAAGGGTAATGATATTTGTACATGCGACGATTAATATGATCAGTGCAACAAGTGAAAATAAGTACTGGTCGCTTTGGAATTGCTGAATAAGGTCTTTAACTTGGTCGTACTCATAGAATGCAGTCACCGTAAAGTACTCATCAAGCCCCTGTTGTTTGAGTGATGCTTCGATTGCATGCTTTACATCTTTTGTTTTCCCAATGTCACGGTACCATAGGTGGACACCATTGAGGAGTGATCGATCAATTGGGATATTAGTTGCAGAAGCGTTAAGTTCGCTGACGATATCTGGTTCTGCAAGGATAAATCGTATTCCAACGTTAATTGCACCGGTATCATAGAAGCCAACAACAAAGAGTGGGCGTTCTTGCTCTTGAAGAGATGTGGCAGTTGTTGATGCGAATGCAAGGTGCCCGGTATCACCAACCCGAGTTCCATTCTCACGTAGATTTTTCGGAACAACAATTGGTGAAAACCCATCGATTTCTGGGAGTTTGTAGCTCTTTTCATCTTTTACAAAATATGGCCAAAGGGGAGAAAGTGTAGGAGAGTGTTCAAAATGGTCGGCTACTTCGCAGTGAGAGAGCGTTACGCCTCTCCACCCTACGTTTCCCTTGAGAGGAACACCGTCGAGGTTACTCTGTACTGAAAACACAACTTCATCAAGGGATCCTTTCCTTTCATACTCAATGTGATCTACCTTAAGTATTAAAGGGGCATCCGATGTAATAAAGACACTTTGTCCAAATGAGCCCTTTTCACCTGAATCGAGGCGATAGAGAACATTTGAGCCCTCTTTCCAGATAGATCCATTCGTTGATGAACTGCCAAGGGTGCACCGAGGAAGGCTATAATTACGTACGATTTGAGAGCGAATTTTTTTTCCTTCAGGAAGAAGGTGCGCAGGGAATCGCCAGTTGGCTGGTGCAGTGGTAAATTGGACATTGTGAAGGTATGGAAATATCCGTTTCGAGAACTTTTCGAAGTATCCGAGCCTTTCAACCGTACCCAGTAATTTTTCAATATCCTCTGTTTTTGGCTTGGAAAGGAGGCTGTCCTGTGTTCCTTGCTTCCCGCAAAAGGATTTTAAGTACACAGCTTGACTCAAGAGCGTTTTAGCGGGGTTGACTCTCGTAGGTTGCATCGGGTCGTAGTAGGTCAGTTTGAGTTTGAGAACACCCGCTGCAACTTCATAGTCACTCGCAACTGCGCTCTTAACGCCTTCAACAACGCTGAATAAATCACCAACAAGGTTTTTTACAGAGCCATCAGGGTTCTTCACTGGTAGGGGAAGGGTAGAGGGGAGTTCTGCGTCCACCTCTGGGTCAAACGGGTCAGCCTGTTGTGCTGCTAGTTTTTCACGAATCGACTTTTTTGAGTAGTTTGAATGCGCAGCATACTCATCGATCTGGTAGTAGTAGGAGTTATAGTAGGCGTCTTTTGGAGTGATTTGAAGTGGAGCATTAAGCTTAGTGAGATGGCCGATCCACCGGTTTTGAATCCCTTCGTTAATGGACAAAAAGAGAAGAACGAGCCAAACAACCAAAGTGATTACACCGACTGACATCAGTGCTATGAGAGATCGAGAGAGATGATTCCGTCTGGGAATCAAATATTTTTTGGCTATTCCAAGCTCAAACATAGACAAAATTTTTTGTGGCGCAAAAGTAAATGCGCCACAAAAACTATTTAGCTTCTTTGAAAATTACGTGTCGTCGGAGAGACTTGTCGTATTTTTTCAGCTCGAGTCGATCCGGAGTATTTCGTTTGTTCTTCATAGTCCAAACAACCTCTTTACTCTCAGTACTCTTTAATTTGATAACTTCTCGGGCACCTTTCTTTGCCATCGTAGTCCTCTCACCGGTAAAAAATTTGTAACCGGTATTTTGACATATTAAGCACCTATTTTACAAGTATATTCTCACGAGAAAATGAGGGTACCTGTACCATTTCGGGTTGCAGGAAGTGTTCGTGGGGCTGGGGTAAGCTGGTCGATAGGGATTTCTTTTTTATGAAAAGCAAGGCCGGCGATCATTGCAGCATTGTCTAGTGAGAGGTTTTTATCAGGGAAGTGACAAGGAATATTTGTAAAGTGGGAGGTGAGAAGGGTTCGAAGTTTTTGATTCATCGTAACACCCCCACCGCAGTAAAGTGCTCGGCAGTCGTATTGTTTCAGGGCTGCTTCAATTTTTTTACAGATATCGCTAAATGCGGCACGTTGGAATGACGCAGCGATATCAGCTTTCGTTTGCTCACTGAGTTCGCTCTGTTCCTGGACCGTGTACAGGACGTTTGTTTTTAATCCACTGAAGGAGAAATGAAGTGGTAAATTTTTTACTCTACCTGCTTTAAAAGGAAATTTAGAATCATCACCACACTGGGCTAGTCGTTCGATATGAGGCCCTCCGGGGTAAGGAAGATCGAGCATCGATGCTACCTTGTCGAAGGATTCGCCGACTGCATCGTCAACAGTCGTGCTGAGCAGTTCATATGAGCCAATTTTATGAATGAGAGCGAGAAAGGTGTGTCCTCCGGATACAACAAGGCCAAGCGCGGGGAATATTTTTTTTGCCCCCATCATTGCAGCATAGAGGTGTGCTTCAATGTGATTTACGCCGATAAGAGGAATCCCTAAGGTATAGCTCAATGCCTGAGCACAGGTTACTCCCATAAGAATTGAGCCCATCAATCCGGGTGTATAGGCGACTGCTATTGCATCGATATCACTCAGGGTAAGACCGGCATCCTGAAGGGTGCGGTCAATGCACGGGAGCATTTTTTCGATATGTTCTCTCGAAGCATGTTCAGGAAAAACCCCACCAAATTTTTGATGGATGGTTTCTTGTGAAAAAATAGTATGACTTAAAATTTTTTCTCCATCCTCAACGATGCTACACGAGGTTTCATCACAGGTGGACTCGATTCCAAGAATTTTCATAACACGTAGTATATCAAAGTGACCAGTTTACCAACAGCTGGATTCAACAGACAAGAGTTTTGTTATTTCGTCCAAGAGGATAGGAAGTTTAGCATGACCTGCATGGAAAATATGGGGGATTATCTCTAAAGAAGGGATCTCGTGTGAAAGAAATTCGTGAGTTTGTCTGATTATTCTGTGAGCAAAAGGGGTCTCAACACAAGGAAGAAGAGAAAGTACTGTGTCCTTGCTTGGAAGGAAATTTTTGAATGCAAGAAGGGAATCGATTAGTTCTAATTTCGGTGTTTTCTTCGGCACATCTATAACAACACATGGCTCACGACTGTAATGATTCCATAGGTCCTCTAGCATATTTGCTTCGATACATTTGCTTGGATACTGTTTATAAAAACCTATTTTGTCTTCCAGCTCTGTGTTTTCGAGGAAGGAGAAGAAAGCGCCGAGTTCTTTTTTTGCCGTGAGTTGCCTGTCATTTGGGAGGAGAACGACACATTGTGTTGTTACCAGGCCAAAGTTGATCAGTCGGGACGCTTCGCGGATTCTCTTTTCTGCGGTTGAAAACGTTGTGCCATACACAAGGAGGTAATCAACTGAAACCGGCTCGATGATTGGAGAGGGTTGTTCTAGTCCTAAATTCTCAATTGCGATTCTCAGTCTTTTTTCATCTGAGAGACGGAGAGAGAGTTCTGGTAAATACCGCAATTCAGTTCTTGCTTTTCGTCTGAGGTGTCTTTGAAATGCACTATTGATTTCATCACGAGATCTACTAGGCATCTCTGGAAGCAAACGAATTTGCGTCAGGACACGGCTTAGATGAACCAGGCCTTGTTTTGGTGAACCATCATCTTCCAAAAGGGAGTATGTAAGACTAATCAGAACGCTAGGAATGAGCAGTAAGAGCAGCGTAAGTCTTTTGAGCAGCTTCATCATCAGCAATCCATAGTGCTTTATTTTCTGGTGTGCCAATTTTGTGGGATGGAAGGGGAGCGTTTTCGACTAAAATTGAATAGAGCATATCGTTTTTTCCATCTCCCATCACGTACAGAGCTATGTGCCTTGCTTTGTTAATGAGGGGGTAGGTCATCGTCATTCTCCATGTCTCTTTTTTGTCGACATAGTTTGCAACAACCCCACGTGTCTCTTCATCAAGAGCGTTTGTGTCGGGGAAAAGGGATGCGGTATGTCCATCATCACCCATTCCAAGCATGATTAGATCAAAAGGCTTATCCTCTAGGATATCATTGATTTCTTTTTCATACCGTGTCGCATTTTTTCCGATTTCTTCTTCTGTAACCATTCGGTGGATGTTATCTTCGGGAATTGGTAGTTTGGCAAAACCTGAATCCATTGCCATTTTGTAATTGCTTTCATCGTTCGAAGGTGGAACAGCTCGTTCATCACTCCAAAAGAGGTGAACCTTTTCCCAGTCAAGTGCTTCTGCGTAGTCGGTGGCAAGAGCTTTATAGATAGCTTTAGGAGTCGATCCGCCTGACAGTGCGACATAAAAAGTGCCATGGTCATTGATTGATTCTTTCGCAATGTTGAGCCAATGCTCGATACAGTACGCAATTGCTTTTTCCTTATTTCCCGGAACGGCAAGTTGTGCATTTGGAGATTTGGTATCGATCGCTAGCATAGTTCTTCTCCTTTTAGTGTAGAGAGAAGTTGCATAACATCGACAAAATGTTGGCTTGTTGATGGATGGCAGACTTCTTTTACAAGTGACTGTCCCGTTTCTGCTTTATCAAAAATGTACTCTTTCGGAAGAGAGCAGGACATCTTTGAAGAACGGTCAACAAGCACATGATGCTCCGAGCCTTTCTTTCTGAAAAAGCTGTAGATTGTTTCATTTTCTACAACGAGCTCAACATTCATTATACGACCAGAAAAGACAGCATCGCTCTCTTGAGGAACAAGCTCCACTTGGATGGGGCCATGTTCTCCCTCATATTCAAAAACGGTTTTATCGCCATCTTTTGCAGTTTTTTTCAACTGCCAGCCGAGCCTTGTTGCAACCCATGCTTGTAGAAAAACTGATTGAATTTTTGTGTGGCAGTAAAAGTTTGTCGTTTTGGAATTGTATTCGATAGTAAATTTTTTGGTAGCTCGCAGTTCTTCTAAATGCTCAGGAGTCTGAAAGGTATCCGTGAAGAGATTTCTCCAGCTTTCTATCCGCGCCCAGTTTAAGTCAGCAATCTGGCTTCCAATTTTTTCTTTGTGCTCAAGAATAGTTTTTGCAAATGCAGGGAGCTCTTCAGCAGATTCAGAGTCGAAAATAACTCTCGTTGCGAACTGTTCGATTCGGTAGCTTAATGGGTCTTGCTTACATGGATTCTCAGCGTACACCAGGTACACAGGCAAGTCAGGAAGGATGTGAGGGAGAATAAGGAAGGGAATTCGTTTTGTTGATTCTCCGGCCACATCAATGTTAATAAGGTCGCAGACTATTTCGCTCGCGCCCTCATCGGCAGTCATAATCGACACAGAGGTCTCTAAGAGGTCTCCTTGATGAGTGTCATCAACGGTCACAAAAATGATTCTTGAAGGAAATTTTTGAATCATTTTCTCAGCAAGAGAATTCAGGTAGCCAGCTCGTTGTCCCTTTTTCCCATATATAATGAGGTTGAAAAGGCATGCTCGCATTTTATTTGTGCCTTGCAGTGACTCCCAAATTTTTTCTAATTCGGATTCAATCTGCGAGGGAGGGATTGTCTGCGTCATAGTGACCTGCGATATAAAAAACGGTTTGCAAAAAAACTATACCATAGCCACTTAAATTAAGCGCCATTTTCTTCCATCTCGAGCCATGAGCTCATCTGATGCTTTAGGACCCCATGTTCCAGCCTGGTAGTTCGGGAAGTCTTTTGGAGCTGTCGCATCATAGTATTCCAGAAGAGGGGAGAACACTTCCCAAGAATGGAACACTTCGTCATCTCGAGCAAAAAGAGTGCTATCTCCAACCATACAATCGCATATGAGGCGCTCGTACGCATCGGGTGGTGTAAGTCCAAAAAACGAACCATATCGGAAATCCATTTTAACCGGTTGAATCGGTGAGGAAGGTCCCGGGACTTTACAGTTTATTTTTAATGAAATCCCTTCATTTGGCTGCACTCGAATCGCTAGTACGTTCGGTTCGTTTGAGTGCCCTTCTTTCTGAAAAAGGACATTCGGTGGATGCTTGAACGTTACGGCAATTTCTGTAGCGCGTTTCGGAAGTCTTTTCGCAGCGCGTAGATAGATAGGAACTCCATCCCAACGCCAGTTGTCGATCATCAGCTTGATGGCACCGAAGGTAGGCATGTTCGAGTTCGGATCAACGTTGTCTTCTTCTCGGTAGCCTTTTACTTCTTCACCGCCTACGAATCCTTTTCCGTATTGTCCACGTACAGCACAGGTTTCATATTCCTCTTCTTTAAGTCGTCTTACGGCTTCAAGTACTTTGACTTTTTCGTCGTGAACAGACTTTGCACTCAGGTTAACCGGAGGTTCCATGGTAACAATTGACATCACCTGCATAACGTGGTTTTGGAGGATGTCTCGAAAGAGACCAGACTCTTCGTAAAATTTTCCTCTTCCTGCAATCCCGATGTCTTCTGCTGCGGTAATTTGGATATGGTCGATGTATCTATTGTTCCAAAGTGATTCGAAAAGGGAGTTTGCAAAACGGAACGTTAAGATGTTTTGAACTGTTTCTTTTCCAAGGTAGTGGTCAATTCTATACAGCTGCGACTCGCTGAGGTGCTGCATAAGGGTTGCTTGCAGTTCATGTGCAGATTTGAGGTCGTGACCGAATGGTTTTTCTATGATCACACGCGACCAGTGGTCTTGTTCCTCATTGGTATCATAGATAAGGCCATTTTTTCTCAATTTTTCAACAATCATTGGGAAGAAACTAGGCTGCGTAGACAAATAGAAAACTCTATTCCCGTGGGTACCCAATTGGTCATCGAGATCATTGAGCATTTTTGCTAGAGACTGATATCCTTGATCATCGTCGAACTCACTTTTGTGGTAATAAATCTGCTCTTGAAAAGTTCCCCAAAGAGATTCTTCGATTGGTTTCACGCGCGAGTGTTCATCAACAGCAGTTTTCATTTCAGAGCGAAAATCTTCGTGTGATTTTTCTCTACGAGCAAAGCCAACACAGGCAAAACTTGTAGGGAGCTGCCCTTCCCGTTTAAGGTTGTAAAGAGCGGGCATAAGTTTTTTTGCGGTGAGGTCGCCTGTAGCCCCAAAGATTACAATGATGCATGGATCAGCAATACGTGTTGAATGTCCAGGCTCATGGAGCGGGTGGTTATCAGTCATTTATTACCCTAGTTCTATTTCTTATGAATGGCAGTGTATACTAAACCCCCTCCTCAAATGCAATAAGAATTTTGAGAGCGTTACTCAGTAAGACTCTTGAATGTAATAATGTAGCAGTTCAAGAAACGTTTATTTATACATAGAATTTTTACTTTGTTTTGTGCTATACTATTTCTCTTAAGAGGAGGGAAATATGGCGTCAGGTAGCGGCTTTTCTATAGTCGATAGTTTGATTGATACCGTAAGGGGTGTAACTCCCGGTTCATGGTGGGAAACTTCCCCAGATGGCTCTATCGGTGAAGGAGGGGAACCGTTATTTGCAGATCATTCCAAGATGGTAATTGTCCTTCCTCGTTGTAGTTCAGAAGAAGAGCATGTCTTATTTTCAGACGAATCAAAAATCGGTCAATGTGTGAAAAAAGTAGAGCATGTGGCTGATGTCGAAGTGCTTCGTGTACGAACAAAATCGGAATTACAATCGGAACTCAGAGAGAAAGATATACGAGTGCTTACTCTGGTTTGTCATGGAAGGGAGGATCAAATACTGCTCAGCGACGAAGGAGCGGAGGCCATTATTACCACAGGCGATGTTACAGATGGTTTCTTTGATTTCCTTTCACCAAGCTGTATGACGATATCTTTAGTTGCCTGTAATACGAGTGTAGAAATTGCACAAAAAATAGCGGATGTAACGAGAGCGAGTGTCTTCGCTTCAAAACACGAGATATATGCAGACGAAGTTTTTATAAATCCACTTGTCTCATTTAAAAGTTGTTCAGTTCCTTTATTGGCTACTTCTATGCACGTTCACAAACCAGAGGCGGCGAGCCGTTCATGGATGATTATAGATCTTTTGGAGTTAGAAGAAGAAGATGCTATTAGGCATGTTGACACTATTTGTAAGCATAGTGCACTTGAGAAAGTTATCGATTTTATTCTTGATATAAAATTTGGTGATACGTGCGCAACAATACGTGAATTAAGCAGAGTGGGTGAAGCGCTAATCGTACTAGACAATGAGGAATATATGAAAAGCTATTTAGATAAAATTCACTCGTTACGGTGTTTTCCGAGTATAATATTGCTCACTTTACTCGAACTTGAAGAGTTTGCCGCTAAAAAGGAGATGCCGAAATTCAAAGAGTCAATTACAGCGCTCAAGGATACGATTGTCCGAGAGAGAGATGGTGGCACGTGGGATGTAGAAATGGCTA